>JAESFT010000045.1_pt1 | contig 301118 bp, 267 predicted proteins | sample 9269451 | NCBI WGS metagenome assembly JAESFT01 (sample SAMN14502557, study PRJNA617106) | algae metagenome | isolation source: Scytonema hyalinum WJT4-NPBG1 and co-occurring heterotrophs from well... | place: USA: Mojave Desert, Joshua Tree National Park, California | collected 2006-05-25
CCAAACGAGATCGCGCTCAACATCCTGCTGGCCGGGCTGACGATCGTGTTCCTCCTCGTGACCGTCACGCTGGCGCCGATCTCCGCCTACACCGGCGACCGCGCCTCGACCGTGGTGCTGATCGCGCTGCTCGTCACCCTAATCCCGACGACGATCGGCGGGCTGCTGTCAGCGATCGGCATCGCGGGGATGGACCGGCTGGTCCAGCGCAACGTGCTCGCGATGAGTGGACGCGCAGTCGAGGCTGCCGGCGACATCGATGTGCTGCTGCTGGACAAGACCGGCACGATCACCTTCGGGGCGCGGATGGCGGCCGAGTTCATCCCGGCCGCCGGAGTGGAGCAGGGGGTCCTGGTCGCGGCGGCGCTGCGGTCGAGCCTGGCCGACGAGACGCCGGAGGGCAAGAGCATCGTCGGACTGGCCCGGACGCAGGGGTACACGGTCGACGAGTCGGCGATAGCTGGCTCCGAGCCCATTCCGTTCACCGCCGAGACCCGGATGAGTGGCCTCCGGCAGGGCGACCGGACGACGATGAAGGGCGCGCTCGACGCGGTCGTCCGCCAGTTCGGCGAGGTCCCGGCGGATGTGCGCGACGCGGCCAACCGGGTCGCGGCGGCCGGGGGCACCCCGCTGGTCGTGGTCGAGGACGGCCGGCCACTGGGCACGGTCTACCTCAAGGACACCGTCAAGCCGGGCATGGCCGAGCGCTTCGCCGAATTGCGTCGGATGGGAATCCGGACGGTGATGGTCACCGGCGACAACCCGCTCACGGCCCAGACCATCGCCCGGGAGGCGGGGGTCGACGACTTCCACGCCGAGGCCCGGCCAGAGGACAAGATCCGGATCATCCGGGAGCAGCAGGCCGCCGGCCGGCTGGTCGCGATGACGGGCGACGGCACCAACGACGCCCCGGCTCTGGCCCAGTCCGACGTCGGGGTGGCGATGAACAGCGGAACGGCCGCCGCCAAGGAGGCCGGCAACATGGTCGACCTCGACAGCGACCCGACCAAGCTGATCGAGATCGTCGCGATCGGCAAGCAGCTCCTGATGACTCGTGGGGCGCTCACGACGTTCAGCATCGCCAACGACGTCGCCAAGTATTTCGCGATCATTCCGGCCATCTTCACTGCCGCCTATGTCAGCGAGGGCGGCGCCCCCGGCGCCCTGGACGCGCTCAACGTGATGCGGCTGTCGTCGCCGGAGAGCGCGATCCTCTCGGCGATCATCTTCAACGCGCTGATCATCATCGCGCTGATCCCCTTGGCCCTGCGTGGGGTCGCCTACCGGGCGATGGACGCGGCCGGGCTGCTTCGGCGCAACCTGCTGCTCTACGGCCTGGGCGGCATCATCGTCCCGTTCGCCGGGATCAAGCTGATCGACCTGATCCTGACGGCGCTAGGACTGACCTGGTCGTAACAGACTGATTCGATCCCAACTTGTCCCGTCGCGACGGGACAGGGCTTCCGGAAATCTCCCTCATTACCGCCCCGCTGCCGCTTCCCCTGACCTGTCCTTCGCGGTTGCGAGGGTGCGAGCGCCGGGAAAGCACAGTCTCTGGAGATACACCCATGATCCTGCGCCAACTACGAACCGCGTTCCTGATGCTCGTCGTCATGACCGTCCTCACCGGTCTGGTCTATCCCGGCGTCGTCACCGGTATCGCCCAGGTCGTCTTCCCGTCGCAGGCCGATGGCTCCTTCGTCGAGCGGGACGGCCAGACGGTCGGCTCCCGGCTGATCGGCCAGAGCTTCGTCGATGCCGATACCAACCTCACGATCACCGGCTATTTCCGTGGGCGCCCGTCTGCCGCGACGATCGCCGACGACGGCACGATCATCTCGGGCGGGTCCAACTACGGGCCGACCAACACGCTCCTGGCCGACCGAGTTTCGGTTGATGTCGCCGCCATCCGGCAGGAGAACGGGCTGCCCGCGGACGCGTCGCTCCCGGTCGACCTCGTGACGGCGTCGGGGAGTGGCGTCGATCCGGACATCAGCCCGGCGTCGGCCGAACTCCAGGTCGCCAGGGTTGCCCAGGAGCGGGGGATCAGCGAGGACCAGGTTCGTGAGCTGGTCGCGGAGCACACCAGCGGCCGGATCCTCGGCTTCCTTGGCGAGGAGCGGGTCAACGTGCTGGCACTGAATCTCGCGCTGGACAGAGCGGCGCCGATCGCCCCCGCGGCGTAGGGAGCGATATGAGCGGGGGTGCAGGTGTGACGGGGCGCCGGGGCGAACTGCGGATCTACCTGGGCGCGGCGCCCGGCGTCGGCAAGACGTGGGCGATGCTCAACGCTGGCCAAGCGATGCGTGAGCGCGGGGTCGACGTGGTCGTCGGGCTGGTCGAGACGCACGGCCGGGCGGAGACAGCGGCCCAGATCGGTGACCTGGAAATTGTTCCCCGGCGACGCGACACCTACCGTGACATCACGATCGAGGAGATGGCCGTCGATGCCATCCTGCGGCGGGCGCCAGCCGTGGTCCTGGTTGACGAACTGGCCCACACCAACGTGCCGGGGTCACCACGCGGTCGCCGGTTCGAGGATGTCGAGGTCCTGCGACAGGCGGGGATCGACGTCGTCACCACGCTGAACATCCAGCACCTGGAGAGCCTGCAGGACATCGTCCGCGGCATCACCGGGGTGGCGGTCCGCGAGACGGTCCCGGACCGCGTGCTGGACGGCGCGACCGATGTCCATCTGATCGACCTGCCCACCGAAGACCTGCTGGCCCGGCTGGAGCAGGGCAGGATCTACGGACCGGGCCGGGTCGACGAGGCGCTCCGCTCCTTCTTCCGGGCCGGCAACCTGACCGCCCTCCGGGAACTGGCGCTGCGGCAGACGGCTGCCGAAGTCGACGAGCGCCTCGAAGGCTATATGCGGGATCACGGCATCGATGCCGTCTGGCCTGCCGCCGAGCGGGTCCTGGTGCTGTTCGATGACGGGGTCGCGTCGGCGACCGTGCTCCGGCAGGCGTGGCGACTGGCCAGCGCCCTGCGGGGCGAACTGGTGGCGGTCTCGCTGATCGCCCCGGACCGCGTTCCGGACCTTCACGTTGACCGCCGGCACGGGATGGACCGCAACCTCCGCCTGGCCGGCGACCTCGGCGCGGTCGTCACGACGATCGATACCACTCCGGCCCCCGTCGTCGACCCGGACGTTGTCGCCGTCCGGCTGGCCGCGCTCTGCCGTGACGAGAACGCGACCATGCTGGTCCTAGGGCACCGGCCGGCCGGGTTCCGTGAGCGACTGCGTGGACCGGCCCTGGTCGATCGTGTCCTGGGCGAGGTCCAGGGCGTCGGAGTGCTCCTTGTGCCCCTCGCCCGGCTGGAATGAGCGAATCGCGATCACCGGCACATCCGTGCCCGAGACCTGGACCCGGGCGACGAGGAAGTCGAAGATCACCCGGGCGACGGCGACGGTGGGCACGGCGAATACGGCCCCGCGCAATCCGAACAGTTCCGTCCCGGCGATGACGGCGAGCAGGACGATGATCGGGTGCACCCGGACCGCCTGTCCCTGGATGCGCGGGGTCAGGAGGTTGCTCTCCAGCTGCTGGATGACGACGTAGAGCCCGATCACAATGAAGCCCGTGGTCGGTGACTCGAAGAAGCCCAGCAGGACCGCCGGTGCGGCGCCGAGGAAGGCGCCCAGGTAGGGGATGATCGCCGTCAGAGACACCCAGAGCCCGAGCAGGAAGGCATACGGGACATCCAGCAACCAGAGCGCGATGCCCGACAGCAGACCCTGGACCGCCAGGGAGAGAAACAGGCCGGCCAGGTACCGCGACAGCGAGTGGCCGAACCCTTCCCAGAGTGCGACCGCGTCTGTCCGGTACCGCCTCGGGGCCATACGGATGTAGCTGGCCTTGATGCGGCGGAAGTCGACCAGCAGGTAGGTCGCGACGAAGACGATCGCGAAGATGATGATGGCCGTGTTGAAGATCGTGCCGATCGAGTTGAGCAGGTTGGTGAGGAGTCCTTCCGCGATCTGCTCGGCGGACGTCACCGCGCCGGCCTGGATGTCAGCGATCACCGAGTCGGCATCACCCGAGACCAGGCCACGCTCCTGCAGGGGCGTGACGATCTCGCGGATCAGCGACTCGGCATCGGCGGCCAGCGTCGGGATCGCTTCGATCAGGTTCTGGAGCTGGCCGATCAGGAGGGGAACGCCGGCCAAGAACCCGAAGACGAGCATCACGATCAGACTGACCATCACGGTCAGGATCGCGAGGCCCCGGGGCATCATCATCGAGAGCAGACGAACGGGGAAGGACAGGAGGAGCGCCAGAAACACGCCGCCGAGCGTGATCGTGACGATCGCCGGCACCTCACGGCAGAGCAGCACGAGGGCGACCAGCGCCGCGAGCAGCCAGAGGTTTCTGGCGATCGGCGAAATCATGATCGGGGTCGGGCGGGTCTTTCGGCGAGCCACCATGATCGGGCGGCCCTGGGCGCTGATGACATCCGCCTCGATCGTCCCTGGGACGGAGCCGCCGGGATCCGGTGCTGATCCGTGGCCGGGGTCCGCCGCGTTCCGCGACATCGTCTTGTGCTCCTGGTACTGCTGGCCTGGTCGGGAGGGGACGGTGGTCGGGTCTGATCGGCACATCATGATGCATCGTGGTTGGACCGCGCCGGCCGGCAGGGTAAGGGCGTAGACCGGAGGCACTTCGGCCCGGCGGAACACGCCATGCTGGAAGGAGACGTACCCTTGGCGGGCGCCCCCGCACGTGGCGTCCGCCCCACCATGTCAGAGGTTCCATGACGCCCAGTAGCATCACCCTGTCGAATGATCACGTCGTTCCGTTCGAGGCGCCGGTCGCCGGCCCTTCCGTCAGCGCCGCGCTTCGCGCCCAGGCATCCCCGATCTGGGATGCCCAGCATGAGCACCCGTTCGTCCGCGGGATCGGGGACGGCACGCTGGACCCGGACCGGTTCGGCTTCTGGCTGCGCCAGGACTACCTGTTTCTGCAGGACTACGCCCGGACGTTCGCCCTGGCCGCCGCCCGCTCTCCCGACCTGAGCACGATGTCGCGCTTCTCCCGGCTGCTCCACGAGACGCTGGAGAATGAGCTGGACCTGCATCGATCGTACGTAGCCGAGTTCGGCATCACCATTGCCGACCTCGATCAGGAGCGAAAGGCGCCGACCACCCAGGGCTATACAGACTTCCTCGTCCGGACCGCCGCGACCGGGGAGTTCGCCGAGTTGCTCTCCGTCCTGCTGCCCTGCATGTGGGGATACAGCGAGGTCGGGCAGGTGCTGGAAGGCCGGGGCCGTCCCACCGAACCGCGCTACGCCCGGTGGATCGCGACCTACGCCGACCCGGGCTTCGCCGAGCTTGCCGACTGGTGCCGCGATCTGCTCGACCTGCATACGACCAACCTGAGCGCGGCGGCGATGGGCCGCGTCTCCCAGGCGTTCCTGACGTCGTCCGGCTACGAGTTGGCGTTCTGGGACATGGCATGGCGTGGTGAGCGCTGGCCGTGAGCGATGGCGTCGCTCTGGTCCGGTCGTTCCTCGACGCCGAGAACCGGCGGGACTGGTCAGCCTGGCGTGCCGTCCTCGACCCGCAGGTGCGCTACGTCGTCGCCGGCAACCCTGACAGGATCGAAGGGGCCGACGCCTATCTCGCCCATATGCAGGCCGCCTATGAGTCCATCCCGGACTGGCGGTTCGAGATCATCACTATCCACGGTGACGATGCCGTGGTGATGGTCGAATTCAACGGTGCCGGCCACTTCACCGGCGAAGTGGCCGGGCGATGGCTGGAGATGGTGCCGCTGCGACTGCCTGCCGTCTGTGTGTTCATGCTGAAGGACGGGATGATCACGGACGTCCGGGAGTATCTCGCTGCGGGCAGCCGGGACCGGCAGCTTGGCGTGACCAGCGGGACGGATTCCTGAACCGAACAGTCGACAGGGCGACCATCTGGTTCGATGCCATGCCGGGAGGAGCCGGTGGTGCGATGATCCCGGAAGATATGCCCGCCAGACCGGAAGGAGTGCCCCTTGGCCGACCATCATCTGCCCCTCGAGCGCGCGACGCTGCACGGGAACTTTGACGCCACCCGGACACCCGCGCTGACCATCGATCCCGGTGACCGCGTCGTGACGTCATCGATGGATGCCGGCTGGCACACCGCCCCCGGCGAGCACTTTCCCGACCGTGACCCGAAGACCGACGGCGGCCACGCGCTGACCGGCCCGATCGCCGTCCGGGGCGCACGGCCGGGCAGCACGCTCATGGTTCAGATCGAGGAGCTGCGTCCAGGCGACTGGGGCTGGAACGCCGCCGGCGGGTTCGACAGTCCCTGGAACCGGCAACTGGGCATGGCCGAGGAGGAATGGCTCCAGCTGGACTGGACGGTCGACGTCGAAGCCGGGCATGCCCGGGACCAGTTCGGCCACACGGTCCCGCTCCGTCCGTTCCTCGGGGTCATGGGCATGCCGCCGGCCGCCCCGCACGCCGTCCCAACCGCCCCGCCCCGCGCGACCGGCGGCAACATCGATTGCAGGGAACTGGTGGCCGGGTCAACGCTCTACCTGCCCGTCGCGGTCGATGGTGGGTTGTTCTCCTGCGGCGATGGCCACGCCACGCAGGCCGATGGCGAGCTATCCGGCATGGCGATCGAGTGCCCGATGGACCGGATTGCCCTGCGCTTCGACGTCCGCGATGACCTGCACCTCGCGACGCCCCGGGCCGAGACGCCGGCGGGCTGGCTGACCTTCGGCTTCCACGAAGATCTCGACCAGGCGGCCGCCATTGCCGTGGGCGCGATGCTGGATCTGATGGGTGAGCTGACCGGGCTGGAGCGCCGCGTCGCACTGGCCCTGTCCAGCCTCGTCGTGGACCTGCGCGTCACCCAGATGGTCAATGGCATCAAGGGATGCCACGCCCTGCTGCCGCACGAGGCACTTCCGTCGCTCCGTGGGACCGACGACAAGGCCTGAGCCGGGCCCGTCCTGGTGCCGGCACCGGGCGCGGACGAAGTAGAATTATGGTGACGTTCCGGGACCGCGCTGGTCTTGAGGTCCGTCTCTCACCCATGAACGCCCGTCACCCCGCCTGGAGTCTCTCATGCAGCGCGTAGCCGGACAGTACGTCGTCAAGCGATTCGCCGATCAGCTCCTCGGCTCGGAGGAGAAGCAGGCACAGCAGCAGGGTGCCCCCGAGCAGCCGCACTACCAGCAGGCCCCACCGTCGCAGGCCGGCGCGCCCGTCCCGGTGAGCGGCGGTGAGCTGGATGGCGAGATGATCTACGACGACGAGAACAACCGTCTCGGGATCGCCCGCCACGTCGCCGAGATCTCGGTCTACGTCGTGTCCCACTCCAAGAACGAGCTGGGACGGACGCTGCGCCAAGCCGTGGAGGACCCGGAGAGCGAGGTGCGGTTCGCCTTCGATAACAACGGGCGCATCACCGGGCTGATCTACGTCCCGTCCGGCGCCCGCGGCAACCAGAACATCCGCGGCACCCGCCTCGACGACGTGTAGTCCGGTGGCTGGGGCTGCACGCGCTTCCGACCGGATCGACTGGGGTGTGGAGACACTCGATATCCGCCCCGGTAGCCGGGTGCTGGAGATCGGGTCTGGTCACGGCGTGGCATTGACGCTCGTTGCGGCACGACTCGAGGATGGCCAGGTCACCGGAGTCGACCGGTCCGGGAAGATGCTCACCGCGGCGGCGAAGCGCAATGCGACGGCGATCGAAGCGGGCAGGGTTCGGCTCGTTCACGGGTCGTGGCCCGACCTGGATGAGGTGTTGCCCGGCGAGGGACTGTTCAGCCATATCTTCGCGATCCACGTGCCGCTCTTCCGGGAGCGTCCGGATGACTGCAACGCGACGATCCGCCGGCTGCTCGCGCCCGGCGGCACTCTTTCAGTGATCGCCCAGCCACTGGCCGACGCCGACGTCGAGCCGTGGGTGGAGGCGACCACCACCGCGATGAACGCCGCCGGGTTCCATACCCTGCCGCCGCTGATCTCCGCCCATCAGCCGGTCAGAACGGCCTGCGTTCGGGCTCGCGTCGACTGATCGTCCGGTAGCCCACCGGAAGGGTCACGGATCAGCAACCCCGGGGCCGTTTCCCCATCCCGTCGGCATCGCCGGTCAGGTCGTGCGGTCGTCTTCCGCGGCGACCGCGTCGGCGTAGGCGCGCAGTGAGCGCTGGTAGCGGGGCAGGTGAATGACGCCGAGCTCGTCGGCCCTGAGGATGGCCCGGATCACCTCCGCGATCGCGCCGCCGGGTTGACCTGCCGTGTGGCGGGCCAATGCCAGGAAACACGCCATCGCGAGATCGTCAGGGAACGCGGCGACCCCTTCCTCGAGCAGGGTGACGGCGCCCTTCACGTCTCCGACGTTGCGCAGCGTCGAGCCCATCTGGACGTAGAGCCGCTGGCGCAGATCGTCCGGGAGCCCGATGTCGAGGGCGCGGCGGTATTCCCGCAGGGCGCCATGCTCGTCACCGGCCGAGTCCATCGCTCCGGCGTGGGCGAAGGCGACCCGGGCGTCGTCTAGGTAGCGGTCGGCGAGCCTGGCGTGAAAGGCGACGGCACCGGGATCGTCAGCCAGGATCAGGGTCTCGCCGTGGTCGAGCGCGGTCGTGATATCGGTGTCGCCCTCAAGCATCGTCACGTGAACTCCGGTCCTCATGATGGTGGTCGGGCCGGGACGGATCCGACCTGCGATACACTCCGGCGATTGTGCCTTCGATTGCCACGCCAGGACTCCCCCAGACGATGCTGACGTTTGCCATCCACCCCGACATCTTCGAGCGACTGCCGGGCATGCGGGTCGTCGCGGTCGTCGCGACCGGTATCGACAATACGGTTCCCCGGCCCGAAGTCGAGCGACGCTGGCGTGAGGTCTGGGCCGCCACCCCGGAACGGGTCGCCGGGCTTGGCAACGCGGGGTCGCATCACCGCGTCGCCCCGTGGCGGACCCGGATGACTGCGATCGGCGTCTCGCCGAAGAAGTACCCGGTCGCGATCGAGTCGATCCTGCGGCGGGCGATGAAGGGTGGTGACCCGTTCATCATCAACCCGCTGGTCGACTGGTACAACAGCGAGTCGCTCGCCAACGTCCTGCCGGCCGGCGCGTTCGACGCCGGCGAGCTGGCGTCGATGGGTGGGGACCTGGAGCTGCGCCTGACCCGGGAGGGTGACCGCTTCCACGTTCTCGGTGCCGAGGCCTCCGAGCCGGTCGGACCCGGGGAAATCGGGTACGCCACTGGCCAGACGATCCTGACCCGGCACCTGGCCTGGCGTCAGAGCGTCGAGGCGATGGTCACTCCGGCAACGACGAGCGTCATCGTGATGTCGGAGACGCTGTACGCGATCGAGCGGGCCGAGCCGGGCACCGCCGAGGCGATGCGCCGCTCGATCACCGACGGATTGGGTGAGGCATTCGGCGTCCAGCCGGCCGGGACCATCGTGACCCAGGAGCAGCCCCGGGTGACGTGGGACCTCTCGGGTGCCGCGCGGATCGTGGAGGCCTAGATGAGCGTTGACGACGTGACGACGGCCGCGACGCCGGTCCTCGAACTCGACGACGTCCGTGTCTGGACGGCCGAGGGTGCCCAGCTGCTCCGCGGCGTGACCTGGACGGTGAACCCTGGCGAGCACTGGGCGGTGCTCGGCGCCAACGGGGCGGGCAAGAGCACGCTGCTGTCGCTGGCCGCAGCCCGGCGCCACCCGTCGTCCGGGACGGTCCGCATCCTTGGACGCCAGATGGGCCGCACGATGGTGTTCCGCCTCTGGGAGATGATCGGCGTCGTCGATCCGAATATCCGCCTGCCGGACGAGTTGACGGCCTCCGCCGCCGTGCTGACCGGGCTGACCGGTTCACTCCGGCCGCAATGGGAGCGGATCGGACCGGACGACGAAACGCGGGCGATGGAGATGCTCGATCGACTCGGGTGCATCGACCTGGCCGACCGCGTCATGGCGACGTGCAGCCAGGGGGAGCGCCAGCGCGTCCGGATCGCCCGGGCGTTGATGACCCGCCCGCGCCTGCTGCTGCTGGACGAGCCGGCGACGGGACTGGATCTGCCTGCCCGCGAGGCCCTGCTCGCCGCCGTGACTGATCTGCGCTCGACCGATCCCGACCTGGCGATCGTCGTCGTCGCGCACCACCTGGAGGACCTGCCGTCTGGGACGTCACACGCGTTGCTGATGGCCAAAGGACTGGCCGTTCGGCAGGGGGACGCGGCGGAGGTGCTGCGGAGCGAGCCGATCTCGGAGTGCTTCGGGATCCCGGTCGAGGTCACCCACCGCGATGGCCGCTGGTCGGCGCACGCCCTGCCCGGGTGGAACCGCTCCAGCGCCCCGGACCCGGTCGCCGTCCCGACCGGGGATGAGCCAGCCGACGAGTGGGAGATGTAGGCACTCGGCTCGCGCCGCCGCCGCCGCGAGGTCGCGTCGGACTACTCCCGAGCACGGATGTCAGAGGTAGTCATGGCCCGGATTGAGTCGGTCGACATCTTCTACCTGGCGATGCCCGAGATCCTGGATATCGGCGATGGGAGCCAGGACCTGACACTGGTCCGGGTCCAGGCCGGAGAGCATGTCGGGTGGGGTGAGTGTGAGGCGTCGCCACTCCCGACCATCGCGGCGCTCGTGACGCCGATGTCTCACAGTGCCTGCAAGCCGGTCCGCGACTCGGTCCTCGGGCAGCCACTCGACAACATCGAGGATATCCACCGGATCACGCGGCTCGTCCGCGAGAACAGCCTGGACCTGCTCCAGTCTGACCACACCCTGTCCGGGATCGACATCGCGCTCTGGGACACGCTGGGCAAGAGCCTGTCAGCTCCGGTCTGGCAGTTGCTCGGGGTGTCTGCGCCTGAGCCCCGATTGCCGTACGCCTCCCAGCTGTTCGGCGATACCCCGGACGAGACCTTCGCCAAGTGCCGGGCGTCGCACAGTGCCGGGTACCGCGCGGTCAAGGTCGGCTGGGGACCCTACGGCCGCGGGTCGGTCGAGGCCGACGCAGACCAGGTCGCGGCGGCGCGCGCGGGACTCGGGCCGGACGGGATCCTGCTGGTCGACGCCGGAACGGTCTGGGGTGACGACGTGTCAGCCGCGGTCGCCCGGTTGCCCAGTCTCCAGGCAGCTGACGTGACCTGGCTCGAGGAGCCGTTCGTCGCCGGCGCACTGGACAGCTACCGCGACCTCGGGCGGCAGTCGGGCTCCGTGCGTCTCGCCGGCGGCGAGGGCTGCCACGACCCCTATGCGGCGCGGACGATGATCGATCACGCGGGGCTGGGGTTCATCCAGGTCGACGCGGGCCGGATCGGCGGGATCACGTCCGCGCGGCGGGTGGCGGAGTACGCAGCGACGCGTGGCGTGCCCTACGTCAACCACACCTTCACGTCACACTTGGCGCTTTCCGCGTCATTGCAGCCGTTCGCCGACTCGGAGGTCGGGAGCGTCTGTGAATATCCGGTCGAGCCAAAATCCCTCGCGACCGCGATCACCCGAGACCATATCCTCCCGGGCACCGACGGCATGATCCGGCTATCGGAGCGACCCGGCCTGGGTATCGATGTGAATGTGGTCGCCGCGCGGGCGTACCTCGTGGACACCGAGATCACCGCTGGTGGCCGGGTGCTGTACCGGACACCGGATCTGGTCGACTGAGCGACGGTTCGCCCGCGGACATGGCTTCGCCGGTTCCGCGGGCGCCCGTACTCAGTCGAGCAGGGTCAGCAAGATCCGCTCGGAGATCAGCGGCCGCATGGCGATCCGGATCCCGTTCCGCGACAGGTCGGCCCCGGATCGTTCGTAGGCAGCATCGCGCTCAGGTTCCACCCGCCATGTCGCGGACGGATCCAGCCATTTCGGGTAGATGGTCAGCGTGTCGGCGGCCGAGGCGTTGCGGAAGGCGAGGATGGTGGCTGTGCCGCCGTCGGCTGAAAGCGTCTGGTACGCGTCCCAATCGTCGGGCGTCCCCATCGTCCGGGTGTCGATTTCGGGCTGCGGGGTAAGGTGGGCGAACCGACCATCAACGAGGTGCTGGCGGGTCGCCTTGTACCGGGCGATCTCATCCGCCGCGATCCGGCGCGTGGCGTCTGTCCAGTCCACCAGCCGGCAGGACAGGCCGAACGCCCCGAGCATCCGGCTCCGGAGCATTGCCCGGAGCACGTCGTCCGACTGATCGTACCCGGCGGTGTGCTCGAAGACGGAGTCGATCAGCCAGCTGTTGAGGACGGCGGGCGGGTAGAGGTATGCGGCGCCGGCGTGCTGGAACCGGACCCGGTGTCCCGGGCTGGTCGCGTCGTTGACCCAGGTGGCGTGACTGACGGCCGCCATCCCGAAGTCCATCCGGGTCCCGCCGCCGGCGCAGTTCTCGATCACGAGGCCGGGGAACCGGGCGATGAGACGGCGCATCACCTCATGCACCCCCGCTACCTGTGCTGACTCACCATCCCCAGGGTCGTGGTCATGGCCATCGTGGTTGCAGATCCCCCAGTAGTTGCTGTCCCACTTCAGCCAGCGTGTCCCGGTCGTCTCGATCAGCTCGCTGATCCACCCGAACGCCCAGTCCCGCGCCCGCGGATCACCGAAGCAGATCCAGGCCGAGTCGGTATCGGCGGGCCAGTCAGCCCGGACGTATCGACCGTCAGCGCGGACCAGCCAGTCGGTCTGCCAGGAAGCCAGGTCCTGACGCCGCAGGTCGACCCGCTCCGGCTCGACCCAGATCCCGAAATGCATCCCGAGCGCACGGATCCGGTCGCTGAAGGCCACGAGCCCATCCGGGAACTTGTCCCGGCTCTCCCGCCAGATGCCGAGGCCCGTCGTGAACCGGTCCTGCGTGACCGATGGGCTCGTGATCCACCAGCCAGCGTCGAGATAGAAGATCTCCGTTCCCAGGGAAGCGGCGATCTCCGCTTCCTGGAGCAGGCGTTCCTGCTGCAGATCGCAGACATACGAGTACCAGGTGTTGTACTGGACCCACGGGAAGTCCATGATCAGGGGCGGAGCAAGCACCTCGCGGTGGAACCGGTGCTGGATCGCCGCCGCCTCGTCGAGGTCGCCGCGATAGCACCCGAGAAATGCCACGGGCGACGTCCATGTCTGACCCGGGGCAATCGTCGGGGCTCCCCGGGTCGGGACCAGCGCCACGGTCGCCATCCCTGCGGCAGGATCCCAGCTCGCGCGACGTTCCCAGGAGGCTGACGTGATCAGGCCACCGAACAGGCCGCCGTCAGTTCCGTGGGCGCTGGAGGAGGGGAGCGCGAACCACGGCGTGCCGTCCCACGTCGATCGCCGTCCCGACTCGCCCGGAGCGGTTCCCAGCAGATCGCCCTCGGACAGGGCAAAGGTCCGGTATGGGCCGCCCACCGGGTGACCACCGCCCTGGCCCTGGATCCCCTCGATCACGGCAACGGCCGGCTCCTGCCCACTCTGGATCGCGACGACCAGCGGGACCGCCTCCGTCAGCTGGCGTGGCGTCGACGCCTCGATGTCGAGCCAGGCTTCGGCAACGGGCAGGCCGTCGCGCAGGCGGAGGTGGAACGAGGTCGTCTGCTCGCCCATCCGCAGCCGTGCCACGAGGCGGTGGGTCCCGTCGGGCGCTGTCCTGGTCTCGACCTCCGGCGGGAGCGGGTCGTCCTCGCTCGCTCCGTCGGCCCACGTCGTGGAGAAGATCGGGGTGGCTGGGGCGCCACTCCAGCGGGTTCCATCCGGCATGGCGATCTCAACGAGGTGAAGGCCAGCGAGCGACCAGCCGAGTGCGACGGACATCGCGTCCGATGCGACGGTCCAGGATGTGGAGACGGACGGGGCCGGGTCGGACAAGGGAACCTCCTTGGTGGACGACAGGAGCTGCCGGGATGGTCGGCGCGAGGGGACGACCCGGGCCGGGTGGAGATCGTGTAGCGCAAGGAAGGCCGGGGACCACACGTTGGTTCGCGTGGTCCCCGGCCCTCAACTCGTCGACACGAGATTACTCGGCGAGGAGTTCGTTGCCTTCCTCGTCCATCGCGGCGGCCGTCTCCTCCGGCGTCTGCTCGCCGTTGTAGAGCCGCTCGAGGTTGGGGCCGATCACCTCGGCGAGGATCTGGGTGGTGTTGTCGGTGTAGAAGTCGCCGAAGCGGGCCTCGGCCAGCGAATCAAGCATGGATCCGTACCCGGCAGGCATGCCGGCCAGGCCGGCTTCGCTGGTCCGGGCAGCGTTCTGGACCGGGATCCAGTCGTGCTCGGCAGCCATGGTCTGCTGGAACTCCGTGGCGCACCAGATGGCCCAGCGAGCCGCGGCATCCTTGACCTTGGACTGCTCGGCTACGACCCAGCCGCCCATCGTGTACATCGTGGCGCGGGTGTCGTTCCACTTCGGGACGGCGGTCATCCCCCACTCGAACGGCAGGTCCGCGTAGGACGAGATCGTCCACGAACCATCCGGGATCAGCGCGACGCGACCGGAGGAGAACCCGGAGGTGTCGGCACTCTGCGCAGCAACGGCCGGACTCGGCCCGATGCCGCTGGTGATGATGTTCTGGGCGAAGCGCATCGCTTCGATGTTGGCCGGGTTGCTGAACTGGAACCGGGTCGGCTCGACCGTCTGGTCGACGAACGCATCTCCCTGGGCCCAGGACAGGGTCTGGAGCCCCCACCAGGCGAACAGACCTCCGATGGCCATGCCCCACTGCTGGACGCGATCGCCGTCCTTCTTGGTCAGGGCAGCCGCAGCCTCGACCGTCTGCTGCCAGGTCCAGGTGTCGTCCGGCACCGCCATGCCAGCCTCGTCGAACAGGGTCTTGTTGTAGAAGAGCGCCATCGTCTGAAAGTTCTCGGGGATGGCGTAATAGTTCTGCCCGTCCAGTTTCCAGGCTTCCATCATCGTGGTGCCGTACTGGGCCGGGTCGAACAGCCCGGCAGCGTCCAGATAAGGTTGGAGATTCGCCAGCAGCCCGGCCTTGAAATGACCGTAGGCCTGGAGATCCCAAAAGTAGGTGTCGTACGGGTCCCCGGACGCGTAGGCCAGCTGGACCTTCTGCCAGAGCTGATCCCACGGCAGGAATTCGAGGTTCAGCCTGATATCCGGGTTGGTTGCCTGGAATGCCTCGACCCGCTTCTGGAAGTTGGCGTCGATGCCGGGGGAGTTGTTCCACATCAGCGCCCGGACGGTCTGCTCCTGGCGGCGGTGGAAGGCGGGCGCCTGGCGCGGGGCGACGGCGAGGGCGGTTGCCCCGGCGGCTCCGGCGGCAGCGGTGCGGATCAGCGAGCGTCGCGACAGGGCGGGGGTAATGATCCGGGACATCGGGACTCCTCCTCGAGAACATCACGGGTGCGAACCACGTGGTTCGCCACTGGCCGGGCGGGGTGTACGCGCCCGGAGAACGGGACCGGACCGGGCAAGATCCGGGCAACGGGGCGACCGGAGATCGGTGGGTTCAGTCGGGTCCACCTCCTCGGGATCGAGGGCTCATCCCTTGATCCCTGACGTAACGATGCTCTGGACGAAATACCGCTGGGCGAACAGGAACATCAGCAGCGAGGGCACGATGGCAAGCGTCGCCATCGCCATCAGCAGCTGCATCTGTGGCCCGACGTCCGGGGAACCGGTGAAGTAGGAGAGCGCGACAGCGACCGTCTGCTTGTCGCGATCATTGAGATAGATGAGCGGTCCGAAGAAATCGTTGTAGGTGGCGAAGAAGGTGAACACGGCGACCGTGGCGAGCGGCGGCTTGGACAGCGGCAGGATGATGTTCCACCAGATGCGGAAGGATGACGCGCCGTCGAGCCGGGCCGATTCTTCCAGATCCCGGGGGATGGTCAGGTAGAACTGGCGGAGCAGGAAGATATAGAAGGGGCTGCCGAAGAAGGCGGGGACGGTGAGTGGCAAGAAGGTATTGACCCATCCCAGGCTGTTGAACCCGATGTAGGTCGGGACCAGTGTCACGGTCGAGGGCAGCATCAGCGTCGCGAGCAACACCATGAAGATCACGTTGCGGCCGGGGGCGCGAAGTCGCGCGAACCCGTAGGCGGCCAGCGAGCACGACAGCAGGGTGCCGATCATCACGAAGAAGATGATGGTCGCGCTGTTCCGGGCGAACACCCAGATCGGAACCAGCTCGGCGGCGTCACGGAAGTTCTGTGGCCGGATGGGGTCCGGAATCCAGACCGGGGGATAGGCGTAGACCTGGCTCGGGTCCTTGAGCGCGGTGGAGAGCATCCAGAAGAACGGCACCATGATGATCACGGCGCCGACGATGAGCAGGATCAGGGCGACCGCCCGCGCCCGCGCATCGCCAGAGGCACGGGTTCGCCAGCGGCTGACCCGTGGGCGCGTCACGCGCTCCGGCGTGAGCTGTGTCGTGTCGATACCGGTCATCGGTCGTCCCCTTCGGACTGGTAATGCACCCAGAGCGGAGCCGAGCGGAAGACGATCAGCGTCAGGATGAACACGATCAGGAACATCACCCAGGCGATGGCGGATGCGTAGCCCATCTCGAGGTAGCTGAAGGCATTGCGGTAGAGATAGACCGGCAGCAGCAGGGTGGCGTTGTTCGGGCCGCCGTTGGTGAGGACGAACGCCTCGGTGAAGACCTGAAGGGCGCCGATGATGCCGAGGACCAGGTTGAAGAACGTCACGTTGGAGAGCAGCGGGAAGGTAACAGTCCAGAACCGGCGCCAGCGTCCGGCCCCGTCCAGCTCGGCCGCCTCATAGAGCTCCGACGGGATGCCCTGAAGCCCCGCGAGGAAGATCAGCATCGCGCCGCCGAACGTCCAGATCGAGGTGATGATCAGCGAGGTCAGGGCGAAGCGATCATCCGTGAGCCAGCCGGGTCCGCGGATTCCGACCTTGTCCAGGAGGAGGTTGAGAATCCCGTAGTCGGTATTGAAGATCCAGCGCCAGAGCATGGCGACCGCGACGCCGGAGATGATCGTCGGCAGGTAGAACACGGCCCGGAAGAAGGTCGTGCCGGGGACGTGCTGGTTGAGCAGGACGGCAAGGAACAGGCCCAGCGCCAGGACAACCGGAACGCTGACGATCGAGTAGATCGCCGTGACGCGGAGCGACTGCCAGAAGAGTTCGTCCTCGACCAATTCGCGGTAGTTCTCGAAGCCGATGAATTCAGGAGACGTGAGCAGGTCGTAGTCCGTCAGGCTTAGAACGAACGACGCGATCATGGGGCCGAGGTAGAAGAGGAGCAGACCGAGGATCGCGGGGAGGATGAACAGGTAGCACTCGATCGCCTCCCGGGTGCGGATACTGAGCCTGTTCTTCCGGACCGGATTGTCTCCCGGACCAGCCGCGCCCGGGATGTTCTTCGATGCGACCATCTTGTCTTTCCCTGGTTGGCACCCGATGCGACCGACGTTGTCGGGGAGTGATCGCCCGGAAGGCTCGCGCTGACTCGACGATGGATCAGTCGACTGTCGCTGTGGTCGAGATGGAGGCGGCGTATCCGAGCCGGGTGGAAAGGGCTTCCGCGCCGGAGAGAATCGTCGCCAGGAGGAACGGTTCACGGTCCGGGGTGAAGCGGGGTTGCGGGACCGAGACGCTGATGGCGGCGACGACCGCGCCGGAGGCGTCACGGATTGGAGCGGCGATGCACTCCAGTCCCATCGTGGACTCCCCGTGATCGCGGGCGTAGCCCCGCTTCGCGATCTCCCGAAGGGTTGCGAACAACGCGTCACGGTCGGTGATCGTCGTCTCCGTCAGCCCGGTCAATTGCTCTCCGGGCGGATAGAGCCGCTCGAGCTGGTCGGCCGGTAACGCGGAGAGCAGCATTTTGCCGACGCCAGTCGTATGGGCTGGGAGCGTAGAGCCAATCGCCGACACCATCCGCATGTGACTGGATCCCTCTTCCTTGGCGAGATACTGGACCATCTGGCCCTGCAGGGCCGCGAGATGGACGGTCTCGTCGCAGCGCCGCGACACGTCCCTGATCACCGGCAATCCTTCCCGGACGACGTCGACACGCTGGAGATACGCCCCACCCAGCCGGGCCACGCGTGGCCCCAGTCGGTAGGTGCGTTCCTGGACGCCGTCAGCGAGATAGTCCCGATCGCGCAACGTCCGGAGCAGGTGCAGGGCACTGCTCTTGGGCCAGCCGGTCTGCCGGCAGACATCGTTGAGCGACAGATCATCCCGGGCCTCGGCAAACAGCTCGAGCAGGTCGAGACTACGCGCCGCGGATTTGACCGACGACTGGGGAGATGGCGTGCCGTTCATATATATGAACCTCGCGCTCATGTGTGAATGACGGGATGATACGGAGCGGGTATTCCGTCGTCAAGCGGGGGACGACGACTGCCGCTCCAGAGGTCAGGGCAGCGTGTCCATCATCTTGATTTGTGCGTCTGGTGACCCGATCGAAGCGGTGGGAGCAGGATTGCCGTGGTGCCGTCCGCAATCCGCCATAAGGAGCGGCGGCCTATGGGCCGGTCCTAAGGCGGGTCAAGATCTTCGACCAGTGGGGATCAACGACGAACCCGTCGGCCGTCGAGCGCCATCAGTTGCGACTCGCCTGAGTCACCGATCCATCACGTGGCAGGCGACCGGGTGATGGATCAGGAACCGGCCGGGATGACCCGGTAGGCACAGGCGTGGTGACCAGCTACCCGGTGCGACACCCGCTCAACCGTGGCGTCGGGCAGGAGCGCCCGCAGGAACGACAGCTCGGTCCCGCAGGCGTGGCCGAACCTCAGCGCGACGTTCAGGACGGCGCAATTGTGCTCCCGGATGATCCACGTTCCGTCGTCCTCGCGGACGCAGTCGGCCAGGTAGCCGTCATCGTCGAGGATCGCCGCGACCTCCCGGACACGCTCGTCGAAAGGCATCCCATCGGTCCGCAAGCGGGCATCCGCCAATCGCCGCTCGCCTCTCCGGACGAAGATGCGCTGGAGCATCTCAGGGTCTTCGTCGGCCAGGTAGCCGAGCAGCTCGTTGGTGAGGTCGGCGTAGCGCCGGGGGAACAGGGCGTCGCCGGCCTCGGACAGGCGGTAGATGTGCCGGGGTCGCCCAGGTCCGGCCGATTCCGTCCGGTGCGCCACCAGCCCGTCGCGACCGAGGGGGATCATGTGCTGCCGGACGCCGCTCGTCGTCATCCGGACCGCCGCCGCCAGAGCCTCGACGTCCATCTCTCCGTGCCGCTTGAGCGTGGACACGATCCGGCGTCGGCCCTCCGGCAGGCTCCGGATGGCCGGTGACGCGTTGGCGACCAGTTCCAGCGGGGTGGGCCGGTCTTCTTCGGGTGCAGGATGGGGACGTGCGGCCATGAACGCTCCAGCTTCAGTGCAAACGTGAAGAAACTATACCCGCTTTCTGGAAGTCGGCGATTATAAAAAGCAATCGCTTGCTCTATTCGGGCATCACCCGTATGCTGTCGGCATTGGGCCATGACGACGGTTAGGGACCGTTCGCCAGAGAAGCAGGGAAGGAGAGGCCGGTGGTCAATATGGAGCAGGCTCTCGTTGGAACGCGCCAACGTCTTGCAGTCCAAGGCGTCTATGAACTGGTGCTGGAGGTCGATGACCTCGCCGCAGCCGAGCGGTTCTACGTCGACGTCATCGGCCTCGCGGTCGTCGCCCGGTGGGAACCACCACGGCTGGCGACCTGGCTGGACATCGGTGAGGGCGGGTTCCTCGGGCTCTGGCCGGTCGAGACGGGTGGAGTGAACGCCATCCATAACGGGCGAGGTGGTCGTCATGTGCACGTCGCCCTGCGCGTGGCACACGACTCGCTCAAGGGACTGGCAGTCCGAATCGAGTCGGCCGGCTTCCCAACAGAATGGCGACATTTCAACGATGGCAATGTGGCACTCTACGTGACGGACCCGGATGGCAACGTCGTCGAGTTCACCGAGCTCGTCGTGCGGTGGGACGGCCAGCCGGAAAGCCGCGAGGTCTGAACGGCAGGGCAGTCCCCCACGGGCGGACCGCGACCCCGGGCAGAGCGTTCAGACAGGTGAGACAGGGATGCGGAGCGACGTGAACGGGCTGAGTGGACACCACGGCGGACCCATCGACAACCGGCCGCTGCGCCTGGTCGGGCTGGGCGGCAGCATCGGGCGCGGCGCCCAGAGCCGGATGGTCCTCGAGGCCAGCATGGCGATGGCGGCCGACCACGGCGCCGAGACGGTCATCGCGGACGTCCGCGACCTCGACCTGCCGGTCTACAACCCGGATCTCAAGGTCCAGGCCTACGGGCAGAAGCTGGCGTGGTTCCTCGAAGAGGTCCGCTCGGCGGACGCGATCCTGATCTGCTCGCCGACCTACCACGGCACGATGAGCGGCGCGCTCAAGAACGCGATCGACTACCTCCAGTTCCTCGGCGGCGACCGGCCGCCCTACCTGACCGGCAAGGCCGTCGGGCTGATGTCAGTCGGTGGGCTGACCGCGGTCAACACGATCACGGCGCTCGACCATGCGGTCCGCAGCCTGAACGGCAACATCGCCCCGACCACCGTCGTGATCCCGAACGGCTCGGTTGACGTCGCCGCGCGGCGGTTCATCGAGCCGGCGACCCGGGGACGGGTCGAGGCGATGATGACGCAGGTCCTGGAACTGGCCGAGGTGCTCTCGCCGCTGCGCCGGGCCCGCGTCCGGGAGGTCTAGGCCGCAATGCCCCTGCCGCTTTCTGATGCGCAACGCTCCGAGCGGAACGGTTATCTGACGACGACCGGGCGGGTTTCCGGCCAGCCGCACGAGATCGAGATCTGGTTTGCGGTCCCCAACGCCGGGCGAGCCGTCTACCTGCTTTCCGGCGGCGGCGATCGTTCCGACTGGGTGCGGAACATCGACCGCGACGGGGCGGTCACGTTCCGGATCCTCGGCGAGACGTTCCGCGGAGCGGGCCGACGGGCGACGCCCGCCGAGGACCAGTCGGTCCGGGAAGCCGTCGTCGCCAAGTACTACGGCTGGTCCGGCGGTGAGCTCCCCAACGACTGGGCGCGTACCGCGCTGCCCGTGGTCATCGAACTCACAAACTGACCAGCCCTCGAAGTGCCGATACGGCGAAGGCTGGTCCCGCTCAGGCGCGGGACCCGAGACACTGCTCGTGGGAGCGGACCGTTGTCACGAGGACCTCGTCGAGGAACTGTCCCAGCTCGACGTGGACTCGGACTGCACGGCGGGCGGCCAGCGCTTCATCGTCCGTCAGGCTGATGATGGACCGGATCACGGGCACACGGAAGTAGATAAACGCTTCGACGCTCTCGGCCACGGTCAGCCCGGCCGAGGCGCTGACACGGCCGTAGTGCTCGCCGATCTGCCGGGCTTCTCCCAGTGCGCAGGCCCGCTCGGCGGAGCCGGGCTGGGCGGAGACGAAGCGGCCGGCCAGCTCGATCAGGCGGCGGCCATGGCGCCGGAGGTCCTCGAGCATCGCCGGCGAGTAGGCCCGGTACCAGCGCCGGTCACGGGCGGACGCCATATGGTCGTCCTCGTATCCCGCCATCGAGCGCTCGGTCAGCGTCTGCCGGGACAGACGGGGCCGGGTCTGGCGGCGTGGCCCCTCGCCGATCATCGCCCGGAGTGTCTCTTCACTATAGCGTCGGTGACCGCCGGGCGTCCGGAAGACCGGCACCTTGCCCGCGTCACTCCAGCGCCGGAGCGTCGACTGGTCGACGCCAAGCAGCTTGCAGGCGGCGTTGATCGTCAGCCACCGACCGGATCCGGTCGGGGCGTCGGAGAAGACGTCGTCGATACGGGGTCGGCTGGACGGCGAATCGGTCGTGAGCGGTCCGTACCCATGAGATGGCTGCTGGGTCAGCGTGCGGGTCAACATTGTACCCTTCCAGGTTCTGCACTCCCCGTACTGCACCGTACGGTCCGGAGGCTGCGGAGCGACCCGGGATAACCCGGCGCCGACGCCAGAACGTGTGCAAAACGTCCTGTGGCGGCAGTGTAGCGCCCATGCAAGGGGGATGTCATATGTCCTGTTTCGCAGGGCGCGACCGGAACCACCCAGCGGACCATCCGCACCCGTCCCGGGGCGCACCGGCGGCGGGCTATCGTCCGCTGGTGTAGAGCAGTTCCCGGATGGTGAGGACCTGGGATCGGAGCCCGCTGTCGCTGGACTGATCCTTCTCGACCTTGGTGATGCCGTGCATGACGGTCGTGTGGTCGCGCCCGCCGAGCAGCTGGCCGATCTCGACCAGTGAGACCTCGGTCTCCTTGCGGATCAGGAACATCGCTACCTGCCGCGGCACGACGATGTCCCGCGTTCGGGTCTTGCCCTTGATCGCGTCGACCGAGACGCCGTAGTGCCCGGCGACCGTCTCGAGAATGCTGCCGGGACTGAGCCGGGTCCGGCGGGAGGTCATCGTGACGTCGGTCAGCGACTCCATCGCCAGGTCCAGCGAGAGGGGCTGGTTGGTCAGCTCGGCCAGCGCCAGGATCTTGTTGAGCGCGCCTTCCAGCTCGCGGGTATTGCTCTGGTCCTTGCCGGCGATGTACTCGGCGACGTCATTAGGGAGCCGGAGGCCCAGCTCCTCGCTCTTGGTCCGGAGGATCGCCATCCGCATCTCGTAGTCTGGTGCCTGGACGTCGGCCATCAGCCCGCCCTCGAAGCGCGAACGGAGCCGCTCCTCCAGTCCCTGGATGGACTTGGGCGGCTTGTCCGAGGTGATGATGACCTGCTTGCCACCCTCCCGCAGGGCGTTGAAGGTGTGGAAGAACTCCTCCATCGTGGCTTCCTTGCCCGCGATGAACTGGATGTCGTCGATCATCAGGATGTCGACGCGGCGGTAGCTGGCCCGAAAGCCTTCCATGTCGCCGGAGCGGTTACGCACGTTGTTGATCAGATCGTTGGTGAACTTCTCGGACGAGACGTAGCGGATAACGAGGTCCGGGTTGGCCTCGAGGGCCTTGTGGCCGATGGACTGGATCAGGTGGGTCTTGCCCAGGCCGACGCCACCGTAGACGTAGAACGGGTTGTAGCCGTCGCGGGCTCCGGGCCGGTCGGCGACGGACAGCGAGGCGGCGTGGGCGAACCGGTTGGAGCCACCGACGACGTAGGTGTCGTAGGTATAGCGGGGGTTCAGCCCGTGGGTCGGCGCGGCCGAGAGAACCGCCTGGGTCCGCTGCGGGCGACGGTCCGCTACCTGGGGCAGATCGGCTTCCGTCGGGAGGGGTCGGTCTGGCTGGCGGGACCGGGAGCTGGTCCTGCGCGGCACTGGGGCGCGGGGTTCGGCCCGGGGAGCCGCCGGACGAGGCTCGTCGCGGTCCTCCGCAGGTTCGGCGGGGGCGTCGTCCGCCCCACGGGATCGGATCCTGGCCTCGATCTCGGCGTTCATCACGACGAACTGGGCCGAGACGGGATGTCCCGCGAAGTCGGAGAGCGTCTGCTCGACCTGCTTGCCGAACCGCTTCTCGAGGGTATTGCGGTTGACCGGGCTGCTGGCGGCGATCGTCGCGACGTTGCCGTCCAGAGAGACGATCTCGGCCGTCGAGAGGTAATACCGATAGTGACTGGCGGGCAGGATCCGCCGCAGCTCGCTCAGGACGGCTTGCCAGAGTTGCGGCGCCTGCATGGATAGAATCGCTCCGGGTGGGTGTACGGACACTCTTTGGTCCGCATCGTATCACTTGTCCCCAATGTGGACAACTCCCGGAACCGTGATGATGACTCATGTTTCCGGCTTATCCAACCGTGCTCACGGCTGGATCGATCGGGGATGCATCGACGGCGCCGCCGGGGATGGCAGCCGCGACCCTGGTCGATGCTCGACCGCCGCGTAGCACGGAACAGCCGGTCGACAGTGGCACGGAGGATGAGCCATATCGGCGGCTATGGGAGGGGCGCCGGAGCGAGGTTATAGCTGCCTACGGCGCCCGGCTCAGCAGGCGCGACACCAGCAGGATCACGACCGAGGTGGCCAGGAGCATGATCGCCAGGAGCAGCGCGGCCGGCAGGTCGCCCGAACCGTACTCACCGTAGATTGCCAGCGGCATGGTCTGGGTCGTCCCGGCGAGGTTGCCGGCGAACATGATGGTCGCGCCGAACTCGCCCAGTGCCCGGGCCCAGGCCAGGACCGCCCCGGCGGCCAGGCCGGGCCGGGCCAGTGGCAGGGTGATCGTCCGGAACACGGTGGCCGGGCGGGCTCCGAGGTCGGCGGCGGCGGCCTCGAGGTCCGGCTCGATCCGCTCGAACCCGCCCCGGGCCGCCCGGATGTAGAACGGTGCCGCGACGAAGACCTGTGCGAAGACGACGGCGACGGCGGTGAAGGGGATCGTGATCCCGAGGTCGGCCAGCGGACCGCCGAGCACGCCGCGTCGCCCGAACGCCATCAGCAGCGCGATCCCGGCGACGGCCGGCGGCAGGACGATCGGCAGGTCGATCAGGGTGTCGATCAACCAGCGACCGGGAAAATGGCGTCGGGCCAGCAGGTAAGCCAGAGGGGTGCCCAGCCCGAGGATCATGACCATCGCCGCGGCCGTGGTGAGGATGCTGAGCGTCAGGGCCTGCCGGAAGGTGTCGACCGTGCCGGCATCGATCTCGGTGCCCGTCTGCCAGGTCCGCCAGATCATCGCCCCGAGTGGGACCGTGATGAACAGGACGATGATCGCGGCCAGCGGCCACAGGGCGGCGTCAAAGGGCAAAAGGCCGCGTCGCCGTCGCGGGCGACCAGGCGTCGCCGGTCCGGAGCCTCCATTGGCGGGCGGGTCGACGGTCATGCCCGGGCGGCTCCCTGCGGGTGGGTCGTCAGTCGTTGACCGGGGTGGCAGCCGATGACGGGGGATGGTGGGCCGATCGCGCCTCGCGGCGCCTAGTCCTCGCCGAGGAACTGGCGGCGGAATTCGGCCGTGTCGTAGTAACCGGTGATCGCGATGATGCGGTCGTTGAGTGATTCGACGAGCGCGATCTGGTCCGAGGTCGCGATCACGGCGCCGGACTCATCGAACTCGCGAATGACGAACACGATCGCGGCGGCGTCGGCCTCACCGATCGTACCGATGATCTCCCAGTGCCCGTTGGGGTAGGACGAGACGACGGAGCCGAAGTAATCGACGATCTCGTCCGCAGGACCGATCGGCTCGCGGTGGGGCAGGGCCCGGAAGGTGGCGTCGTCGGCGAGGGTCGCCCGGAGGCGATGCGGATCGCGGAGGTCGAGCGCCTCAAAGAATTCCCGTCCCAGGTCAGCTGCGGTCACGCGGTCTTGGTCCTCTCTCGGTGATCACCGCGCGACGCGGCGGACGCGGCGCCGGACATGGGACGGATGACGATCAGCTCAGCGCCTCACGGATGCGCGCGGCGTGGTCGGCGTCGCTCTCGACGAGGCGCGATCCGACCCAGAGCAGGTTGATCTCGCCGGCCGTCTCATGTTCGGCCGTTCTTGCCCAGGCAGTCTCGTCCAGCTGGGACAGATGATCGACCGTCACGGCGCGGAGCGCGAGGAATTCCTTCAGGACCCGGCCGGGATCCTGGCCGCGGTAGTCCCGCTCGATCGCCCAGAGCTCGTCGTCGTGGGCCGAGAGCGTCGGATGATTCTCACTGAGGATGGCGTCGATCCGTTCGAGGAAGATCTGTTCCCAGTCCCGCAGGTGAGGCAGTAACTCGACGACCCCTGGTCCGCCGTCGCTGGCCGGCGCCATCAGGGCGTCCCGCGACTGGTCGGCCAGGAGCCGGGACAGCTCGTCCGGGAAGGCACTCAGCGCCGTAACGATGCTGTCAGGGGATGGGGAGTCGTCCGGCACCGGTTCTCCTCGCAATACGTCCTCGCACCCGTGCCACCTCGTCCCCGCAGCCCGTGAGACTGGGGGACGGCAGGGTGCTCGACCGTGGTGACTGACCCCGTTCTGTCGTTCAGGGCGTTCCGGGATCGTCGCATTGTAGGGCTTTTGGCACGATCCGGACGAACGGCGCCTGTGCATGTCTGTCCTCCGTGCCGTTCCGGTCCTGCGTGGAGTGGCCGTGCACGGTGGGGCATGTACGAGGTCCTGCGATGCGCTGATGGACGAGGGAACCCGGACGATCACGGTAGAATCTCGGCGCCGGGCCGGAACGGTCACGTCACGCAAGGCGGGGCTGTCCTGGGCCTGTCGTTTCGATACCGATCCTACCTGAACCCTCGCGCACTGCCCCCGAGAGGAAACGTCCATGCGATCCAGCCGCCCGACGACCCGTGTGCCTGGGCGACGACCTGCCGCCATGGCTCTGCTCGTCGCTCTGCTCTGCGGGCTGTTTCCCGCCCTCTCCCTGTCGGCCAGTGTCGATGCCGTGGCGGCACGCGGGGTGGACACGATCGCCGTCGAGGACGGGCAGGGCGATCGCGACGAGGCGTTGTGGGCGGGCATCTCCGCAGACGTCCGCGACGAGATCTACGACGCCACGGCCGGCTCGCTGTCCCGCTACCGGATCGCGGTCGAGATCACCCCGCCTACCTCCGAGGACGAGTTGACATCCATCGAGGGCACCGTCGACCTGCTGTTCGTCAATCCGCTGGAGGACCCGCTGGACGAGGTGGTCTTCCGGCTCTATTCCAACGACGTCCGCTACGGCGCAGGGACGATGGAGGTCGACGACGTCGAGGTCGATGGTGAGGCCGCCGGTGTGGACCTGTCGGAGGAGGACACAGTGGCGACGGTCGCGTTGCCCGACGAGCTGGAGCCGGGCGACGCGGTGACGATCACCTATGCCTTCGCGGGCGTGGTCGACAACGAGCCGGCCGGCTCCTACGGGATGTACACCTTCAGTCCCGACTCCGGCACCCTTGCCCTGGCCCACTGGTACCCCATGCTGGCCGGACTGACTCCCGACGGCGGCTGGAACACCGAGCCCGTCAGTGTCAACAGCGACCCGGTCTACACGACCAGCGCCCTCTACGACGTCTCGCTGTCCATGCCGGGGAGCTGGCAGGTGGCGGCCAGTGGCGTCGAGGTGGCGAGCGACGAGGACGGCGACCTGACGACCCGGCAGTACGTCACCGGCCCGTCGCGGGACTTCACGATCGTCGCCGACGAGACGTTCGAGCAGATCGAGCAGGAGATCGGCGGTACGGTCGTGGTGTCTTGGTTCGAGCCGGAGGACGAGGACGGGGGCCAGGAGGTCCTCGACGCCGGCGTCGCCACACTGGAGCACTTCGAGCCACTGCTCGGTGATTACCCCTACGGCGAGATGGACCTCGTCCAGGTCTCGGTCGGCAACGGCGCGGCGGGGATCGAGTTCCCCCAACTGATGTTCATCGGCGGCGCCTACTACGATGATCCGCCGACGGAGGGCAACCGGGTCTCGTTCCTAGAGAGCCTCGTCGTCCATGAGGTGCTCCACCAGTGGTTCTACGGGATCGTCGGCAACAATCACTACGACCACGCCTGGCAGGACGAGTCGCTGGCCAACTTCCTGATGGCCTACTTCTATGAGCTGGAGTACGGCCCGGAGACCTACGAGGCTGCCTATCTCGGTGACATCGAAATCCCGTTCATGCGGTACCTGTTCGGGGTCAACGATGTGGTCGTCGACACGCCGTCGGACGATTTCGAAACCGCCAACGACTACGTGATCGCGGCCTATTACAAGGGCGCCATCGGGATGCGGGTCATCCTGGACGAGATCGGGGAGGAGGCGTTCTTCGAAGGGCTGAGCGCCTATGTCGGGAACCACCGGTTCGCGGTCGCGACGCCGGACGACCTGTTCGCCGCCTGGGAGGATGCCTCGGGCGAGGACCTGTCCCCGATCCGGGACCACTGGTTCGAGTCGGCCGATGCCGCCGACGACTACACCGAAGCGGATCTCGAGGCCGCCGAGCAGCGGCTGCAAGAGCTGCGACAGGCATAGGTGGTCAATCTCGGACGCGGCGGCGGGCGAAAGCGATCGGAACGGGACGCGGTCGGGCGGTCCGGGCGGCGCCTCGGGCTGTCCGGTCTGACGTGGTACGCGATCGGCACGGTCCTGGTGACCCGGCTGGCGCTGCTGCTGGTCGCGATGATGGTGGTGCGGGCGCTGCCCCGGGTCGCCCCGTACCCGGAGCAGCTCTACGACCGCTTTCTCGCGGGCTACCCCCTGCTCGATGGCTGGGCGCGGTGGGACGTGTCCCACTACGTCGCGGTAGCGCGGCTCGGCTATGGCGACCCGGAAAGTCCCAGCCACGATGGTGGGGTCGGGTTCTTTCCGCTCTACCCGATGCTGATGCGGGCGGCGGTCCAGCTGGTTGGGGCAGAGCCGACCGGGCCGAACCTGGCACTGGCCGCGCTGGCAATCAGCTTCTTCTGCTTTCTCGTGGCCGTGCCGCTGTTCGCCGGTCTGGTCGCCGATCAACTGGGCGAGCGGATCGCGCGGACCGCGACGCTGCTGCTCTGCGTATCGCCGTTCGCCTTCTTCTTCACCGCCGCCTATTCGGAATCACTCTTCCTGCTGCTGGCCATTGCGTCGCTCCGATTGAGCCTGGCGGGTAGATGGCGTCTGGCGGCAGCCGTTGCCGGTCTGGCGACCGTATCCCGCCTCGTCGCACTAGCGCTGGCTCCGGCCCTCGTCTATCTCGCCTGGCGGCGCGGTGAACCCCTCCGGGAATTGATCATCACCGCGGCCATCTCGGTCTGGGGTGTGGTGGCGTACTTCGGCTACCTCTGGGCGACGACGGGCAACCCGCTGGCCTACTTCGCGGCCCAGTCCAACTGGGGCGACTGGCGCGATTACGTCTGGTACTACGCCGAGTTCCTCGCCCGCGACCCGGTCGGCTACGTGTCAGGCGACCCGCGCCGGCTGGTTATCCTGCTGAATCTCCTGCTGGGACTGGGTGCGCTGGCGCTGCTGCCGCTGGTCTGGCGCTGGCTGGACGGCGCGACGGCGATGCTCACGACGCTGCTGGTCGTGGTCCAGTTCGCGAATACGTGGGTGTCGCTTGGGCGCTACCTGCTGCCGGCGGTCGGCTGTGCGATCGTGCTCGCCGCCCTGCTGGAGGGTGCCCGTCCCCGCGACCGCCCCGATGTCCTGCTCGCTTCGGCCCGGCTGCCCCGGACGTCGACTCCGCTCCGTGACCTGACGCTGGTCGCCTCGGCGGTCCTGATGGCGGCGCTGATGGGGCTGTTCGCCGCCGGGTTCTGGGTGGTGTGACGGGAGTGGGTGGCGCGGTCGCCGTCCATTCACAGGGGCGATCCCTGGTTGTCGCCCGTCCGCCGCCGCACGGTGATGGCAATGAAGGTTCACGGAGGTTGAGGAGGGAGGGATCGGTAACGAGGGAAGCCTGCGGGGAATCTGCGTCCGGACCCGCCCGCAACTCATTCCTCATCAATCCGAACAGCTCAGCGAATCTCCATGACGTCTTCGTCCGGTCAGGTCGAAATCGCTACACCGGATTTCCGGCCGCGTGCTGCCAGTCCCCGAGGTACTCCATCGTCCGCGCAGTTCCCAGCGCGACCTGATCGCCGTGGAGACGGGCGACGACGTGGAGCGCCAAGTCGATCCCGGCCGAGATGCCGGCCGACGTGATGATCCGGCCCGTATCGACGACACGCTGGTCGTCCCGGACCATGGTGTCCGTCGCCAGCTCGCGGAGGTGGTCGATGCTGGCCCAGTGCGTCGTCGCCGGAAGTCCCTCCAGGAGGGCACTGTTCGCCAGCAGGAAGGCGCCGGTGCAGACACTCGTCATCAGTTCGGCCTCACCGTTCCGGGCGGCGACCCAGTCGAGCAGCCGGCGGTTGGTCATCTCCCGCCGGGTGCCCATCCCGCCCGGCACAACGACGATGTCGAGCGGAGGGTGATCGTCGATGGTCGCGTCCGGGACGACCTTCAGACCGCCCGTGCAGACCACCACGTCGCTGGTTTCGGCGATGGTCAGGACATCGAAGAGCTTCGCCGGTTGGCCGTCAGCGTCGTGACGCCGCGTGACTGAGAACACCTCGAACGGCCCACAGAAGTCCAGGACTTCCACGCCTTCGAAGATCAGGATCCCGACCGTGCGTCGCTCCGGGGAGGTAGTCATTGACGGTGGCTCCTGGTGTGGCGGATAGGGGCGGATGAGTCCGTAATGAGCCGATGCGGTGCGGTCAAGGGGAAGCATTGTGGCATAGTGCTCCACGTCATCCCGGCGCGACGGCGCCTTGTGGGAACTGCGATGGAGGACGACGTGACCGGCGGAAACGACGAGCGGGACCAGCGAGCGGAAACCGGATCCAGCGACGCGGTGGCGGCTGCGGACGCACCGCCGAGCGGTTCGACCGCGACGCCGTCCGCCCCGCCCCCGGAGACGACGACCGCTGTGGAGCCCGGACCGGTCACGATCGGTGGATCGCAGGTCACGGGGCTGCACGCGACGAGCGCGACGATCTCGCAGTCGCGGGTCGAGTCGCTCACGAGCCAGCGAACGGACCTCAACCAGTCGAGCGCTCAGCGGGTCGAGACAAAGCTCGCCCAGCTGGAGAACTCGACCGCCGTCCGGATCGAGACGGACCGGCTGGTCGCGGAGAACTCGCGGGTGCTTGGAGTGATCGCCCAGCAGGCCCGGTTCGTACGCAGCCGGGTCGGGTTCGTGATCTCCCCGCAGGTTGAACTCGGGTCGAACAGCCGGATCCTCGTTCATCTCGGCCCGCTGAACTCGCAGGCCGCGCCGGCCGTCTCGACCAGGACTGCGGCGGCTTTCGGGGCAGGCGTCGGCGTGGCGCTGGCTATCGGGCTGAGCGTCCTCGGGCGACGCGGATAGGCGGTCCCCGGCGGGACATCCCGGAGGGGACAGTGCGCAGGATCGGGGATACGGCCCGATCCGTGCGAAGATGATCTCGAGACGAGGCACTCGCACGACGATCAAACGGAGAAGAGCACCATGGCGGCCGGGCGGTTCATCAAGTTTGCCAGCGGCGGACTGTTCGGGGCGGGCGTCGGCACCGCTCTCGCGATCCTGTTCGCCCCACGGAGCGGAGAGACGCTCCGTGCCCAGGTCCATGAGCGGATCCAGCTTGCGAAGCTTGCCGGGATCGAAGCGCAGGCCGAGACCGAGGCTGCGGTCATCGCCCGCTACCGGGCGAAGATGGGCGACCAGAACGCGCTCGCCGATTACGAGCGCGAACTGACGGAGCGCCGCGCGGAGCAGGTCCGCGAGATTGGCCGCGAGGGAGAGGCACGCCGCGCGGCTGCCGTCCTCGTGCCGGATGCCCCGACCGTTGGCTGACGCTCGCGACCGCGCTCCGGTCGTCGGGATCGTCGGCGCCGGGCAGCTTGCCCGAATGATGATCGAGGCGGCCATCCCGCTGGGGATCGGGGTCACACTGCTGGCCGAGCGCCCGGATGACGGCGCCGCGCTCGTCTGCCCCTCGGTCCTGCCGGGGCGCCCGGACGACCGCGAAGCGATGCGCCGGCTGGCTGATGCCGTCGACGTGATCACCTTCGATCACGAGCTGGTCGATGTCGGCATCCTCGCCGACCTGGAGCAGGACGGCGTCCTGGTCCGTCCCGGTTCGTCGGTCATGGCGCTGGTCCAGGACAAGCTCGCCCAGCGGCAGACGCTCGGCGATCTCGGCTGCCCGGTGCCGGAATGGCTGGCGGTCGGCACGGCCGATGACATCGTCTCGTTCGGTGACCGCTACGGCTGGCCGACGATCGTCAAGGCCGTTCGGGGCGGCTACGACGGGCGCGGCGTCTGGACCGTCCGGGATGCCGACTCCGCTCGCCAACTCGTCCGGGAGCTTGGGCCGGGCGCGCACCTGCTGGTCGAGCGGCGGGTGAATCTGGTCCGGGAAGTCGCGGTCCAGGTCGCGCGGCGGCCAGGCGGCGAAACAGCCGTCTACCCGGTGATCGAGACGGTTCAGGTCGAAGGAATCTGCCGGGAGCTCCGTCTCCCCGCGTCGATCTCCGATGCGATCGCCGCCGAGGCCGAGTCACTCGCCCACCGGATCGCGACGGCGATCGGGCTCGTTGGTCTGCTGGCCGTGGAGCTGTTCGTCGAGCGCACCGCGGACGGGACCGAGCGGCTGATCGTGAACGAGCTGGCGGCCCGGCCCCACAACTCCGCCCACTGGACGATCGAGGGAAGTGTTACCAGCCAGTTCGCCCAGCACCTCCGCGCGGTCGTGGACTGGCCACTAGGTGAAACCACGGCCGTCAGCCCGGCGGTGGCCTCGGTCAACGTGCTGGGCGCGGCCGACTGGTCCGGCGACCCTGTCAGCCGCGTGCCGGTCGCCGTCGAAGATGGTGCCGTCCGCGTCCACCTGTACGGCAAGACGAGCCGTCCGGGTCGGAAGATTGGCCATGTCACCCTGACGGGCGAGGACCTGACCGACCTCTCGGACCGGGCCTACCGGGCGGCGGCGATCCTGAGTGGTGAGGGACTGGGAGTCAGCGGTGACTGACACACGGCAGCCGCTGGTCGGCGTGACGATGGGCAGCGATTCCGACCTCGGGACGATGCAGGCCGCGATCGACGCGCTGGCGGAGTTCGATGTCCCATGCGAGGTGCGCATCCTGTCAGCCCACCGCACGCCGGACGAGATGCTGCACTACGCCCGCACGGCGGCCGGTCGCGGGGTACGGGTGATCATCGCCGGGGCAGGCGGAGCTGCTCACCTGCCGGGGATGCTGGCCTCGGCGACGCCGTTGCCGGTGATCGGGGTACCGGTCGATACCCGGGCGATGACGCTCAACGGGATCGACGCGCTGCTCTCGATCGCCCAGATGCCGGCGGGCATCCCGGTCGCGACGATGGCGATCGGCGGCGGGCGCAACGCCGGGCTGCTCGCCGTCCGGATCCTCGGTGCGGCCGACGCGGAGATCCGGGAGCGGATGGAAGCGTTCCAGGCCGCGCTGGCCGACAAGGTCCGGCAGAAGGACCGCGAGGTCGGCGGCCCACGCTGACCTGTCTCCCGTCCCGCGATGAGCACCCCGACGAAGGGTCGTGCAGCCGGAAACGATGACGGGTATCCTGACCGTTCGTTCTCACACGGACCGTGCGCGGGTTCGGTCAGGGGGTCCCCATGTCCGGGGATCAGGTGGTCCAGCGCACTGGTATTCCCGGAGGCAGACCGTGTCGGAACAGCAGACCCGCAGGGCGACACCCCGAACCACGGACGATGATGCCGGCGTCGCCGGGTTGCTCTCGCCGCGCGATGCGGCGCGCCTGGCCGGCGTGTCCTACTCCACGGTCCTGCGGGCGGTCCGTTCCGGCCGGTTGCCGGCGACACGGGTTGGGCGGGTGACATTGATCGCGCCCGATGACGTCCGGCAGTGGTCGCCCGGCCGGGCAGGGAATCCAGCGGCGGCCGAGGCGGCACCAGTTGCGCCGCCCACTGCCGACGATACGCTGGCCGAGCTGGCGACCGTCCTGCGGATGCCTGTGTCCGAAGCCCTGATGACGACACTCGTCGAGCGACTGTCTGCGGCCTTTCCGGGAGTCCCGGTCACGCTGCGGGTGCTCGATGCGGCCGGTGAGCGACTGATCCCGGTCGCGTGGATGGGGCGGCCAGTCGCGCCGACGCTCGTGCTACGGCAGATGGGCATCGACCTGGTCGGAGTCGGGTCACGGTTGCAGCCGCTCGCCGTGCCCGGCTCGGCGCCGGCGGACCCGTCGTGTCAGTCCGGCTTCATCCTTGGCGCGACCGTCCGCGACGAGGGCCGGATCGTCGGGCTGATCACCATTGGGATCGCCGTCGCGACGATCTCCGCGCCGCCCGCCGGGTCCACGGCCGACCTCCTCGCCGGAGCGGCGTCGTTCGCCCTGCTTGCCTGGTGGCGACAGGAACGGGATCGCGAGCATGTCACCCGGCTTGAGCGGCTTGCCGACCTGGGGCCGGAGGTCGCCATCGTCGCCGATAGCGGCCGGCTGGTCGTCGCCAATGCGGCCTTCCGGGACCGGTTCGGTCTTGGAGCGGAGGCCGTCCGGGCCGGAACCGATCTCGTGGCGCTGGTCGCCCAGTACGAAGCGGCCGACGACTGGGACGGCTCCAAGCGGTCGGTCGCCCGGCGGCTGCGGATGGCCCTCGCCGAGCGGATCGCGGTAACCCTGCCATGGACTGCCGCCGGACCGGCCGGAGCCGGGCCGTCCATCCGGCTGGAAGTCATCCCGGGCGACGACGACGATCCGACTTCGGTCGTCCGGGTCCACGCAGGCAGTCCTGTCCGTCCCTCAGGACCGATGCAGGCCTAGACCGGCCGGGAGCCGTTTGGCTAGCGGACAGGTTCGTCGGTCCCGGTCTCACTCGACCGTTCAGGGGTGCGGGGCGCGACCGGCGCTCTGGTCAGCCACCGCTGCTGGTACGGCGCTAGGTGGATGACATCGCCGCCTGGTTGATCACCTGAGGCGTCCAGCAGATCGATTAGCGGTCCGTCGCCGAGCCGGTCGCGGACCAGGCCGGAAGGGATCGCGGCCGGCCGCTCACTGAGGGAGGCGAGGACGACGATCGCGTCCGGGCCTGTTCCCCGGGTGAAGGCGAAGACGGTCTCGTCCTCGGGCCAGAGGACCGCCGTCGCCGGGTCGGCAAACCCGGGGTGCTGCCGCATCAGGGTCAGACGGGCGATCCCCTCCAGCACCAGTCCCTCGATCGTCCCGGGGTTAGAGGTCGCGATCGCGGCCCGCTGCCAGTCCATCACCGGCCGGTTGGCCCAGCGGCTGTCCATCGCCCGGCTGGGGTCGTCACGGTAGCCGTGGTCGTTGGGCATGGCGATCTCGTCGCCAAGGTAGATGAGCGGCATGCCTGGCAGGGCGAAGGCGAGACCGTAGAGCGCAAGGATCCGGCCGACTGCCAGCTGGACCTCCGCCGGCCCCTCCTCGGTCAGCGCCTTCTCCAGCCCGGCCAGGGCCGCGGTCGTGCCCGTCACACGGGCATCCCCAGTTCGGGGATTCTCCTGGAACGGCAACCCGCGGGCGAACGAGCCAGGGAAGCGGCCGGTGTAGAAGCGGTTCAGGAACTGACGATGGTCGAACCCATTGATCCCAACGATGCCCGCGTCACCGTCGTCGAACGTCCAGCCGATATCGTCATGGCTCCGGACGTAATTCAGCCAGGCCGTCCCGGCCGGGAGCGCCAGGCGGTGCGAGAGTGATTGCCGCAGGAGGCGGGTTTGCCGCGTCGCCAGCGCCTCCCAGCCCAGCGCCATCTGGAGCGGGTTGTAACTTAGGGCCGCCTCATCCGGGTGAATGTAGGACACGACCTCGTCTGGGTGGACGATCGCCTCGGACAGGAACGCCAGCGACGGAGCGGCGATCCGGGCCAGGGCGTTGTACGCCCGGACCAGGTCATGGACCTGGGGCAGGCTCTCGGAGACAGTCCCGGGCCGCTTCCAGGCGAACGCGACCGCGTCCAGCCGCAGAACATCGGCGCCGAGGTTGGCGAGCGCCAGCATCTCACCCGCCATGCGGGTGAATGTGCCGGGAGTGGTGTAGTCGAGGTCCCACTGGAAGTCGTTGAAGGTCGTCCAGACCCATCGGTTCAGCCCGGCGTCGTAGCTGAACGATCCTGGCCGGTTCTCCGGGAAGATCTCACGCAGCACCGTGTCGTACTGATCCGGAATCGTCCGGTCCGGGAACATCAGGTAGGGGTTGCGGTCCTCGTCATCGATCGCGGACGGGTCAGCCCGGAGCGCTTCTGCCCACGGATGGTCGGACGCCGTGTGGTTGAACACGAAGTCCAGCGCCAGGGCGATCCCTGCCTCGTGGAGCCTGTCGGCCAGCTCGCGCAGGTCGTCCACGGTCCCGAGGTCGGGCCGGACGCGGCGGTAGTCGGAGACGGCGTATCCCCCGTCGCTGTTGCCCGGCGGGACGGCAAAGAGGGGCATCAGGTGGAGTAGGCCGATGCCGCGGTCCTCGATGTAGGGGATGGCGTCGATCAGCCCCCGGATGTCGCCGGTCGGCGAGAAGCGGTCGACGTAGCAGACCCCCGCGACAAGGCGGTGGTCGGTGAACCAGGCGCCGCCCTCACGGACATCGTCCCGGGCGCGCAGGGCTGGAGACCGGGCTAGCCACGCATCCAGCGCGACGAGCAACAGTCGTTCGAGATGCCAGGAGAGATCGTCACGTCCGCCATACAGCGCGGCGAGGTGCCGGTAGAGGGTCGGGAAGTAGGGGTCCAGGCGACGTGCGAAAGCCGGCCATGCGGCGACGGCCTCGGTGCCGACCGCCTTGACCTGTGTCTCCAGCTTCGGCCTGAGCCGACGAAGGGCGACCGCCGCCCGTCGATCGGCCGTCTCGGGGATACCGCGTGGATTCGGCGGGAAGCTTCTGACCGGCTCCGACTCGACCATATCGGAATGCTCCTCACGACATGGTGGATCGTACCCGGCAGCGTCGCCGGCTCGGCGAGGGGCCGTCATGATGCGGTTGAGCGAGGCAAGGGGTCACCCCGCCGCGGCTCAGTCGGTCGGGAGCTGCCACTCGCGCTGGGAGGACTCGCGCCAGGCGCCGATCCGGCGGAACTTGGCGTAGCGGTCCGCAAGCAGGCGCTCGCCGGTGTCGGCATCGCCAGGAGGGTACTGATCGTCCAGCTCGTCGAGGGCTGCCTCGATCGCCCGGCCGACGCTCCGGATCGACTGGTCTGGTGCTTCGTGCGCCGGGGTCGGCTCGGCGACGACCGTGTCGATGATGCCGAACCGGTGCAGTTCCGGCGCCGTGATCCGCATCGTCTCGGCGGCTTCCGGAGCCTTGCTGGAATCCTTCCAGAGGATCGAGGCGCAGGCCTCCGGCGGAGCGACGGCGTAGATCGCGTTCTCCAGCATCAGGATGCGGTCAGCGACACCAATCGCGAGCGCGCCGCCGGAGCCGCCCTGGCCGATCACGCAGGCGACGATGGGGACTGGGGCACTGGCCATCGCCAGGAGGCTCTCGGCGATGGCGGTCGCCTGGCCGCGCTCCTCCGAGCCGAGACCGGGATCGGCGGCCGGGGTATCGATCAGGGACACGACCGGGATACCGAACGTTCCGGCGTGATCCAGTAACCGCCGGGCCTTGCGATAGCCTTCTGGACGGGACATGCCGAAGTTCCGGGCGATGTTCTCCTTGGTGTCGAACCCGCGCTGCTGGGCGAGGACCAAGACGGTTCGTGCCCCCAGTCGACCGATCCCGCCGATCAGGGCCCGGTCGTCGCCGAAGGTCCGGTCACCATGTAATTCGACGAAGTCGCCGATGATCCCGTCGATGTAATCCAGCGCGCGTGGCCGCTCCGGGAGCCGAGCAAGCTTGACCCGCTCCCAGGCGGAAATGGCGGAGTGTCCGCCGGCAGCGTTCGCGCTGGTGCCGTTGGTTGCCGACGTCGGCGACGACGTCATGTGGTGCGCTCCCCTGACGGCGCAGCGGCCGCCTCGGTACCGATCAGGACATCATCGCCAATCGGGCTGTCTGTCAAGGTCGCGAGCTTGTCGAGCGCCGGGACGACGATGTCATCCCCGGGGCGCGTGGTGGTCGGGTTGATACGCTTGGCCGCACGGGCATAGTGGTTGAGCAGGGTCACGATCGTGCCGCGTAGCTCCGGCCGGGGCACGATGCCGTCGACCATACCGTGATCGAGGAAGAACTCGGCCGTCTGGAACCCCTCCGGCAGCTTCTGCTTGGTGATCTGCTCGATGACCCGCGGTCCGGCGAAGCCGATCATCGCGCCGGGCTCGGCCAGGATGATGTCCGCGACCGTCGCGTACGAGGCCGTCACGCCGCCATAGCAGGGATCAGTCAGCAGCGCGACGTGGGGCAGGCCGGCGCGCCGCATCCGGCCCAGGGCCGCGACGGTCTTGGCCATCTGCATAAGCGAGAACATGCCCTCGTGCATCCGGGCGCCACCGGACGCCGAGATCGTGACCAGCGGGATCCGGAGAGCCAGACAGCGTTCCGTGGCGCGGACGAACTTCTCGCCGAAGACCGAGCCCATGCTGGCACCCATGAAGTCGAAGTCGCAGACGGCGAGACCGACTTCGTTGCCACCGAGCGAGACACGCCCGGTGATCAGGGCTTCCGGCTCGCGGGACTTCTTCGATGAAGAGGCGACCTTGCGGGTGTACGGCCCGGAGCCATCGACGAAGTTCAAAGGGTCTTCGGGTCGCAACTCGGCGTCCCACTCGCGGAAGGTGCCGTCGTCGGCGAGCAGGAAGATACGCTCCCGGGCCCGGAGCCGGAAGTGATGCGAGCACTTCGGACAGACGCGGGCATTCTGGCGGAGTTCCCGGGAGTAGAGCAGATCGCCGCACGACGGACACTTCACCCACATGTCGTCGGGGACCTGCTGGTCCGCCGAGACCGCGGCGTCTTCCGTCCGGGGCTGGAACTTGTTTTGCCGGTTGAAGAAGCTACGCATCCTGCTTGTGTCCCCTTCACCGACCCGGTGCCACCCTGGTCGAGACACCTTGGTGCTCGTCGTCAGGACAGGACTGCCCCGGAGGCTTTCGCCTGCCGGGCCGTTCACCGGACGGGTTTCGGTGCGAGGAGGGTTTCCTCCTGGAGAGCCCGCGACCGCCGTTCCACCGTGAACCGGCCAGTTATCGGTCTGCGGTACGTGTCCAGCCCATTCACATGGACCCCGGAATGGCGCGGGTGCCGATCCGGTCCGTCGCGACCGTTGACCGAAAGACATTACAGGATAGTGTACCCCGCGACGCCGGTTCAAGCGGTCCGTCAGTCAGCCAATCCCGGGAAGGAATCGAACGAGTGGTGGCGAATCTGAAGGACGGGCGCCTGGATGGACCCCTAGAGGGCGATGTCCGCACGGAGTGATCCATGACGTTCGGGGGACAGACGGTCCGGCGCCGTAGCCCGCTATACTCGTTGCCATGCCAAGACAGGGGTCCCGCCGGGACAAGCGATTCACCCGCGAGCGGCCACCGGATCCGCAGAGTCCTGAGACGCCTTGGCGCCTCTTCCTTGCGCTGCCCCTCCCGGACCCCGTCCGCGAGCTGGCGACGACGCTGATCACCCGGCTGGCGGCTGACGAGAACATCCCGGCGCGCTGGGTCGATCCGGCGCGGGCGCATGTCACGGTCCAGTTCATCGGAGAGGTGCCGCGCGAGCGCGCGGAACTGATCCGCTTGGCGCTGCCCCAGGTTGTCCGCGCCCACCAGGTATTCCAGCTGCGGACGGCGGACCTCGGCACGTTCCCGAATATCCGGCGGCCCAGGGTCCTCTGGCTGGGCCTGCATGGCCCCGTCCACCGGCTGAATGCCATTCACCAGGACATCACGACCGCGCTGGCCGAGATGGAGGTCCCGCACGAGACCGGTCCCTTGCAGCCGCATATCACGCTGGGTCGGGTCCGGAGCGAGCCGGGGATCAAGATCAGCCGAATCCCCGACGCGGTCCGGGGACGATACGAGGAATTGATGGCTGAGGGACTGGGCAGCATGCGCGCGCCGATCCCCGTTCCCGTGGACGAAGTGGTCCTCTACCGGAGTTTGCTCAGAGCCGGCGGGCCGACCTATGAGGTCGCCGAGCGGTTTGCGCTCGCTCCGCGCCAGTCGGGTGGGACCCCGCTCCCGGATTCCGGGTCGACGGCTTCGTCTGATCTCGCGACGCGGTAGTCGCGGTCACCGCGGGGACGCAAGAAAGTTCCACCCAGCAGTTGGAAGAGGGACGGGCGATGACCAGCGAGGCGGCGGGACCCTCCCGGTTACCGGGTGGACCGGGTACGGCGAGAACGGAGCAGGAACCAACGGGTCCGTCGCTCTCGCTCGCCGACCTGGTCCTGCTCGGGCTGCTGCTCACCCTGATCGTCAGTGTGTCGACGTGGGCGATCGTGAGTAGCCGCGCTGAGGAAGCGATCTCGATCACGAGCAACGTGTTCGTGACGCTCTCGACGCTGGTTGCGTCGATCCTGACGCTCGTCGCTGCCCTGCGTGGCTGGTTACGCGGGACCGGCGTCCAGCCGTGGCTCGGTCTCACGATCGCCTGTCATGCATGGCTGGTCGGCGAGATCGGCCGCCTGGTTCTCCAGCACTACCTCGACCGGCCGATCTCCGTCCCGACCGTGATCGACGTCCCGCTGCTGTTCTTTGCCCCGGCCGCGCTCTGGGCTTTCCTGCCCATGTTCCGCCGCCCCGGGGGACGACTGGCGCGGTTCGGAATGCTCCTCGACCTCGTCATCGTCCTGCTACTGGCGTTGCTGATCGTCAGCGCGCCGGTCTCCGGTGGGGTGATCCTGGATGGCGCGGCGTTGGCCACGTCGGATCGCCTCCTCATCTCGCTCTGGTTCCTCAGTGCCGTGGTCACCCTGTTGCCAGCCTTCGCGCTCACGGTGGCCGCCCGGCGTCGGGATCGCCCATGGGCCTGGCCGCTGGCCGGCGGCTTCCTGCTGCTCGGAGTGGGGCAGGTCATCTACGCCGACGCCCAGAGGAGCGAGCCGGTTGCCCTTGGCTACCTCGTCACGTCGAGCTGGTCGGTCGGGTTCGCCCTGATCGCATCATCGGCGGTGATCGGAGCACGCCACCGATGGGTAGCCGGCGAGGCGCGGGCTTCGGGTGAGCGGCCGGTGCTCCCGGCGTTCGGCTCCATGCCAGTCGTCCGTGCGGGCACGTCGTTCGCCATGGCCGCCTCCCTCGGGGTCGTCCTGATCGTCGCGACGCTGCAGGGTTCGCTGACCGGCATCGCGGTTGTTGTCGGCACAGTCGCAGTCATCTCAATCCTGGCCAGGCTCATCGTCTCCGCCGCCCACACCGAGCTCCTGCTCCGGGAGGTGCAGATCAGCGATGCCGGGCGTCTTCTGGCTGGGGATCTTCTCCAGCACTCGGCCTCGGTCGGCGATGACACCAGCGACCCGATCGGTCGTCTGGAAGCCGGGATTACCCGAGTCCTGGGTGCCCGTGCCGTGCGCCTTGTGGGACCCCCGTCCAACGACGCAGGGGGCGTCGCTCCGCCGGTGATGGACCGGGACGGCGCTTCCCCTGATCTCCAGGCAGACCTCCCGCTCGAAGGTGGGCAGACGGGGATTGCCCGGATCTGGCTGGAGCCCGATCTGACCGGCCACGGCGCGGATACGGCATCGCTCGTCGAGTCGATCTCGCCGCAGATTGCGGCGGCGTGGGGACAGGCCCGCCGGGAAGGCGCCCTTGCTCAGCGGCTGGCTCAATCGGAGCGTCTCCTGGATTGGCAGTCCGGTGTCGCATCAGGCGCCACGCCGACGCCGGGTGAGCTCGTCGAAGGGCTGCGTGGCGTGCTGGCCGCGCAATGGCTTTGCATCGAAGCCTGGGACGCCGAGGCGGAGGCGCTCCGAATGGTTGCCGCCAGTCCCTCGGATCTGCCGGTTCCCGCCCTGAGTGATCACGACCGGGCGGCCGTCGTCCAGGACGGGAGCGCGATCATCCGCCGGACTGATTCCGGGGCCAAAGCAGCGGGGGATCAGGCTCACCTTGGGCCAGCCGTCCTGCTGGCCGTCAGGCTCAGGCTCCCGTCAGGCAGGATCCTGATACTCACGGCTGGCTGGGACGCTGTCGCCGATGGCGAAACAGCTCTCGCGGTGATCGATCCCGCTGCACTGGCCGGGGTCGCCTCGGCCGGGCTGGTATTGGCGGGAAGTGACCACAGCCCGGCGTCACGCCCCATGTCCGGTGGAGCAGGCATGCTCGCCGGCATCCTCGGGGATGACGGAGATGAGCGAGCCATGCTGACGCGCATCGCCGACCATGTCGTCCGATCCACGCCAGCCAACCAGGCCGCGATCCTGATCTGGTCGCCCATCGGGGACGAGTACGAGGTCGCCGCGACCGGGAGCCGGGCCGGCCACTCCGGCCTGTTCATCTCCGGGGAGCGGTCCGCGTTCTCGACGATCCCGACGATCCGGAACGCGCTGGCTGGAACCGGACCCACGGATGTGACGACCACCGATACCGGGTTGTCGCCCGCCGAGCGCCGGCTGGCGGACGGTGCGCGGGTTGCCCGGCTGACCAGTTGTCCCCTGATCGCCGGGGGCCGTCGACTTGGCGTGATGGTCGTCGGCGGGGCATCTCCCGAACCCTGGCCCGCGCCGATCCGCGAGGCCTTCGAGGATGTGGCAACGCTCGCGGCGGTCGTCGTCGAGCGGGGGCGCCTGATCGACCAGTCGCGGGAGGCCGGTACCCGGGACGACCTGACCGGAGTGCTCAATCAGCGCTCATTCCAGGCGCACGTCACAGCGATCTGGCCTGACCAGCGCGGCGCCGGGGGGCTGAGCGAGGAGCTGGGATTCGTCTACATCCAGCTCACCGGTATTGGCGGTCGCGAGCAAAGTGATGGGCCTCTCGCGGGGGAGCGCCTTTGCCTTTCGCTCGTCCAGGTCCTGCGCGAAGTCGGCGGGACTGACGCGGTGATCGGGCAGGTCGGGCTGACGGGGTTCGGCATGATCCTTCCCGAACGGTCGGATTTCAGGGACCTCGACCGCCAGATCGCCGATGGGTTCTCCGTGTCGACGAGGAGCGAGTCCGGGGCGGCAGAGGCTGGCCTGGTGGTCCGCTCGACGCCGGTTGCGGAGACGCCCGTCACGCTGGCCATGCTGATCGAGCGCGCGACCGGGACGGGCGGCCCGGTCCCGTCTGCTCGCAATGGCGGGGCCGACGACATCATCGCGCCGGAGCCGGACCAGCAATAGGGACCGCACCGGCACGTGGTTTGCAGCGCCGATACTTGATCAGGATGGCGGTGCGCGAAGGGGCGTCCGGCGTGCTCTGGACTACCGCGACGATGATGAGCGGAGCGAAACGTGGGCGAATGGTTCGGGACAGCCGCTGGAGAGGCGTTCATCTCACGTCGGCGCGCAACGCCGGTCGTCCTGTGCTGGCAGTCCGCCAGTGGGAAGCAGCGCGTGATCGCCCGTGGACAACGGGCGCTGGAACTCTTTCAGGCCGGGCTTGGGGAGACGATACCGGCGACCAGGGGGTCGATCTTCCTCGGCCATGCCAAGCCAGACGGCGTGATCGTTCCCCTCATCCGGCGCGGTCGGAGCCCTGAGACAGCTGGGACCGAGGAGCGGGACGATCGTCCCTACGACGGGCCGGACGGCTCCTGTGATCGCCTCTGCTCGTAGGCGAGGGGGACTTCTATCCGGGCCCGGTACCAGGCAACCGAACGGATCAGGGACGACGGCAGATCGTATCGAGCCAGCCAGGGCACGTCCGGCCGGTGCCATCTCCGCGCCAGTCTCACCATCATGGACGGGACCGCGTGTGCATCTCCGCCGGTTCCGGGTCGAGGACGCCGCCGTCTACCACCTCTGGAACGCGGACGACGAGCAGACCCGTAACCTGGACCAGGTTCCCTGGCCATCGGATGCCGCGGCGGTCGCGCGATGGGCCGCGTCCGAGGCCGGGCGTGAGCCAGCCGGCGACAACATCCGGCTGGTCATCGCCGACGCTGACGATGTCGCGGTCGGCGATGTCACAGTCCATGACGCCGACCCGCGGACAGGGACGTTCTCGTGGGGTGTCTCCATCCGGCCGGATGTTCGTGGCCGGGGCTACGCGAGCGAGGCGCTGACGCTCGTGCTTCGCTACCTGTTCCACGAGCGGCGCTACCAGAAGGCAAACGCCGGCATCTACGCCTTCAACGACGTCTCAATCCGTTTGCATGAGCGGCTGGGATTTCAGCTCGAAGGACGCCAGCGCCGGATGACGTACACCGGCGGGCGGTTCCACGACCTGTTGCTCTACGGGCTGACCCGCGAGGAGTTTGATGCGACGCAGCAACCACCTGAGGACTGACGGAAGGACCTAACCATCCAGCAGGATCCGCGAGCAGAACGGTGGCCGGCCAGCGGTCGGGCAATCGAGGACGAACACCGACCCGGCGAACTCGCCGTTGGCGTCCCGGTCATCCCCGCCAGCCGACGTGATGTAGGCCCTCCGGTAGTCGTCGCCGACGAAGGCGATGCTGGTGACGTTCTTTGCCGGGATCGTGACCGTTTGCAGATGGTCACCTTGGGGCGAGAAGTGGTGGACGGCGCTTCCGCCCCAGTGGCAGGACCAGATGCCGCCGGTCGCGTCGAAAGTCATCCCGTCTGGCTTCCCTTCCCGGTCTGTCGGGGGGCCGATGATCACCTCGCCGCCATGCTCGGGGAAGTCGCCCGTTTCCAGGTCATACGGGTAACGGGTGATCGTCTCGCGGGTGGTGTTCGTGTGATAGAACCAGCGGCCGTCTGTGGAGAAGTCCATCCCGTTCGAAACGCCGGCGTCGTGGATCACCGTCCGGAGCGAGCCGTCGGGGTCGAGGCGGTAGAGGTGTCCCGGACGATCTGAACTGGGCATCGTGCCGCAGAAGACCCGGCCGCGCGGGTCGGCGATCACGTCGTTGAAGCGGGTGCCAGCGTCCTCGGGAATGGGCTCCCGCAGCGGGATGACGTTGCCATCGACGAACCGGCTGATCCGCCCGCCGTCCTGGAACAGCAGCAACTCGTCAGTCTCCTGGACGGTCATGCCGGAGATGGTCTGCCCTTCGAGGACGACCGCGTGCTCGCCGGTTCGCGGGTCGAACCGGTGCAGCGTCTTGCCCTGGATGTCCACGAAGTACAGCTTGCACTCGCCCTCATGCCAGATGGCGCCCTCGCCAAGCTGTAGCGGCAGATCGAGGACGAGGCTGACGGTGAGTTCTGGCGTACTACGGGTCATAGGCGCGGGTCTCCGTGGGTCGTCAGGTTCGTCCGGAGGTCATCGTCGGACCGTCATCGCTGGGGGCAAGGGCCATCTTGGCGTTGGTCCCGCCGTCGACGTGGAGCGTCGTCCCGGTGATGAATCCCGCTGCGTCGGACAGCAGGAACGCGGCCACCGGGCCAACGTCTTCCGGGGTCCCCACCCGCCCGAGCGGGACGAGGCGATTGCCGTAGTCGGTGGAGTAGGACGGATCGTCGAAGTAGCGTGGGACCTCGATGAAGCCAGGGGCCAGCGCGTTGACCCGGATGCCATCTGGCGCGAGGTCTATCGCGAGCGTCCGGGTGAAGGCGATGATCGCGCCCTTGGTCGCGGCGTAGGCGGTATGTCCCGCGTATCCGCCCGTCCCATGGACCGAGGTGATGTTCAGGATCGTGCCGGGGCGGCGACGCAGGTGGGGCAGGGCGGCCCGGGCGCAGAAGAAGTACGACCGGATGTTGAGGTCGAAGACGTCGTCGAAGTCCTGCTCGCTGAAGTCCTCCAGGCTACCCGTACGAGTGATCCCGGCGTTGTTGACCAGCAGGTCCAGGCCACCGAAATGATCTGCAACCGCCGCCACGACGCGGTCGCAGTCGGCGACGTGGCGGAGATCGCCCTGGACCGCGAACGCCGCGCCGCCGCCCGCTCGCGGCTCCGCGACGAACTGCTCCGCGCCGGCGGCGCTACTGGCGTAGTGGACGGCGACCCGCGCCCCCTCGGCGGCCAGCGCCCGGGCGATCCCGAGGCCAATGCCCACCCCGCCTCCGGTGACCAGCGCGACCCGACCTTCCAGTGATCCCATCATCAGCTCCCCGTCGTGTTGGCCCTGGGCGTCCCGGCCCCGCGGCGTGATGGCGTGTCTCCCCATCGTCGGCGCCATTGTCCCCGACCGGACACTACCCGTCCGGGAACGGTGCCGGGGATCATCCGTCCCTTGACGATCCCGGCGGCGCTTGCGACGCTTCCCGTTCTGCAATCTGTCCGTCGGACCGGCCGCGCCTCTCGCCGCCGGTCCCCACGAGGATGATGCCGGCCAGCTTGCCAGCAGGTATCTCCCTCGCGTCACGGACCATCGCCGTGGGCGCTCCCACGGCTACGGGACCTCGATGCGTAGCTATATCCGGCGCATCCGCTCGTTCAACCGCGACATACGCCTGTTCTTCCTGTTCAGTCTGCTGGTCACGACTGGGTTCGGCGTGTTCGGCCTGGTCATGAACCTCTACCTCGTCCAGCTCGGGCTGCGCGAGGACTTCATCGGGATCTTCTCCGCGGTCAACACCATCGCGATCGCGGCCGGGGCGATCTCGATCGGCTTCGCCCTCCGCCGGATCACCACCTGGCAGGCGCTGCTCTTCGGAGGCGCCGGGGTGCTGGTCCTCCAGGTCGCGCTGGCGCTCGCCGAACAGGAGATCCTCCTGCTCGTCCTCGCGGCACTGTACGGGCTGGCCCTCGCCTACCTCACGACCGTGACGATGCCGTTCATCATCGAATGGAGCCGCCCCGGGGCGCGGGCGCAGACGGCGTCGATCGCCTTCGCGCTGAATGCCGTCGCCGCGACGGTGGGTTCGTTGCTGGGTGGGTATGTGCCGGAACTCACGGCAGCCGTGACGGGTGGTGAGAGCGCCAGCGTGACCGGCTACCGCGTCGCGCTGCTGACCGGCTCGGTCGTCGGGGTATTCGCCCTGATCCCGTTACTGCGGATGCGCGAGGCGCGGCAGGGGCGGGGGCAAGGGAAGAACCGGGCCGCCGCCCCGGACGTCCCGGTCGCCGAGCGGCGCCAGACCCGCAAGGACGTCTCCGTCTATGTCGTGCTGGGTGGTGTCCTCGCGCTCGGCCTGGGAACCGTGATTCCGTTCTATCCCGTCTTCCTGACCCTCAATGGGGTTTCCCCTGGGTCGGTCGGGATCATCTACGCCATGGGGAATCTGCTCGGAGCGGGGTTCAGCCTGCTCGGCCCCGTGCTCGTCCAGCGCTACGGCAACCTGCGGGTGAACTTCAGCATCCGGTTCATGCTCGCGCCGGTCTATCTGCTGTTGCTGCTGTTCCCGACGACGGGTGTGGTGATCTTTGCCCACTTCGCTCGGGCGGTGTCGTTGAACATGGGCGGGCCGCTGGATTCCACGTTCGTCGCCGATATCCTGCCGCAACGGCTGCAGGCATCCGCGATCGGCTTCCGGACGGCGTCATGGAACCTGTGCTGGGCCGGATCGAGCATCGTGGGCGGATGGGTGATCGTTCAGTTCGGGTACGACTGGACCTTCGCCGCCCTGATCATCTCGGCGGTAGCCGCGTCCGTAGGGTTCTATCTCTACTGGAGCCGGCACCCGCGGGTCCGGTCTGGCCAGATCCTGAACGCGCTGACGCAGAAGCAGCGCAACGCGGTCGTCGCGCGGATGGCTGGGGAGGCAGAGCAGGATGCGTCCGAGCGGACCGACGAGATCGCTCGCGAGGAAGCCCGGCAGCTGATCGGCGACCCCGGCAATGTCGACCACAAGCGGACCACCTCGACGACCGTCGACCTGGATGGCCACCTGGCAGACGAGTTGGGCGTCGATCTCGCCGGCCTCACGACCGAACCGGAGGACGGTACGCCTGCCACGGCAAGCCACTCCGGGGGCACCGCCAGTGCGGACTCCGACTCTCATGGTGATCAGCCGTCGTCTGGTAGGAGCCCGTCATGACCGATCGAACGGATCGAACACTGGGCCGACGCGAGCTCGTTTTGGGGGCCGCGGCGGCCGGCGCGTTGGCTGCTGGAACCCGGTCCCGCGCCGCTGCCCAGGAGGCAACACCGGGGACGCCTCCCGCCACACCAGATGGAGCAATGATGGAACGCCGGGCCATGCTGCGGGACAAGGTCGCGCGGATGATCGTCTCACCGGTGACAGGTACGTCGCTGTCAGCGGAAGAGGCTGACCGCCTGAACGCGCTGCGGCCCGGTGGGGTGATCCTCGTTGGGGACAACATCGAGACGCCGGACGGTATCCGGCCGTTCACCGACGCGATCCGCGAGGCCGTTCCGGAGCGTCCGCCACTGCTCTACGTCGACCAGGAGGGCGGTGTCGTCCGCCGGATCAAGACCGATGACCTGCCCGACCAGCCGGCGATGGCGAACCTCCCGATCGCCGAGGTCGCCGAGGTCGCGGCCGACCGCAGCGCGATCGTGCTCGACTACGGGTTCGACGTGAACTGCGCGCCGGTCGCCGACGTTGCCTTCGCCCCCGACAGCTTCATGGCGGGGCGCAGCTTCGGCGCCGACCCGGAGGCGGTCGCCGACCGGGTCGAGGCGACGGTGACCGCGATGTCGGCGGCGGGAGTGATCGGGGCCGCCAAGCACTTCCCCGGGCACGGCGCGACGTCGGTCGATTCCCACGAGGCGCTCCCGACGGTCGAGCTCACCCGGGATCAGTGGCTGGAGGGGGAGGCCATCCCCTTCCAGCGGGCGATCGCGGCCGACGTGCCGATGGTCATGCTCGGGCACCTGATGTACCCCAACTGGCCTGACTGGGGCGACCTGCCGGCGACGATCAACCCGGTCGCCTACGACGCGCTCCGCGACGACCTGGGGTATGACGGCGTGATCATCACCGACGATCTCGGGATGGGCGCCCTCGACGCCTGGGACCCCTTCGAGATCATCGACCGGGCCGTCGACGCCGGGGTTGACCTGATCCTCATCGTCGTCCAGCGCGCGCCGGTCGAAGCTATCGCCGATCACCTCGTCGACCGGATCATTGACGGAACGCTGGACGAGGTGCGGATCGACGAGTCTCTGGCCCGGATCGACCGGCTCCTCGGCCCGGTCGCTGGGTAAGGCCCATCGCGGCGGGAACAACGGATATCCGGTAGTCGGTAAAAGCAGCGCAATCGTTCGTTCAGGTCCATGTCGGCAACCGGATCGGGGTGACTGTTTGCGATTTTTGGCGTAAGCTGCTGAAACGTGGCTGCCGTGCTGGTGCGACGATGCCCCGGCTGTCCTCCTCCCGGAGCCGCGCTGTCTGATCCGGGCTGCCATCTCCTGGTGGTGGCCGTCAGCAAGGAGCGGCCCATGCAGCCGGCCATCGACACGACGCACGTCCCGTCCGAAGCGGCTCAGACCCGCGAGGGTTGGGCGCTGTCCGCGCTCGTCAGTGGGTTCATCGCGACGTTCTGCCTGTCCGTCATCGTCAGCGGTGCCTACCTGTTCGCCTCCACCGTCGGTCGCGAAGAGGGCTGGTTTCTCCAGCGCTGGCTGTACGGCCTGGCCGACAATCCGACGGCCAACCGCACCACGGACGCCCTGTTCCTCGCCGTCGCGCTGAATCTCGCGGTCGGTCTGATCCTGGCGCTGGTCTACGCCGCCTTTGTCGAGCCCCGTCTCGGTGGATCAGGCTGGCGCAAGGGCATGCTGTTCTCGCTCGTGCCGTTCGTCGTCTCGGTCCTTATCGTTTTCCCGATGCTCGGGATCGGGCTGCTCGGAGTCGATGCGGAAGCTGGACCGCTACCGGTCCTTGGCTCGCTGGTCGCTCACCTCGTCTACGGCTTTGTGCTCGGCGGCTTCTACGGCTCCCGCGTGGAGGAGTGGATCGATTCCAGTGACCATGACCGGTCCCATGCGAACGGAGCCAATCGCGGTACGGCCCGCGGGATGGTCATCGGGCTCCCGTTGGGGTTCGGACTGGGCCTTCTGATGATGCCCCTGCTGGACAGCGCCGCCGGGGCCGTCGCTATCGTGCTCGCCTGGACGCTGGTCGGTGGGGCTGTCGGGATGCTGATCGGCTCGTTCATGGGAATGGGCAATGATGCCGCGGAGGAGCGGCGGTAGGGACGCGACAGGGTCAGTCGGCGGCGCAGTCGATCCGTGGCACGGCGCCGACTTCCCGGACGCGGTGGCAGACGTCGTCAGCGACGGCGGCGGCCTCTGGGCCAACGATGCCGATGAAGGATGACTTCGGCCGGTTTCCGCGGAAGGTCATCCCGACGAAGTAGAGGCCCGGGACCGGCGTGATACCGCCGTCGTGAACGGGGTGCCCGTCGGCGCCGATGACCGGAAAGCGGACGACGGAGTAGTCGGTGTCATATCCGATCGCCCAGACGATCGAGGTGATGCCCTCGGCCTCGAGGTCCAGCTCGGTCCGTTCGGGAAGGTTGTATCCGTCGCGCAGTGCGTCGTCCGGCCGGCCGTGCGGCGGGGTGATCGTCTTGCCAGTCTCGGCTTCAATCTCGGCCCGCTTCGATTCGACCAGCGCGTCGACCCGCTCACGCCACGCGTAATCGAAGGCGTCGATCCAGCGCAGCGTCTCGTGAAGATCCGGGGCAACACTGAGCGTCCCCGGGGTGGCGCCCTGGCCGGTGACATGACCGACCAGCGTCATTCCGTCGCGGGCAAACCGGTGGAGGTTGGTGTCGGTGTCGCCGTCACCCCGACCGGAACGGGCCGCGCCTCCGCCGCCGGAGTCGCTGTCTCCGGCGTTCACCCCCGACACGCCGGGGTACCGGTTCCATCGCGAGGAGTCGATGCCGCGATACCGGCGGGGTTGCCGTCCGGCCCGGCCGACCGCCAGGTAGACCCGGCGACCGGCGAGAAGCAGGTCCTCGGCGATCTGTGTCCCCGACGCGCCGGACCCCACGACCAGCGTCGCGCCATCAGGCAGGGATTCCGGGTTGCGGTAGTGGTCCGGGTCGAGTTGCACGATGTCCGGCGGGAGCAGGGCGGCGAACCACGGGCTCCGCGGGACCTGGTAGATCCCGGTCGCGACGATCGTCGTCGTTGCCCGGATATCGCCTTGGTCGGTGCGGACAAGGAACGGCCAGGTCGCGTCGTCGTCCGGCGCGGGTTCGATGGCCTGGACGGTGACGCCGGTCCGGACCGGCGCGCCGAACGAGCGGGCGTAGGCCTCGAACCAGGCCACGCCCTCGTCGCGGGTGCTGAACGCGTCACGGTTCCCCTCGTAGGGGAACCCCGGGAGGTCCATGCCCCAGTTAGGCATGATCATCGTGAACGCGTCCCAGCGCTTGCTCCGCCATGTCTCACCGATCCGGCCGCGCTCGAGCACGACGTGCGGCACGGACCGCCGGGTCAGTTCGTACGAAACGGCAAGACCCGCATGGCCCGCGCCGAGCACGACGCAGGCAATGCGGTCGGGGAGGGGAGGCGTCAGGTCGGGCAAGATCAGCGGTCCACCGATCCAAGGATGATGTCGATGGTACCGATCATCGCGACGATGTCGGCCAGCATCGCGCCGGTCGCCATGTGGGGTAGCGAACTGAGATTGACGAAATCCGCCGACCGGATCCGGAACCGGTACGGCATCGACGTCCCGTCCGACACGACGTAGTAGCCCAGCTCGCCCTTGCTGTGCTCGATTGCCTGGTAGACCTCGCCCTTGGGTGGGCTGAAGCCCTTGATCACCCAGATGAAGTGGCGCTGCATGTCCTCAGCGGTCGTCATCGTGCCCTTGTGCGGGGGGATGACGTACGCGGATTCGTAGGCCATCAGCGGGCGGTCATCGTGCTCGACCCGGTCGAGGCACTGGCGAACCAGGCTGAGAGCCTGCCGCATCTCCTCCATCCGGACGAGGTACCGGTCGTAGGTATCGCCGGCCTGTCCGAGGGGAACCTCGAAGTCCAGCTGGTCGTAGACCAGGTACGGCTCGGCCTTGCGGATGTCGTAGTTGACGCCCGACCCGCGGAGGCAGGCGCCGGTCAGCGAATACGAGATTGCTGCCTCAGGGGTGATGATGCCGTTGCCCTTGGTCCGTGCCATCCAGATCGGGTTGGCCTCGAGCAGCGTCTGGTACTCCTTCTGCCGCTCGGGGAAGATCTTCACGAAGTCGCGGATCTGCTGGACGAGCCCGTTGGGGATCGGTCGGCTGAATCCACCCATCTCCATCATGTTGGTCGTCAGGCGGGCGCCACAGAACGCCTCGAAGATATCGAGGATGATCTCGCGCTCGCGGAAGCAGTACAGCGACATCGACAGGGCGCCGATGTCCAGCGCGTGGGTGCCAAGCCAGACCAGGTGGGACGCGATCCGGCTGAGCTCCGCCATGATCACGCGCCAGTACTGGGCGCGCTCGGGCGCCTCGACGCCGCAGAGCTTCTCGAAGGCGAGCACGCAGCCGAGGTTGTTCTGCGGGGCGGAGACGTAGTCGGTCCGGTCGGTCCAGGGAACGACCTGCATGTAGCGATGGTTCTCACCGAGCTTCTCGGTCCCGCGGTGCAGGTAGCCGATGACCGGATCGCAGTCGGTGATGATCTCGCCGTCGAGCTGGAGCACGATCCGGAGCACGCCGTGCGTGCTCGGGTGCTGCGGCCCCATATTGAGCGTCATCAGGCGGGAGCCGTCTGCGCGCTCTTCTTCGTCGGCGATCTCGAGAGTCCCCGTCCGGGTGGGGTCCTCGGTGAAGTCCCACGCGGACTCGACGAAACCTTCACCGAGGTCGTCAGAAGGCGCCAGCGCGGATGGAGTGGAGTCGTGGGTGGTCGTCATGGTGCCTGTCCTGTGTGCGCGGCGTCTGATGCGGGGTGGGCCGGCGGTCGGCGGCCGGGTGACGTGACGGACGCCTAGGCCGAGCCGGGCCGGCCGGTCCAGCGGGTGCGGATGCGGGGAACGGTCCGCTCGGTGTTGTAGACGGGGAATTCGCTCCAGCCCCGGAGCGGATAGTCCTTGCGGAGCGGGTGCCCCTCGGACCAGTCTTCGGCGAGCAGGATACGCTTGAGGTTCGGGTGCCCCTCGAACTGGATCCCGAACATGTCATAGGCCTCGCGCTCCAGCCAGTTGGCGCCGTTCCACAGCGGGACCAGCGACGGGACGCGTTGCCCGTCGTCGATGCCGGCCTTGAGCCGGACGCGGGTGCGGTAGCGAAGTGAGTAGAGCTGGACAACGACGTCGAAGCGCGGCGCCTCGCGCAGTCGGAGCATGTCGACGGCGGTGAGGTCGCTGAGGAAGACCAGCGACGTGTGCGGGTCGCGTCGCAGCACCTCGCAGACCTCGCGCAGCATCGTCGGCTCGACGTGCAGCGTCGTCTCATTGCGAAAGCGGACGGCGGCGAGGATGGCCTCGGGCAGGCGCTGGCGCAGGACACGGAGCGCCGGGTGACGCTCCACGTCATCGTCGTACCAATCGTCGCGAGTCCAGCTGTCGTCCGCCGCGCTCGTCAGCGCCGAGTCCGGGTCGCCCCCGTCGGGCCGGGTCTCGCCGGTGTCCGGGTCAACGATCTCTCCGGCGGTCCCGGGCTCGGTCGAGAGGAACTCGCCGGCCGGGTCAGTCGGTTCGGTGACAGCCGCCGCGGCCTCCACGGGATCGGCCGTGGCCGGCGACGGGGTCGCGTCCTCGATGTACTTGGGGTTGGCGCGGGGCGTACGGGGCTCGCTGCCTTCCGGCGCCGCGGTCTGCTGGCCCCCGGATGAGGGCTGGTCGCTCGGCTCGCCGCCGGGCAGGTCGGTCGCCCGCGATCCGGCGTCCACCTGCGGGTCCGCCTTCTCATCAGTCTTGGGGCTGCGGTCCGCCCCGGGGTCGCGGTCGGTCATCGGACGGACTCCATGGTGCCATGGGAAACGGGACGGAACTGGGCAGCGCTACCCACGCTGCGCGGCCATGGCCTCGGCGCGGTCCATCTGGCGCTGCTGTTCGGCGGCGTCAGGCCCCTGCTTCCTGGCCATGGTCTCGTACTTGATCACCTTGTTCTGCAGCTCCAGGATCCCGTAGTAGAGCGACTCCGGGGTCGGCGGGCAGCCCGGGATGTAGACATCCACCGGCACGATCTGGTCGACGCCCTGGACGACAGCGTAGGTGTCGTAGGGGCCACCGACGTTGGCGCAGGAGCCCATCGAGATTACCCACTTGGGCTCGGGCATCTGGTCGTACAGCGTCCGGACGACCGGTGCCATCTTCTTCGTCACCGTTCCGGCGACGATCATCAGGTCAGCCTGCCGGGGCGAGGCGCGGAACAGCATCCCGAACCGCTCCGCAAGGTCCCAGCGGGACATCGACGCGGCGATCATCTCGATGGCGCAGCAGGCCAGGCCGAACTGCAGCCACCACAGCGACGAGCGCCGTCCCCAGTTGAAGAGGAAATCGAGCGAGGTGATGAAGACGTTCTTGTTGTAGCGATCGTCGATCAAGCCCATTCGAGCGCGCCTTTCTTCCAGGCGTAGATGAGACCATCGAAGAGGAGGAACATGAAGGCCAGCATCGCGACAAAGCCATAGACGCCGAGGTCATCGAAGACGACCGCCCACGGGAAGATGAAGATCGCCTCGATGTCGAACACGACGAACAGCATCGCCACGACGTAGAACCGGGGCGTGAACCGGGGACGGGTCGCGGTGACCTGCGGGACGCCACTCTCATACGGCATCGCCTTGACCGGGTTCGGCCGCGACGGCGCGATGATCTGGTTGAGGGTGAGCAGCGCGAATCCGGTTGCACCGGCGGCCAGCAGCAGGATGCCGATGACGGCCCAGTCCGAACCGTAGAGCTGTGTGTTCACGGGAGGACCCTTCCTGCCTGCGTGTTCGGCGCCGGTCGGGTCACGGGTCCGGAAAGGGCCGGGACGACCGGTCGCTGGCGTCGCCGGGACGCGACACGGACATTGTGTAGTTTATCACGAATGGGTCCTGATCCCGCCCCGAAATGGGCTGTCCGGACGGGGCTGCTCCGCCCGGAACCGGGGGCACTACCCGATCCGGACGGGCTCCTCCGGGAAGCGGTAGCGGGAGGGGCTCTGGCGGCCCTGGAGCGCGTAGGCGAGCGACAGTGGACCGAGTCGTCCGGCAAACATAGCGAGGACGATGATCACTTTGCCCATGTCCGAGAGTTCGGCCGTCAACCCGGTCGAGAGGCCTGTTGTTGCCAGCGCGCTCATCGCTTCAAACAGCAGTTGCTCTGTGGTGTAGCGGTCGTGGATCAGGTGCGATTCCGTCACGGACAGCGAGACCACCACGGCAAAGTAGATGACGATGAAAACTGTCGTAACGGCCATCGCCCGGAAGACCAGCGCCGAAGCCAGTCGCCGGCCGAAGATCTGCGTCTCGCTCTGGCCCCGGAGGGCCGAAAGGACAGCGACGGCGATGACGCCGATCGTCGAGAGCTTGATCCCGCCCGCCGTCGAGCCCGACGCGCCGCCGATCGCCATCACTCCGACCCAGACCAGCAGGGTTACCGTCGTGACTTCGGCGAAGTTCACCGTGGCATAGCCACCGGTCCGGGCCGCGACGCTCTGAAACATCGCGCTCATCGGCCGGGCCCACGGTGCCGTGCCGGACAGTGAGTTGTCCCACTCTGCCGCCAGGAAAACGGCCGCGCCGCCGAGTAGTGCGCCGGCATTTACGGTGAGGATCAGCTTGGTATCCAATCCAAGCCGGCGCCACGAGCGCTGTACCCATATGTCATGGAAGACGATGTACGACAGCGCGCCGGCCTGGATCATCAGCATCACGGTGACGTTGAGCAGGATGTCGTCGTGATACGGAAGGAACGAGGCGAAGTTGGTGCTGAGGTCAAAACCGGCGTTGCAGAACGAGCAGACCGCGTGGAACACGCCGTACCACAGTGCCTTCGGAAAGGGCATGTCGGCGACGAAGTAGAAATGACCGGTCAGCAGGATCGAGCCGATCGCCTCGACGATGAAGGTGAAGCGGATGATCCGTCCGGAGAACTCCAGCGCCTCCCGGAGCGTCAGGGTGGGTGACCCATCGCGCATCAGCAGCGCGTCGCGGAGGCTGCCCTCGCGCCGGAGCAGCAGGAGTACGAGGCTCGCTCCGACGGTGAACCCGAGGCCACCGAGCTGGGCCAGCGTGAGAATCACGGCCTCGCCGAAGAAGGTCCAGTGCGTTGCGGTGTCGACGGTCGCCAGGCCGGTGATCGTCGCGGCCGACATGGACACGAACAGGGCGTCGTAGATATCGGTGTGCTGGCCCGGCTCGGTCGCCCATGGTGACAGGAGCAGGCATGTCCCGATACCGATCGCGATGATTAGGCCGAACGCGAACAGGCGGGCATGGACCAGCGGGTTGCTGGTGGGGCGCCGCGTCTCCGGCTGCGGGGTCTGGATGACCTTGGTCTCGCGTGGTTGCCGGCGCACCACATCCCGTCCGTGCCGGCGAACCGCACGTGTCGCCGGGCGGGCAGGGCGGTCCGGCTCGGAGGCCGTCGGCACGCCCTGCTGGTCGTCGTCTGGCCGATCGTCCCGTGGCGTCACGAGGAGGCGGGTTTGTCAGCGACAGCGCTGAACCGGTTGATCGCCGCGTCCGTGCCCGCGACGACGATCTGATCGAGCGCTTCGATCCGCTCGGTGTAGGGAGGCGCGGTGATCAGCCGGTCCCCACGCTGGATCAGCAGCACGCTCAGGGCGAGGTCCGGTGATTTGTAGAGCTCGGCCAGCGAGCGCCCGATGAAGTGCTGCGGCGCTGCCATCTTGGCCAGGCCGGCGGTCGGGGTAAGGGTGATGTAGTCGTTGATGGTTCGTACGGCGAGCGAATGGCCCAGGCGGACCCCGGCGTCGATCTCCGGGAAGATCACCTGGTCAGCGCCGATCCGGCTGAGTACTGCACCGTGGAGTTTGCTCGTCGCCTTGGAGATCACCCAGGGGATGCCCATCTGCTTGAGCAGCATCGTGGTAAGGACGCTGGCCTCGAGGTTCTCCCCCTGCGCCACGATCCCGACATCTGATTCGTCGACGTGCAACGACCGCAGCAGCTCCTCATCCGTCCCATCACCCTGAGCGGCCAGGGTGACGAAGTCGGACGCCTCAGCGACCGGGCGCTCGTGGATATCGATGGCGAGGACTTCATAGCCGAGCGACATCAGCGTCTGGGCGGTGCTGGTACCAAATCGGCCCAGTCCGATCACCACGACCCGGTCAGCCTGTTCCCGCTCTCGCTGCCGTCGAAACATACCGCCTCCTGGACATGCTGCCCGTGTCACCAGCGGGTGGCACATGGCCTATCGCCACGCATTGTGCCACGCGCGCCCGAACGGACTGTCACAACATCGGGCTAACCCAATGGGCCAGCCCGATGTGGCTACCCGCGTCAACGGTTGCTGATGATCCAGCCCTGGGCCTCGTTCGTTATTGGCAGTAGCGCCGGCAGGAGAAGTCCGCGCGGCATAGTCGAGAACCGAGGAGCTATCCGCCATGAGTGAATACAGCCGTCTCCCTAATGGGAACCGTCCGCTCCCAACCGCGAGCTTTGCCTTGCGACCCGAGCAGGTGGAGCAGCTTCGCAAGCTCGCGAGCCAGCGGAATACCAGCCAGAGCGCGATTGTGCGAGATGCGGTCGATCTCTACATGCGGGATACCGTCCGGCAGGCGCTGGAGCACCTGCAGTCAGTTCACCGCGGCGACGGCAATCCGTTGTTCCCCTGAGGATGTCGGCGGTCCCCCGGCCCGACGATGTTCGCCACCATGGTGTCGCTCCGGTTGAGACCCCACCGGTCGTGCAATCCGAGCCACGACGTGAGCCGCAGCGGCTGGTCAGTGACGATCGGCTCCAGGCGCCGTTTCCCGGGGACCGATCATGACGGAACGGCCTGTCGACGGGCCGTCAGGACCTGGGCCGGGATCAGGGGCATTACGGGGAATCTGGGTGAATCGAAGCGAGTCGCGTCCTCGAGAAAACCGATTTGCCATCCCTGACGTTTACCGGTGTAGAGTGACGGACTTCCCCCCGGTGGGACGCCCATCGTCCCCCAGCCGTTACCCTATCCCTTCCCAGCTACCGCCCGACGCTTCCCGGCGTCGGGCGGTGGTGTTTAACGGGCAGGTCCTCGGCCGGGCCTGGAGCGGCGTTACCGACAGGGTGAAACCACTGCATGACCGAACCGCTGACCGAGGAGTCTCGTCCCCGCCGGGCCATCCTGATCGACCTCGACGGTGTGGTCCGGATCTGGCCCGGTTCGCCCTGGCTGGAACCCGGAACCGAGAAGGATTCGGTGGACCATTTGCTTCGCTCCATCGCCTTCGGTCCGGACCTGCTGCACCAGGTGATCACCGGCCGGATCGATGATCCCGCCTGGCGAGTCGAGATCGAGCGACGCCTGCTCGTTGACCGGCCCGATCATGCGGCGGATGCGGTCGCGGCCTGGTCGGCCAGCCTCCCCGTAATCGATGCCCGCGTTCGCGATCTGATCCTTGGCTGGCGGCGGATCGTCCCGGTCGTCGCCGTGACCAACGCGACGTCGCGCCTTTCCGCCGACCAGGAGGCGCTGGGCATCTCCGGGTTGTTCGATGTGACGATCAACTCGTCCGAGGTCGGACATGCCAAGCCGGCGGCCCGGATCTTCCGGGTCGCCCTGGAGCGGGTCGGGGTCGAGCCGGACGGGGCCATCTTCATCGACGACTCCGCCGCCAACGTCCAGGCGGCAATCGACCTGGGGCTCACCGGTCATCACTACACCGGGAGCCTGGACGAACTCGCCCGGGTTGTTCGCGACTGGCTTGCCCGTGATCCCGTCGCCGTCTCGAAGCACGGCAAACCATGATACAGTTCATGTAAGACCTATTGCACTGTCGGAGATATAGTTGTAGAATCAGAGGCGTCAACAGTCGCCGGGACGAGACCGGTGCTGGCGGCTGACGGGTAGCGTTTACGGCAAGGCAGGAATCAGATGAGCAACCGGAACTTCACTCAGATGCAGCGTGCTCCTCTCGCTCGGATCGACGTCCGGGACGCGATGGACCGGCTCTTCAACGAGAATTTCTTCAACTCGCCATTCCGCTCCGTCTGGGGCAGCGGGTTCGACGGTGGCAACGGTCCGTCCAGCCGCTCCGGCATCGCCCTCGACGTTTACGAAACCGAGGACGAGGTCGTGATCATCGCGGCGGTCCCGGGACTTGGTCCGGATGACATCAATGTCTCCGTGCACGACAACACGGTCACGCTGAGCGGCCAACTCCCCAATGTTGCCCAGTCGGCCGAGGCGCGTGAGGCGACCTGGTACATCCACGAACTCCCATACGGGTCCTTCCAGCGTAGCCTGAAGCTCCCGGTCGAGATCGACCCGGATGCCGCTGATGCGACCTTTGACAACGGCATCCTGCATCTGCACCTTCCGAAGGCGACGCAGGTCCGCCCGCGGCAGATCACCGTCCGCCGCTCCGAGGCCCGGATCGAGCCGGAGACGCCACTGGCCCTGCCGGAGGAGGAGCGCGCGGAGCGCAACGGCAGCGGCAAGCACTCCGCGATTGGGGAGCCCGTCGCCCAGCGCTAGGGCGAAGTCCGCAAGGGCGTCCAGCACGACCCGTATAAAGAGAACAGCCGCCCCCGGATCCCGGGGCGGCTGTTCTCGTCCCATTTTCCGGGTTTCGCAGGGTCACCGATCTCCCGGGATTGTGGCGTGAGAATGCGAACGGCCCCGGGCAGGACGCCCGGGGCCGTTCGTGTCCGTTGTTCAGCGGGACGGGACGACCAAGGTCGCCTAGGCGACGGCGGCGTCGGTCTTCGGGTCGAAGAAGTAGAAGCGCTCCGGCTCGGCCGTGACCTCGATCTTCTGACCACGCTCGACCTTGACCTCCGGAGACATCCGGGCGGTAAGGGTCGTGTTGCCGCTGTTCAGGTAGATGAAGCTCTCGTTGCCCAGGAGCTCGATCACGTCGACGGTGACCGGGAGGACCGTCTCCGGGTTGCCACCGAAGTGCGACCGCTCGATGAGGTGCTCCGGCCGAACGCCCAGGGTGACCGTCTCACCGCGGAACCGGGCCAGGGAGTCGCCCTTGGCGTCGGGGATCCGCATGCGGAAACCGCCCGGATTGGTCGCGTAGAGCCGGCCGTCGGTGGCCTCGATCTGGACGTCGACGAAGTTCATCGACGGCGAGCCGATGAAGCCGGCGACGAACTTGTTGGCGGGCTTGTCGTACAGGTTCTGCGGGGTATCCAGCTGCTGCAGGACGCCCAGGCTCATGACGGCGATCCGGTCGCCCATCGTCATGGCCTCGACCTGGTCGTGGGTGACGTAGATGGTCGTAGTCTGGACGCGATCGTGGAGCTTGATCAGCTCGGCGCGCGTCTGGACCCGGAGCTTGGCGTCGAGGTTCGACAGCGGCTCGTCCATCAGGAACAGGTCGGCGTCGCGGACGACGGCGCGGCCGAGGGCGACGCGCTGGCGCTGGCCACCGGAGAGGGCCTTGGGCTTGCGATCGAGAAACTGCTCGATCTCGAGCATCCGGGCCGCCTCAAGAACCCGGCGCTCGCGCTCGGTCTTGTTGACCTTGCGGAGCTTGAGCGGGTAGGCGAGGTTGTCGCGCACGGTCATGTGCGGGTAGAGCGCGTAGCTCTGGAACACCATCGCGACGTTGCGGTCCTTCGGCGGCAGGTCATTGACGACCCGGTCACCGATGATGATCCGCCCGTCGGACACTTCCTCCAGGCCGGCGATCATACGCATCGCGGTGGACTTGCCGCAGCCGGAGGGGCCAACGAGCACGAGGAACTCGCGGTCGTTGATTTCCATGTTCAGGTCGGTGACGGCGGCCTGGTCGCTGTTGCCGTAGCGCTTGTAGACGCCGTCGAAGATCACGCGGGCCATGGGACTGGACCTCCCGGCTGATTCCTGCCGCGGGCTCGCCGGCGCCGTCGCGGAGGGGCGCCATCCACCTCGCCTTCGTGCGCACCACATCGTTGCGCGACGAGTCTGGGGCCGCCCGAGACGCCCATCGGGTCGACCGCCGTTGATGCCATTCCGATGATGGTCATCGTGCGCGCAGTGTCGCCGCGGGACAGGGGCGTGTCAACCTGCATGTTTCCGCCTACGCCTACGCCTACGCCTCTCGCCGCCGGTGCAGCGTCTGGCCGTGGTACAGCCACGTGCCTTCGTATCCCGGTACGGTCACCGTCGTGAACGAGACAGATCGGTCCGAGATCCTCGGTCCGCCCGCCGCGTGCCGTGATTGCGTACCATAGGAGCCATTCCGTGACGGGGACCGGGCAGGGCAGAGGCGTCGTGCCCACCTCCGTCGAGCAGAGATGGGGCTGAGACGTTGGCGGGAACTGACGGAAGCGCGGCGGGACAGGAGTCGATCACGGCGGGACGGTTCGCCGGGCACGTCGTCACGCTCGGGGAAGCGATGCTGCGCTACACGCCGCCGCGGAATGAGCGGTTGGAGCGAACGCTGAGCCTGGATATCTCCGGCGGTGGTGCCGAGTTGAATACGGCGATCGGGACGGCCTGTCTGGGGCTGCCGAGCACGTTCATCTCGGTCGTGCCAGACAACGGCCTCGGCCGCTGGCTGGTCCGGTCGGCTCGGGCCCATGGCGTCGATGTGGCCGGGATCGAGGTCCAGCCGGAATCGCTCGGGCGCCTGGGGGTCTACTACCTCGAAGAAGGCGTGGATCCACGCCCGTCCGCCGTAACCTACGACCGGGCCGACTCGGCCATGGCGCGGATCGAGCCGGGCCGGTTCGACTGGCCAGCCATCCTCCAGGGCGCAGCCGTGTTCCACGTCTCCGGGATCACGCCGGCACTCGGGGCTGGCTGCCGCGCGGAGACGCTGGAGGCCGTCCGGACCGCAAAGGAGCTGGGCGTCCCGGTCGCGTTCGACCTCAACTACCGTTCCAAGCTCTGGAGCGAAGCTGAGGCCGCCGAGTGCTTCCTCCAGCTCGTCCCGGGCGTTGACATCCTGTTCGCCGGCAAGGGCGCGCTGCGGACCTTCTTCCACATCGACGGTCAGACCGAAGATGTGCTACGTCGCACCCGCGCCGAGCTGGGCGTCGGGGTGATCGCGTTGCCGCGGAAGCGGAACATCGGGAGCCGCGGGATCCGGTTGTCGTCGTGGGCTCTGGGAGAGGGAGAGATCGCCCGGGCGCCGTGGGTCGAGACGGAGATCGTCGACCGGCTGGGCGGTGGCGATGCCTTCGCGGCCGGGTTCCTCGCCGGGCTGCTCGAGACGCGGCCGGCCCCGGATGCGCCGATCGGTAGCGCGGACCTCAATCGTGCCTGTGCGCTTGGCACGGCCGCATCCGCACTCAAGCACACGATCCCTGGCGATTTCCTCTGCGCAACGCGGGCCGAGATTGAGGCGGTCGCGGCGGGCGTCGAAGCCGGAACGCTCCAGCGCTGACGCGACGCGCGGCACGCTGTTGGCGTGCATTCTTTCGGGGCAGGACCATTGGTGCCCCGGTTTGTCCCGATTCCGGCGCACCAGTGGCGCCGGTGGGCTATTATCCCTTGTCGTAGTCACGCGAGGCCGCGCGAGCGACGTGGGTCACGCGACGTCGCGTCCAGGAGGAACCGTCGGTGTCAGAGGTCGAGTTGGTCGACGCGTTTATCGAGATCCCCCGTGGCAGTCGAAACAAGTATGAGTACGACAAGAAGCTGGGGATGTTCCGTCTCGACCGGGTTCTCTATTCCAGCGTCCATTACCCATCGGACTACGGGTATATCCCCGACACCCTTGGGGAGGATGGCGACCCGCTCGACATCCTCGTGATCGTCCAGGAGCCGACGTTCCCCGGCTGCATCATCCCGGCCCGGCCGATCGGCGGGCTGGACATGTATGACGAGAAGGGGAGTGACTTCAAGGTCATCGCCGTTCCCGCCGTCGATCCACGCTACTCGCATATCCATGACATGGATGGCGCGGGCGAGCACTGGGCCAAGGAGATCGAGACCTTCTTCGCCTCGTACAAGCACCTCGAGGGCAAGATCTCCGAGGTCCGGGGCTGGCATGACGTCGACCACGTCGCCAGGGTGATCCAGGAGTGCCGTGACCGGTTCGACGCCACGGGCGATGAGCCCGCTCCGGATATCGATCCGGAGTAGCACCTGGTCATTTGATGCGGGCCATTCGATGGATGAACACGACGACGCCCCGGCAATGCTGCCGGGGCGTCGTCGTGTTCATGGACCCGGGCCAGGTGAGCGCCGGTCGATCCCGAGAGTTATCCCCGACGGGATGGGGTGACTTCGGTTTTGTCCTGATGGACGATCCCGGCGCCCTCAAGGGTGACGGCCAGCGTGACCGATTCTCCTGGGACGCCGGCACGCTGCCCTGCGTCGGCCATCGCGTCACGGACGAACGTGGCCATCTCAGTGTCAGTGAGGGCGAGGATGGTCGGGCCGGCGCCGCTGAGCGCCGCGCCGAACGCCCCGGCCGAGCGCGCCGCCCGGGTGACGGGGTCCAGGTGGGGGAACAGACGTGCCCGGTACGGCTGGTGAAGCCGATCGTCCATGCTCGCTCCGAGCACGGCCCGGTCGCCGCTGAGGAAACCGGCCACGATCCCGGCCGTCGTGGCCAGGTTGAACGCCGCATCGGGGAGTGGAACGGTGGCCGGGAGCGCCGCCCGCGCCGCCCAGGTCGCGCCCGTCACGCCAGGGATGTAAACCACCGCGGTGAGCCCGGAGAGCGCGCTGCCGGGCGGGATCAGTTGGACGGCTTCCGGGACACCGGGCACGGACAGGATCGCGCCGCCGTAGATGGCCGCGCCGACGTTGTCGCCATGGCCTTCCATCCGCCAGGCGTGGCCGTAGATGTCGGCCCTGGACAGTCCCAGTCCGAGCAGCGCGTCCGCGGCGAGCAGCCCGGCCGCCAGCGCCGCCGCCGAGGAACCCAGCCCGCGCGAGACGGGCACGCCGTTCCGGAACGTCAATCCGACCGGCGGGAGGTCCCAGCCGTGAGCCTCCGCCAGTTGCCGCATCGCGCGGAGGACGAGGTTCTCGTGGGGAGCAGAGCCCTCGCCCCGGAGCAGATCGGCATCCCGGCCGCGGATCTCGATCCGGTCCTGATCGACGGTCGGATCGACGTCGATCTCGTTCCAGAGGTCCAGCGCCAGGCCGAGCGCGTCGAAGCCCGGCCCGAGGTTGGCTGACGACGCCGGTGCCCGGACGGTGAACGGCGTCGTCAACCCCTCGCGCTGGCCATGGACCGGGCGGATCCCCCGATTGTTCCAGACCCCGGCCGACTTCGGACCACTGGGGCGGCCGGACGGTGTGCCGCTCATAGCGTGCTTGCCGGGTCGTCGCCCGAGACGGTCGGGCCGGTGATGATCACGTCGTCCAGCAGCCGGGCCAGCGCGTCGATCGTCGCCTCGATCCGGATTGGCCGGTTGGCGTTGGCGTGTGGCTGGCCGCTGGCGTCCCCGTCGAGGTGATAGCGGGTGATCGCCTCCGTGTCCTTGAGGACGTTGCCGGTAAGGATGCCGACGACCGTATCGTCCGGCCCGATGATCCCCTCGGCGATCAGCTTCCGGGCCCCGGCCAGGGACGCGGCGCTCGCCGGCTCGCATCCGATACCGGCCGCGTCGATCATCGCTTTCGCGTCGAGGATCTCAGCGTCGGTCACCATCGTTACGTAGCCGTTGGTCGCCTCGATCGTCCGGCGTGCGCGCGGGGTGGAAACGGGGTCGCCGATCTTGATGGCGGTCGCGACCGTCTCAGCGTGCATCGGCTCGAACCGCTGCCAGCCGGACGCGAAGTAGCGATAGAAGGGGGAGGCTCCCTCCGCCTGGATGGTCATCAGGCGCGGCTTGCGCGCGATCAGCCCGGCGGCGAACGCTTCCTCGATCGCCTTGCCGAACGCGGCCGTGTTGCCGAGGTTGCCTCCGGGGACGGTAATCACGTCCGGGACGTCCCAGCCGAGCTGCTCGAACAGCTCGAACATGATCGTCTTCTGCCCCTCGGGCCGGAAGGGATTGACCGAGTTGGTCAGGTAGACGTCATACGACGCCGTCAGCTCCCGTAGCAGCCGGAGGGCGATGTCGAAGTCGCCCTCGATCTGGACGACCTTCGCGCCGTAGGCGATCGTCTGGGCCAGCTTGCCCGCTGAGATCTTTCCCTCAGGGACCAGCACCATCGCGGGCAGTCCGGCCGCCGCGGCGTAACTCGCCAGCGACGCCGATGTGTTGCCGGTGCTGGCGCAGGCGACGACCTTCGCCCCGACCGCGACGGCATGAGAGACGCCGACCGTCATGCCGCGGTCCTTGAACGAGCCGGTCGGATTGGCGCCCTCGTGCTTGACGCCGAACTGGCCGGCCCCGAGGCCGGCGTAGTGAGCCAGCCGGTCGTCGACGTAGAGCGGCGTATTGCCCTCTCCACGGGAGACAATCGCCGCCTCGGGGATCGCAGGCAGCAGCGGCCGGTAGCGCCAGACACCGGAGTGCGCCAGCGCCGGGGTGATGCCCTGTCCCAGGTCGGCGGGGGAGACCGGACCGGCGTCGATCACGGCGTCGAGCAGTCCACCGCACGCCGGACAGTGGCTGATCGGCTGATCGCCCGGCGAGACCGTCCCGCAGTCCATGCATCGTACGGTCAGCCCGGCCAGCGTGGACCGGTCGATGGTCGCCGGAGTGCCGGTCGCGGTGAGCTGGCCGGAGAGACGTCGGGTGCTGGTTGGTCGTGCCATGCCGTCGACCGCCGTCATGCAGGCGCTCCTCGTCGTGTGCGGACGTCGGGTCAGGGTGCAGGCGCAGGATACCACCGGCCCCGCGCCGCACCACGGCGCTGCCGGCCTGGAAAACGACCGGGGCCGCCAGCGGTTCGCCAGCAGCCCCGAAGTTCGTCAGGCTGGTGCTTGAGGGAACCTACTCGCCCGTCTCGACCGCGACCCGGGTGGCCCGGACGACGATCCGGGAGAGGTACTCGCCGGAAACGGTGTCGAAGACGCCACCGCAGGTGATGATTGACAGCGTCGGCAGGCGCGTCTCACCGGCGATCTCGCGGTCGATGATCTCCGGCGTCAGCGTCCCGTTCTCGTAGATCCGCGACGTCTGGACCTCGTAGATGTGACGCGAGCCGTCCTCGCCGACGATCGTGATCTGGTCGCCTGGCTCAGCACCGGGGTCCTTGAAGCCGTAGAACACGGCCGGGCCGACGTTCCAGTAGTCGACGTGACCCGCGACCACGACGTTGCCGTTGCGGCCCAGCGAGCCCAGCGACGGGTACCAGGCAATCACGAAGGGACCAGTCGGGTCCTGCATGATCCCGTCGATGACCTCACCGGCGTAGATCTCGTAGTCGAGCCCGAAGCGTTCCATCGCGAACGCGATCGGTGCGACGCCACTACTGGAAACCGGCACCGGGCGCTCTCCGCCGGGGCCAGGACGCATCCCGCCGGTGGTCGGAACATCGCCTCCGCCGGACGACGTGATCGTGGGATCCTCTTCGTCCTGCGCCATCACGCCACGGCTGAGGCCGAGCGCGGCGAGAGGAGTCAGGGCGGCGGCACCGGCCACCGCGCGGCGGGACACGGACCGGCCCAGGACGCTCTCGGTCCGGTCCCGGGGATCAGTGATGTCAGTCATGTGCCGGGGTCTCCTTGGTCGTTGAATTATCTACGCCGGTCGCCGCGCGGGAATGGGCGGCTTGGTTGCCATGCCCTGTGCGCGAGCCGTCTCGTCATTAAGACGCCGGAGCGACCCGTTTGGTGTCGCTGACCGGACGGCGAAGCGTCCCGTCGCGGGACGATGGCGTGAGGCGCACCCTCCGGGCATGACCTGGCAAGGGACACCTTCCCGCCTCCTACCAAGCATACGATGATTCCCGGACGCCGGATGCGTCAACGGCTTATCCGTCCCGGTCGGGTCCCTGCCGCCCGGCTCGCACAGGGTCGCCAGCTGGGCGACCCTGTCCCGTTCACGCCACCGGCGTACTCTCGCCCTCCAGCGCCCGGATTTGCTCGATGACCGGTTGTGCCTCGGTCGCGAGCTGACCGGCGGCCGCGTCGAAGGCTGCCTGGGGATCGGTGCCATTGACGACGATCTCGCCGAAGCCCGTGCCGATGATCTGGTCGCCGTTGGGGATGAAGGTCCGGGCGGCGTCCTGCGGGCGGGTCATCGGGAATTGCTGGACGGCGACGGCGTAGTTCGTGTTGGCGGCCATGGCTTCGGCCACTTCCGGTCCTTCGATAGCGCTGGCCCGAATCGGAAGGTACCCCGTCTGCAGCGCCCACGGCACCGTCTGCTCGTAGGCCGAGAGGTACTGGATGAACGCGAAGGCCGCCTGCTGCCGCTCGATCGAGCTGCTGGCCATGATGCTCAGGCCGGAGCCACCGGACGGGCAGTGGATGTCGACCCCCTCCGTCTCGCCGGGGAGGAACGCCGTGCCGAGATTGATCCCGGAGGCTTCCGCCGTCGCGGACAGATTGGCTAGCCCACCGGTCGAGGCGATGCTCGCCGCGGCGAACCCGGCCACGACATCGTCGGCATAGGTCTCGGACGCGGCGGCCCAGCCGGCTTCGATGCCGCGGCGGAGCATCGCGCCCGCCGAGACGGCGCTCGGCTCGTTCAGCCGGATGGTGAGGTCGGCGTCACTGTAGGCGCCACCGAACGCCCAGACGATGCCCTGCGCTGTGTAGCCGTAGACGGTCGGGGCGAACGGCAGCGCCAGTGCGGCGACCTGCTGGCTCTCGTCGGCCAGGGACGGGGCGACTGCCTCGAACTCGCTCCAGGTCACGGGGAAGGCATCGAGGCCGGCATCGGCGAGGCGCTGGCGATCGTAGTAGACGATCGGGGTGGAGCGGGCGAACGGCAGCCAGTACAGCCGGCCGGCCCGGCGCCCCTCGTCGCGGATCGACGGGAGCAGATCCTCGAACGCGAAGGCCGGGTTGGCGGCGATCAGGTCGTCAAGCGGGAGCAGTGCGCTCGCCAGGTAGAACCGGAACCACCAGACGTCCGATAGGACGGCGACATCGGGCGCGGATCCATCCTGGAGCGCGATGGTGAGGTTCTGGGCCGTCTCCTCGTAGGTGGACTGCTGAAGCGCGTTGACGCGGATGCCCGTGCCAAGCGCGTTGAATCCATCGACCAACGCCTGGATCCGCTCGCCATTGGCTCCGCCGAAGCCATACCAGAAGCTGATCTCGACATCGCTACCCTGGCGGCTGATGACCGCCGGCGCGGAGCGGGCGGACAGGCTACCCGCCAAGTATCCCGCACCCCCAACGGCAAGCGAGGCGCCGGCAACGACGGATCGGCGGGTCATTGGACGAAAGAGGAGATTAGTCATCCGGTGTGGCTCCTGGACATGGGGATCGAGTGATCAACGGGTGGAAGGACAAGTTGGCCGAAAACCCGGTGTCGGCCGGACCACCCTCCGGGAAGGGCGATCCGGCCGACAGGGAAGTGGTCTGCTCTAGCGGGCGGCGGGAGTCGCGGCCGGGGTACCAGCCGGGGTGCCGACGGGCGTGGCTGCTGCTGGAGCCGGGGTGCCACCACCGGAGGTCAGATCACCTTCGAGGGCGATGATCTGCTGGGCAACGGCGTCGCACTCGGCCTGGAGCGCCGGGGCGGCGGCGTCAAAGACCTGCTGGGCCGGGGCGCCGGTCAGGACGACTTCGGAGAGGGCCGCGCCGATGATCTGCTCACCCGGCGGCACCAGGCGCCGGGCGACGTCCTGCGCCTGGGTCCGGGCGGCCAGCTGCTCGACGGCGACCCGGTAGTTGGGGTTCGTCTCGAAGTAGGCCTGCATCTCCGGGGAGGCGACGGCGGACTTGCGGATCGGCATGTAGCCCGTATTTTGCGACCACCAGGTGGTGCGCTCCGGCGACGACCAGTAGGCGAGGAACTCGAACGCGGCCGCCTGCCGCTCCGGGGAGGTGTTGGCCATGATGCCGAGGCCGGACCCACCGGTCGGGCAGGTCAGCTCGATGCCGTCAATCTCACCGGGGAGGAACGCGGTGCCGAAGTCCAGTCCGGTCTCGGCGGCGAGCGCCGTGATGTTGGCCAGCGAGCCCGTCGAGAACGAGGCGGTGGCGACGTACCCCTGGGCGAAGTCGTTGGCGAGGTCCTGCGAGACGCCGGCATACCCCTCGGCCACGGCCGTCTGCCACCACTCACCGGCCTTGACCGCGCCGCCCTGGTTCATCGTGACCTGGAAATCGTCGGTGCTGTAGGCGCCGTCCTCGGCCCAGACATGGCCCTGGAACTGCCACGAATAGGAACCGGTGCCCGGGAAGCCGATCCCGTAGATCTGCTGGCCGGGGTCGGCGATCGCGGCGGCGTACTCGGCAAGTTCCGTGTACGTGGTCGCCGGGCCAGGCAGGCCGGCGGCCTCGTACATCGCGCGGTTGTAGTACATCAGCGGGGTGCTGCGGGCGACCGGCAGCCACCACTGCTGGCCGGCGCGGAAGCCCTCGTTGCGCAGGGAATCCACCACGTCATCGGCGTCATAGCCCGTGGACGACATCAGGTCGTCGAGGGGGAGCAGGGCATTGACAAGATAGAAGCGGAACCACCAGATCTCAGACATCAGGGCGATGTCCGGGTAGGTGCCGTCCTGCAGCGCGAGGGTCAGGTTCTGGCCGGTCTCGTCGTAGTTGGCCTGCTGCAGCCCAGTGACGACCACGCCGTTGTTCTGGGCATTGAAGTCGGCGATCACGTCCTGGATGCGCTCACCGACGTTGCCGCCCAGGCCGTACCAGAGGGTGATCTCCGTGCTGGAGCCCTGGCGGCTGATGATGTTCGGGGCGGCGATGGTCGTGCTGCGCTTGCTGCCGAGGGCGATTGCACCGGCGGCGGACGCGCCGGCAGCAGCCTTGATGACACCACGGCGAGAGAGGTTGACAGGCATGGTCTGAGGCTCCTTGCGTCCGGAGGACGTTGGCGGGCAGCTCGTCGGTTGGCGTGACCCAAGGAGTGTGAACCGGCATCGTCCGCGAGTTGCTAGGAGATGATTGTGGTGTGGTTAGCGCGGGTTAACGGCCGCCAGACAGACAACTCCAGGTCGGTTCGTGACCGGGCAGCAAGGGCAACGACGTCATCGTCGGGGGGGCGGTCCCTGGTTGGGGACCGTTGAAGTGAGGTGGGTTGGGAAACGAGGAAGCCCGGAGAAGCTGGTTATGGACGCTGACTGGCCAGATGGGTACGCGTTGGCATCGGCCCGGTTTCCACCGCACAGGGGTGACAGACGGGAACCGGAACAAGGACATCGATGTCCTGTCAGGCCGTCTGGGCGCTCCGGGAGCTGGAAGGTGCGAACAAGCAGAGCGCGGCACCCCAGACAGGGGTGCCGCGCCCTTCGATGTGAACGATGTTCGCAGACTAGCTCGCTGGCGTGGCCGGGATCCCCGGGGGAGTGGCAGCGCCGCTCGTCAGGTCACCTTCCTTGGCAATGATCTCCGCGACGACCGGGGCCGCCTCGTCGCTCAACTGCTGGGCCGCCGTCGCAAACGCTTCGGCCGCGGGAATCTGGTTGATCAGCGACGCGGTGATGGCCTCGCCGATGATGACGGCGCCCGGCGCGACGAGGCGTCGAATCACGTCCTGTGGCTGCGTGCGGGTCTGCAGCTGGTCGACGGCGACCTTGTAGTTCGGCTTTTCGGCGAACAGCTGCTGAACCGCCGGCCCGGCGATCGCGGACTTGCGGACCGGCATGTAGCCCGTCGCCTCGGACCAGGCAGCCGTGCGCTCCGGGGACGACCAGTGGGCGAAGAACGAGAACGCCGCGGCCTGCCGCTCCGGGCTGTCGCTGGCCAGCAGGGCCAGACCGGAGCCGCCGGTCGGGCAGGTGGCGGTGATGCCGGGAAGCTCGCCCGGCAGGAATGCGGTCCCGAGCTCGAAGCCGGCCTCTTCGGCCTGCGCGGTCAGGCTGGTCAGCATTCCGGTCGAGAAGAACCCGGTCGCGATGAAGCTGTTGACGAAGTCGCTCTCCTGGTCGGCGCTGACGGCAGCCCAGCCGTCGGCAACCGCCGTTCGCCAGAGTTCACCGGCGTCCACGGCTCCCTGTTCGGTGATCGTCGGCTTGAAGTCCGGCGTGCTGTAGTTCCCGCCGAAGGCCCACGTGGCGCCGTGGAAGTGCCACGAGATGTCGCCCAGCGTCTGATAGAACCCGAGACCGTAGATTTGCGCGTCGGGGTCCGAGAGGGCCGGACCGATCTCGCGCAGTTCGCTCCAGGTCGCCGCCGGCGCCGTGATCCCGGCCTCCTCGTACATCGTCTTGTTGTAGTACATCAGCGGAGTGCTACGGGCGACGGGGAGCCACCAGTGCTGCCCCGCACGGTAGCCCTCCACCCGGAGGGAATCGACCACGTCGTTGATGTCGTAGCCGGTGGAGGCGATCAGGTCGTCCATCGGCAGCAGCTTGTTGGCGAGATAGAAGCGGAACCACCACACCTCGGACAGCAGTACCACATCCGGGAAGGTGCCGTCCTGCAGGGCAAGCGTCAGATTCTGGCCGGTCTCGTCATAGCTGGTCTGCTGCAGTCCGGTGACGCGCACGCCATTATTGAGACCGTTGAACTCTTCGATGAGCTCGTTGATGCGCTCGCCGATGGCGCCCCCGAGTCCGTACCAGAAGTTGATTTCCACCGTTGAGCCGGTCTGGCTGATGATGTTCGGGACCGCGAATGCACGGCTCTGCTTGCTCCCGAGGATCGCACCCCCGGCTGCGGCCGCGGCGACTCCGCCCTTGAGGACGGTGCGACGACTGGATGTCATGCCCATACCTGATCCTGCTCCTTTGGTTGCACCAGCTACAGGCGAGGTGCTCGTTCCGATGCCGTCAGCCTGGTAACTCGAATAGAGTCGTCGCATGTAAATCATTCCAGGGTGCCCGGCACGAGCCGCTGCCGTTGGCAACAGCCCAGGTGGGGTTTCCCGGAACCGGAGGACCTGGACACGATGTGGGTCCTTCAGGCACGCCGGCGATTGTGCAATGACCTATCGGGTGACTCGACCAACAACCGGCGTCGCCGCTGGGGTTCCCAGATCGCCCTCGAGGGCGATGATCTGTTCCCGGACTGGCTGGGATGCTTCGAGCAATTCGGCTGCCACGGTAGTGAAAGCTGACTCACTATCTGTAGATTCGATGATGATCCGGGTGATGGCGTCGGCGATCATGGCGTCACCGCCAGGCACCCACGTCCGCGCCGTGTCCGACGGGCGGGCGACCGGGAGCTGATCCACGACGGTCCGGAAGTTCGGATTCTCAGCGAAGAACGCCTGCATCGCTTCGCCCTCGATCGCGCTGGTCCGGACCGGCATGTACCCGGTGTCCTGCGCCCACGCCGCCGTGTTGTCCGGCTCCAGGCACCATGCGAGGAAATCGAAGGCGGCGGCCTGCTGCTCAGCCGGACGACCAGCGACGACGAACAGGCCGGAACCACCGGTCGGACATGCGACCGGGCCGCCCGGCTCCGCGGCCGGGAGCGGGGCGGTCCCCAGCGTGAAACCGGTCGCCTTAGCCAGGGTTGCCGTGTCGTTGAGCACGCCGGTGCTGGCGATCGTCGCGGCGGCGAACCCGTTGCCGAGGTCCTGGTTGCCCTGCGGCGAGGCGTAGCCCCAGCCCTCATCGATGGAGCGGCGGTAGAAGTTGCCGGCCGCGATGGCGCCGGGCTCGTCGATCAGGATGTTCAGTTGCGCGTCGCTGTAGGCGCCGCCGAACGACCAGCAGACTCCCTGGAACGCCCACGCCACGAGGTTGGCGATGGTCGACTGGGCCAGCGCGACGATCTGCTGGTCCTCGTCGTTGAGCGACGGGGCGATTTCGGCGAACTCGGCCCACGAGCCGGGGAAGACGTCCAGGCCGGCATCGGCCAGCATGTTCTGATTGTAGTAAACCAGCGGCGTGGAGCGGGAGAACGGTAGCCACCACGTCGAGCCGGCCCGCTGCCCCTCCACCCGGAAGGCCGGGATCAGGTCGTCGAGGTCAAACCCGGTCTGGCTGATCAGGTCGTCCAGGGGCTGGATCGCTCCGGCGAGATAGAACCGGAACCAGAGCGCCTCGGACATCGCGACGAGGTCCGGCGCCGAGCCGTCCTGCAGTGCCCGGACCAGATTTTCGGCGACTTCCTCATAGGAGCCGAAGGGGAGGGCATTGACTGTCACTCCGGTCCCGAGGGCGTTGTACCGGTCGACCAGCGCCTGGAGCGTCTCGCCGCGGGCGCCGGTGAAGCCGTGCCAGAAGGTGACCTCGGTGGCGGAATCCGACTGGCGAGCCCGGGCCGGGGTCAGGAGACCCGGCTGGCTGGCGAGTGCGAGGGCTCCGGCAGTGGCAAACGAGCCACGCAGGACCATGCGGCGGGAAAGCGATGGGCAGGGGGTCATCAGAAACTCCTCGGAATGGGGTGAGGCGGAAAAGCGGAACAGGCCGCCCCGCCTCGGAGGCGGGACGACCTGCACGGGAGTGGTGCCTAGGACGCCGGGGTCGCAGCCGGGGTGCCAGCCGACGGAGTACCAGCCGACGGAGTACCAGCCGACGGAGTACCAGCCGACGGGGTGGCGGCTCCGGAGGTGAGGTCGCCCTCCAGGGCCATGACTTGCTCGATGACCGGCTGGGCCTCGGCGGTCAGGCGCTCGGCGACGGCAGCGAACGCCTCGGCCGGGTCGGTCTGGTTGACAACGATCTCGGCAATGCCCTGGCCGATGATCTGGTCGCCGCCCGGGATGAACGCGCGGGCAGCGTCCTGGGCCTTGGTGAACGGCAGTTGGTCGACGGCCGTCTTGAAGTTCGGGTTGGCCGCGAAGAACTCGGCCATCTCCGGGCCGGCGATGCCGGACTTCAGGATCGGCATGTAGCCGGTGTTCTGCGACCAGCTGATCGCCTGCTCGTAGGCGGAGCAGAAGCGGACAAACTCGAACGCCGCCTGCTGCCGCTCGACCGGGATGTTCGACATGATGCCGAAGCCGGAGCCGCCGGTCGAGCAGTGGGGCTCAGCGCCGGGGAGCTCGCCCGGCAGGAACGCCGTGCGGAAGTTGACACCGTTGGCCTCGGCGGCGGTGGTGATGCCGCGGAGCGAGCCGGTCGAGGAGAGGACCATGGCCGCGTAGCCGTTGGCGATCTCGTCGTTGACGACCTCGGCGGTGTAGGCCCAGCCTTCCTGGACGCCGCGGAGGAACAGGTTACCGGCGTTGACGGCCCCCTCCTCGTCGATGCGGATGGTGAAGTCCGGGTCGCTGTAGGCGCCACCATAGGCCCAGGCGATGCCCTGGAACGGCCAGGCGAGGTAGTCGGCTGCGGGGCCGAGGGCGAGGGCACCGATCTGCTGGCTCTCATCGACCAGGGATGGCGCGATCGCCTCGAACTCCGACCAGGTGGTCGGAAACTCGGTGACACCGGCGGCGCCGAAGATGTCCGTGTTCCAGTAGACCACCGGCGTGGAGCGGGCGAACGGCAGCCAGTACTGGACGCCCTGGCGAACGCCTTCGTAGCGGAACGAGTCCACGACGTCGTCGATCTGGAAGCTGGTCGACGAGATCAGGTCGTCCATCGGCAGCAGGAGCTGGGCGAGGTAGAAGCGGAACCACCAGACATCGGACAGGATCGCGAGGTCGGGGTTGGAGCCGTCCTGGACGGCGATCGTGGCCTGCTGGGCGGTCTCCTCGTAGGAAGCCTGCGCCGTGCCGATGACCTGGACACCGTTGTTCTGGGCGTTGAACGCGTCGATCAGGGCCTGGACCTGCTCGCCGAGGTTGCCGGTGAAGCCGTACCAGAAGTTGATCTCGGTGTTGGAGCCTTGGCGGCTGATGACGGCCGGGGCTGCGAAGGTCCTGCTGGCCTTCGGTGAGATAGCGAGGGCGCCAGCGGCAGCGGTGCCAGCGGCACCCTTGAGGATCGTACGACGCGAGATGGCCATGCCTGGATCTCCTGCTACGGGCGGTTGCCCTGATGCACACCGGGACGGTCGAACTGCACAGGTTTGGGTGAGCCGCCTGAGATCATGACCGAATGGACGTTCCGGCTATGTTAGGCAGTCGTTAATTCCCCGGCAGGCAGGGCAACGAACCGTTAACGGTCCGGGAAAAGCAATTGGCTGGTGCCCCTCCGGAGAGGAGAGACACCAGCCAGCGGTCACGATGCGTGGATGCGACCACGCACGTCGTCAGGCGGTCGGGGTGGCGGCCGGCGTCGCGGCGCCGCTCGTCAGGTCCCCTTCGAGCGCGATGACCTGCTCGATTACCGGGGCGGCCTCGGTCCGGAGCTCCTCGGCGACTGCGGCGAACGCCTGGGCCGGATCGGTGCCATTGACCAAGATCTCGGAGATGCCGCCCGAGATGATCTGGTCGCCTCCGGGGATGAAGGCGCGAGCGCTGTCCTGCGCCTTCGTGAACTGGAGCTGATCCACGGCAGTCCGGCTGGTCGGGTTCTCCTGGAAGAACTGCTCCATCTCCGGGCCGGAGATGGCCGACTTCAGGATCGGCATGTAGCCGGTGCCCTGCGACCAGGCGACGGCCTCGTCGTAGGAGGAGATGAACTCGACGAAGGCGAAAGCCGCCTCCTGGCGCTCGGGCGGGATGCTGGCCATGATGCCGAGGCCAGAGCCGCCCGTGGAGCAGACCTGCTCGATTCCCTCGTTCTGCTGGGGCAGGAACGCGGTCGACCATTTGATCCCGGATTCGGCAGTCAGGTTGCGCATCTCGGCCAGGGTGCCGGTCGAGCCGATCATCATGGCGGAGAAGCCGCTGGAGAAGTCGTTGACCTGGTTGTCGGCGTTGTACATCCAGCCGTCCTGGACGCCGCGCAGGTAGAGGTTGCCGGCGTTGATGGCGCCCTCCTCGTCGATGCGGATGGTGAAGTCCGGGTCGCTGTAGGCGCCGCCGTGGGCCCAGACGACGCCCTGGAACGGCCAGGCGAGGTAGTCGGTCGCGGGCGGCAGCGAGAAGGCGACGACCTGCTGGCTCTCATCGTTGAGCTGCGGGGCGATCGCCTCGACCTCGGACCAGGTACCCGGGAACTCAGTGACACCGGCGGCGCCCCACATGTCGGTGTTCCAGTAGACGAGCGGCGTGGAGCGAGCCAGCGGCATCCAGTACTGCTCGCCCTTACGGACTCCCTCGTAGCGGAACGAATCCACGATGTCGTCAATCGGGAAGCCGCGGGCCGCGATCAGGTCATTGAGCGGCAGCAGCGCCTGGGCGAGGTAGAAGCGGAACCACCAGACGTCGGAGATCAGGGCGATGTCCGGGTTGGTCCCGTCCTGCAGCGCGAGGGTCAGGTTCTGGGCCGTCTCCTCGTAGTTGCCCTGCTGGAGGCCGGTGACCGTGATGCCCTGGCCGTTGGTCTCGTTGAATCGGGCGATCAGGTCCTGCATCCGGTCGCCGAGGACGCCCGTGAATCCGTACCAGAAGTTGATCTCGGTGGCGCTCTGGCGGTTGATCTGGTTGGGAGCAGCGAAGACCCGGCTGGCCTTCGGATGGAGGGCGACCGCTCCAGCGGCGGCGGCACCGGCGCCAGTCTGGACGAGGCGGCGGCGAGACATCATGGACATGGTCGTTACTCCTCTTGGGTTGAGTGTGATCCACGCGGCGTCGCGCGTGCCGGAAGGTTAACGTCTTTGGCCCGTCTTGGGTACGGGCGGAGGTGATGAATATGTTCAATCAGGACCGTTCGGCCGAAAGGACACCGGCCGGAACCATAAAGTGGTCCCGGTCAGCGTCGTTCTCCACCGGCAATATCACGCTAGCCCTTGGTCGCGCCGGAGGCGATGCCGTCGATGATGAACTTCTGGGCCCAGATGAAGACGAGGATCAGCGGCAGCACGACGAAGCAGGTCGCCGCCATGACGACACCGTAGTTGGTGTTGCCCTCGGTATCGAACAGGTAGGAGATGCCGACGGTGAGCGGCCGCATCTCCTGGGTCCGGGTCACGACGAGCGGCCACAGGTAGGCGTTCCAGTGGGCAACGGCCGAGATCAGGGCGTAGGTGATCAGGACCGGGCGAGCCATCGGGATGACCATGTCCCAGAGCAGGCGGAGGTGGCCGGCGCCCTCCAGCCGGGCCGCTTCGAGCACTTCCCGCGGCAACCCGAGGAACGCCTGGCGGATCAGGAAGGTGCCGTAGGCGGTTGAAACAGCTGGCAGGAAGATGCCCCAGTACGTGTTGATTCCGCTGACCTCGACGCCAAGCAAATTGCTCGTGATGCTGCGCAGCGTGGATCCGATCGAGATGTAGTTCGGGAGTGTGGTGACCTCGCCGGGGATCATCAGCGCCATCAGGATGATGACGAAGATTACAGTCTTGAACGGGAACCGGAGAAAGGCGAACGCGTAGGCGCAGAGGCAGCCGTTGATCAGCTCACCAGAGGTTCCGGCGAGGGTAATGATGATCGTGTTGATGTAGAAGCGACCGAACGGCGCGGCGTTCCATGCCTCGACGAAATTCCCGAAGCCGAGTGCATCCGGACCGAACGGGTTCTGCCAAGCCTGCGGAATCCAGACCGGCGGGATGGCGCGGATTTCGGCGTACTCCTTGAAGGCGCCGGAAACCATCCAGTACAGCGGAACGATCATCACCGCCGTCAGGATCAGCATCAGGGCGTAGCCAAGGAGACGGTCGAACGGGAGGCGCGACAGCAGGCTGGGCTTTGGATGCGAGATGTCGTCGCCCGCGGGCGAGGCGGACGGTCCGGTCGGGGCGCTGGCGGCGATCCCGAGGTGACGCTGGCGGTCGGCCCAGGCGCGGTAACCGGTTCGGGCGGCGGCGAGCGGGTTTCGGCTAGGCATAGTGAGTCCTCCGCTCGGAGATGCGGTACTGGATGACGGTCACGGCCAGCATGACCGCGAACAGGACCATGGCGGCGGACGCGCCGCGCCCGGCGTTGTTGTTGATGAACGACTGCTGGTACGTGTAGTAGATCAGGTTGGTCGTCGCGTTCACGGGTCCGCCCGCAGTCAGCGTCCGGATGATGTCGAACGACTGGAGCGTCCCGAGGATGGAGGTCACCATGACGAAGAAGTGGATCGACCCGAGCTGGGGCCACGTCACGGCAAAGAAGCGCTGGAAGGCGTTGGCCCCGTCAACCTTGGCAGCTTCGTACAGATCCTTGGGGATGCCCTGCAGACCAGCGAGGTAGATCACGGCGGCGAAGCCGAGGTTCTTCCAGACGTAGACGATGATCACCGAGACCAGGGCCCACTGCGGGTCGCGCAGCCAGGGCGGCGAACCGACGCCGATCCAGCCCAGCATTTCGCGGAGCAGGCCGACGCGTGGGTCGAAGATGTAGAACCAGACGATCGAGATCGCGACGCCGGAGAGCAGGGTCGGGGCGAAGATCATTGCCCGGACGGGCGTGCGGAACTTCAGCTTCTGATTCAGGAGCAGCGCCGAGAGCAACCCGAGACTGACGGCGCCGCCAACTGCACCAATGGTGTAAATCAGCGTAGTACGCATCACCGTCCAGAACTCGTTGTTTCCGAACAGGTAGCGATAGTTGTCCAGTCCGATGAAATCCCGGGTCGGAGTGAGGAAGTTCCACGAAGTAAGGCTGAGGTAGACGTTGAAGAACAGCGGCCAGAACGAAAAGGTCGTGAACAGGACGAGGTTCGGCAGGATAAAGAGCAGGAACAGTGTCTGCTCACTCCGGAACAGCTTCTGAAAACGGGACTGACGGCCGGTGACGGCGGTCGCGGCGGTAGTGCCGCCCGCTTCCGCTCCGGTCAGAGGCCCGCTGGGCCGGGCCGAGGCGGCGTCAGCACCGCCTGGTTGGCCACCGGCCTTGCCGGTTCCGGTGGCGGACCGGGACACGGTCGGATCGTTCTCTTGAAGCATGACACTCCCTGAGCTTCGCGTGGGGCAATCGGTCGTCCGCCGGATGTGCGACGGGAGCATGACGCATGGCTGCCGAGGCGATGTAAATCGGGCGTTAAACTGACGTGGTCCTCGGCGAGGCAGCTCGAACGTCGCGCTCGTCGCGCTTGTGGAGCGCTACCGGTCACCCCTGACCGGTCCCGTATCTCGCTGGTTCAGGATCAATGATGCCAACTGTTAACGCCCCTGTCCATACTCCGGGCCTATGGATCCTCGCGCTCGACACCTCGTCGGAGCGGCTTGGCGTTGCATTGTCCGATGGTGAGCGGACGGCAGAGATTGCCTGGCAGGCGGGACGGCAGCAGTCAGCGGTCCTGCTCGACGCGGTCGAGGTTCTGCTCAAGCGGGTCGGAATCGCGGTCGCTGAGCTCGCCGCCGTGGCCGTCGCCGTTGGCCCGGGACCGTTCAACGGACTGCGTGCCGGACTCGGGACGGCCAAGGGCCTGGCGCTTGGGGCCAACCTGCCATTGATTGGCGTCGACACGCTGGCCGCGACGGTCCTGCCCGTGCTCGCTCCGGGGCGAACGGCGGTCGGCGTCGTCGCAGCCGGGAGAGGGCGTGTGGTTCGACGCGCGTTCCGGGCGCCCGATCCAGACGAGACGCCCGGATACCCGGTCGCGGTCGGGGAAGCTGCCAACGGGAGCGTCGAGGATCTGGTCGCCCATCTCGGGTCCATCGCCGGTCCTCTCACCCTGATCGGGGAGGTGTCCGACGACCAGTTGCGTCCCTATGAGGACGCCCTTGCGGGTCTCGATCTCTGGCTGCCGCCGGCCGGGCCGCGCGACCGTCGACCCGCCAGCGTTGCCGCCGTTGCCCGGGCGCGCTGGGTGCGTGGCGATATCGACGACCCGGCGACCCTGGACGCCGTCTATCTGCACAGCGCTGCCCGTCCGGCCCACGCGCCGGGGTGAGGGTATCGGGGGTCGGTTGGGTTCCGACCCAGTATCGGCCGATACTTGCGAGCGTTGAGCGGGACGACCCCGCCTCGCCCACTGGTCAGCATCCATCGCAGAACCGAGGAACAGCCCGTTGCCATTCCGTATCGAACCCATGCGCGAGGAGGACATCCCCGAGGTCGGTCGCGTCGAGCGGCGCTGCTTCGCCAACCCGTGGCCGATGGCTGCCTACAGGCGCGAACTTTCTGATCCTGAACATAACGTCTACGTCGTGATCCGCGAATATCGTGACGCCGACCCGCGACCGGACGGCGAGCCGGTCCGCCGGCTGCCGCTCGGGCCGTTCCGCCAGCTCGTTCGCCACTTCGAGGGCGATGGCCGAGTCATCGGGTTCGCTGGCATGTGGCACATGTTCGAGGAAGCGCACGTCACGACCATCGGGATCGACAACGGCTACCGTGGCCGGGGGCTGGGCGAGTTGCTGCTGTTGTCGCTCATCGACCAGGCGGTGGCACGCGGCGCTCACTGGATGACGTTGGAGGTGCGGGTCTCGAACTCGCCGGCGCAGGCGCTCTATGGCAAATACGGGTTCACGGTCCAGGGCACGCGGAAGCGGTACTACAGCGACAACAACGAGGACGCCCACATCATGTGGTCGCCGGACCTGACCCTGCCGGAGACGCGAGAGATGATCGAGCGCAACCGGACCCGGCTGGATCGCCGCCATCCGGGCGTGCGGGCGGCCGTCGCTCAGGGCAATGACGCTGGTGTAAGCGACCGTGACCGACCCGGTTCCGGGACGACGGGCTCAGCGGAGCCCAGCGCCGGCTTCCCGGCGGGGACTGAATGAGGATCCTCGGAATCGAGACGTCCTGCGACGAGACCGCAGCGGCGATCGTCGAGGACGGCCGCTGGATCCGGAGCAACGTCGTCGCGTCGCAGATCGCGCTGCACCGGACCTACGGCGGGGTAGTGCCGGAGCTGGCGGCCCGGGGACACGTGACGGCGATCATGCCGGTCGTCCGGACCGCGCTGGATGAGGCCGGCCTGACGCTGGCCGATGTGGGCGCGATCGCCGTAACGACCGGGCCGGGACTGGCCGGGGCACTACTGGTTGGTGCCAACACGGCCAAGGGGATGGCGTTCGCGACCGGGTTGCGGCTGATCGGGGTCAACCATCTCGAAGGGCACATCGCCGCCAACTGGCTGGTGCCGGCAGTCGTCCCGGCCGGCAGCGAGTCGGGTATTACCGATCCCGGACCACCACCGCTGCCGGCGATCTGCCTGCTGGTTTCCGGTGGACATTCCGAACTGATCCTCGTCGAGGCGCCTGGCCGGTATCGCCACCTGGGCCGGACCCGGGACGACGCGGCCGGGGAGGCGTTCGACAAGGGCGCCCGTCTGCTCGGACTGGGTTATCCCGGCGGGCCGGCCATCCAGGCAGCCGCGTCCGGAGGAGATCCTGACCGGTTCGACCTTCCCCGGGCCTGGTTGCCGGGAAGCAACGACTTCAGCTTCTCTGGCCTGAAGACGGCGCTCCTCCGGGCGGTCGACCCGTATCGCATCCAGGACGACGCGCCACGGCCGGTCGATGACTCGCCGTTCCCGGCCCACCGCCCTGTCCGGCTCCGTGACGACCTGCCAGTCGCCGATCTGGCGGCTGGCTTCCAGGCAGCGGTGACGGACGTCCTGGCGACCAAGACCGTGGAGGCGGCCGCCACGACTGGTGCCCGCTCCCTGGTGCTGGCGGGCGGCGTCGCGGCCAACGCGGCGCTCCGGGAGCGGCTGGTCCAGGCGGTGGAGCGGCGCTGGCCCCGGGGTGGGGGACCGGAGATCCGGTACCCTGCGCTCTGGCTCTGCACGGATAACGCGGCGATGATCGCGGAGGCGGGGTCGTGGCGACTCGGTGAGGCTACTGCCGGCTGGTCCGGCGAGATACGGCCGCGCTGGCCGCTGGCCGAGCTGGCCGAGCTGGCCCCGATGCCCGGAACAAGCGGAACAGGACGTGGCCTGATGACAGGAGAGGGATCAGCGCGATGAGCGATGGGGTGAGCGGGATGGCGGGTGACTCGGCGCTCCCGGCGGGAGCGCGCGAGGTCGCGATCCGGGCGGCGCTGGATGCCGGGGCAATCCTCCGCGGCCGGCTGAACGAAGATCGGCAGGTCGCATACAAGGGGGTCATTGACCTCGTGACGGATGCGGACCGGGCGTCGGAGGAGCTGATCTCCGGCCGCATCCGGACGGCCTTCCCGGATCATGGCTTTCTTGGGGAGGAAGGCACGCGAGGCGCTGAAGGAGCGGATTACTCCTGGGTGGTCGATCCGCTGGACGGCACGACCAACTACGCTCACGCCTATCCCCATTTCGCGGTCTCCATTGCGCTGGAGCATGCGGGGCAGGCCGTCCTCGGCGTCGTCTACGACCCGATGCGGGACGAGTTGTTCGTGGCCGAGCGGGGCCGTGGGGCCGAGATGAACGGTGCGCCAATCCAGGTCACGACCGGAGACGAGTTGCTCCGAAGCTTGCTGGCGACCGGTTTCCCGTACGACCCGTCGTCGCGCCATGAGGCACTGGCCATCTGGAACCGCCTGATGGACGCCTGCCAGGGGGTGCGGCGCGATGGCGCGGCCGCGCTGAACCTGTGCTGGACGGCGGCCGGGCGCCTGGACGGGTTCTACGAGCGCCACCTCAAGCCGTGGGACATGGCCGCCGGTGGCCTGATCGTCGCCGAAGCGGGTGGGGTGGTGACCAATTACGCCGGCGACCCGTTCGATCTCTACGGGATCGAGGTCATCGCCGCTGGGCCGGCGCTCCATGTGTCGCTGCGGCAGGCGATAGCCGAGGCGGTCGGCACGATAGCGTAGGGATGCCCGGGTGCAAGCGGCCGGGCAGTGAGCTTGCGTCAATGGCGGTACGCGGACGTTCCGTGTCCCTTCCGGTCCGGCCACCTCAGGATTAGCTGACAGATGTGACACGACCCAACTCCGAGAAGCGAATCCGGGCGACCAGGTTCGGCATGGCCCCCTGGGCCGATTGCTGGGCCTGGGTTCTCGCTGTCCTCGCGGTCGTGACCATGTTCCTTCTCGTGCCGGATGTGCCGGTATGGGCCTGGAACATCGTGCCCTTCGCGCTGGCGGTCGTCGTCATCGCGGTTCTGGTCGTCTCGGTACGCATCCCGCACCAATGGGCCTGGAGCAGCGCTGGCGCCCTCGCCTTTGCCGTCGCGGTCGTCCTCGGGTTCAGTGCCATCCACGGGGCGATCATCGTCCTGGTATACCCGCTGGCCCGCTACGCAATCGATCGAATCCGCCACGATGGTGGTCCACTCGTCGCCTACGCGTTTCTCGCAGGACGGATGGTTCTGGGAGTGCTGGCGGGAGGACTGGCCGCCTGGATCACCGTCGGCACGTCGATCTCGTCTCGAGGCGACTCTGACCTCACCGGACTCATTCCGTTCAGTGTGGGCTACCTGGTGTTCCAGCTAATTGCCATCGGCGGGGTGCAGCTCGCCGGGCTGCCGGAGTGGGTGGGCCGGCGCGATGGTCGCCTCTCTCGGCTTGGGATCCCCCAGCTAGCCCAGGTGGTGATCTGGGAAGCAGTCGCCGTGATCGGCGCGACGGCCACCGCGCTGATCATCGACTCCGTCAGCCTGCGGCTGGACTACTGGGTCAGCTGTCTGCTCGCCCTGGTCATCATCATCGCGCTGCATGTGACGTTGGACCGCAACACGCTGCTGCGGGAGCGCAACGACGACCTGGCCCGCGCACTGGCCGAGCTGCGGGCGCTCAATGACGTCAGCCGGGCTCTCACGGCGACGTATGAGGCAGGGGCTCTGGTCGAGGAGATCGGCGGGCAGGTTCGGCGAGTGCTCGATGCCGACGTGGTCGAGATCGCACGGCTGGACCCGATCCGCGGGAGACTCCGGTTCCTGTTTGCCGCCCACGCCGGCGTCCGGCAACCGGAGCGGTTCGAGCAGGTACCACCCGAACCATCGGGTCCGGAAGATCTGGAGAAGAACCCGGAACCGGGAATCGTCTTCCGAAGCATCTGGGCCGGAGGAACGGTCGCGGGGTCGGATGTCGAGACGTACCCGCTCGTCCGTCCGGACGGAACGATCCTGCCGATCGACCGGTCGGGCGTGCGCTATTTCCATAGCGCCGTCGCTGTCCCGATGAGAGCGGGTGGCGAGCAGATCGGCGTGATCGCCGTCAAGGCGCACCGTCCGGGCGTGTTCACTCCGGCCCGGGTCGGCCTCCTGGAGCGGATTGCCGGGCAAGCCGCTCTGGCGATCCGCAATGCGGAGGTAATTGCCACCGAGCGGGCGTCCGATCTTGCCCGGCAGGACTTTCTCTCGGTTGTCAGCCATGAGCTCCGGACCCCAATTACGACGATCTCCGGCTACGGTCAGCTCCTTGCCCGGCGCATGGCCAGGCGTGGCCCGACCGGAGCCGACGACCCCGCGACGGCCGAGACGCGGATGGTCGATGTCATCGTTCACCAGAGCCGGCAGCTCGGCCGCCTGATCGATGACCTCGTCCTCCTCTCGGGCCTGGGGCGCGGCGACACCCGGCTGGAACTTGGACCAGTCGACCTGGTCGAGCTGGCCCGTGAGGCTGTTGACGCCGCCCGCTTCACCGTCGCCGACCCGGCCGGCCTCACGCTCGAAGCCGACGGTCGGATCGTCGTCGAGGGGGACCGGGTCCGGCTGCGGCAGGTGATTGACAATCTGCTCGAGCAGACGGCACCGACCGCCCGCGCTGAACAGCCGGTCACTGTTCGGGTTCGCGATCTCGGGGAATCGACCGAGATCCGTGTGACGGACCTGGATCACCGGCTCTCGGACGAACAGCGGGCGCGCGCCTTCGAACCATTTCAGCGCCCCGAGGGCGACAGTACGACAGGCGCGGCCGAGCTTGGCCTGGCGTTAAGCATCGTCCGCGAGATCGTGGTCAGCCATGGTGGCAACGTCTCGGCCGAGCGGACGAAGGACCAGGGAACGGCGTTCATCGTCAGACTGCCGAAGGGTGGTCCCGGGGGCCTGGCAGGCGGGACCGGACTCCGGCTGGATGCTGACCGGGCTGATCGCAGCCAACCTGATGGGGAGGCCGAAACCGGCACCGGATGACCCGTTGATGCGACATGGTGCCGGGGGAGTGGACGAGCGGTCGCGCGGTCGGTAGACTGCCGATTCGTAGAGCCGACGATGGCGAGGAGGGCGCCGATGAAGATGATCATCGCTATCGTTCAGGACGAGGACACCGATACCCTCACCCAGGCGCTTGTCAGCGCCGGGCACCGGTTCACCAAGGTGAACACCACGGGGTCGTTCCTCCGCACCGGCAACACCAGCCTGATGATCGGCGTCGAGGACCATATCGTCCCCGCCGTGATGGCGATCCTCCGCCGGATCTGCCGGCGCCGCACCCAGATCGCCGTACCGTATTCCCCCGCGCTCGAGCCGGGCCTGCTGTACATGCCGGAGAACTTCGAGGTCGAAGTTGGCGGGGCGGTCGTGTTCGTCGCCAACGTTTCGCGTTTCGAGCGACTGTAAGGGGCGCTTCCCGGCGGCCCAGCAGGCAGCGCGGGTCCCGCACCTGTACCATCCCGAGAGCGTCGGCCGGCCGGTCCCGTTTGGCGACCGGCCTTGCCGTTTTCCACTTATCTCCCAGGGAGGTTCCTGTTGTCCGAGGCTACGACAATTCCCAGCCCCACGATCGATCGCGACGAGATCGTCCGTATCGCCAGCCGCCTGATCTCGGTTCCGTCGCCCAGCGGCGAGGAAGCCGCCGTGATGGCGTCCGTTACTGCCTGGTGCGACGAGCTTGGCCTGAACTACCAGGTCGTCGCCAAGGACCCGGCCCGGCCCAACGTGGTGATCTCGGTCGGTGACCCGGCGACCGGTCCCACGCTGGCCATGAACGGCCACCTGGATACCGTCCCGGTCTCCGATCCTGATGCGTGGACGAATGGCCCGTTCGAGCCGACCCTCAGCGACGACGGCAAGCGGCTGTTCGGTCGGGGCGCCAGCGACATGAAGAGCAGCGTCGGCGTGATGCTCTACGTGATGTCGCTGTTCCGCGACGCTCCGCTCAAGGGCTGCCTACAGGCCCACGTGGTTTCCGACGAGGAGACCAGCGCGCGCTGGGGATCGATCTTCCTGCTCGAGGAGATCGCGGCCGGGCGGCTGCCGAAGCCGGATTACTGCCTGATCGGCGAGAAGAGCGACCTCAAGGTCCGCAACGCCGAGCGAGGCATCCTTGGCCTAGAGATCCGCTTCATCGGGCGGGCCAGCCACACGGCCGCCGCGCGGGCCACCGGCATCAACGCGATCGCCAAGGCGGCCAAGGGAGTGCTGGCGCTGGAGAAGGACCTGGACAAGTTCCACCCGGCGATCGGCAAGCCGGTGATCAGCGTCAACACGATCACCGCCGGCGTCGCCCACAACGTCGTCCCGGGCGAGTGCACGATCACCGTCGACCGGCGGCTGATCCCCGGGGAGGACAAGGACAGCGCGGGGGCCGAGATCGTCGCCTCGCTGGACGCCGTCGCCGCGGAGGACCCGGAGTTCCGCTACGAGCTGACGGTCGACCCGCATGACGACTGGATCGCGGCCAACATCACGGAGGAGAGCTCGCCGCTCGTCCAGGCGATCAAGGCCGCCGCGACGACGGTCACGGGACAGGAGCCGCCGTACTTCGTCTCGTGGGCCGGCGCCACGGACGGCCGGTTCTACCGCCAGGCCGGGATCGACACCGTCGGGTTCGGGCCGGGCGGGGAGCGCGCTCACGGTGCCGACGAGTGCGTCTACGTCGACGACCTGGTCACGCAGGCTGGCGTCTACGTCGAGACGGTCCGCCGGCTGCTCGGCTAGGACTCCTGGTGATACGGGAAAGGGGCGGCCCGGACAATCGTCCGGGCCGCCCCTTTCCCGTTGCTCAGTATGACGACCGGATCAGCCGGCGGCGGTTGCTGACGGGGGCTCGGCGATGATCGGGTCGCCGGTGTGGATCGTGCCGCCGGAGATGATGCGGGCGCGCAATCCGGAACGATGGACCAGCGCCCGGACGACGGTCGCCTTGTCGGCGTTCAGCACGTCGCCCATCTTGGCGCACGGCTGGCAGAGTTCAGCACCTTCGAGCTCGACGTCGCCGACCCGGAAGCGCTGGCCAACCAGCTCGTTGAGCCGGACACCCGCCGTGATGATGTTGCGGCGGCTCTTGTCGGCCGGGATGACCAGCCCTGTTTCGGATTCGATCTCGGTCAGAGACTCGCGGGCGACCAGCGTAATCTGCCGACCGTCACCCGGGCCCTGATCGACCGCGCTGGCAGTGACGGTGTCGCGAAAGCGGTCGCCTTCCAGTCCCTCACCGGCGAACGCCCGCACGGCGTCGCGGCCCTGCATCGGTTGCCCCGACGCCGGCGAGACGAAGATCCCTTCGACCTGTCCAGTTGTCATGGTTGCCTGACCTCGCGGGGAGGCGCCAGATGGTGAGCGGCGCCGATAGTCAATCACTGACTATATGATACCAGCCCCCGCAACCGGCTGGTGCTGTCCGAGGGCGCTTCCCAGCGCGCCGCTCGACCAGTGGTCCATCCCGACGCGGTCGCGCCGCCGCATCCCGTGGGCGCCATCCCACTCTGCCTCCCGCTCCGGGTAGTCGGCGCGGGCATGGGCGCCCCGGCTCTCGGTCCGGCGGGTGGCGGCGAACGTGACGGCTTCGGCCGCGTCGAGGAGGTTGCGCAGCTCGGCAAGTTGGCGGGCCAGGGGCTCGTCCATGCGCGGGGCGAACAGGCCGGAGGGCCCGAGCGCGGCCCGGATCTCGCCGAGGTCGGTCGAGGCGTGGGCGAGCCCCGTAGCATCCCGCAGCACCGAGACATCGCGGCTCATCGCCGCCTGCAGGACGCGCCGCATGTCGGCCAGGTCTTCCGCCGCGAAGACGGGGATCTCCTCGACCGGTCCGGCGTCGAGGTCGGGCAGCGAACCGTCGGACGGCGGTGCGCCGGGGCTCGCCGCGATCCGGTCAGCGGCGGCGAGGCCGAAGACGAGTCCTTCGAGGAGCGAGTTGCTGGCGAGGCGATTGGCGCCATGCACGCCGGTGCAGGCCGCCTCGCCGATCGCCAGCAGTCCGGGCAGGCTGGTCATGCCGTCGGTCCCGGCGACGATGCCGCCCATGAAGTAGTGGGCGGCCGGAGCGATCGGGATCAGGTCGCTGGCGAGGTTCAGCCCGCGGGCATGTAGCTCGGCGCCGATCGTCGGGAAGCGCCGGCCGACGATGGCCGGATCGAGATGCCGCAGGTCCAGCCAGACACTCCCGGTCCCGTCAGCTTGCATCTGGCGCTGGATTCCGCGGGCGACGACATCGCGCGGGGCGAGCTCGGCCTGGGGATGCTGGTCGACCATGAACCGCTCGCCGTCAGCACCGCGGAGGTAAGCGCCCTCGCCGCGGACCGCCTCCGAGACGAGGAATGGCGCCGACCCGGGCAGGGCCAGCACGGTCGGGTGGAACTGCATGAACTCGAGATCGGCGATGGTCGCGCCGGCCCGGATGGCCATCGCCAGGCCGTCGGCGGTCGCGCTGGCCGGGTTGCTCGTTGTCGCCCAGAGTTGTCCGGCGCCACCAGCGGCCAGGACGGTCACCGGGGCGGTCAGTGCCGTCGAGATGCCGTCCCCCAAGTCAGCGACGACGCCGTGGCATCGACTGTCGCCAGTGAGCAGATCGAAGGCGAAGGCATGCTCGAAGATGTCGATCCGCAGGTCGGCCCGGGCCCGCGCGACAAGGGCCCGTTCGATCTCGGCGCCGGTCGCGTCGCCACCCGCGTGGAGGACACGACGCCGGCTGTGGGCGCCCTCGCGACCCAGCGCGTAACCGCCGCCTTCCCGGTCGAAGTCCGTGCCGGCCTCGATCAGCCACCGGACGGCTTCCGGCGCGCCCTCGACCAGCGCACGGACCGCCGTCTCGTCGCACAACCCGGCTCCAGCGATGATCGTGTCCTCGAAATGGAGGGCGGGAGAATCGTCGGCGCCCACCGCGGCCGCCAGGCCACCCTGCGCGTAGCGGGTGTTGCTCTCGCCGAGCACGCCCTTGGTGAGCAGGGCAACGCGGAGGTTGGCCGGCAGGCGGAGCGTGAAGGCGAGCCCCGCGACGCCGGCGCCGATCACGATGACATCGTAGGGCCGGACCGGGGGCTGGGAGCTCATGCGAGGGGTGTCCTGGGAGTGGGGAGGGCCGGCGGCCGGTGCCGCCATGACCGACGAAGCGTAGCAGTCTCGCGGTGTCCGCGGCTGCCCGCTGTTAAGGGATTGGTCGAAGTAAGGGGGACTACAGGACGACGGGCTGGTGGCCCATCCGGTGCATCGTCCCGGGGTTACGCAGTTCTGCCTTGACGATCACGAATGGGAGTCAACGAACGATGTCTAACCACGAATCGACCAGTCGCCACATGAACCGGCGCTTGGTCATCACCGGGACCGGCATCGCTGTGGCCGGTGGAGCACTCGCGTCCCGGTTCGCGCCGGGCAGCGTTGCCCAGACAGGGGACGCAACCCCGGGCACTGGGGCGACACCGGAATTGTTCGGCGGGGTCGAGGTCGACCCGCAGATGCAGGAGCTTCTCGACGCGCTGGCGGCCACTGAGGCGCCATCGATCGAAGAGGTCACCCCGCAGATCGCCCGCAACCTGCCATCGATTGCGTCCGCGGTGCTGGCTGTGACTGCCGCCCGTGGTGGGGCCGGCCAGGAAGCGATTGGTGGCATCTCCCACATCCTCGTTCCCGGTGGCGACAGCGATATCGTTGCGCGGGTCTACACGCCTCTCCACGCGCCCGAGGGGCCGCTCCCCGTCGCGGTCTACTTCCACGGCGGTGGCTTCGTCATCGCCGATCTCGACACCTATGACGCCTCATGCTGGGCACTGGCCAACGCCTCCGGGGCGCTCGTCGTTTCGGTTGCCTATCGTCAGGCGCCGGAGAACCCGTATCCGGCCGCGGCTAACGACGCCTATGCCGCTACCCAGTGGATCATCGAGAACGCAGGGCAGATCAACGGCGACCCTGCCCGGGTCGCGGTCGTCGGCGAGAGCGCCGGGGGCAATCTTGCTACCGTCGTCTGCCTGCTCGCGCGCGATCTCGGTGGGTCCGCGCCGATCCACCAGGTCCTGGTCTATCCGGTCGCGACCTTCGCCCCATCCGGCGACCAGACGCAGTCGATCGATCAGTTCGCTGATGCGTCTCCGCTCAACTCGGCGATGCTGGAGTGGTTCGGCTCGTACTATCTGCCCGATCAGGCCCTCGCCGAGAGTGACCCATACGTCTCCCCGGCGATCGCCGATCTGACCGGCCTGCCGCCCGCGACGGTGATCCTGGCCGAGATCGACCCACTGCACGACCAGGGTGAGATCTACGCCCAGCAGCTGAGTGATGCGGGCGTCGACACGACGCTGACGACCTACGAAGGCGTCACACATGAGTTCTTCGGTACGGGGCTCGTGGTGGACAAGGCGATCGAAGACGTCGAGGAAGCCGCCGGGCGACTGCGAGAGGCATTCGGGACGGCATGATGACCGTAGGTTCCGGTCTCAGCCGATGAACGAGGGGGGAGCGCCGTGAGGTGCTCCCCCCTCGTCGTTCGTGTTGGACCGTGCGTCTCTGGTCAGCGATCCCGCAGGTAGTACGTCATCGACTGGAGGGCGCTGACCGGGTCGATCTCGCGGACGGTGACGTCGTGCGGGGTCTTGAGGACGACCGGGGCGTAATTGAGGATCGCCTTGACCCCACCGCTGACCATCTGGTCGGCGATGCTCTGGGCGGCCACGGCGGGGACGGCGATGATCCCGACCTTGATGCCCCGCTCGCGGATCACATCGGTCATCCGGTCGGTCGACAGGATGGGGATACCGTCGATACGGTCGCTGGGTCCGTGATGGCCCCGATCGAATACGGCGACGATCCTGAATGACGACGCGGGATTGGTGAATCCACGATAGCGAAGCACGGCCTGCCCGAGGTTTCCTACCCCGGCCAACGCGACATCCCAGTGGGCGTTGACTCCTAGGATCTCGGCAATGCGGTCAGCGAGGAAGGCGGTGTCGTAGCCCTTGCCCTGCTTGCCGAACCGGCCGAAGTAGGAGAGGTCACGTCGGATCTGGGCCGCGGTCACGCCGATGTGCTCGGCCAGTTCATCCGACGATACCGACGCGATTCCGTCGTCCCGCAACCCGCGAAGGGTCCGCACGTAGACCGGCAGGCGCCGGATCACGATGTCCGGGATGGAATCCGATTCCCCGACCGTGCCCGCATCGCCGAAGTCGATCACGGGCTCCATTGGCACGTCCGGGGACTGCTCGTCGGTTGCGAATGGCGAGCGATGCGTCAAGACCACGTCCTCGGAGTCGGGAGCCAGTGGATCAATGTGGGACGGCCCGCCGGAAGGGCGTAAACGGCCCGTTCCGCGCCGCCGCACTACCGTTCAGTTCGGATTCGGCGCGGCCGGACGAGGTTCAGTATCCGTTTCGTCGCGTGGTCGCGTCAATATCGCAGCATTCAGGCTGCACACTGGTCCGGGAAGAGCAGGATGGGACGTCCTGCAGGACCGGACGCGAGTACTGATTCCCGGACACGCGCCGGATTTCCCTTGGGACGATGACACGGAGAGGACGTCACGATGCACCAGGACGACAACGCTGAGGAGAAGCCCGATACCGGACCGACCGCCGATCCGAAGATCGACCCGATCAATCCGGGCAACCCGGCGAAGGCCGATTCGAGTGGGACTGCTGGGGCGGTCCCACCAGAGGCGCCGCCCCTCGAGCTCACAGCTGAGGCAAAGGCCGCCGCAGAGGAGCCAGGGTCGCCGCTGCCCCGGTTCTGGGATGCGATGAAGCGGTTGCCGCGCTACGCCCGGGTCGCCGCGGCCCTGGTCGCTGACCCGGCTGTACCGAAGCGGAGCAAGGTTGCCCTCGGGGTCGGCGGGCTGTACGCGGTCTCGCCCGTCGACCTGGTCCCCGGGGTGATCCCCGTCGCCGGACAGCTCGACGATCTGTACGTGCTGCTCCGGGCGCTCCGCCAGGCTCTGCACAGCGCCCCGCCCGACGTCTCCGCCCGGCACCTCCACGCTGTAGACCTGACGATGGCCAACGTCGAATCCGACATCAAGTCGATGGAGGAGACGACCGTCTGGCTGGTGAAGAAGGGCTTCAACGCCGGAACGCGAGCCGCGACGTCCGGAGTTCAGGCGGCCAAAGAGGGCGCGGGGGCGGGACGCCGCATCGCGTCGGACGGAATCCGGCGAGCACGAAACCTGTTCGGCAACCGGGAGCGCCCGACGAGCTGACACCTGACGTCGCGTCCGATGATTCGACCCCTCTGTTCCTGACCCCAGGTATGGCGGATCGCTTCGGTTTGTCAGCTTTCACCGAACCGTAGCACTTCGTTTATACTTGGGAACGTTCCGGGTCGCCGATCGTAGATGAACGGCAGGCGGTCCGGGCCGGAACACTCTCCTGGCGTCGGCCCGTGTCGATCGGTTTGGCAGTTGATCTGCCGCCCCGCTGGCACAGACCGGGTACAGGGGAGAGAGGAAGACACAATGAGCCATGATGGGCGCGTGGATTCCCCGATCGGGGATGAGGCGGAGTCCGGTGGGCTCGGGTGTCCGATGCTGGTCCGTGGTCACGCCAGCGTCGCTCGCGGGACCCGGCCACTGGTCCGGTGTTCCCTGGGCTGGGCCATCCGGGGCGAGCATGAGCTCGCACGCTGCGTCGCGACCGAGTCGTGCACGAAGTGCTGGAAGGCCCAGGAGGATCACGGGGCGCTCCACGAGGCGGCATTTACCGCGTCACGGTCCGCCAAGCGTCGCGCGGCCGCCGGCCAGAATGGTCAGGAGACCATTACTGAGCCAGGCAACGGCCATGAGGTGGTGGTCCCGGCCGGTCTGCCGGTCCGCCGTCCCGGTCCGCAACCGCGGCCGGTCAGACCGGAGAAGCGCTCGCGCGAATCCGGGCCTCTGAACGTTCCGCTCCATGTGGAGAGGGACGAGGTCGCAGCCGATCACTGACGACACCCGATCACACTCCGTGTCAACGATATCCAGTGCCAACGGCCCCGGTTCCTGGAACCGGGGCCGTTGGCATCGCTGATGGTGCGTGACAGGGGAGGCTAGACGTTCTCCCGAGGGGCGTTGGCACGGATGAACTCCGCGACCTCCGCCGGGGTGTGGGCACGCAGGTCCAGGTCGGCGTACTTGGTGTTGCCGGGCAGGTACAGGTGGAAGGTTGACTGGACCGGTTCGACCCGCTCCGCTTCCGCCCACCAGTCGTACAGCTGGTCCAGCCAGCCCAGGTCCTCGGTCCGGATCCGCCACAGCGCGACGCCGGCACCCCGCTCGTAGGTCAGCGCCTCGCCGAAGTAGACGGTCCCGCCCCCCGCCATGATGATCCGGGTGACATCGTCGTAGTGGCGAGGAGACCCCTTGAGCGAGAAGGTGTAGCCAGAGCCGACCGTGTTGGCGTCCGGCGCCCGGACCTGCTCGGCGGCACCTCGCTTTGATCGCTTGAACAACGAGACCATCGTTCACTCCACCTGGGCCGCCGGTATCAGTTGCCATCAGGCTCCGGCGTCCGTTGCGTTCAGCGTCCGCTCTGCTGCGGTCAGTGTAAACGGGCCACGGCGGCACGGTCCGGCACTCTCGGGGATACTGTCGGGCGTGGCGCACCGTAGTGCCGGGACGATGATCCGTGACAGGACGAGGAGCAGCAATGAAGATCGGCATTCTGATGCCCATCGATGAGCAGAAGCATCTCCAGACCTCGAGCTTCGCCGAGATCCGGGAGCTGGCAGTCGCGACCGAAGGGCATGGCTTCGACTCGATCTGGGTCAACGACCATCTCCTGTACCGCCAGACCGACGATGGCCACACACGCGGCATCTGGGAGGCCTGGACGATCCTGACCGGCCTCGCGACGATCACCGAGCGGGTCGAGCTGGGCAACATCGTCCTCTGCGGGCCGTTCCGCAACCCGGCCGTGCTCGCCAAGCAGGCCGACACGCTGGACGAGATGAGTGGCGGCCGGGTGATCCTCGGGATCGGCGCGGGCTGGCACAAGCCGGAGTTCGACGCGTTCGGGCTACCGTTCGACCATCTGGCCAGCCGGTTCGAGGATCAGGCCGAGATCATCACCTCGCTGCTCCGGACCGGTGAGTCGACGCATGACGGCCAGTACTACCAGACCAGGGACGCCGTCCTGAAGCCGCACGGCCCGCGGACGGGCAAGGCCTACAAGGACGGCGGCATCGAGATCATGATCTCGGGCAACAAGCCGCGAATGGCTCGCGCCGCCGGGACCTACGCCGACTCGTGGAATGCCGCCTGGATCGGCCGGTCGACCGCGCTGCCTGCCAAGCGCCAGATCCTCGAGAAGGCGCTCGACGAGGTCGGCAAGCCGCATGATGCCGTCGAGGTCACCGTCGGGTTGAACATTCGCTTCCCGGACCTGGAGGCGGAGGTCTACGGCAAATACGCCTCGGACAACAGCAACGTCAACCCGGACAACGTGATCATCGCCGAGCCGGATGAGATGGCGCAGATCTTCCGCGACTACGAGGCCGCCGGCGTCACGCACCTCCAGTGCATGTACTTCCCGCCGACGATGACCGGACTGGACCGATTGGCGGAGGCCCTGCGGATCTACCGCGGCAGCTAGGTCACCGGTTGCTCAGGCAATGGAAACGGCCCCGTCCATTCCGGACGGGGCCGTTTCCATTGCCATCCTCGTGCCGGACTACTTGGTCCGGCGCGGGTCAAGGGCGTCCCGGAGGCCGTCACCGACGTAGTTGATCGACAGCACGGTCAGGAAGATGAAGAAGCCGGGGATCAGGGACTCATGTGGCGAAGTCTGCAGGTACTGGCGGGCGTTGAAGAGCATCGAGCCCCACGTTGGGATGCCCGGCGGGAAGCCGAGGCCGAGGAAGGACAGCGACGACTCGGTGATGATCGCGGTGCCGATGGCCAGCGTCGCGGCGACGATGATCGGGCTGAGGACGTTGGGCATGATGTGCTTGAGCATCAGCGAGGACCGCTTGGCGCCGATGCTGTGGGCGGCCTCGACGAAATCCCGCTCCTTGGTCGCCAGGAACGAGGCCCGGACCAGGCGGGCGGTCGTCATCCAGTTGAACGCCGAGATGACGATGATGATCAGCAGGAAGACGCCGACGTTGACCGAGCCGAATCGCTCGCTGGACCACTGCTGGAGCGACGGGCTGAACAGGTAGGTGATCAGGAGCAGGAGCGGGAGCTGCGGCAGACTGAGGAAGATGTCGGTGATGCGCATCAGGATCGTATCGGTGAGCCCGCCGAAGAAGCCGGCGATGGCGCCGATAGCCGTCCCAAGAAGGATCGCGATCGTGGCAGCGAGGATACCGACCGCCAGCGAGATCCGGCCTCCCCAGAGGATCTGGGCGAGCAGGTCCTGCCCAAGGGAATTGGTTCCGAGCAGGTTATCGGGATTGGGACCCACGCTGCTGTCGTATTCGAACACAGAGTCATAGGGACGGCCATAGAGGGCATTGCCGATGAAGGTGATCAGGATCATCCCGACGAAGAGGATCAGTCCCAGCATCGCCAGCTTGTGCTTGCGGAACCGCATCCAGGCGTCGCCCCAGAGGGTTCGCTGCTTCCGGGCCTTCATCAGCTCATCGCGGGAGTTCGCGTCGCTGAGTCGTGGCGTGCGATTCGATGCAGGGGCTGGTTGACTGATCTGGCCTGGGGTGAGCTTGGCTTCCTGCGACATGCGTGTCGGCTCCTGTGGGGTCGTATGACCGGTGCCTGTTGATCAGTGTAGGCGGCGAGGGGAAGGGGTCAGCGTGACCCGGATCAGCTCAGCTTGATCCGCGGATCCAGGAGCGCGTACAGGATGTCGGCGACGACGTTGAAGATGACCACCAGGATCGCGATCATCAGCGTGATGCTGATCGCGACGGGGTTGTCGGACGCGCGGATCGAGGAGACCAGCGCGTTGCCGATGCCGGGGACGCTGAAGATCTGCTCGGTGATGATCGCGCCGCCGAAGACTTCCGGGATCTGGAGGGCGATGACGGTCACCACCGGGATCATGCCGTTGCGCATGCCGTGGAGGATGACGACGGACTGCTCCTTGAGACCCTTGGCCCGGGCGGTCCGGATGTAGTCCTGTCCGAGGACCTCCAGCATGGAGGAGCGAACGAAGCGGGTCAGCGCCGCCGATGACGCCAGGCCGAGCACAAGGATCGGCATGATCGCCTGCCGGATATTGGCCCAGACCCCCTCAACGGTCCTGTCGAAGATGAACGGGAGTTCCAGTGGTGTGTCGTTGAGCCGGATACCGAAGATGTAGATCAGGAGCGTTCCGGTGAAGAACGTCGGGAGACTGAATCCGAGGAACGCGAACGTCGTCGCGAACTGGTCGAACAGTGAGTATTGCCTGAACGCTGATATCACGCCGATCGGGATGGCGATCAGCAGGCTCAGGATGAATGACGAGCCGATGACTGCGAGGGTGACCGGGATCCGGCCGAAGATGTAGGGCGCGACGCGGTCGCAGGTGCTGAAGCAGTCGCCCCAGTCGCCCTGGATGTACTGGCCGGCCCACTTGACGTACTGCTGGGGGATCGGGTCGTTGAGGCCGAGCGCGTCCCGCAGTTCCGCGATGCGCTCGGGCGAGATGCTCGGATTGGTTGCCAGCTCGCCGTACGGGTCACCCGGCGCGCTCTTGACGATACCGAAGACCACCATGCTGATGATGACGATGGTCATCAGCGAGATCAGGGTTCGGCGGATCAGGAACAGTCCCACGATGCGGCTCCTCGGTCTGGACAATCGATGATGATCGTCCGGTGTTGGTTACCCGGCCTGATCCCTGTTGAGGCACGTACCGGGCAGCCATGGTGCGAATGGCAGCATGATGCGCGGTAGGTCCTGATGGGTGGCGAACGTGCGCCGAATGCTATGGCTGCTCATTGCACGGTGTCAAGCGACTGAACCCGCTGAATTCCGTTACGGGAGCGGCGAAACGGGATGGTGTTGGGCGGATCGCCCAACCGGTTGTGCAGACCGGGGCATTCCGGGGGTCGCCGCTCAATGTGCTATTCTCCCCGGTCGTGTGATATGGGGTCACACCCGGGTAGCAGGCGCGACTGCTTGTGCCCCGGTCCGCACTATTAGGAAGTAGGAAGGGTTCGCTGATGGCGGAACTTGTTCTGAGGGCCGAACCACGCACGTTGCTGGGCAAGAAGGTCAAGCAGCTGCGGCGGGCCGGTCGTCTCCCGGGCGTGGTCTATGGCCCGCTGCTGGGCACTACGTATGCCGTGACGGTTGAGACGCGCGAGCTCAGCCGGTTCTACCAGACCTTTGGCGGCTCCACGCTGTTCACCCTCATCTGGGAGGGTGGCCGCGAGCAGGTCTTCATCCGCGAGGTCCAGCTGGACCCGGTCAGGCACACGCCGGTGCACGTTGACTTCTTCGCGCCGAACCTGCGCAAGGACGTCACGTCGGTAGTGCCACTGACCTTCAGCGACGAGAACCCCGCGGCCGAGGGCATCCTGTCCACGGTCAATACCGAGGTCACGGTGACTGGTCTGCCGAACGCGATCCCGGCGGCAATCGATGTCGACGTGAGCAATCTCGTCGCTATCCATGACGCCGTTCGTGTTTCGGACCTGGTGCTGCCGGAAGGCATCACGGTCGGTCTGCCGGACGACGAGATCATCGCCATCCGTGCCGCCGAGGCCGCACCGACCGCCGAGGACGAGGCCGCTGACGCTGCCGCCGCAGCCGAGGAGTCCGCTGAGGGCGAGGAGTCTGCTGAGGGTGAGGCTGCCGGCGACGGTGAGTCGACCTCCGAAGGCAACGAGTCCTAGGGACCAGCCGGTTCATCCAGGATTTCACGCGAACGGCCCCGACCAACATTGGTCGGGGCCGTTCGTCATTCCGCAGGCGCTTGCCAGCGGGCGTCATTCCCGAGAGCCGGTGCTGCCTGAAGGGTGCCGGAAGTGACCGTCGGGAGTCGACGATGGGCGCTACGACCGGATCACCCTGGAGCGACTGTCGACCAGCATCCAAGCGTCGGAAAAATGGAGCGGGGCCGGTTCGCAAGAACCGGCCCCGCTCCCGGGCCTCACGCCCTGATCGGACTCTTAGTTGAGCTCGACCCGGGACGCGATGCCCGTACTACCGTGACTATCCATGTTGGGCATCACCTCCTCTTCCCTGCGCGGTATTCGGACCGGAGTCCGTGTGAACTGGAGGCGTTGTCTCTCAACGCTTCGCAAAGATTAGCACTGGCCCGGCCGGACGTCAAACACTTTGGGCACTTATCGCCTGCCCATTTGGACAGGAACGGATAACGTCAATTTCGGAGCTTTGGTGACTCGTCTGCGCTCGCGGCGCGCCAGACATGGACGATCCGGGTGATCGCGGTGACATGGGTGACGATCGCCAGCACCCAGAGCGCCCAGATCGTCCATCCGAGGATCAGGCAGAAGGCCAGCAGGACCACGCGTTCCGGCCGGGCGGCGATCCCGACGGCCGCGGTGTAGCCGATGGCTTCGGCACGGGCGCGGGCGTAGGAGATCATTAGGGCACCGGACGATGCGACGGCGACCAGGATCGCGGCGGTGCGGGCGTCCTCGGTGTTTAGCAGGAAGACCAGGACACCGATGTAGACCACGATCTCCGAGTAGCGATCGAGCGTGCTGTCGAGAAAGCCACCGAGCTTGCTGGTCAGTCCGGTCGCGCGGGCGACTGCGCCGTCAAGCATGTCGAACGCCGAGGCGACGAGCAGCAGCACCCCTCCGAGCCGGTATTCCCCGGTGGCGATCACGAGCGCGACGAGGACATTCAGGCCAAGACCGATCAGCGTCAGCTGGTTGGGACTCAGGCCGGTCCGGGCGACCCAGCGTCCGACCTGCAGCATGTATCCCCGTACCCAGGTGCCGATGTGCTCAGAGATCAAGAGGGTCCATCTCCGTACCCGGAGAGGGGACGGTTGCCCGCCGCCCCGGCCAATGCCGCTGCAGATATCCGCGCCAGTGTAGGCCATGCCGCCGGAGTATTTCAGGACGTCATCCCGGCCCGTTACCGGACGAGCCCCGGCTCTCACTGGAGCGCCGGCGCCAGGCCGCGTCGCGGCCCTTCTCGCTGGCGCGCTTATAGATCTCGAGCAGGCGACTGGCAACCGTCGGCCAGGCGTACTGACCCGCCGTCTCGCGCCCGCGCTCCCCGAGAGCGCGACCAAGCGCCGGGTCGCCCAGCAGGCGGATGATCCCATCAGCCAGCACGACATCGTCCTGGGGCGGCACGAGCAACCCTTCCCGCTCATGGGTAAGCACGCTGGCGTACCCGGGGATCGCCGACGCGACGACCGGTTTGGCCGACGCCATAGCCTCGGTCAGGACGAGCCCGAAGCTCTCGTTCCGGGTCGACGGGAAGCAAATCACGTCGCAGCTGGCCAGGTACCGCGCCTTGTCATCGTGAGAGACGTAGCCGATGAACTCGACGTTCCGGACCCCGAGACGGTTGATCTCGGCCGCGAACCGCTCCGGCTCACCGTTCCCGACGACCAGCAGGCGTGCGTCCGGGAGTCGGCGCTGGACACGAGCCATGGCCCGGAGCAGGTAGCGGAATCCCTTGCGTTCCTCCTCGAAGCGGCCGACGAACAGGACCCGCTGGATGCCGTCGCTGGCCCAATCGAACGGCTGCACGCCCGCGCCGTAGTGGTCGACGTCTATTCCGTTCGGGACGACATCGTACTCGCCGGGGAAATACTGACTGACGAATTCGCGGGCAGGCTCCGAGACGACGATTCGCGCGTCCAGACGGGAGAGGGTGAACTGCATGTAGGGCTTGAACAGGGTGTACCAGTGATTGATCGAGCGGTAGGCATGGAAGGTGGCGACATGGGTTGCGTCGGAGTTGAGCAGCACCATGTAGGGCAGCACGGGCATGAGAGGCTCGTGGAAGTGGACGACGTCGTACTGCTCGCGCCGCATCAGCCGCTTGACCTGCCAGTAGAGGCTGACATCGAACGTCAGGCGGGCACGGGAACCACCTGCCGGGATGGAGATGGCCCGGCCGATCTCGATAAACCCCGGTCGCCGGACCACGCCACCACCGGACGCCCGGGGCGCGATGATCGTCGCCTGGTGCCCCAGCCGGTTGAACTCGGCCTGGAGATGCATCAGGTGCTCCGGGACACCGCCCGGGACCTTGAAGCTGTACGGTGAGACGAGCGCTATCTTCACGACGACGTGACCCCCTTGGGCTGGTGCCGGGGGATCCGGCCGCGGCCGGGCGATAATAGCAGTTTCGTCCCCCAGTACGGTGATCCGAACAACAAAGAACCCGTCGCCAACCAGGGCGACGGGTGCAGGGCAGGATCACGCGAAATGCCGTGCCGGGGCGGGATACCGGCACGACGGGGTCAGTTCGGGGACCACCTCTCGTGCCGTCAGTGTAGCAGGGCCCCACCTTCTGACAAAATACGATTTGCCAGGTTTCCCGAGGTTCTCCTGGACCAGTACGTTGGTCCGGGCTCCGTCGGCCGGATGGCAGGGGGCCCCACCGGCGGAAACCGGATAGACACCCCGTCCGGGACCAGGTATGCCCTGACTCAGTCCTCGGTCCCGTAGCTGGCGGCAAATTGACGAACCGGCTGGCGGGGAACGGAGACGGACTCGTCCAGAGGCAACGACCGCTGGGCGCCGTCGGCGAACGTCTGCTTGACCGCGCCGATGAAATCGCGGAAGAGCGGATGGGGCCGGGTCGGTCGGCTGCGGAATTCCGGGTGGAACTGCACGCCGACGTAGAACGGGTGATCCCTGAGCTCCATAATCTCGGCCAGGCGGCCATCCGGCGAGGCACCGGAGACGATCAGTCCCACCTCCGCCAACCGGTCACGGTAGGCATTGTTGACCTCGAACCGGTGGCGATGGCGCTCGTAGACGGTCGGCTCGCCGTATGCCGCCCGCGCACGCGTGTCTGGCGCCAGCTGGCACGGCCAGAGGCCCAGCCGCATCGTCCCGCCCATCTCGACGTCCTTCTGGTCCGGCATCAGGTCGATGACGGGCTCCGTCGTCTCCGGATCGATCTCGGTTGAACTCGCACCCTCAAGGCCGAGCAGGTGGCGCGAGGCCTCGATGACCGCCATGTGCAGGCCGTAGCAGAGCCCGAGATAGGGAATGCCGTGCTCACGGGCGTACTTCGCCGCCTGGATCTTGCCTTCGACGCCACGCGGACCGAAGCCACCCGGGACGAGGATGCCCTGCACGCGGCGGAGCGTGCGCTCCAGCTCGGCGGTCGTGACCGTCTCGCTGTTCACCCAGACGACCTCGACATTGATGTCGTGGTGCAGACCGGCGTGGGTGAGCGACTCGGTCACGCTCATGTAGGCATCGTGAAGGTCGGTGTACTTGCCGATCAGGGCCACACGAACGGAGCCGCGCTCGGTCTTGATCCGTGTGACCATGTTGCTCCACTCGCGCAGGTCGGCATGCTCCTGCAGTTCGAAGTGGCGGGCGATGTACGAGCCGAGCCCGGATGCTTCCTGGATCAGCGGGACCTCGTAGATGGTCGCCGCCGTGGGCATCGGGATCACGGCTTCCGGGTCCACGTCGCAGAAGAGGGCAATCTTCTCCTTGAGGTCCTGCGGGATGTCCCGGTCGGCGCGGGCGATGATCACGTCCGGCTGGATGCCGACGGCGCGCAGCTCACGGACACTCTGCTGGGTCGGCTTGGTCTTGAGCTCGCCGCCGCTGACCTCCGGCAGGAGGGTGACATGGATGTAGAGCACGTTACGACGCCCGACCTCACGGCGCATCTGCCGGATGCCCTCGAGGAACGCCTGTCCCTCGATGTCGCCGACCGTGCCGCCCACCTCGACGATCACGACGTCGCTCTCATGCTGGCGGGAGGCGAGCATGATCCGGTGCTTGATCTCGTTAGTGATGTGGGGGATGACCTGGACCGTACCGCCGAGATAGTCGCCGCGGCGCTCCTTGGCGATCACGGCGGAATAGACCTGTCCCGTGGTGACGTTGCTGGCCCGGCTGAGGTTCTCGTCGATGAACCGCTCGTAGTGGCCCAGGTCGAGGTCCGTCTCGGCGCCGTCGTCGGTGACGAAGACCTCACCGTGCTGGTACGGCGACATCGTTCCGGGGTCGACGTTGAGATACGGGTCCAGCTTCATTACGGAGACGCTGGCGCCGCGGGCCTTGAGGAGTCGCCCGAGCGCCGCGGTCGTGATTCCCTTGCCGACCGACGAGACGACGCCACCCGTCACGAAGATGTATTTCGGCATGCTGCCCGTTTCTCCTCCCCGGTCGGCGATGGTTTCCGGCCGGGCTGCTGCTGCGACGACGTGACGGCAACGATCAATGGATGGACCAGCCGCCCGGCGGCCGGTCTGGAGCGAAGGCGGGATCAGCTTTCCGGAGTAAGGGCAACCACCCGCATCGACTCCGCGAGGTCGGACTGGCGGATCGTCAGCTTGTCTTCCGGCTCCGGTGTCTCGACCCCGAGCGCCTTGCAGAAGGCGGTCAGGTCCCCAAGACCGGAATCACCTGATCCGGCGGCGTACTGCATGGGAATGACGAGTTTGGGTTCGAGCTGGCCGATGATCTCGGCGGCCCGGGTCGGGTCGATGATGCTCGTGTTGTCGCCGCCAGCCGGGACGAAGACGACGTCCGAGCCACTGAGGCTCTCGGCCTGGGCCTGAGAAAGGGGATGACCGAGGTCACCGAGATGGCAGAAGGTGATGCCCTCGACGGTGAAGAGGAAGATGGTGTTGTACCCCCGGTCGGCGCCCTTGCTGGTGTCATGGTAGGTGCGGACACCGGTCGTCAGGACATCGTGGATCTCGTACTCGCCCGGCCCGTCGATGACGCGAAAGGGCGGATCGGGCCGGATCGCGGCGAGGTTCTTGTGCCCCGGGTGATGGTGGGAAATGGAAACGAGGTCGGCCGTGACCTTCGGCATGGTGTAGCCGGTGTTGCGGCCAACGGGGTCGGTGACGATCGTCGCCTCCCGGGCCCGGATGCGGAAGCAGTTGTGTCCGTACCAGCGGATCTCGGCCATCGGAACTCGTCACTCCTCGGTGCTGACCGGCGGATCCCCGTGTCGGGCGAAAAGCCAATCTGCCGCACAACACAAAGCGCCGATCCAGACTCGGATCGGCAGGGGAACCACCGGGACGGTGGTCGTGTGGGGCATGGGGAGGATCGCGCGGTGCTGCCGTTTCCCACGGCCTCCCATACTATAGCACGATCTCCCAGGGGGGCGCACCGTTCGCGCGCCGGAGTCTCGCGTACGTTCGCGGTTGTCTGCTACCCCGATTCCGCTGGAGTTGTCCCATGCCCGGTCAGCACCTCGTCGTCGTCGATGCCTTCACCGACCAGCCATTCCGGGGAAATCCAGCCGCTGTCACCATCCTTGAGGGAGAGCGGGACGACGCCTGGCTCCAGGCTGTCGCGGCCGAGATGAACCTGTCCGAGACGGCGTTCCTGCGCCGCATCGACCGCGGGCACTGGGATCTCCGCTGGTTCACGCCGGTCCGCGAGGTGCCGCTCTGTGGCCACGCCACGCTCGCGTCCGCCCATGTGCTGCGCGAGGGCGGGCATGACGACTCCGCGGAGCTGCGCTTCCGGACGCTGGCCGGGGAGCTCCGCGCGGAGGTCCGGGATGGCCGGACGTGGCTGGACTTCCCGACGGTGAACCCGGTTCCCGCCAGGGAGCCGGATGGGCTCCGGGCGGCGCTCGGATTGGCTGGAGCGCCGTTGGGGCTGGCCTCGAGCGGTGGCGTTTCCGGGTCGATCCCGAATCTGCTGGTCGAACTGGCCGATGCCGGGGAGGTCGAGGCGCTGACGCCGGACTTTGGGGCCGTCGGACGGTTGCCTTGGGGCGGAGTAGTCGTAACTGCCGCGGGCGGTGGGGTCGACTTCGCGTCGCGCTACTTCGCGCCGGCCTTCGGGATCGATGAGGACCCGGTCACCGGCTCGACGCACTGCCTGCTCGCACCGTACTGGGCAGAACGAACCGGTCGAACATCGTTCGCCGCTCGCCAGCTCTCAGCGCGGGGCGGCGAGTTGTGGGTGGAGATGCGCGGGAACCGGACGCTGATCGGTGGTCACGCGGTGACGGTGTCCCGCGTCGAGCTGATCGCCGCTCCCGGCTGACGGGTCAGTCGAGGGCGCTGACGATCCGGGCGTGGCGTCCGTCGCCCGGCATGGCGCGGACGGTCACCCGGCGCTGATCCGCTCCCTCTGCCTCGATGCTGACAAGCAGGTAGTCGTCCGGCAGGTCGTCGCCCAGCCGCTCGGGCCACTCGACGAGGAGGATCCCGGTGCCGGCCCCGACAAGGTCGTCGAAGCCGATCGAGTCGAGGTCGTCCGGCCCATCGAGACGGTACAGGTCGAGGTGATGCACCGGAGGCTGGTCCGCGTTCCCGGCGGCGTACTCGTTGATGAGCGTGAAAGTGGGGGACGTGGCGGGGGTGCCGGGGCGGAGGGCCGCGAGGATGCCCTGGGCCAGCGTCGTCTTGCCCGCGCCGAGGTCGCCGTGGAGCAGCAGCGTGTCCCCGGCCGCCAGTAACGCAGCCAGACGACGGCCGAGCCTAGCGGTCGCTTCTGCCGAATCCGTGCTGATCACCCGCTCGTTCACCGGGATGGTCCGGCCGGGGTGGTAATGGCGTCGACGATCTCGTCCGGGGCCATGGCCGCCAGCGCGCCAATCCGGTCGATCGTGAGCTCGACCGTCGCTTCCTCTTCCTGGGTCGCGGTGGCGTAGTGGCCCTGCCGGACGTAGATGCCGGAGAAGGCGACGCCGAGCCTGCCGAAGATTTCCCGCGCCCGGGTGATGTTGCGGAGCTTGTCCTCGACGAGGACGAGCCGGTCGGCCGGGAACATCGCGCCGACCTCGCGGAGATAGGCGCTCTTGTCGGGGCAGACGAAGACGTAGCCCTCGACATGCTCACCCAGCCCCGACCGCGACACCTTGGTCGCCTGGAAGGCCGGGTCGCCCTCGGTCAGGATCGCGACCCGGCCGATCTGCCGGAGGGTCGCCAGCGCGTCCTCGGCGCCGGGGTAGACGAAGTCCCGGTAGGGCACGCCCATCAGGGCCTCAGCCAGCGCGACATGCTGGTCGCGGGCCGCCCGGTCGTCGGTCCTCGGCGGAAGCGTGTCGAGATATTCGACCAGCGCGAGGGGGACCGAGACGCGACCCTCCTCACGCCGGACGCTCTCGTAGGCGAGCCAGAACCGCTCGGTCTCGTCTGCTCCGACGGCGGCGCGCATGCGCTGGTCGATGGCCAGCTTGGCGGCGTCGTTGTCGATCAGGGTGTTGTCGACGTCGACGAGGAAGGCGATGCGCTCACCGCGGGCGGATGGCGCCGGGGCGATCGGTTGGGCGGTATCCATGGCAAGGGGGACTCCGGGGAATACGGGCGGACGAACCGCGTCAATCTTCGCAGTGTCGATTCCTGCATGCCCGCCGGCCCAGCTCAGCCACGGCGCCGGGCAAGATAGACCGGCATGAGGATCGGGCGACGAATCCGCCCGCCGAACTCGTCCTCGATGACCTTCCGCAGACCGTCGAGCACCCGGTCACGCTCGTCCGGAGGACGGCGGTTGACGTTCGGGAAGGTGAGGTAGAGCCCGGCGGCCGCGTCGGCATCCATCTCGAGATCCCAGCGGAACAGGTGATGGATGGCGGGCTCGAACAACCCGGACGAGCGGAGGTCGTTGGTCCGGGCGGCGACATCGAGTGCGAAGTGCATGCGCTGGACCAACGTCGGGTCGACCGTGGCAGTACCAGGTTCGAGGATGTGCCGGGTGGCCTCATGGAAGGGGTCCGGCGCGGCCGGGTCGCCGTAGACGTTCCACCAGGACGCGAACCACCCACCGGGCCGGAGGAGCGCGCCGGCTCGCTCAAGCGTCGTCCGCTGGTTGAGCCAGTGCAGGACGGTCGCCGCTGCTCCGAAGTCGAACGATGCCCTGTCGCCATCGCCGTCATCGAACTGCCGCGGGTCGATCGTGATCTCCCGGTCATCGGCCCATGGCAACATGCGATCTCTGAGGATGGCGGCCAGGCGCTCGTCCGGCTCGAAGAGATGGATCGCGTCAATTCCCAGCCGGAGCAGGTCGATGGTGGCCTGGCCGGTGCCCGGCCCGATCTCGAACGCGGTCGTCCCAGGTCCGGCGCCACAGGTCTCACGGATCAGGTCGTAGAGGGCCGGCGGGTAACCTGGCCGGTACCGGTCGTAGGTTGCGGCCTGATCGCCGAAGGCCCGGTCGCCGGCGAACCCGTGTCCGTGCGCGGTCATCCCATCGTCCTGTCGGAACCGGACCCCGCCATGACGGAGCGCGGAGGCGGAGGGGTCAGGCCAGTCGCGTGGTCACACCCGCGACCGGCACGCGCTCCGCCTGCTTGACCGGGGCGTCGGGATCCGGGTAGCCGAGGTAGACGAAGCCGAGGATGCTGTCGCGCTCGCCGAGTCCAAGGAAGGCGGCCATCTCGGGCTCATAGGCCGAGCGGCCGGTTCGCCAGATGGACGCGAGTCCCTCTGCCTCAGCCTGGAGCAGCATGTTCTGGATGGCGGCGGAAGCTGCGGCGATCTCTTCCTGGTCCGGGTTGCGGCCGTTCTCGGTGATCGCCGCGGCCACCACGATGATCGCCGGCGCCCGCATCGCCTTGGTGATCGCGGATTGGCGCATGGTCTCCCGCTTGTCCGGCGTGGCATCGGCGTGGCGGGCGAGGTCACCGGCCGCCAGTGCCTCACCGAACCGGGTGCGGGCATCGCCGGTGACGACCCAGAACCGCCAGGGCTGCGTCTGGTGATGGTTGGGAGCCCACGTTCCCGCTTCCAGGATCCGCTCAATCACGGTGTCGGGAACGGGTTCCTGCAGGACGCGGCCGCGACTGCGACGCGACCGGATATGGTCGAGCATGGCCTCGGGCGAGATACGGGTCACGGTGAGATTGCTGGCGGTCACGACGGGAAACCTTTCATGGCGGGGGCCGATCGGACGGTGGTCCCGTCCCGGCCTGACGTGCCTGTCCGCTGGATTCTGAGCAAAACGGTCGGATTTATCGTAGCCATTCACGACTCGGCCTGTCAACCGGCGAATGGCGGTCACCGAATGGTCCAGGCATCTCCCACCTTAATAGTCCTCTGACATTGTTTTGACACCCGATTTACCAAACGCGAATGAGTTCCACCTACGATCAGGCAACACGGCACAGTCTCGAGGAGTCCGCGACGCCCGACATCCGTCCCGTCCTTTCTGGGCGACGCGGACGTCTGGGTGCCGCCATCGGGTCTTAGTGCCTGCGAGACCGCGTGAGCGACATACGAAGAGGGACGAGATGACCACTGTTGTGAACGGACGTCCGGTCCGGATCGAGCATGCCGAGGACGACAAGGTCTATTCCACCACCGGCCGCGGCCGGACGTTCGGAGACATCCTTGCCGCCCGCCTGAACCGGCGCGACGGGGTCAAAGGCATCGCCGCCGCGTCCGCGATCACGCTGGCCGGTACGGGTCTCGGCGCGTCCACCAGCGCCCAGAACGCCACCCCAGGCGCCACTCCTGGCACGACCGGCAACGGTCTAACCTTCCAGGCAATCGCCGCCGCCACCGGCAACGAGGTCCAGGTCGCCGAGGGCTTCCAGGTTCAGCCGCTCGCCTCGTGGGGTGAGCCGATCACCGCCGACGCCCCGGAGTTCGATCCGGAGAACCAGACCGCCGCGGCCCAGGCCCAGCAGGTCGGCTACAACTGCGACTTCGTCGGGTTCATCTCACTTCCACTCGGCTCCGATGCCAGCGACCACGGTCTGCTCGTGTTCAACAACGAGTACACCAATGGCGAGCTGATGTTCCCGGACTATGTCACGATCGAGCCGCCGGCCGAGGGTGAGGAGGAGCCGACGATCGTCCTGAACCCGACGCAGGAGATCGTCGACATCGAACTCGAGGCGCACGGCATGACCGTCGTCGAGATCATCCGCGATGAGGCTGGCGCCTGGAGCATCGTCCGAGACGGCGAGTACAACCGCCGCATCACCGCGACGACCGAGATGGAGCTGACCGGTCCGGTGGCGGGGAGCGACCTCGTCCGCACCAACGCCGACACCGAGGGCCGCACCGTCATCGGCACGCTGAACAACTGCGCCGGTGGCGTCACGCCGTGGGGCACCGTGATCTCCGGCGAGGAGAACTTCAACCAGTACTTCGCCAACGCCGCCCAGCTCGACCCGGAGAGCGTCCAGGCGCTGTCAGCTGCCCGCTACGGACTCAACGAAGAGGCGTCCGATCGTGGCTGGGAGAAGTTCTACGATCGCTTCGACCTGACCAAGGAGCCGAACGAGCCGTTCCGGTTCGGCTGGGCCGTCGAGATCGATCCGACCGATCCGACCAGCACCCCGAAGAAGCGCACCGCGCTGGGCCGCAACAAGCACGAGGGCCACACCTCGGTCGCCGTCGACGGTCGCCCGGTCGTGATCTACTCCGGCGACGACCAGGTATTCGACTACGCCTACAAGTTCGTCACGGCTGGCAACTACAACGCCTCTGACCGGGCAGCCAACCTCGACCTGCTGGACGAGGGAACGCTCTACGTCGCCGTCTTCGCCGAGGATGGCACGGGCGAGTGGCTACCACTGATCCAGGGCGAGGGTGAACTGACCGAGGAGAACGGGTTCGCGACGCAGGCCGACGTCCTCGTCAACACCCGCCTCGCCGCCGACCTGATGGGTGCGACCAAGATGGACCGGCCAGAGGACTTCGAGACCAACCCGGTCACCGGCAAGGTCTACCTGGCCTGCACCAACAATGGCAACCGTGGCGTCGAGGACAATTACGGCGTCGATGCTGCCAACCCGCGGGCCGAGAACATCTGGGGCCACGTGATCGAAATCACCGAGGCCGGCAACGATCACGCCAGCACGACGTTCGAGTGGAACCTGTTCATCACCGCCGGTCCGGCTGATGACCAGACCACCGACTACGCCGGCTTCGACAAGAGCCTGGTCAGCGCCTTCTCGGCCCCGGACAACGTCACGTTCGACAACCTGGGCAACATCTGGATCTCGACCGACGGCAACCGGGTCGAGGATGCCAACGACGGGCTGTTCGCGGTCCCGACCGAGGGTGATGAGCGTGGCTTCGCCCGCCGCTTCTTCACCGTTCCGGACGGAGCCGAGTGCTCCGGTCCGTGCTTCACGCCGGACAACAGCGCGCTGTTCATCGCCGTCCAGCACCCGGGCGAGGGTGGCTACTGGGGCGAGCAGGTCAACACCTGGCCGAACAATGAGAGCGGCATCGTCCCGCGCCCGACCGTCGTGGTCGTAACCCGCAGTGATGACCCGACCGCTCCGATCGTCGGCTAGCAGCCGCGGGGCTGGTAATCCAGTCTGACGAACGAGCAGCAAGTGAAGGGGCCGGGCGTATGACCGGCCCCCTCGCCCGTTTTCCGCGACCGCCTAGGCGCGGCGGAAGTGATCCCAGGCGCCGGGGGCCACCTTGCGGACGTGTCCCTGTACGTCACGCAGGCGAAGCGCTGGTGCGCCGGCATCGTGAGGCAGGACGGTGCCGATGGCCTTCAGGGGCGACCCAAGGGCTGCTGCGGCGGTGATGATCCGGTCGGCCCGGTCGGGTGGCAGCGTCGCCAACAGCTCGTAATCCTCGCCGCCCGCCAACGCTAGCGATTCCCACCGGTCGGGGAACAAGGCCCGGACGGCGGCCGCGACGGGAATCGATGGCAGGTCGAGTTCGGCGGCGACGCCGGACGCAGTGAGGATCTTGGGCAGGTCGCCGAGCAGCCCGTCCGACAGGTCCATCGCGGCCGTCGCGCCCTCGCGCAGGAGCACCTGGCCGAGCGCGATCCGCGGCTCGGGCCGGAGGTGGGCCGCCAGGAGCAGGTCGGCCGTCGTCGCCCGGCGGCGTGGGTCGTCAGTGGGAAGCCGGAGCAGTTCCAGTCCGGCCGCCGATGCGCCGACGGTGCCGCTGACGACGATCACGTCGCCGGGGCGGGCACCAGAACGGACTATCACTTTGCCCCGGGCCGCCGCGCCCAGCGCCGTGACGTGCCAGAGCACGCCGCGCGGCGACTGGACGATGTCACCGCCGGCGATCACGCAGCCGTGGCGGGCGGCGAGCGCGCCCATGGACCGGTAGGCGGCCTCGACATCGGCTACCGCCTCGTCCCCCCTGAGTCCCAGCGAGACGGTCGCCAGCGCTGAGACAGCGCCCATCGCCGCCAAATCCGAGAGATTGACCGCCAGCGCCTTGTGGCCGAGGTCCGCCCAGGTCGACCAGCCGGCATCGAGCCGGAAGTGAATCCCCTCGACCAGGCTGTCCGAGGACACGACCACCGACGCGCCGTCGGGCGGGCGCCATGTCGCGGCGTCGTCCCCGATCCCGAGGCCGATCCCCGGGGCGGACCGGGCGGCCTCCGGGAGGGCATCCCGGAGCCGCTCGATCAGACCGAACTCGCCAACGTCCCGGACCGTCTGCGTCATCTGCCTCATGTCTCTCCAGGACCACATTCGAGTGCGGCGCGGTAGGCGGCCACCGTCTGGCGAGCCGTCCGTTCCCACGAGAACGTTGCGGCGCGTACCAGCCCACGCGACCGGAGGTCGCCAGCCAGCGCGGAATCGGTGACTAGCCGCTGAAGCCCGGCTGCGATCGCGTCGACTTCACCGGGTGGGACCAGCAGCGCCGCGTCACCGGCGACCTCAGGCAACGACGACGTCGTCGATGTCAGCACGGGCACACCGCAGGCCATCGCCTCGATGACGGGTAACCCGAATCCTTCGTAGAGCGCGGGGTAGGCGAAGGCTGCGGCGGCGGCGTACCAGCGCGGCAGGTCGGCATCATCGACGAACCCCGTCAGCCGGACCCGTTCCCGGAGCCCATCCGTGAGATCGGCCAGCGCCTGGTCCAGTTCACCACCCAGCCAGCCAGCGGGTCCGACCAGCACGAGGTCATGCGGGATAGAGGCGGCGATCGACGCCCACGCCCGGACCAGCGCCGGGCCGTTCTTCCGCGGCTCCCGTGTCCCCACGCTGAGGATGAACGGCCGGTCGATCCCTGACCGTATCCGGAAGTCGGCCAACTCGTCCGACCCGGCGGGATGGAAGTGGGGTTCCGGCGCGAGGGGAGTCACGGCGACCCGGTCGGGCAGGACATCGAACCAGCGAGCGAGCTCGTCGCGGGTGCTCTCCGAGACCGCGATCACCCGCGCGGCCGTTCGGACCGAGCGGTGCGTCATCGCGGCAAGGTATCGGCGGCGAGCGGCGGGCATCGTCGCGCCCGCCGACATGAACGCGAGATCGTGGACCGTCACGACGGCCGGCACTGTTCGGAGCAGGGACGTGACGTTGACCGGGCTGTGCAGCAGGTCCCAGCCGTCGCGCCGGGCCCGGATCGGCAGGGCCGTCTGCTCCCAGGCGATTCGGCCGACCGGATGACCTACCCACCTGTCGGCGATCCCGGCAGGAGTGGACCTCGGCCCGCCCGCCACCATCAGCTCGTCGTCCGAGCCGAGCTGGCCGGGCAGGTGACGGACCAGGTTCTCGATGTAGCGGCTGACCCCGGCTCGCCGGAAGCTGGCATCCGTGCCGATCAGCCGCGCGTTGATCCCGACCCGCATCCCTGTCCCGCCGTCCCTGGTCGTCGTACGCTGGATTCGGTGGCCCGCCCGATGCACCACCGTCCGTGGCCCGCTCGCGGCCACGACCCCGAGAGTCCCATCGTCACACATGGAAGGTGCAGTGACCATGCGTCGCCCCGTCCCGATCGCACCAGGTCCCGGACAGGAATCCGCGTGGGACTACCCGCGACCGCCCCGGCTGGAGCGGTCCGATCGCCACGTCGTCATCCGGCATCGTGGCGAGACGATCGTCGATACCCGCTCGGCCTACCGGGTGCTGGAGACGTCGCACCCGCCGTCGTGGTACCTGCCGCTGGCTGATATCCGCGAGGGGCGCTGCGTCGGGCTGAAGGCTCCTCGTTCTGTGAGTGGAAGGGTGCCGCTCGCTACTGGGATGTCGTCGTGGGTGGCGATGTGCTGGAGAAGGTCGGCTGGGACTACCCGACGCCGTCGGCCGGGTTCGAGCCCATCCGCGATTACCTGGCCTTCTACGCCGCGCCCTTCGACGAGATCACCATCGACGGGGAGCCGGTGCTTCCGCAGCCCGGCGGGTTCTACGGTGGGTGGGTGACGGCGGACGTCGTCGGACCGTTCAAGGGCGGTCCGGGATCGATGGGCTGGTAGCGAACGGGCCGACTAATGGCGGGATCCGTCATCGCAATCGATCTCATTCGCGCTATGGACATTCCCGCGGCGGGTCGGTAGGATAACGGGCGCTGTCCGGGCACCAATGCCCGGTTGATTTTTCGGGGTCCGAATCTGTCCGGACCTGGCGGAGCTTCGCTGACCCGACCCGGACACGATTGAGTCGCCTCCCGCAAGCCGAGTGGCCCTTCGGCCAGGCGAGGTCACCCGGCTCTCCATCACCCATTCCCCGCCGCGCGTGCCGAGATCCGGTCGCGCCCCATCCACGCACGGTCGCCCGCTGGTCGCCGGCGACCCGATCTCCCCGGGAGGGATCGTCGTGCCGACCCTGCTCCGCATCCTGCGGTACGTCCTCGTCTACCGGTCCACCCTCATCCTCGGGTATATCTGCCTGTTTGCCGCGCTCGCCTTCCAGCTCGTGTTGCCCCTGGTCTTGGCCGAGGCGATCGACCGTGGTATCGGTGAAGGTGACCGCACCTTCCTCTGGCAGATGGCCCTCGTCTATCTGGGTGTATCCGTGCTCCAGGGCATCTTCACGTTTGCCCGGGTCTACCTGCTGCAGATCGTGGCGGAGCGGGCCGGGTACAAGATCCGTGATGACCTGTACACGCATCTCCAGCGGTTGCCGTTCAGCTTCTACGACACGACTTCGACCGGCCAGCTCATGAGCCGGGCGACGGACGACATCAACAACGTCCGCGGCATGCTGATGTTCGGGCTCCGGACGATCCCGCTCCTGGCTGGCACGCTGATCGTGGTCGCCGTGATCCTGTACCGGGAGAACTGGCAGCTCGCGACCCTGTCGATGATTACCTTTCCGCCGCTGCTGTGGCTGACGTACCGGTTCGGCGTATCGATGCGCCCGCTGTTTGCCAATGTCCAGAACCAGTTTGGCGCGATGACCGCGCAACTCCAGGAGAACGTCGCCGGCACCCGCGTCGTCCGGGCGTTCGCTCAGGAGCGGCAGGAGATCGACCGGTTCCAGACCGAGCTGGACCTGCTGTTCCGCCGCAACGTGATCGCGTCCCGGCGCTGGTCGTTCTCGTTCTCGCTGATCATCCTGCTCTCCAGCCTCGGCACGGTGGCCGTGATCTGGGTCGGAGGGTTGCTGGTCATCGAGGGGGCCATCACGGTTGGCGTGCTGGTCGCGTTTAGCCGCTACCTGGTGATCGCCGCGGAACCGGTCCGATGGCTCGGCTTTCTCGTCAACCGGATCGCCCGGGCCATCGCGAGCGGCAACCGGATCTTCGAGATCCTCGACCAGCCGCCGACCATCGCTGATCGGCCCGGCGCCGTCGCGCTGGACCCGGCAACCGTCCGGGGAGAGGTCCGGTTCGAGGGGGTCACATACCGGTACCCTTCCTCAACCGATAACGCGATCCACGACATCTCGTTCACGGTCCGGCCGGGCCAGACAGTCGCGCTGGTCGGTCCGACTGGCTCGGGTAAGTCGACCGTCGCCCAGCTGCTGCCCCGGTTCCGCGACGTTGACGCGGGCGTCGTCAGCATCGACGGCCACGATATTCGTGACCTGACCCTCGCCTCACTCCGCCGCGAGGTGTCCACCGTCTCGCAGGAGACGTTCGTCTTCGGGCTGCCGATCCGGGACAACATCGCCTTCGGGCGTCCCGATGCGACGCTGGAGGAGATCGTCGAGGCGGCCAAGTCGGCCGGCGCCCACAGCTTCATCTCGCGGTTCCCGGAGGGGTACGACACCATCACCGGCGAGCGGGGTGTGTCCCTGTCCGGCGGCCAGCGGCAGCGGGTGGCGATCGCCCGGGCCCTGCTCACCCGGCCCCATGTCCTGATCCTCGACGACGCGACGGCCAGTGTCGATTCGCGGACGGAAGCGACGATCCAGGAAGCCCTGGCGCGGCTGCGTGAGGGTCGGGCGACCATCGTCATCGCCCAGCGGCTGGATTCGGTCCGGGACGCCGACGAGATCCTCGTCATGGAGGACGGTCGGATCACCCAGCGCGGTACCCACGACGAGCTGCTCGCCGTTGATGGCTTCTATCGCCGCCTCTACACGCTCCAGAGCCAGCAGCGCGGCGGGATGGACGCCCCGTCGCCGCGCGTCCGCCCCGTCGTTGGCGGCGCGGCGCGCCCGGTCCCGGCCGCGTCCCTCGGCGGGGCGAGCGACTGACCCGTCTGTCCGCCACGGTCCGCCGATCCGTCCGCCAATCGCACGTGCCGGGAGCCGCTTCCCAGATGGTCAACACCAATGTCAACCCGGACGACCTGCTCGGCAAGGCCTACGATGGGCGCATCGTCCGGCGCCTGCTCGAGTTCCTGTTGCCTTACCGTCGCCGTCTGTGGTTGGTGGCGGTTGCGGTCATCGTCAGCATCCTGACCGATCTCGCCCTGCCGCTGCTGATCGGGTGGGTGGTCGATGCGGTCAACGTCGATGACCTGGACACGCTCGAGGGGCGGACCGGCCTGGTCAACCTGATCGGGATCACGGCCGTCGCCGTCCTCGTGATCCGGTTCTTCAGCAACTGGGCCGAGATCTACCTGACGTCGTGGCTGGGCAACCGGGTCGTCTACGACCTGCGGGACGCGATGTTCCGTCATCTCCAGAAGTTGAGCGTCTCCTACACTGACCGGCGCGGCGTCGGCGCCGTGATGACCCGAATCCAGAACGACGTCTCGGTCATCAACGAGCTGTTCAACGACGGCGTCGTCGGGCTCGTGGCGAACCTGCTGGTCCTGCTGGCAATCATCGTCATCATGCTGGTGATCAACTGGCAGCTGGCCCTGCTGACTTTCATCGTTCTGCCGATCATGATCGGCGTCGTCTCGGTCTGGCGCCGCTTCTCCGTCGACGCTTACCGCGCGACGCGGCGGACCATCGGCGCCGTCAATGGTGACCTGGCCGAGAGCATCGACGGGGTCCGGGTCGTCCAGGGGTTCGGGCAGGAGCGGGCCAAGCACGAGCACTTCGACGAACTCAACCGGGCCAACCTCGACGCGACGATCCACGCCAACAAGCTGGGCGCCGTCCTATTGCCTGTCGCCATCACACTGGGAGCCGCAGCGACCGCCGTGGTCATCTACGTTGGTGGTGGGGCATGGCTCGATTTGACGCTGTCGGCTGGAGAGGTCACGACCTTCATCCTGCTGGTCGACCGATTCTTCCAGCCGATCCGCGATCTCGCCCAGCAGTACACCCTTTTGCAGGCCGGTATGGCCGCCGGCGAGCGGATCTTCGACTTGCTCGACGCCGAACCCGAAGTGGAGGACAAGCCGGACGCGAAGGACCTGCCCGCCATTCAGGGGCATGTTCGCTTCGAGGACGTCGACTTCGGCTACGACCGGAGCGGGACGCAGATTCTCCACAAGGTGTCGTTCGACGTACCACCTGGCCACATGCTCGCGCTCGTCGGCGAGACGGGCGCCGGCAAGTCAACCATCATCTCGCTGATGCTCCGCTTCGCCGATGTCTGGGATGGCCGGGTGACGGTCGATGGCCATGATGTCCGGGACGTGACGCAGGGCTCACTCCGGAGCCAGTGCGGCGTCGTGCTTCAGGACGCGTTCCTGTTCCCCGGCAGCGTCTACGAGAACCTCCGGTTCGGCCGGCCGGACGCCACGGACGCCGAGGTCGAGGATGCGGCGCGAGCCGTCGGCGCGCACGACTTCATCACGCATCTGCCGGAGGGCTATCACACCGAGCTGCAGGAGCGAGGTGGTCGGCTCTCCGCCGGTCAGCGCCAGTTGCTGTCGTTCGCCCGCGCCCTGTTGGCCGATCCGAAGATCCTGGTGCTGGACGAGGCGACCAGCAACATCGACACGACGACCGAGTACGAGCTGCAGAAGGCCCAGCGCCGCCTGCTGGCCGGGCGCACCAGCGTCGTCGTCGCTCACCGCCTGACGACCATCCGCGATGCCGACGAGGTGATCGTCCTCGAGCATGGCCGGATCATCGAGCGTGGAACCCACGACGAGCTGGTCGCCCAGGGCGGCCACTACGCCGAGCTGGTCCGGACCCAGTGGCGCGAAGAAGGGATCGCCGCCGACTAGGGATCCGGCTGGGGCGTTGCCGAGTCGCTGCCAAGGGAAATCTGCCCGCGTGCCCCCTCCCCTGGTAATTAGAAGCCGTCCCGTCGCGTGCCGACGCAGGACGCGCAAGATCGGAGAACCGGACCGCTTGACCACTCCCTTCGCCGGACATAGGTTCTGTGGTGTGACCCCGTGAAGCCGGTCCGGTCGCCTGGAGCGGGATCTTCCGCTCCCACCAGGCGGCCGGATCGACCCGCGCGGGGACCGTCGCAAATCCATTGATCCAGCAGCCAACCACTGGGAGAGGACGCGGCGAGCGCATGCAGTCGTGCGGTCGACCGTATTCCTGTCAGTGACCAGTTCGGGAGCCAACCATGACAATCTCGTCGTCCGCGCCCACGGTCGGTCCACGATGAGCGCCCCTGCCGCGGTCGCTATCACCCCTTTCCACGTTGCTGACCTGCATGTCGAGGGCGAGGTGATGCCGGTCTACGTCCACGTCATCGATCATCCCGATGCGCGCGTGCTGGTCGACACCGGGATGACGGAACTGCACCCGTTGCTGGACGACATGGCTCCGGTGCTGCAGCCACTGACCGGGCACGATCTTGATCTCGCCAGCATCGACATCGTCGTCAACACGCACCTGCATGCCGACCACTGCGGCGGCAACCATCTCTTCGCCGGGAAACCGGTCTACGTCCAGCGCCGCGAGCTGGACGATGCGCTGGGCCAGGACGACTACACCATCCGCGATTGGGTCGAGGCGCCCGGCGTCCGGTACATCCCGATCGACGGGGAGTTCGACCTGCTTCCCGGGATCCGTCTCGTGCCGGCTCCGGGTCACTCCGACGGCATGCAGGTGGTCGTGATCGAGACCGGCGGGCGGCCGTTCATCATTGGCGGCGACGTCGCGGTCTGGTTCGGCGAACTCGACGAGCCGCAGAGTGAAGGTCAGTTGAAGGTGCTCGCACTCGATCCGAAGCTGGTCTGGCTCGCGCACGAACGCGAGCCGTGGCGTCCCCGTCCCGTCTGAGACCCCACCGGGACGCTCAATGGAGCATCCGGGAGGTGGATCACGGGATCGCGCAAGATCGAAGAAGTCGCCCCGTTGACCCGATCGCCTGCTGGACATATGTTCTGTACGTACACTGACGTGCGTATCGAGCAGCTCAGGTCCGGGAGGGAAAGTCATGAGTGGCGTGCGAGTACTGGTCGGCACGACCAAGGGTGGGTTCGTTCTGACCTCCGATGAGGCGCGGCAGGAGTGGGCGGTCTCCCCACCGATCTTCCCCGGTATGGAGGTCTTCCACATCAAGGCCTCACCGGTCGATCCCAACCGGATCTACGCCGGGCAGTCCAGTGACTGGTTCGGCCAGATCATGCACCGGTCCGACGATGGCGGGCAGACCTGGCAGACGGTCGGCAATGCGTTCGCCTACGACGGCGTGCCGGGCACCCACCAGTGGTACGACGGAACGCCACACCCGTGGGACTTCCGTCGCGTCTGGCACCTGGAACCGTCACCGCACGACGTTGACACGGTCTACGCCGGTGTCGAGGATGCGGCCCTGTTCCGGTCGACCGATGGCGGGCAGACGTGGCAGGAGCTTTCGGGACTACGGACCCACACGACAGGCAACAGCTGGCAGCCGGGTGCGGGCGGACTCTGCCTGCACACGATCCTGCTCCACCCGACCGACCCGAACCGGATCGTCGTCGCCATCTCGGCCGCCGGCGCCTTCCGCTCGGACGACGGCGGCGAGACCTGGCTGCCGATCAACAAGGGACTGCGCTCCAGCTACATCCCCGATGAGGACGCGGAGGTCGGTCACTGCGTCCACAACCTGGCCATGCATCCGTCCCGCCCGGACACGCTGTTCATGCAGAAGCACTGGGACGTGATGCGGTCGGACGACGCCGGCGGGCAATGGCACGAGGTCAGTGGCAACCTGCCGAGCGATTTCGGCTTTCCGATCGGCGTCCATGCCCACGAGCCAGAGACGGTCTATGTCGTGCCGATCACCAGCGACGAGCACCACTTCCCGCCGGAAGGCAAGCTGCGCGTCTACCGGTCACGCGGCGGTGGGAACGACTGGGAGGCGCTGACCGACGGGCTGCCGCAGGAGAACTGCTACGTCAACATCCTGCGGGACGCGATGGCGATCGACCGGCTGCCGTCGTGCGGGGTCTACTTCGGGACCACGGGCGGGCAGGTCTATGTCTCCCCAGATTCCGGCGACACCTGGCAGACGATCGTTCACGACCTGCCGCGGGTGCTGTCGGTGGAAGTGCAGACGCTGCCATGAGCGCGGAGCCCATCGCCCCGGCGAGCATGATCCGCGTGAAGCTGCCGGCCCACCTGCGTGCGCTTGCCGGGGTCGGCCGGGAGTTCGCAGTCCCAGTCGACGGTCCCGTCACCCAGCGGTCGGTGTTGGACGCCGTTGAGGCCGCCTATCCGATGCTGCGCGGCACCCTGCGTGACCAGCGAACCTACGCCCGCCGGCCGATGGTCCGCTTCTTCGCCCTGGAGCAGGACCTGTCCCACGAGCCGATGGACGACCCGCTGCCCGACGCGGTCCAGCAAGGCACCGAGCCGTTCTGGGTGATCGGCGCCATCGCCGGCGGCTGAGCCAGGCAACAGGACCAGGTGATCGACCAGCCCCGGGGCAACATGCTCCGGGGCCGCTTGCCGTGTTGGGCTGACATGCCCGGGGACGGGCGAGGGGAGTCGGTTGCGCCCACCGGCCGCAGGCGATACCGTGCCGGGCAGCCCCGGGCGCCGCAGGGTGACCCGATTTCCGCTGACAGGGAGGACGGATCGCCTTGGTCATCGTCGAGCACGACCAGCCCAACACGTCGGGCCGACCCACGCCGCAGTGGTACACCGATGCCAAGTTCGGCATCTTCATCCACTGGGGCCTGTACTCGGTTCCCGGCTTCGCGCCCGCCAGCCGGACCCTCCATGACGTCAGTGCCGCTGGTGACTGGGATGTCTGGTTCGCCGAGAACGCCTACGCCGAGTGGTATTGGAACACCATGCAGATCCCCGGCTCCAGCACCGCCCGCTGGCACGCCGAGCACTACGGCGCCAATGTGCGGTACGAGGACTTCCGAGAGCCCTTCGAGGCGGGGCTGGCGACGTGGGACCCGGCCGAGTGGGTGGATGTGTTCCGCCGCGCCGGTGCCCGCTACGTCATCCCGACGACCAAGCACCACGATGGCTACCGGCTCTGGCCGTCCGCCGTCCCGAACCCACTCCACGGCGACTATCACCCGCGGCGCGACCTGGTCGGCGAGCTGAACGACGCCACCAACGCCGCCGGGTTGCGTTTCGGGACGTACTACTCGGGGGGGATCGACTGGACCTTCAAGCCCCAGGTCGTCAGGACGCAGCACGACGTCCAGGGGTCCAATCCGGAGTCGCCGGAGTACATCGCCTACGCCGACGCCCACTGGCGGGAGTTGACCGAGCGTTACCAGCCGGCGCTGATGTGGAACGACATCTCCTACCCGGCCGGCGCCGACCTCGACCGGCTGTTCGGGGACTACTACGCCGCCGTCCCGGACGGGCTGATCAACGATCGCTTCACGCAGAAGAGTGTCGATGGTGGCAAGCGCACCGATCCGCCTTACGACATCGAGACGCCGGAGTACACGAGCTTTGCGGAGATCCGGCCGACCAAGTGGGAGACCTGCCGTGGGATCGGGTTCTCGTTCGGCTACAACCGGATGGAGGATGCCCGCTCGTTCCTCTCCGCCGACGCGATCATCAAGCTGCTCGTCGACGTGGTCAGCAAGAACGGCAACCTGCTCCTGAACACCGGGCCAATGGGCGATGCCCGCCTCCAGCCCGAGCAGGTCGACCGGTTGCTGGCGACCGGTGCCTGGCTTGACGCCAACGGCGAGGCGATCCACGGGACGCGCCCATGGGTACGGGCCGAGGCGAAGACGGATGCCGGTGGCGATATCCGCTTCACGCAGAAGCCGGACGCGCTCTACGCGACGTTCCTCGGCCAGCCCAACCCCGGTTCACACCGGATCGACGGTCTGACCGCGGCGGACGGTGCCGAGGTGACATTGCTCGCGACCGGCCAGCCGGTCGAGTGGCGGCAGGAGGGGTCGGCAATGACGATCGTCGTGCCGGAAGGCCTGGCGGAATCGGCGGCGCACAGTATCCGGATCAGTCCGCAGCCGGAGGACACGACGGCCGGGTAGGACATGGGCGGTATAAGACGCGCAGACCCAGGTGGCCCGGGGATGAATCCCCGGGCTGAGGAACGTAGATTCGCCCGTGCCGGGTGTAGTGCTTCGTATCGCGCAAAAGGACTCTACGTCTCGGTTCCAGGGTAGGACCCCTGACCCAATGGCCGTTTACGGCCAACCGTCTGTCCCTTTGCCCGGGGATTCATCCCCGGGAAGGCGCCGTGGCAAGGTGACCACCGACCACCGACCACCGACCACCGACCACCGACCCTGAGGCACTACCACCCATGCCAGAACCCCATCCCGACCAGGTCGAGACGCAGCCGCTGGGCGCCCTCCACCGCATCACTCCGGAGGTCACACTCGCCGCCCTCACCATCCCGAAGCGGGGCCAGACGATCGACCTCGGCTCCGTCCTTAGCCGGGACATGCCCAAGGGCCGGGGGCAGGACGACACCTTCGCCCCGTTCCAGGTGCTCCGCCACCGGACGACAACCGACCTGGCCCGCGACGGCGGCATGGGTGAGACGACCTTCTCGACCGAACTCATCCAGGGAACGCCGCACGTCGGGTCGCACTTCGATGCCTTCTGCCATGTCCAGCTTGACGGGCGGGTCTACGGCGGCGGAACGGCGGCCGAGCATGAGCGCGACTTCGGCTGGACCCACGCCGGGATGGAGACGGTCGGGCCGGTGATGACGCGGGGCGTCCTGCTCGATATCGCCAGCGACCGGGGCGTCGATCAGTTGCCCGGCGAGACCGAGATCGGGCTGGATGAGGTCCAATTAGCACTGGACCGCCGCCGGTTGGCCATTCATTCCGGCGATGCCGTGCTGATTCGCACCGGCAAGATGCGCGACTATGACGACCCATCGAAATGGGCCGGCGCCAACCCGGGCCTCGGGGTCGACGCCGGCATCTGGCTGTACGAGCAGGGGGTGGCCGTGCTTGGGGCGGACAACCCCAGCGTGGAGCCGAATCCCACCCGCGATTGGGGGCGGCACCTCCACGGCGAACTGCTCTACCGGCGCGGCGTCCACCTGCTGGAGTGGCTGGACCTGGAAGGGCTGCGCGATGCCGGGACGAGTGAGTTCCTGTTCTGCGCGCTCCCGCTGAAGATCCGGGGCGCGACGGGGTCGTGGATTCGGCCGGTCGCGGTGATTTGACCGTCGCCGGGCGCTTGGCTAGAGGAGAGACGTGATGCTGTTCGATCTTTCAGGCAAGTCGGCGCTGGTCACGGGGGCCGGGTCGGGTATCGGGCGGGCGATCGCGTTGCTCTACGCCGAGCATGGCGCCGCCGTCTGGGTCGGTGACCTCAACCAGGAGGCGGGTGAAGCCGTTGCCGCGGAGATCGCCGACGCCGGTGGGACCGCCTCGTTCGTCCGGATGGACGTCACTGACCTTGCGTCGGTCCGGGAGGGCGTGGCCGCGGTCGTCGCCGGGCACGGGCGGCTGGACGTGATGGTCAACAACGCCGGGATCGGGCTGGTCGGGAGCGTCACCGAGACCGAGCCGGACGACTTCGCCCGGTTGATCCGGGTCAATGTCGACGGCGTCTACAACGGATCCAAGGCGGCCGTGGAGCAGATGGTCGCGCAGGAGCCCCAGGGCGGCGCGATCGTCAACATGGCCTCTGTCGCCGGGCAGATCGCCGTGCCGCGTCGGTTTGCCTACGGCGCGACCAAGGGAGCAGTGATCTCGATGACCCAGTCCGTCGCGATGGACTACGTCGACCGGGGAGTGCGCTGCAACTGCATCTGTCCCGGCACGGTCGAGACGCCATTCGTCGACGGATATCTCAAGCGGTACCACGCCGGTGAGGAGGAGGCGACCCGCGCCACCCTCCATGCCCGCCAGCCGATCGGGCGGATGGGGCGGCCAGACGACATCGCTCCGATGGCGCTCTACCTCGCCTCCGACGAGGCCGGCTACGTCACCGGCGCGCAGATGGTCCTCGACGGCGGGTGGACCGCTCGCTGACACCCCTCGAACCTGCGCCCCGTCTCGCCCATACTGGACGTCATCCGGAACACAGCGTCACACCTACCCGAAGGGGAGCACCATCATGGCGAGAACGGTCGGCGGTCTCCAGGTCCAGGCGCGCTCCCGCGCCCCCATCACGTTCAACGACGTCGCGGTCGTGCTCAACCCGGCCGACAACATCGGGATCGCCAAGCAGCCGCTCGTCCCGCGGACGGCGCTGACCGCCCTGCCCTACGGCCGGGACGACGTCGAGACCCACGGCGTGATCCCGCCGGGCCACAAGTTCGCCCTCGTCGACATCCCCGAGGGCGAGCCGATCCGCCGGTACGGACAGATCATCGGCTTCGCCACCCAGCCGATCGCCCGCGGGCAGCACGTCCACACGCAGAACCTGGCGGTCCGGGACTTCGACCGGTCGGAGATGTACGCCATCGGGTCAGAAGTCACTCCGGTCGAGTACGTCCCCGAGGCCGAGCGGCGCACCTTCATGGGCTTCCGGCGTCACGACGGCCGGGTCGGCACCCGGAACTTCGTCGCCGTGCTGGCCTCGGTGAACTGCTCGTCGACGGCGACGCGGCGGGTCGTGGACCACTTCCGCCAGCCGGGCAAGCTCGATGCCTACCCGAACGTCGACGGAGTGATCGGCTTCCCCACCAAGGGCGGTTGCGGCGCCCACCACGGCTCCGAGGCCCTGTTCACGCTCCAGCGAACGCAGGCCGGCATGGTCAACCACCCGAACGTCGGTGGCTACGTGATCCTGTCGCTGGGCTGCGAGACCAACCAGCCCGAGGAGATGATCGACGCGACGGGGTTGGCCGAGGCCAGCGCGGACGGGTCGCGACCGCTGGTCCTGACGATCCAGGAGGACGGCGGGTTCGAGAAGACGGTCGAGGCGGGCATCCGCGCCGTCGAGGACCTGTTGCCGATCGCCAACCAGGTCGAGCGCCAGCCGTCCCCGGTCAGCGACCTGATGGTCGCGCTCCAGTGCGGCGGGTCGGATAGCTGGTCGGGCGTGACGGCCAACCCGGCACTCGGTGTCGCCTGCGACATGATCGTCCGGCAGGGCGGGACGGTCGTCCTCGGCGAGACCAGCGAGGTCTACGGCGGCGAGCACCTGCTCACCCGCCGGGCCGTCAGCCCGGAGGTCGGTGAGAAGCTGATCGACTGCATCCACTGGTGGGAGCGCTACACCGCGATGCACGGCGCGAGCATCGACAACAATCCCTCACCCGGCAACAAGCTGGGCGGCCTGACGACAATCTATGAGAAGTCGCTGGGCGCCATCGCCAAGGCCGGTTCGACGCCGATGACGCAGGTCGTGAAGTACGCCGAGCGCGTCACGGAGAAGGGGTTCGTCCATATGGACACCCCCGGCTTCGACCCGGTCTCCGCCACGGGACAGGTCGCGGGGGGCTGCCAGGTGGTCGTCTTCACGACCGGTCGCGGGTCAGCGTTCGGGTTCAAGCCGTCGCCGAGCATCAAGGTCGCGACCAACTCCGAGCTGTTCCGCAAGCAGGAGCCGGACATGGACATCAACGCCGGCCGGGTGCTGGACGGGGTGTCGCTGGAAGCGGTCGGCGCGGAGATCTTCGAGGAGATCCTTGCCGTAGCGTCGGGCAAGCAGAGCAAGAGCGAGGCGCAGGGGCTGGGCGAGGAGGAGTACAACCCGTGGATCCTTGGGGCCACGCTCTAGGTCCGATCGGGCGCCGGCGCACGGTTGGGTGCCATGGCACCGGCTATCCTTCACCGGATCTTCTTCGTGGCCGCTCCGGTGGCCACCCGCCCCAGGGATAGTCGATGTCCGCGCCGACCGATCGGTCCCCGGCTCCCGAGCCGGAACTTGCCCCTGCCCAGTCCCCCGCCGAGGGCTCGGATTCCCCCGGGCGGCGGCGTCCTCCACCCGAGCCGCCTTCGTTCACCCGGAAGCTGCTGGTCTACTCCGGCATCACACTGCTGGTGGTCCTGATCTTCGTCATCGCCGTCCGGCCGATCCTCGAGGCCCGGTTGGTCATCATCGACTACGTCGTACCGGCCTCGTACAGCGGCTGGCTGGTGGTCGCCTGGGATTGCGAAGGCGGCCAGGACATCGATGACCTGCGGACCGACGGCAACCGGCGCCTGGTGACCTTCGATGCCAACGGGGTCGCCTGCCTGTTGAGCCCGTCACCTTCGCCGGGCTACGGGATCGGGTCGTACCGCTACCCGGATGGCAGTGAAGCGCCAGTCCGGCCGGGCGGGTCGCTCGACTCGACCGCCTACTACGCTGCCACGCCGGTCGCCGGGACGGCTCCGGTTCCCACGACGACCGGCCACACCTACAACCTCGCGTCGATCGGGATCGGTAGTGAGGGCTCCCTCGGCGACCGCTGTGACCTGGAAGCCTTCCTGTCGGACCGCTTCGGGGAGCCGCGCTCGAACTGGCCCTGCGGCCCGATCGAGGACGACGTCGAGGTCGTCCCGCTCCCGTAGCCGATCGGCAAACCTGAGGGAGGACGAAGCGCCCGGGCAACGACTGCCCGGGCGCTTCGTCGTCATTGGCGAATCAATGGTCAGGCGAGGTGGCTGGCGAACCAGTCCAGCGTGTCCTGCCAGGCGGTCGCGGCCTGCTCGGCGTTGTAGCGTGGCCCGGTGTCGTTGTGGAACGCGTGCTCGGTACCGGGGTAGACCCGGATCTCGAACGTCGTCCCGGCATCGTTCAACGCCGCCTCCAACTCATCCCGGCCGTTGTTGGCGAAGTCCTCCGGGTCCTCGGCGTAGACGCCGAGCACGGCAGCCTGGATATTGGGCACGCCCTCCAGCGGCGGCGGCGGACCGTAGTAGGGCGCTGCGACGCGGATTTCCGGCGCGGCGCAGACGGTCCGCCAGGTGATGCCGCCTCCGAAGCAGAAGCCGTTCATCCCGATCCGGTCCGGGTCGACCCCCGGCTGACCGGAGTAGTAGGCGATGGCGGCCTGGAAGTCGCCGACATGGCGGTTCGGGTCGCCGTCGCTGAGGATGCTCGGGATCTGGGCCGGGTCGGCCACTCCCTCCGTGCCGCCTTCCCGGCTGAGCAAGTCCAGCGCGACGGCCACGTAGCCGTTGCTCGCCCAGCGCCGGGTGACGTCCCGGATGTGGGGCGTGAGTCCGCGGTTCTCGTGACAGATCAGGACGAGGGGAAGGGTCTCGGCTCCCGGTGTAGCGGCGGGAGTCCCGGTGCCCGTGGCGGGACGAACCTCGTAGGCCATGATCTCGGCGCCGTCGGCGCCCGGGAAAGCCGTCATGGTCGCGCTAACGGATAGGTCGTCCTCGGCGATCGATAGCGGACTCTGCGGCGCGATTGGGGTGGGCGGCGGGGCCGGTGTCCCGTCCTGGGCCGATGCGACGGGGACACCCATCGTCGTCAGTATCGTCGCCGTTGCCGCGACGCCGCCGGTGATGTGCATGATCCGGCGCATCATGTCCCGCCGGGACATCACGCCGTCGTGGTAGTCGTCGATGAACTCGTGGACGAGGTACTGCTGCATCTGGGTCAGCTCGCGGTACCGGTCGATCTCCTGGTATGGGCGCATGGTGGGTCCTCTCATGTAGTGGCGCCGGACAGGGCAACGAGCCGTTCGTAGCCATGATCCGAAGTATTCGATGCACATCTCATTCCGGGTCCCGGACAAGATTTTCTCTGAGATGGATCCGGTAGGCGCGGAGCAGGAGGTTTCTGTACCGGGACAAGGCGAGGGGTGAGGTAGGGCGCGACGGGCGTGGCACTGCGCTACGCTGCCGACGTCTGATATCCGCTGGCCAAACGAGGAGAACCTGGTGACGATCTCGCCGTCCGGTCCTGTTGCGGGACAGGTCTTCCATCACCGCTACCTGGACCACAACCCGGCCTTCATGCAGATCCCGGCGCCCAACAGTCCGGTCGGACCTTGGGTCGATGCTGACACTCACCCCTCGAACCACCGGCTGGTGATGCGGACCCAGCAGTTGCTTGGCCTCACGGGGCTGGGGGAGCGGCTGACCGAGATCTCGCCTCGTCCGGTCACCGACGCCGAGATCCTGACCTATCACACCGAGCCGTACCTGAGGCGCCTGGAGGAACTGGAAGCGGCAGGCGGTGGCGAGGCCGGAGACGGCGCACTGATGGGGCCCGGGTCACTGGCGATCGCCCGACTGGCGGCCGGTGGCGTCCTTGCCGCGGTCGACGCCGTCGTGGCTGGACCGGTCCGACGCGTGTTCGCCAACGTGCGGCCGCCGGGCCACCACGCGATGGCCGACCGGGGGATGGGCTTCTGCATCCTTGGTAACGTCGCGCTGGCTGCGCACCACGCCCGGGCGGTCCACGGCCTCGAGCGGGTGCTGGTCCTTGACTGGGATGTTCACCACGGCAACGGCACCCAGGACGCCTTCTACGGCGACCCCGGCGTGCTGTTCGTCTCGATTCATCAGGACGACCACTACCCGGCCGGATGGGGAGCCGCCGGGCAGGTGGGAACTGGGGAGGGGCAGGGCTTCACGGTCAACGTCCCGCTGCCCGCCGGCTCGGGCGAAGCGACCTACCGGGCGGCCTTCGAGCGGGTGATCCAGCCGATCGTCGCGGAGTACGCGCCGCAGCTGGTCATCGTCTCGGCCGGGCAGGACGCATCGGTACGCGACGCCAACGGGAGGATGTACCTGACCGTGGGGTCGTACCGCTGGCTGACGGAGGCGGTGATCGCGATGTCCGACGCGACCGCCGGTGGTCGGCTTGTCATCGCCCAGGAGGGCGGCTACAGCGAGAGCTACGCGCCCTGGTGCACCTTCGCGATCGTCGCCACCCTCGCCGGCGAGCCGGATCTGATCCAGGATCCGATTGCCGCCCGCGGCTTCCACCGTACCCGGACGGCGACCGTGGTTAACGCGGCGGCCGAAGAGATGATCGCCGAGGCGGTCGCTACCCACGCGGGCTGGTGGCCGGTTCTCCGGGTCTGACCACGATGATCGGTAACACGGAGCGGCCCACCACGATTTCGTGGTGGGCCGCTCCCGGGGCCGGTTGGCACTTGACGACTATCGCCGCTTGCCGCTGCTCGATCCGCCGCCGACCTTCCTGGAGACGAACTGGAGAACCTTGCCGACGATAAATCCCTTGAAAAGTCCCTTGATCAGTCCCATGGTCATTCTCCCTGACTACGTATGCCGCTCGTCACTCTGTAGTCACAGGTACAGGAACCGTGCCAGAGGCGTCACGGGCCGTTAATCGGGGCGGATCCGGAGCAGGAGCCGTGGCGCGTTGCCACGCTTCATGATCCGCTCGACGACCAGGAAGAGGCGGTACTCCAGCCCGTATTTCTCCCGGAACCGCCCTGCCTGCCGCTGCTCATCAGCTTCCGACTGGATAGCGGCCCGACCGGTCTGAATCACCGTCCCGGGCTTGATCCGGCCCACCCGGCTGCACGGCTGAAGGCGGACGGAATCGTCGCGGCGCAGGCGCTTGACCTTGCCGCTATCGCTTGGCGTCGTCACGAGCAGGTCGTCACCATCTCTGGCGATCCAGACCGGCGTCGTCACCGGTGTCCCGTCCCTGCGGAACGTGGTCAGGGCGACGAATCGCTCGCTTTCGAGGGCGAGGAATGTGGGCATATCCGTATCGGTCACCGGGTCTCCTTGATCCGCACAGGAGAACGGCAGGCACCATTCCCGGGAGCGGAGTCCCCTGAACAGGAACGGTGCCAGTACCTCGTTAGGTGGAGTGAAGGCGGTCAGACCGGGAGCTCGATCACCGGATTGACGAGGGTCCCGATGCCGTCGACCGTGATCCGCACCTCGTCGCCCGCCTGGAGGGTGAACTCGGACGGCGGGATGATGCCGGTCCCGGTCATCAGGATCACGCCGTAGCCGAACAGCTCGGCCTGGCAGCGGCGCAACCAGCTGACCAGCTCACCGAACTCACGCCGCATCTGGCCCGTGGAGGACTCGCCGGCGAAGAACAGCTCGCCGTCGCGGTGGATCTCCAGGCGGATCGACAGCGCGCGCGGGTCGTCGATTTCCCATGGCAACGCCACGACGGGACCAAGCCCGGCGCAGGCGCGATAGATCTTGGCCTGGGGCAGGTAAATCGGGTTCTCGCCCTCGATGCTGCGTGACGAGACGTCGTTGCCGATCGTGTAGCCGGCGATCTCGCCGTCGGCGTTGATCAGCAGCGCGACTTCCGGCTCGGGCACGTCCCAGGTCGAGTCGGCCCGGATGGCGACCGGCTCCCCCGGATTGGAGACCCGGTCGGGGGTGGCCTTGAGGAACACCTCCGGCCGCTCGGCGTCGTACACCTGGGCGTAGACGTCCTGCTGAGTAGACTCCTCCATCCGGGCGTCGCGGCTCCGGAGATAGGTGACTCCGGCCGCCCAGACTTCCTGGTAGTCCACAGGCGCGGCGAGCGAGACACTCGCCAGCGCGACTGACTCTCCGCCGGCCGCTGCCTCACAGGCTGCCTTGAGATCGGCAAGCGGCATCGCCAGCGCGCCGGCGAGCGTTCCGGGACCGCCGGTCGCCTCGATATCGATCACGCGGTCGCCGTCGATCAGGCCCAGCTGACGGGGGCCGTTCGCTTCGGTTCGGTACAGGCAGAGTGGCACGGTGCCTCCAGTCGTCCCGCCGGTCTGGCCGGGGGCGTCGCGTCGGAATTGGTCTTCCGGGAGGATAGCCGGAGCCGGGACTTCCCGGTGGACCGGGGAACGCCGCACCATAAAGATGATGGGAGCAGCCGGTCGGCTGCCCCCATCGTCAGGTGTCCCGTTGGGCGTTGCGTTCTGTCGTCAGCTTGCGCGGCCAGCGGCTTCGAGGACGGCGCGCTTGATCAGGCCGGGAACCAGGCGGGCCCGGTAGGCAGAAGAGGCGGCGATATCGTCGAGCAGGTCCATCCCGTCGGTGATGCCCGCCGTCGCGGCATCGATCGCGGCCGCGTCGATCGAGCCGCCGGACAGGGCCTCCTCGACGGCGGTGGCGCGGAACGCGGTGCCGGTCGCTCCGGTGACGCCGACCCGGACGGTCCCGCCCGAGACCTGCGCGGCGACGCCGATGATGGCGTAGCCGGACGCCTGGTTGGCGACCTTCTGGTAGGACACACCGGTGCCAGCCGGAGCCGCCGGGATCCGGTAGGCGATGACGATCTCGTCCGGCGACAGCGCCGTGGTCAGCAGTCCGAGGAAGAACTCCTCGACGGGGATCTCGCGGGTGCCATCCGGCCCCTGCGCGACGATCGTCCCGCCCATCGCCAGCACGGCCGCCGGGTAGTCGGCCGCCGGGTCGGCGTGGGCGAGCGTGCCGCCGAGCGTGCCGCGGGCACGGACCTGCCGGTCGCCGACGTGGGTGGCCGTCTCGGCCAGCAGGGGAGCCGCCTGCCGGATGGTGGCGTCGCGCTCCAGCGTCCGATGCGTAACCAGGGCACCGATCGTCAGCGTGTCGCCATCGAGCGTCACGGAGCGGAGCCCCTCGTCGCTGGCGCCGGTCAGATCGATCAGGTGAGCGGGCTCGGCCAGGCGCAGCTTCATCACGGGCAGCAGGCTGTGCCCACCGGCGATCAGCTTGGCCTCGTCCTCGTGCTGGGTCAGCAGCGTGATCGCCTCGGCGATCGTCCCCGGTCGGTGATAGGTGAATGGAGCCGGATTCATTCAGCGACCTCCGGGGTGCTGGTGCCCGTGCCACTGGTGCGGCGGGCGGCCTCGCGGACCGACTTGACGATGTTGTGATAGCCGGTGCACCGGCAGATGTTGCCCTCGATGCCGTGGCGGATCGCGGCGTCATCCGGGTCCGGGGTGTCCTGCAGCAGGGTGTACGTTGAGAGCAGCATGCCCGGCGTGCAGTAGCCGCACTGGAGGCCGTGCTCTTCCCAGAAGGCCTCCTGGATCGGATGCAGCTCGGAGCCCTTGCCGAGCCCTTCGACCGTCATCACCTCGTGGCCCGCGGCCTGGGTCGCGAGGACCATGCAGCTCTTGACGGCCTCGCCGTCGAGGACGACGGTGCAGGCGCCGCACTGCCCGGTCTGGCAGCCGACGTGGGTGCCGGTCAGGCCGAGCTCGTTGCGGAGGAAGTTCACCAGCAGTGTGCGATCCTCGGTGGTCGCAGTCTGCTCCTTGCCGTTGACGGTCAGCGTCACAGGCGTGGTGGCCGGTGCCTGGGTGTCGGTCATCTCGTGGTGGTCTCCCATTGGAAGCGGGTATCAGGGCCGGTCGTGGCGGAGGAGGGCGATCAGCCCGTCGCCTTCGCCTGTTCGGTCTTCTTCTCGAGGTCCTTGAAGAACTGGCCGGCGACCATCTGCGCCGCCGGCTGGATCAGCCGGGCGCCGACGCGAGCCAGCATACCGGTCACGTTTCCCGTGCCGTCGTACTGGACGACGGTGTCGTCGCCCTGTTCGACGAGCCGGATCTTTGCCTCGCCCTTGACCTGTCCCTGCGGCCCCTTGCCGCTGATGTGCATCGTGTAGGACTCGGGCTCGACCTTGTCGGTGATCTTCACGTTACCGGTGAAGGTGCCGCGGATGGCGGCGATCCCGGCCTTGAGGGTCGCTTCGTACTCGTCGTCGCCGACCTGCTCCAGCCGCTGGCAGCCGGGCAGGCATTCGCGCAGGACCTGCGGGTCCAGCATGGTGCGCCAGACCACCTCGCGGGGGGCGTGAAAAGTGTGCTCGCCGGAGAGCTCCATGGGCATTTCCTCGTCGATGGGCCGTGGCCCGGAGCCGCCGGGACCCGTCGGATCCGATCCTCGCCATAGTTTACGGGAATGACCGCCGCGGCGTTGCGACTGCGACCCATTCCCGCCGGACAGTGGCGACGGTCAGGGCAGACCCGGGACGGCCTCCAGCGCCGCCGCCAGGATCGCGGGGTCGTGCGGGAACGCGAGCGACGGCAGGTCGTCGACGGGGTGCCAGGCAAGGCTCGTCAGATCGTCCTGGGCGATCGGCACGCCGGTCGCCTCCGTGCAGACCCAGGCGAGCAGGACGGTCGCCTCGCCGTCCTGCGACCAGACGCCGAGAAGCGGGCCGAGTCTGGTCTCGAGTCCGGTCTCCTCGCGGACCTCCCGGCGGGCGGCCGTTTCGACCTGCTCGCCCCGGTCGACGAAGCCGGCCGGAAACGACCAGCCGCCGGGATTGCGGGTGTGCGCCGCCCGCCGGCCGAGCAGCACCGATCGCCTGCCGTCCACGTCACGCAGGATGACGACCGTCACGGCGAGTCGCGGGTCCTGGTAGGTCACCGCCCCGCACCCGGAGCAGACCGGCCGGGTTCGACCATCGACGAACCGGGAGACCGTCAGGTTCCCGCAGCGCTGGCAGTGCAATGCCATGTCCCTGGCCTCCCCGTCCGTGCTGCTATCGATTCGGGCCGTCGACGCGGAACTCCTGGCGCGTCAGTCGGCGGGCTGGGCCGTCAGGACGACGGAGCGGTCACGCAGGGCGACCCGGGCCGCGACGACCATGCCCGCCGCCAGGAGCGCCGCCATGACGACGAAGGGCGTCCGGTACCCGGAGAGGTCAACCAGGACGCCGACGAGGAACGGACCGAGGACCTGGGCCAGGTCGGTCGAGAAGCGGGCCAGGGTGACGGCCCGGGGACCGCGTCCGGCAACGCCAAGCAGATGGTCCTGGGCGGCGATGTTACAGGCGACCATCCCGCCCGCATAGGGGAACAGCCACGGGATCAGCCAGACCGCCGACGGCATCATCAGCATGCCGATCAGTCCTATCCCGCCGAGCAGCATTCCAAAGGGGATCACGATCGAGGCGCCGTGGCGGTTGATCAGTCGGCCGGTGAGCACCGCGCATGCGATGTGCGTCGCGGTCGAGACGAGGAGCAATGAGCCGATCAGCCCAGTCGAGGCGTCGAACCGCCAGGCGGCGTAGAGCGGGAACGCGACCTGGAACACGCCGTACCCGCCCTGAATGATCAGGTTCAGCCCCATCGGCGTGACGAGATCGCGCGTCGGCACGGTGACCCGCTCGATGATCTCCGGGTCGAGCTCGTTGGCGGGGTGGGTCGCGAGCCCCCTCCGGCGCGGAGTGACCAGGGCCACGACGACGATGACCAGCGACAGGAGGGCGACGGCGACGAAGACGGCGTTCCAGCTGAACAACCCGGTCAACACGCCAGACGCGACCAGGCCGGCGACGGTCCCGAGACCGGCGCCGACATTGATGATGGCGAGGGCCGCACCGCGACCGGGACGGGCCCGGACGATCGAGAGCATGAAGGCCGAGATCAGCATTGCCAGCGCCGCGCCCTGGACCACGCGGGAGGCGAGCAGGAGGATGTCGGTGCTGGCCAGGGCGGAGATACCGGACCCGATCGCCATGACGAGCCCGCCCGCAGCGGCGACGAGCGGAGCGCCGAAGCGGTCAACGAGGATCCCGGCCGGCACGCTCATGATCAGCCGGCCGAGGAAGAACAGCGAGATGATCAGCCCGGCGCTGGTCCCGTTCATCCCGAGCGCGTCGCGGACGGTCGGGAGGACCGGCGTGACGATGTCGACCGAGCTGAACGTGATACCGAGGATGATCAGTGCCGCCGGGAACCCGAGAATGGCCGAGGTGGGCCGGAGACGACGGCGCTTCGGTGAGGGGGTGGGTGGAGCGGCAGGGTAATCGGACCCGACGGCCGGAGCCGGAGTCTGGACGGGGGTTGCGGCCACGACAGCCTCAGTGAATGGCCCGGATGGCGGGCATGGCAAGCCCGGCACCGGCCAGAGTGCTGGCGGGTAACCAGGACTAACGGAACGAGGGGTGAAGGTGCCGGAATCGTATCACCACGGATGGCCGGCCGTATAGCGGAACGACCACCCGAATCTGATTGATCCCGGATGGTCGTCATCATGTTGGCGACCGCATGGACTGATTGCCGAGGCGGTGGGCGTCAGGCCCGGCCGTACTGCACCGGGCCGTCCGCCCAGTCGAAGCCCAGTTCTCGGGCGGCGCGGCGAACGAAGGACGGATCCCGGAGCAGCTCGCGAGCGAGCAGGACGACGTCGGACGAGCCGCTCGAAAGGATCTCCTCCGCCTGCGCCGGTTCGGTGATCAGTCCCACCGCGCCGGTCGGGACACCGGCCTCTTCCCGGATCCGGGCGGCGAACGGGACCTGATACCCCGGCCCGACGGGGATCGACGCGTTGGCGATGTTGCCGCCGGTCGATACGTCGATCAGGTCGACGCCGTGCCGGGCAAGTTCGGCCGCCAACCGGACGGACTGGTCGATGGTCCAGCTTGGGCGGTCGTCGCCATCCTCCTGCACCCAGTCCGTCGCCGAGACCCTGAACAGGACCGGCAGCTCGGCGGGCCAGACCGCCCGGACCGCGTCGGTGACCTCGATCGCGAGGCGGATCCGGTTCTCGAACGACCCACCGTACTGGTCGGTACGGTCGTTGGAGATGGGTGAGAGGAACTCGTGAAGCAGGTAGCCGTGGGCGCCGTGGATCTCGACCGACTGGAAGCCGGCATCCAGCGCTCGACGGGCGGCGTCCGCGAAGTCGCTGACCACCCGTTTGATGTCGGCGACCGCCATCTCGCGAGGCTGCTTCAGGCCAGGGAAGGCGTCGGCGGACGGGGCGATCGGCTCCCAGCCGCCGTCCTCCTCCGGCACGCCACCCTTGCCGATCCACGAGGTATACGTCGAGGCCTTCCGCCCGGCGTGGGCGAGCTGGATCGCCGCCACGGCGCCCTGGTCGCGGATGAACCGGGTGATGGGGCGGAAGGCGTCACGCTGGCGGTCGTTCCAGATCCCGAGGTCCTGCGGTGAGATCCGGCCCTCTGGCGAGACGGCCGTCGCTTCGGTGATCACCATCCCGACGCCCCCGACCGCACGGGCGCCAAGGTGAACCATGTGCCAGTCGTTCGGTGTGCCGGTATCGGGACCCTTTGACGCCGCCGAGTACATACACATCGGCGCCATCCAGACCCGGTTGCGTACCGTGAGCTCGCGAAGCTGGATAGGCCGGAACAGGTGAGGGGCGGTCTCGGCGGGATCGGACTTCGCGGCCGGGGTCACGACGGTCATCGACTCTCCTTCGAAGGCGTACGTAGCTAACCTAAGGGAAGGGATGCTAGCAGGAATAGTGCCCTTTCGCCCGGGCTGATCACCCGGTCGCGCCAGCTGGCGAGTCCGACCACGCCTCCAGGAGCAGTGTCTCGTACCCCGCCACGTCGATCTCCCGGGCATTGCTCGGTGTGGACGAGTTGGCGGCCGCGGTCAGGGCGAGGGCGGGGAAATCCAGTGGATCAATGCCTGACAGGTCGCGGAGGGCCGGGATGCCCACCGTCCGGACGAGGTCAGCGACGGCCGTGACGGCGAGCCGGGCGGCTTCCTCCGGCCCGTACTCCCTGATATCGACACCCAGCGTGTCGGCGACGTTGGCGTGGCGCTGGGGGTCGGCTCCGGCGTTGTAGCGCATGACGACGGGAAGCATGACCGCGTTGGCGACCCCGTGCGGGGTGTCGTACCGGCCGCCGAGCGCTTCGGCCAGGCAGTGGACCGCTGCGACATCGGCATTGCCGAACGCCATCCCCGCGAGCAGGGAGGCCATCATCATCCCTTCCCGGGCGGCGGCGTTGCTGCCGTCGTGGACGGCGTCTACGAGGTGAGCGCCGACCAGCCGCATGGCCTGGAGGGCGAGCCCGTCGCTGATCGCGTTCGACCGGCGGCCGGTGTAGGCCTCGATGGCGTGGGTCAGCACGTCGATCCCGGTTGCGGCGGAGACATGGGGTGGCACGGAATGGGTGAGCTCCGGGTCGACGAGCGCCAGCCGTGGGGCCATCCGGTCGTCCTTGACGGTGAGCTTGGTCCGGTGCTCCTCGTCGGTGATCACGGCGCCACGGGTCACCTCGGAGCCAGTGCCGGCTGTCGTCGGGATGGCGATCAGCGGAAGCGGGTCATGGGCCAGGCGGCGAGGTACGGCCCAGTCGCGAGCGGTGCCGCCGTTGGTCGCCAAGGCCGCGGCGCACTTGGCGGCGTCGATCGGGGAGCCACCGCCGATGGCGACGATGACCGTGATGCCCTCGTCCCGGGCCAGCGCCGCGGCCGCCTGGCACTCGTTGTCCCGAGGATTGGGGGAAACCCCGTCGAAGATGGTGATGCTCGCCCCGGCCTCGGTCACCGGCGCGAGGATCCGGTCGACCAGGCCGGTGGTACGGACCCCGGCGTCCGTCACGATGAGCACGCGGTCGCCGTAAGGCGCGATGGCGCCGGCCAGTTCGGTGACAACGCCCGGGCCAAAGCGGATATCGGTCGGGACGACGAACCGGCCGAACGGCGTGGGGGTGGTAATGGGGTCGGTCGGGGTAGCAGCCGGGGTCATCAGCGAGGCTCCTGGGTCAGGGGGGCAGAAGGACGTCGGGCTATCCTACTGTCTGGACGCATGGTTCCTGCCGGTCCTGGCAAGGGGCCGACCCCGACACACCCCATCAGTCGACCGGAGTACACCAGGTGACCTTGCCCCTCCCGTTCGACAACCCGCTGCCCGCGGCTGCTCCGGCAGTCCCGCGCGAGTCCCAATCCGAGTCGAGCGGGATTGCCGCGACGGTCCCGGGCCTGAACCTGCCGGTGGAGACGACGGTCCGGGATGCGATCTACGACCGCATCCCGCTGTCCGCACCGGAGCTGGCGATCATGGCGACGCCGGCGTTCCTCCGGCTGGATCGGATCCAGCAGCTTGGGTTCGTCTCCCGCGTCTGGCCGGGCGCGAAGCACACCCGGTTCGAGCATTCGATCGGCGTCCTCCACCTCACCCGTCTGGCCCTCGAACATCTCCGCCGGACGCCGCGTGGCGCGGCAGCGATCGGCGAGGAGGACGCCCGGACCATCGCGGCGGCGGCGCTGCTCCACGACATCGGGCACTACCCGTTCTCGCACGCGATCGAGGAACTCGGCCCGCCGATACGGACGCACGAGGAGGTCGGCGCCGGCCGGATCGTCTCCGGGGAGATCGCGACGATCCTGCGGGAGCAGTGGGGCGTCCGGCCGGAGCGGGTGGCGGCGATCGTGTTCGCCGGCCGGGAGGAGCTGTCCCCGGCCGATGGGCTGCTGTCGGGCCTACTATCCGGGCCGCTGGACATGGACAAGCTCGACTATCTCCCGCGCGATGCCCACGGGTGCAATGTCCCCTACGGCGGGGTCGACACGGCCCGGCTAATCGACGCGCTTGGCATCGCACCGGTGCCCCAGCCGGTGGTGCGGCACGGCGCGACCCAACCCGCGGGCGAGCGGATCGTCGTCGGGAGCAAGGGCGTCAGCGCGCTGCACTCGCTGATCAATGCCCGGCAGGCGATGTTCGACAACGTCTACTGGCACCACACCAACCGCGCCTGCATGGCGATGCTGCTCCGGGCGATCCAGGAGGCGGTCGTCGCGGGCGCCGTGTCCGCCGACGACCTGCCGGGACACGATGACGCGTCGCTGCTGGTCTGGCTGGCTCGCCCGGAGATGCCGGAGGAGACCCGGCGGCTGACGGCGGCGCTGGTCGAGCGCCGGGTCCACAAGCGGGCGGTCGAAGTCAGCAGGCTGGCGTGGGAGGTATACGGGCGGCTCGGCAACCTGTTCTTCGATCCCGCCGCCCGGCGGCAGGTCGAGATCCTGCTCGCCGACGGCCTTTCGCGGGCGACGGGGCAGCCCGTCCCGTCGGACGCCATCCTGATCGACATCCCCAAGCCGGAGAAGTGGCGGACGGGCGTCTGGGTGACGTTCGACCGGCCACCTGTCGGGTTCGCCCCGGTGATGCCGTGGCGCGACGTCGCCGGGATGAGTGACGAGGACTTCAAGCGGTATGAGGAGCATCGCCGCCTGATCCGGATCGTCTGCGCCGAGCCGTACCGGGCGGCCCTGCGCGAGCACTGGGAGCGCCTGCTGGTGCCGCTGCTGGGCGGGGTGCTGTAGGGCCGTTTTCGGCGAGTTGAGGGCGGGGAGCGTCCCGCTACCCCTCCAGCCGGGTCCAGTCCCAGAGCACACCGAGGACGGACTCGCGGTCGGTGACGATCCGCTCGTAGGTCGCCTGCGCGTCCCGCGGGTCAGCGTCCATAGAGATCAGCGGGTCGAGGACCAGGCGGTTGTCCGCGATCCACTCGAGGATAGCGCGGGCATTGTGGGCAACCGACGACGGGCCGAACGGCGTGTCCAGCGTCGGGAGCTGCCATTCCCAGCCGCTGCGGATGTGGATGTACTGCTCGAAGATCGTGCCGAGCAACCGGAGCGTGTCGACCGTCTGCGTTCCCTCGCCCCACTGTGCCCCGACGAGCGAGAGCTCGCCGTGCCGCTGCACCAGCTTCGTCCCGGTCATTGCGCCGCCGACCGTCCCGGTCGCCTCGATCACCAGCTGGTAGTCGCGGGTCAGCACGTCGTCGCCGGGGGACTGGACCACGCCCTGGATGCCGCACTGGCGGGCGAGGTCACAGCGCCAGCCGATCAGGTCGATTGCCAGCGTCGACATCCCGCCGATCTGGCAGAGCTGGGCGGCGAGGTTTCCGACAAGGCCGAGCCCGACGACCGCTGCCCGATCGCCGAGGCGGGCCGTCGTCGTCCGCAGCGTCGCCATCGATACCATCGCGAGCCGCACGAAGGCGGCGTGGCGTGGAGCGACTCCGTCCGGCACGGCGACGCAGAGCTGGGTGCGGGTGTTCAACCGGAAGTGCGACACGTGCTGCGCCATCGTGAAGACCCGCTGGCCGACCGCGAAGCCGCTTCCCTCACCTGCCGCGATGACCTCGCCGACATTGGCGTAGCCGGGATGGTCAGGGTAGGTCCGGTCGGCGCCACCGGGCATCCGCAGGCCCTGGAATGCCGCTCCCTCCGTACCGGGGCTGACCAGCGATACCAATGTGCGGACGAGGACCTCGTCCGGTCCGAGGTCCGTAGCCGGATCCGCGATGGACACCAGTTCGGCCTGGCGAGGGGCGTTGAAGACGATCTTCCGGGTGGTCATGGGACCGCACAGCTCCTTGCTCGGGGATGGATACCGGTCGGGCCGGAACGCCGGTACGGTACCGGTTCCCGTCACTTCGTGTAGCCTGCCCGTCCAGTGGTGCCGGTCCTGCACTGGCGCGGCGACGAACCGGCGCGGACCGGACCAGAGCGGGGCATGGGGCAGAGTCAGGGATGGTCAGCGAAATCGAACGACGGGGGATGGCGCTGACCGAGGGGCTGGTCGCGATGCCGGTGACTGCCCGCCCCCGGATCGACGCGCGGTGGTGGTTCTGGCTCCGCCGGGTGATGCGCGACCTATTGCCCGCTATCGGGCTCTACGCCCTCTACGGCCTGTTCCGCCGCTGGCAGCCGGATTACGCGCCGGAGGCAGCCATGCGCAACGCCGCCGACCTGGTGGCGTTCCAGGCCGCAACCGGGCTGGACATCGATCGCGGCTGGCAAGTGGCAGCGCTCGGTCATTCCTGGCTGATCACCTTCGCCAACTGGTTCTACATCCTCGGCTGGGCCCCGGTGCTGCTTGCGGTCGCGATCTTCGCGTTCATCCGGGCGCCGGTCGTGCTCGAGCGATGGCGGATCGTCCTGACCCTGACGGCCTTGGCGACGGCGATCGTTCAGTTCGCCTGGCCGCTTGCTCCGCCGCGCATCTACGAACCGTACGGCATGATCGACACGTTGATGACCTTCGGTCCAACCTACTACGGGACGGTCGGTGATACATCCGGCGCGATCAACGTCTACGGGGCGATGCCGAGCATGCATGTCGGCTGGTCGTTGCTGGCTGCCCTGATCATGCGGGCGGTGTTGCCGGGGCGATGGTGGGTCACGCTGGGGGGCGCGATGTACGTCGCGACGATGACGTGGACCGTCGTCGTGACCGGCAACCACTACCTGCTGGACCCGATCGTCGGCGTCCTGCTCGTCCTGCTTGCCATCGCGATCGGCCGAATCTGGAACGATCGGCGAATCGGTCAGCTCCGGCGGCGCTCTGCTACGCTTCCGGCATGAATGACCCGCGAGACGACCGGGAGAGCGACGCCCCGGCCAATAGCCCTGAATCCAGCCCGCCCACCGGGCACGCCGCAACCGATGGTGATCCCATCGTCGGCACTCGTGTCGTTGACTCCGACACGGACGGTGCGCCCTCGACGGTCGATACCAGCGCAGTAGGCACCAGCCCGGCCACCCCCGAATCGCTCGCGTCACGGATCGACGGGGCGAGTGGTCCGGACCGGGTCGCGATCGCGATGCTGGTCGGCGTCCTCGTCCTGTTGCTGATCTGCCTGGCGTTCGCGTTCGCCGCCCGCTGATGGCTGCCGGTCACGGCAGCCCGGACGTTTTCATCTGCGGCCCCGCGTCCTGGAACACGCTCGTCGCCGTGCCAGCTCTGCCAGCGGGGCACTCCCAGACGATCTTCGCCAGGGGCTACCGGAATGGCCTGGGCGGGACATCCGCGGCCAAGGCGCTGAACCTGGCCCGTCTCGGTCTCCGGGTCACGCTGAAGACCTGCGTTGGCAGCGACGTCGACGCGGACCGGATCCGCGCGGCGATCTCCCATCCGGGCATCAATGTCATTGACGTGGCGGACCGAGGTACGCCGACCGAGCGCCACGTCAACCTCATGAGCGATGACGGCGGACGGGTCTCCGTCTACCTCTCCGTCTCTGGATCGGTATCCGATCCCATGCCGCCGGTGGCCCGGACCGCCCTCTCGTCGGCCCGCGTCGCGGTCATGGATCTATCAGACCACTCCCGGGCCAGTCTTCCGGCGGTCCGCCAGTCCGGGGTGCCGATCTGGACGGACCTGCACGACTGGGATGGCGACGACCAGTACCGGCGCCCGTTCGTCGAAGCGGCCGCCGTCATCTTCTTCAGTGACGCACTGCTCGACGATCCGGTCCCGTTGATCCGGGACCAGGTCGCGCGCGGCACTCGTATGGTCGTCTGCACCCGGGGCGCTGCCGGGGCGATCGCCGGTACCCGGGACGGGATCGTCGAGTGCCCACCGGTCCCGGTCGAGCGAGTGGCGGACACCAACGGCGCCAGTGATGCCTTCTTCGCTGGCGTCCTCGCGGGGCATCTGGCCGGCGAGGACCTGGCGACCTGTCTGCGTTGGGGAGTGACCGCCGGCGCGCTGTGTGTCGCCTCGGACGATCTCGCTCCACCCTCGCTCGACCTGACCGCGCTGCGATGATGCAGGCTCAGGCCGGACCGGTGATCTCCCGGATCGGCCCGGCGAGCTCACGCGCGTAGAAGTCGAAGAATCCGTCGATATCCGGCCCGGCGTTGATCAGCGCCAGGTGGTCGAACCCCGCGTCAACGAACTCCTGGACCTTGGCCAGGTGCTTCGCCGCGTCTGGACCACAGGCGAACCCCTCCCGCATCGAGTCGACGGTGACCTGTCGGGTCGCCGCGTCGAAGTTGTACGGGTTGGGAAGTTCGACCGTGACGGGCCAGCCGCCGTCGCCGAAGCGGAACAGCCGGTGGGCCGAACGGGCCGCCGTGTCTTCGTCCGGCGCCCACGCCAGCGGGACCTCGACGTACTTCGGTCCGGTCCCGCCGAACCGGGCATAGGTGTCAGTGAGGACCCGGTCGGCCGCGACGGCGAACAGGCCGTCGCCCCGTTCCGCCGCCAACCGGGCGGCTTTTGGTCCGCCCGCCGCGACGATCAGCTCGGGCAGGGGGTCGGGGATGTCGAAGACCTGGGCCGACTCGATCCGGAGATGCTGGCCCCGCCACGTCCGGTAACCACCCTGCCACAGCCGCCGGATGATCTCGATCGACTCGTCGAGCATCTCGCGGCGGACGTCGATCGCGGGCCAGCCCTGGCCGACGATGTGCTCGTTGAGGTTCTCGCCGGTGCCCAGCCCGACGAAGACCCGGCCGGGCGCCAGGCAGGCGGTCGTCGCGGCGGCCTGCGCGATGATGGCCGGGTGATAGCGGATAAAGGGGCAGGTAACGCCGGTGCCGAGCCGGATACGCTCGGTGCGCATCGCGATCGCTGGCAGCACTGACCACGCGGCCGGGGCGTGACCGTGCTCGGGTAGCCACGGGTGGAAGTGGTCGCTGATCTCGAGGAAGTCGAAGCCGGCTTCCTCGGCCCGGACCGCTTGCCGGACGAGTTCCGACGGGGAGTTGGCCTCGGCGAACAGCTTGAAGCCGATCTGCATGGGAACCTCCGGACGCGAAGCCGGGCCGGAGTTGCGTCCCCGGCCCGGCGATCGATCTCGCTGGATGATCAGGCGAACAGGCGCCGGGACGCGATCTCGGCACCTTGGGACAGCGACCGGAGCTTGGCCCAGACGACATCGCGGGCAACGAACTCGTAGCTCGCGAAAGTCTCCAGCCCGCAGTCGCAGCCAGCGATGATCCGGGTCGGGTCGCCGACGCTCTCGGCGACTTCGACGAGCCGCCGGGCGACCACCTCCGGGTGCTCCAGGTAGTTGGTCGTGACGTCGATCACGCCGGGGATGAGGACCATGTGCTCCGGCAGCGGCAGCGTCCGAAAGACGTCGACCTCATGCTGGTGCTGCGGGTTGGCGAACGGGATGCTGAGAGCCCCGACCTTCGCCTCGTAGATGTAGGGCAGGATCTCGGCGGCCGGGATGTCGTCCTCGTGCGGTCCCTGCCAGTTGCCCCAGCAGACGTGAAGTCGGACCTTCTCCGGCGGGATGTTCTGCAGGGCGTGGTTCATCGCCTCGATATGCATCTGGAGTGCGTCGAGGAAGACGCTGGTCGGCTCGTCGCCGTAGAGGATCACCCGCTCCATGGCGAGGTCCGGTGCGTCGAGCTGGAGGGTGTGGCCCGCGGCGACGATCGCCTCGTACTCCTTGCGGAGTTCCTCCGCCACGCCGAAGACGTAGTCCCGGTCGCTGCGATAGTCGGGATTCTCCGGATCGCGGAGCAGCGTCGTCGTGACGATGCCAGGTGAGGCGGCCGTGAAGAAGGTCCCGGCTGGTTTGCGCTCCTGCTGGTCCAGCTCGGCGGCGAACAGGTCGAGGTCGGCGGTGATGCCGGATAGTGACTCGTCGTAATGGAGCGCGGTCTGCGCCATCGGCGGATCCCAGACGCGCGCGTACTCTTCGCCGATCGCGATCTGTTTGGCGGCCTGGGCCGCGTACTCGGGATATCGGATCGTGTCGAGCGTCGGCTTGCGCTTGCCGGCACCGCCGAAGCCGGTCATCCGCTCCGAGACATAGGTCGAGAACCCGACCCGCGGCGCCTCACCGTCATTGATGATGTCAAGCCCGGCGTCGAGCTGGTTGGTGACGGCTTCGTGGACGCCCTGGGCCGAGAGGCGGGCGAGTTCGGCCGGGTCGTAGTCGCGCTTCTGGTCGCGCTGGACGAGGACGCGCACCAGCTCCTTGGGACGGGGGAGCGAGCCGGCATGAGTCGTCAGGATGCGGTCGGTACTGCGCTGCATGGTGTCTCCGGGAGTGGGGCGGCGGGATGGCCCGGCGCCCGCGGATAGGTCACTGCCCCAATGACCCGCACGTCGCCTGCCTGCCTCGCTGAATACTGCATGGAGCGGCCCGACCGGGTTCCTGTCGGGCCGCCGACCTGGAGATCAGACCTCTCCCCAAACCCCTCTCCGGCTCCGGCATCGCTCCGTTCGGCTGAAGCCTCACTGCGACTCACCCGGCCCGGAGAGGGGCCGGGGGAGGGGGCTGCACCGCGTCTAGCCCTGGCTGCCGCTATTGGGCTCTCCGCGAACTACCAAGACAGAAGCCCCACCCCTAGGTCAGGGGTGGGGCTTCTGGTTCTTCTGCCGCTGAAACCTGGCTAGAACGTCGGGCGGGTGATGGCACCTTCGTCGGCCTGCGACACCATCGCGGCGTACTTGCCGAGCACGCCGGTGGTGTAGCGGGGGAGCGGGGCGCTCCACTCGGCCAGTCGCGACGCGATCTCCTCGTCCGACAACTCGACGGACAGGGAGCCGTTGTCGATGTCGAGGACGATCATGTCGCCCTCGCGGATGGCGGCGATCGGGCCGCCGACCTGCGCTTCCGGGGCGACGTGACCGATCATCAGGCCCCGGGTCGCGCCGGAGAACCGCCCGTCGGTGATCAGCGCGACGTCGTTGCCAAGTCCCTGGCCGACCAGGGCGGACGTCACGCCAAGCATCTCCTGCATGCCCGGACCGCCCTTCGGTCCCTCGTAGCGGATCACCACGACGTCGCCGGGGACGATCTGGCGGTGGGTGACGGCTTCCATGCAGGCGTGCTCGCCCTCGAACACCCGGGCCGGGCCACGGAAGTAGCGCTTTTCGTAGCCGAACAGCTTGGTCACGGCCCCATTCGGAGCGACGTTGCCGCGCAGGATGTGGAGGCCGCCGACCGCCTTGATCGGCGTGGCGACGTCGTAGACCACCTTCTGACCCGGCGTCTCGACGGCCGTAGCCGACTCGACGGCCAGCGATCGACCGGTCGGAGTCGGCAGCGAGCCATCCATCAGGCCGGCGGCGACCAGGCGCTGAGCGACCAGCTCGACACCGCCCGCTTCGTGCAGGTCGGCCGCGGCGTACTGGCCGCCCGGCTTGAGGTCGGTGATCAGCGGGGTGCGCTGGGAGACCACGTCGAAGTCGTCGATCTCCAGCGGCACGCCGATCTCACGGGCTAGCGCGATCAGGTGGAGCACGGCGTTGGTCGAGCCACCGGTCGCGGCGACGCCGGCGATCGCGTTCTCGAAGGCACCTCGGGTCAGGATGTCGAGCGGGCGGACGTTGCGGGCGAGCAGGTCCATGATCAGCTCGCCGGCCTTACGGCCGATCTCGTTCTTGGCCGGGTCGACGGCCGGGGTCGAGGCGGATCCGAGTGGGGACATCCCCATGAACTCCATGACCAGCGCCATCGTATTGGCCGTGAACTGGCCACCGCAGGCGCCCTCACCCGGGCAGGCCGCATTCTCGATCGCCAGGAGTTCGGCGTCGTCAATCTTGCCGGCCGAGTGGGCGCCGATTGCCTCGAACACCGACTGGACGGTCAGCTCTCGGCCCTGGTAGTGCCCGGGCATGATCGTGCCGCCGTAGATCAGGATGCTCGGCACGTTCAGCCGGGCGACGCCCATTGCGAGGCCGGGCAAAGTCTTGTCGCAGGCGCCCAGCCCGATGATCGCGTCGAACATGTGCCCACGCCCGACCAGCTCGACCGAGTCGGCGATCACTTCGCGTGAGACGAGGGACGTCTTCATGCCCTCGGTGCCCATCGTGATGCCGTCCGAGATGGCGACCGTGTTGAACTCCATCGGGGTGCCACCGGCCGCCCGCACGCCGTCCTTGACGTGCTTGGCCAGCCGCCGCAACCCGAAGTTGCATGGCATCGTCTCGATCCAGGTGTTGGCGATGCCGATGATGGGCTTCTGCAGGTCCTCGGTCGAGAACCCGATGTTCTTGAGGTAGGACCGCGCCGCGGCGCGGGTTGGACCCTCGAACAGGGTCCGGCTGTTGGCCCGGAGGTCGTGTGTGCCGCCATCGCGCCGGTAGATCGGATCGTCCTGCTCAGCCATGCGTCGTCCCCGTGAGTACAGTCGTGCATCTGACGGGTACCCACGTCCCGGGCCCGATCCGCGCCAGGGGCACGACGGGCGGTGTCCGTTTCGGGGATACCCTGCGAATCGCTCCTGATTGTAGTGCGTATCCGGAACCACTGCCGGTCGTCGCGCGAAGCTGTAGCCCGTTACGGCCAGCCGTGCGGCCGTTTGGCTATACTCGGGTCAACTTTCCGGATACATGGTCCAACGTGGACCGGTTCCCGGGACGTCGCCCTCTCCAACCGGGATCGTTGCCCGGCAACCGTGTCGCTTACGCCCACCGCCCACCCTCCGAAGGGAACTCCCGGATGCCCGTCGAGATCGTCAATGTGATCATCCTGCTCCTGAACGGCTTCAGTCTGCTCATCATCGGCCGGGCCCTGACGTCGTGGTTCGATCCCCAGATGTCGTCGCCGGTGGGTCGCTTCCTCTACAACGCGACGGAACCGGTGATCGGCCCGCTGCGCCAGATCATCCCGTCGCTGGGCATGATCGACATCACCCCGATCGTGGCGCTGCTCCTGATCCAGGTCATCACCCAGATCCTCGCCAGTTCGGTCTGATCCACGCATACGGCCCGGTACGGCAGCCTGGCGCGACTCGCGGATTCGGGCGGTGGACGGTGACTTCCTCGCTCCCGTAGCATGGACACTGCAATAGGCATCCCTGGCAGGTCGACAGGATGGGTGCCGCTCACGGGCCCGTGGGGCCAACGAGGATCACCAGGATGGCAGACACTCCCCGGCGGCATCGCGCCGATCCCGACCAGCCCGAGGACATCCAGCAGCGGTTCGGGACGGCCGTCTGGGTCTGGACCATCGGGTCCGGGCTCCTGATGCTCGTCCTGATCATCCTGCTCGTGTTGTCGATCGGCGGCTTCTGGCAGAGCGACTGGTGGCGGCCGCCGGTCTAGCCCGGGTCCTCCGTAGACCAATCGAACAGAAATCACGACGGCCCGGCTGCGGGTGGCCTTACGCCACTCCAGCCGGGCCGTCTGATGTTTACCCCGTCGATGGACTCCGCCGGGCGACGTGGCCACGGCATTGCGCGAGTTGCCGAAACGTTCCGGAGGGCCGGACCGTTCCAGAACAGGACGACTCTTCCCGGACGTGGCGGGAATGAACCCGGTCACGCCGGCAACGACCCTGGAGGTACGCGATGACCAGCCATCTGGCGAACGCCCCGATGACAAGAAGGCGAGCGATCTCGGTCGGTTCCGCTGCCGGAGCCGCCCTGCTCGCCGCCGCCGGGTTCCGGGAATCCACGCGAGCCGGCACCGACGCGACGCCTGAGGCAGGCACGTCGACTACCGGTGGGACCCCGGGCGCAACTCCGGCCGCCGGGACACCGGCCGCCGACGACGCGACGAGCATCCTGGTCCGGGTCGAGATCGGCGGCGGGTTCGTCACGCCGGCCGCCAACCTGGTCAACGCCCCGATCTACCAGCTCACGAACGATGGCCGCGAGATCACGCAGGGACCGCAGATCCTGATCTATCCTCCGCCGGCCCTGCCCAACTTCCAGGTCGCGACGCTCACCGACTCGGGCACCCAAACCATCCTCGACGCGGCCGCCGCTGCCGGACTGGTCGGGCAGGATCAGCAGTACCGCAACGACCAGGTCGCCGACCAGCCGACCACCCGGATTACCGTGGTGGCCGATGGCGTGACGGCAGTCACCGAGGCGTATGGTCTCGACATGCTGGAACCCGGTACGACCGGCGAGCTGGCGGACGCCCGCGACCGGATTCAGGCGTTCCTCGCGGCGCTCCAGAACCCGCCGAGCATGCGATCCCCGGCCGAGGTCGCCGTGCCGGAGTCGGCGTACATCGAGGAGCAGCTCCAGGTGGTGATGGTACCGGCGGAAGCGATCCTGCCGCCACCCGAGCCGGACGCCGTCCAGGGCAGCGAGCCGCAGCAGCCGTACGAATGGCCGCTCGAGACCCCGATCACCGACCTCGGGATGCCGCTGGTCGAGGCCAACGGTGGCGAGAACTACGACGGCCTCTTCCCCGGTGCCCGGGTCGCGACGTTGTCCGGTGCCGACCGGGAAGCCGTCCGGGCGCAGGCCGAGACCGCCAACCAGGAGTCGACCTGGCTGGACAACGACCAGGAGTGGGTGCTCCTGTTCCGCCCCGTCCTGCCGGGCGAACTCATCAACCTGGCCCGGCCGGATCTCTCCGCCGGGTCGGAGGGATGACACTGGCGTCTACCGTGGCGGGAGGCGATGACGCGACCACGCTGGCCAGCCGCATTGCCACCGAGGTCCTCGGTCGGGCAGTGACCGCCGTCCGGCCGCTGGCGGGCGGGATGGTCGCCCGGGGCTTTCGGGTACATGCTGGCGCCGATGCCGTCGTCGTTCGCGTCCAGCCTGGTCTACCGGGCGCCTTCGACGCCGACTGGGGAGTGATGCCGCTTCTCGCGGGGAGCGCCATCCCCGTGCCGGACCTGCTGGGCGCGGGTGTCACGGACGGCGCCGGCTGGACGGTCACCCGATTTGCGCCGGGAACCCCGGCCGACGCTTTGGACGCGGCGGCGCTTGGTGAGGTCTTCCCGGAGATGCTTTCGATCCTGGCAGCGATCCACCAGGTCGATCCCGGTTCGACCACCGGGTACGGGATTCTCGGCGCCGATGGTAACGGCCAGTCCGCGAGCTGGCGCCAGTCACACCTTGACCAGTTCGACCCGGCGAGGCCCGGCTACTGGCACGACTGGCGCCGGCGATTGGCCGACTCCCCGATGGACTGGGCGACGTTCGACGAATGGCACGGTCGCCTGCCGGACCTGCTGGCACGGTGTCCCGAGACGCGCGCACTGGTCCACGGCGACTACGGATACAACAACCTGCTGGTTCACGAGGGGCGTGTCAGCGCCGTGATCGACTGGAGCATCGCCCGGTGGGGCGACCCGCTCTACGATGTGGCGTGGCTGTCGGCGTTCCCGATGCCGATCGACCCGCGTCCGGCGCTGGACGCGGCGTTCGGGCACTACGGCGAGAATGCGGCTGACTATGCCCGCCGCGTAGCTACCTACCGCGCGATCGTCTACCTCGATACGATGCGGTCCTTCGCGGGTCGCAACGACGCCGACGCCCTGAAGTGGGTCGCCGGACTGCTCGAGGGACTCCGGCCCGAACTCGAGGTCTGATCTCAACCATGTCGTCCGATGAACAAGGAGGGGGATGATCGGGTCAGAATCATCCCCCCCTCCATCGCTACGTCGGCGCGACGCCGTCTGGCAAATCGCTGGGGTCGGGGTCCGGCAGGCCGAACCCGATTGCGTCCATCAGCCGGAGTGCGTTGGTCGAGGTGGCGATGCCGGGCCGCATCAGGTGGTCGAACGACATCACGGCACCGTCCGGCCCATCCGAGACATGCTCCCGGAAGTGGACCGGGACGGCTGACCGGGCGAGGGATGGCGTCTCTGCGAGGTCGAGGTCGTGGGTCGTGACCGCGCCGATCGCTCCCGTTGCCACCAGATGACCGACGATTCGCCGGGCGGCGATGCGGCGCTCGCGGGAGTTGGTTCCCTGCAGGATTTCGTCGAGCAGGTAGAGGAAGCGGCGCTCGCCCGGCGCGACGGCGTGGCTGGTCGCCGCGTCGGTTACCGACTTCAACCGGAGCAGCTCGGCCATGAAGAACGAGACGCCGGCCGCCAGCGAGTCCGTCACGCGGACACTGGTCCAGAGATCGACCGGCGGCATGGTCAGCGCCGTCGCGCAGACCGGCCCCCCGGCATTCGCCAGCACGGCGTTGACGCCGATGGAGCGGAGCAGCGTGCTCTTGCCGGACATGTTCGAGCCGGTCACCAGCAGGAACGAGCTAGAGGGGCCGACGGTCACATCGTTCGGAACTCTGGCATCGGCGGCGATCAGCGGGTGCCCCAGGGCGGTGCTCCTGATCGCGGTCTCGGCCGGGTCGATGCCGGGCAACACCCAGTCCGGGTTGTCCCCGGCGAGTCCGGCAAGGGCGCAGAGAGCTTCGGTCTCGGCCAGCGCGACCAGCCACTCCTGGACATGGGCGCCGTTGGTCGCCTGCCAGCGCTCGAGGGCTGCGAGTTGGTGAACGTCCCAGAGGACGGTCGCCTGCGCCGGGACGTAGGGGAGCGATCCGCGGGGGATCGACCATGACAGGATCCGGTCGAGTTGGCGCAGGGCCTGGGCGGCTTCGACGCCGCTGGCCGTGATCCTTTGCTGGATGTCGCGCAGGGCCGGCGCGGTGACGGACCATCCCGCGATGACCTCCAGCTGCGCGCCGTAGCGCTGCAGGGCGCCCTGCTGGCTGATCACCCGGCTGATGACATTCGCCGCCTGCCCGGCGAACAGGGACGAGACGGCCAGGTTGGCGATGATCACCGGCAACCAGAGCGGCAGGGGCGTCAGACCGATCAGGTTGGCGACCACGCCAAGCAGGAACAGCGCGGCGGAGATCCGGGCGAACCACGGCAGCCAGGGTCGGCTGGGCAGCCAGCGGTCGCCCTCTGCCCACGCCAGGAAGGCGTCCGGCGACCCGGCGGCCCGGCGCTGCCGCCCGCGCCGCGCCAGCTCCTGCCGGTCGTCCAGCCGCGGGGCCAGCTCGGCAACCGCCGCCTGCCGCGCCCGGACGACGGTGAGCGGGGCGGGGTCGAGCAGCCAGGAACGCAAGATCGTGCGGCCCAGCGTGCTGGTCGTGGTGTCGAGCAAGTGGAGCAGCGAGGCCGGTCCGGTAATGTCGAGGTCGGCGTCGTAGCGGTGAGCAGCGTCGGGCAGGGTGTCGTCGCGGAGCGGCAGGGCGTCCCAGTCGCGCCGGACGCGAGCTTCCCCCTCGGCATTGATGGCCGCCAGGATCAGCGCCCGGTCACGCACCCGGCCGAGCGCCCGGTGCTGGGTGACGAGGACGGTGAACACGACTAGCAGGACCGCACCGATGCCGATCATCAGCCATGACCGGTCGAGGATTCCCCAGATCAGAACGAGCAGGGCCACAATGAACGCGACGAGGCGGCCGTTGGCGACGATGTTCCAGCGCCCGGTCAGGGCCCTGACTTCACCGGCCCAGCGGTCATGCCGGTCCCGGTAGACCCTAGACGGATCGACACCGGTGGACTGGGCGGAGAGTATCGGGGGAGTCTCGGGCGGCAACGGCGGTCTCCGTTTGATTGACGGTCAGGAGGGCGAATAGCGGCGGAGGTAGCCGGAGCCCCGGTGGACCCTACCAGTGGGACGTCCGCTGTCGCCACCACGTTTCGTCGCTAGATGGTGTATGTACCGTCCAGACGGTTTAGTTACTCCGTGAGCGATTTCAATGGCCAGCAACAACGAGGTGACCGAGACGTGACCCGGAAGGCGTTACTTGGCGCCGCCGGGCGGATCGTCCAGCGTGATGGCGTAACGCGGCTGACCATCGACGCCGTCGCGGCGGAATCTGGTGTCAGCAAGGGTGGCGTGCTCTATCACTTCCGGACCAAGGACGCGCTGATCGCCGCTTTCGTGGACGGAGTCGCAGAGGCGTTCGAGGCCGACTTCGCCCGGATGACGGTGGAAGAGCAGGGAAGTGGAAGCCTTGCCGCGCTTCGGGGGTACGTGCGCGCCTCGACGATGCCCGACCCGGTCCCGCACCTGACCGCCGGGTTGATCGCCGCGCTGGCCTGGCGACCAGAACTCGGGCAGTTGGTCCGCAATCGGTTCACTGGATGGCATGCCCGGGCCCGGGAGGGCGTCCCGGACCAGGTCCTCGCCCGGACGATCTGCCTGGCGGCAGATGGTGTCTGGCTCTCGGCCTGCTTCGGCTACGGGTTGCATGACGAGGGGGACCGGGAGGCAATCTCCACCCGGTTACTGCGACTGGCCGACCAGGCCGGACAGCCCCTTACGCAGGAGGACTGACATGCTGCCCTGGGTCCTGGTCTTTATCGCCGGTCTGCTCGAGATCGGGTTCGCAGCGGCACTCAAGCAGAGCGACGGCCTGACCGAGCCGCTGCCAACCCTGGTGTTCGTCGTCCTCGGGACGGCCAGCTTCCTCGTCCTGTCACGCGCGCTGCGCTGGCTGCCGATCGGCTCCGCCTACGCCGCCTGGACCGGGATTGGCGGGGCGGGGACGGCGATCGTCGGGATGCTCTTCCTCGGCGAGCCGGTCGAGGTCATCCGGCTTGTCTCGATCGCGCTGATCCTGTCGGGTGTCGTCGGGTTGCAGCTCAGCGGCGGTGGTCATGACCGTGGCAAGGGCGTCGCCGAGGTCCAGCCCCACGCGGCACGGCCGACCGGCGAGATCATGCGGGAGATCTGAGATGGCCTGGACTCTGGTGATCATCGCGGGCCTGTTCGAGATCGTGTTCGCGACGGCACTCAAGGCGAGCAACGGGTTTCGCCGCCTGTGGCCAACGGTGACCTTCATCGTCTGCTCGGCGCTCAGCCTGGGATTGCTCTCGGTCGCGAGCCGGACACTCCCGATCGGGTCAGCCTACGCGGTCTGGACAGGCGTGGGCGCCGCCGGGACGGCGATCGTCGGGATGCTCTTCCTCGGGGAAACGCGGAACCCGGCCAGGTTGCTGGCGATCGCCGCGATCGTCACCGGCGTGATCGGGCTCCAGCTGACCAGTGGTTAGCCCGGCGTCGGTATACTCGCCGGACTGTCCGCGACGGGCGGCTCGCCGGGAGCCGTCCCGCGTCGCGCGGCCGGGCGGGTGACGATGGGGCCTTTCGAGCTGACCTTTCTCGGGACGGGGACGTCCAACGGCGTGCCGATGATCGGCTGCCGGTGCGATGTCTGCCGGTCAAACGACCCACGGGACCAGCGGACCCGGTCCTCCGTCGTGATCCGCGACACCGGGGATGACCGGACCTACCTCGTCGACACGGGACCCGAATTGCGGATCCAGGCGCTGGCCGCCGACCTCAACCATGTCGACGCCGTCCTCTACACCCACGCCCACGCTGACCACACGGCGGGCCTGGACGACCTGCGCCGGTTCAATGAGATGCAGCAGGGCCGGCTCCCGGCGTTCGCGAACTCTGTTGCGGCCGGGATGATCGTGGAGCGATTCGCCTACGCCTTCGCCGAGTGGCTGGGGTTCTGGGGCGGCAAGCCGGATCTCGACATGACCGTGATCGACGGCCCGTTCCGCCCCTTCGGGACCACGATCACGCCGCTGCCGTTCCAGCACGGGCGACTGCCGGTGGTCGGGTTCCGGATCGGCGACCTAGCCTACCTGACCGACGCCAAGGCCATCCCGGCGGAGACGATGGCGTTGCTGGAGGGCACGGAGGTCCTGGTCATCAACGCGCTGCGCGAGCGTCCGCATCCGACGCACCTCAGCCTGGCCGAGGCGCTGGAGGTCGTTGAGCAGATCGGGCCGCGCGAGACGTGGCTGACGCACATCAGCCACGAGATCAGCCACGCCGGGGTGGATGCCCGTCTGCCGGAGGGTGTGGGGCTGGCGTATGACGGGCTGACAATCCGCTGCGAACAGTAGCGAAATGCCCTAGGGTCCGTTGAAACGGACCCTAGGGCATCGGTTGTAGCCACGAGCGTGGATTGAGCGTCCGGTCCGGGTACCGGATTCCTTGCCGTCGCAATAGATTGGGGACTGCCGGAACCTAGCCTGAAGCTCAACGGACGATCGCTCGTCCTACGCCGTCACACCGGCCGGGGTGCCAATCGACGTCAAGGGGATGATCCCCTCATGCTCGGCGCGGAGCTGGCCGCAGGCGGCCTTGATGTCCAGCCCGCGGGAGTAGCGGACGGTGGTCCCGATCCCGTGGGCGGTCAGGATGCTGGCGAAGCGCTCGATCCCGGCATGGGTCGGGCGCTCGAACTTCAGGATCTCGACCGGGTTGAACGGGATCACGTTGACGTGGCAGAGCACGCCGCTGTCCCGGAGCAGTTCGGCCAGCTCGATGGCGACCTCGTCGCTATCGTTGATTCCCGACATCAACGCGTACTCGAACGAGATCCGCCGTCCGGTCCGGTCCGTGTACTCGCGGCAGGTCGCCATCAGGTCGGCGACGGGGTACCGCGTGTTGTGCGGCACCAGGCGATCGCGCATCTCGTCGTTCGGGGCGTGGAGCGAGACGGCCAGGTTGACCTGGTACGGCTCGTCGGCCAGCGCCCGGATCCGGGGCAGGATCCCGGAGGTGGAGATCGTGATCCGGCGGGCGCCGAAGCCCAGCCCGGCCGGGTCGTTGATGATCCCGATGAACGCCATCGTCGGGCGATAGTTCTGGAGCGGCTCGCCCATCCCCATCATCACGAGGTTGGTGAGCTTGCGCCCGCGGTCGCGGGCGGCCCGGGCAGCCCAGACCGTCTGCTCGACCATCTCGCCGGCCGTCAGGTTGCGCACGAGCCCGCCGATGCCCGTCGCGCAGAAGGCGCAGCCCACCGCGCAGCCCACCTGGCAGGAGATGCAGACGGTCGCCCGATCCGGGTAGAGCATGAGCACCGTCTCGACGAACTGGCCGTCGTCGGTCCGGAAAAGCGCCTTGACCGTGTCTCCGCCGTCAGCCTCGTAAACCGTAACCGGATGGAGGACGCCCATTGGCAGCGACCCGGACAGCTCCTCACGGAGGGCCTTCGGCAGGCCAGGCACGCCGTCCCAGTCGGACGCGAGGTGACTGTAGGCGCCGGTGAAGATCTGCTTCGCCCGGTAGCCCGGCTGACCCATCTCCTCGAGCTTCGCGGTGAGGCCAGCGAGCGAGAGATCGTAGAGGCCGGTCCGTCGCTGTGAAGGCGGCGCGGCACGGCGGCGCACCGGTGCGACCGGTGCGTCGATGGGCGTGACAGGTTCCGCGGGGGTGGTGTCCGCCGCGTCGGTGACGATATCGGGTGACGTCATGGGAATGTCCTGGGGATGCGCGTCGGGGAAAGTTACTAGACATAGTAGCACGGCACTCGCGCCGGTCTCCCGTGGTCGGGGCACACCCTATGCATCGCCTTCGGCCATACCGGGCGATCATTGGCACGACGTGCCGCGACCCGGACTGACCACACCGCATCGACAGGGAGAACAACCATGGGCCGCAAGACCGAAACGAGCGAGCAGGCACTGCGCATCACTGACAGCATCCCCGAGAGCACCTGGTACTGGGCGGCGCTGGCCTCGATCGGCGTGTCCGCGTTCCTCCGGCTCAAGGGCAACGCCCACTGGGCGCTGTTCGTTGGCCAGTGGCCGCCGACCTTCCTGCTGTTTGGCGTCTACACCAAGCTTGTCGGCAAGGGCAAGTAGGGTTGACTGACCGACGGGGCCGGGGACGATGGGGACGTGTTCCCGTCGCTCCCGGCCCCGTTGGCATGCCATGAAAGGACAGGCACCATGAAGAACCTGAGCATCGCCCTCGCCGCGTTCGGGCTTGGCTGGTTGCTGTACCGCGCGTTCCGGGACGCCCCGCCCGAGGACGAGGTCATCCGCGACCCGGCGCACGAGTTCGGGTCGTCGACCGGCGACGGCCAGGGTTGAGTCCGGCCGGTCCCGCATCGCCCGCCCATGCCGTACCATCGCTCCCTGCGATCGGCCGGCCGGGAGAGAGTAGGGACACGACATGGACATCGACCTGAACAGTGACCTCGGAGAGAGTTTCGGCGCCTACACGATCGGTGCCGATGAGGACCTGTTCACCGTTATCACGTCGGCCAACATCGCCTGCGGGTTCCATGGTGGTGACCCACGCAGCATCGAGCGGGCGATCCGGCGGGCGGGCGAACTCGGCGTAGGCGCCGGGGCGCACCCCGGGTACCCGGACCGGGTGGGGTTCGGGCGGCGTGTCGTCGTCTGCTCACCGGAGGAAATCCGGACCGACACGCTCTACCAGGTGGCTGCCGTCGCCGGGATCTGCCGAGCTCACGGCGTGCCGCTGCAGCACGTCAAGGCCCATGGGGCACTATCCCTGGTCGCCGCTCACGACGAGGCGGTCGCGACGGCGTTCGTCGCCGGCGTCCGCCAGTTCGACCCGGAGTTGCCGATCCTGGCCAATCCCGGCGCGCTCCAACGAGCGGCGGACGCGGCCGGGCAGCCGTTCGTCGTCGAGGCCTTCGCCGACCGGACCTACCACGCCGACGGCCGGCTGACATCCCGGACCCGTCCGGACGCCCTGATCACCGATCCTGAGGCCGCGGCGGCCCGGATGCTGGCGATGGTCCGGTCCGGCACGCTCCCGACCGTGGACGGTGACGACCTGGAGGTCGAGGCCCGGTCGATTTGCGTGCACTCGGATACGCCGGGCGCCGTCAAGATCATGGGTGCTGTCCGGCAGGCGCTGGAAGCCGATGGCGTGACCATCGCCCGTTTCGGCGCGTGACCGGAAACGCGAGCTGGTCGCTCCGGGTGCGCCCGCTGGGCGACCGCGCGCTCATCGCCGAGCTGCTGGTCGACGATGGTGACGGTGCCCGGCTCGCGATGCCCGGCCCGGAGGCGACGCGCCGGACCCTGGCGTTCGCGCAATATGCACGTGTGCAGCTGGGTTCGGCGGCGGTCGACATTGTCCCCGCCTATCGCTCGGTGCTGATCGAGTACGACCCGGACCTCACCACCTTCGATCTCGTTCGCGACGCCATCCAGGGCGAGGACATCAGTGGTTCACCTGGCAGTGACGACGCCGGGCGGACGGTAACCATCCCGGTCCTGTATGGCGGGGAAGCCGGTCCGGATCTCGAAGACGTGGCCGCCCACGCCGGCCTGCCCATCGGGGAAGTCATCGCTCGTCATGCGGGCGGTGACTACCGGGTCGCCTTTCTCGGCTTCTCTCCAGGTTACGCCTACCTGCAGGGGCTACCGCCAGAGCTTGCCACCCCTCGCCTCGGCACGCCGCGGGCGCGGGTCCCGGCCGGGTCCGTCGCCATCGGTGGCGCGCAGACGGGCATCTACCCGCAGGCGACACCCGGCGGCTGGCGGATCGTGGGGCAAACCCCAGTGGCAATGTTCGATCCGGCCTGCTCGCCGGGTGCGCTCCTCGGTCCAGGTGACCGGGTTGCCTTCCGTCCGATCGACCGACGAACGTTCCACGATATCGCCGCGCGGGTCCGGGCCGGGACGTATGCCCCGGAGACCGTGGACGCCACCGGCGCACCGGTACGTATCGCCACCAATCGGCTCGCGACAAGTACCGGCCGGGGGCTGGCGGCGCTGGAGGTTGTCGCTCCCGGCCTGATCACGACGGTACAGGATCGGGGACGACCGGGTCGTGGGGCGGAGGGCGTTTCGCCGGGAGGCGCACTGGACCGCTCTGCGGCCGCGGCGGCCAACCGGCTGGTCGGCAATGGTCCGGACGCGGCACTCCTGGAGATCGGCGTGACAGGGCCGACGCTACGGGCGCTCCGGCCGGTTGACGTCGCGGTCGCCGGAGCGGATCTGGGCGCTACCGTCGCCGGACGACACGTCTCGCCGTGGTCGGCGGTCCGGCTCCGTCCCGGCGAAACGCTGGCGTTCGATCCAGCTCTCGCGACCCGCTCCGCGATGCGCGCTTACCTCGCCGTCGCGGGTGGCATCGACGTGCCGGTGATGCTTGGTGGACGAGGTACGGATTTGACCGCCGGGTTCGGCGGGGTCGACGGCCGCCCACTCCGGGCGGGGGACGTCCTGCGGGTCGGGCCGGCAGGGCATCGGAGCCGGACCTACGGGGTGGTCGGTCCTCGGCCGCGGGAGTATGGCGCGGTGGTGACCCTCCGGATCGTCGTTGGCCCCAACGATGACCTGATCGCACCGGGCGACCTCGAGCGGCTGCTTGGAGAGCCGTATCGGGTGACATCGCAGTCCAGCCACATGGGTGTCCGGCTCTCCGGACCGGGGCTGACCGTGGCCGGGGCCGGTGATCTCGTCTCCGAGGGCATCATGACCGGGACCCTCCAGATCCCGGCCGACGGGCAGCCGATCATCCTGCTTGCCGGACGTGGGACGGTCGGAGGCTACGCCAAGGTGGCCGGGGTGATCGACGCTGACCTCGATCTCTGCGCCCAGCTGCGCCCCGACACGCTGGTCCGGTTCCAGGCGGTCACGCTGACCGAGGCGACCGTCGCTGGGCGTGCTTACCGGGAACGGCTACGCTGGCTGACCGACGACATCGTCGCCATGAGCATGGTTCGAGCTGTGAAGGGACGACATGACTGATCACCGGACGGATGCGTCGCTGGTCGCGTTCGCGGAGCGGGCTGGCGCTCTCGGCGTCCGGGTCGAGCGGGTCCCCGACGTGGCGGCGGCCGCGACGGTCATCCATTCGGAGCGGTTGCAGGATGCGGGGGACGTCGTGCTGACCGGTGAGCTGGTCCGCACCATTCCAGCCCTTTCCGACATACTTGGCCGCGATGTCACCGTCCGGACCGCCACGAGTCCCGCCGCTGTCCGGGACGCACCGCTGGCGGTGACGCTGGCTCGTGCGGCGTTCGCCGAAACCGGATCGGTGCTGCTCGCCGAGCCGGACCTGGCCGATCGCTCGGCGGGGATGCTGAGCCGGACGCTGGTCGTGCTGATCCGAACCGCTGACCTGCTGCCTGGATTGGATGACGCGGCGGCGATGCTGCGGCGGCTGGCAACAGCCCCCGGCGCCGCCTATGCCACCATCATGACCGGGCCTTCCCGGACCGCCGATATCGAGCGCGTGCTGACGGTCGGCGTCCAGGGACCCGGTCGCGTCGTGGTCGTCTTCATCGATCGTTTCGACTAATCGTGTCGACTGATCGTCCCATCGTTCCCAATCCAGCTCGGAGCTTCCCTGATGACCGCCTCTCCCCACGATGTGATCCGTGGCGCCAAGCCGACCGTCGATGGCATCTCTCCCGATCACGGCGGCACCGAGCACGGTGCGCCGGAACGGCCCTTCGGTACCCGCTACGACGAGGCACTGGGCGACGGGCGACTGTCGGGCAACCTGACCCGGTTCCAGCAGGCGTGGCGCGGCAATCGGACCGACGCCATCGCCTCGGTCGAGTTCGCCGATCTGCGGGACCGGCTGCGGGAACGCAAGGCGGCGACGATTGCCGATCTGGATGGGCAGATCGCCCGCTTCCAGGCCGCCGCGGAGGCAGCCGGCGCTCGCGTCCACCACGCCGTGACGGCTGCCGACGCCAACCGGATCGTCCGGGAGCTGGCGCAGTTGCACGGTGTCGACCTGATCGCCAAATCCAAGTCGATGGTGACCGAGGAGATCGAGCTCAACCACGACTTCCGCGGTCACGGTATCGACGTCATCGAGACCGACCTCGGTGAGTGGATCGTCCAGGTGATGGGACAGCGACCGAGCCACCTCGTCATGCCCGCCATCCACCTCGGCCGACAGCAGATCGGCGAAGTCCTTACCGATCGGTTGGGGCGCGAGGTCTCGCGGGAGGACATCGGCGAGCAGGTCCGCGTGATCCGGGACGAGATCCGCGAGGTGTTCTTCACGGCCGGGATGGGGATCACCGGCGCCAACGCGCTGATCGCCGAGAGCGGCACGGTCATGATGTGTACCAACGAGGGCAACGGGCGCCTGACGTCGTCGGTGCCGCCCGTCCACGTCGTGCTGGCCGGAATCGAGAAGCTGGTCCCGACCTTCGACGACGCCGTCACCCAGCTTCGCCTGCTGGGTCGGAGCGCGACGGCACAGGCGCTGACCTCGTACACGACGTTCATCACCGGGCCGACGCCGGGCCACGAAATGCACATCGTCCTGGTCGACAACGGGCGCCGCCGGATGGCGGAATTGCCGGAGTTCAGTGAGGCGCTGCACTGCATCCGCTGCGGTGCCTGCTCCAACGTCTGCCCGCCCTACAGGGAAGTCGGTGGCCACGTCTTCGGCCACATCTACACCGGCGCCATCGGACTGGTGGTCACGCCGTTCCTGGGTGGCCCGAACGGGCTGGACGCTATCGCCGGCCCGCAGAGCCTGTGCGTGAGCTGCAACGCTTGCGAGACGGTCTGCCCGGTCGGGATCCCCCTGCCGCGCCAGATCCTTGATGTCCGGCGCATGGTCGTGCGGAAGAAGGGGCTGCACCCGGCCAAACGGGCGGCGTTCGCGGTGCTGTCGCGGCGCAGGGTCTTCGATGCGGCGACCCGGGTCGGGTCGGTCGCGCAGTTGCCGGTCACCCGGGGCGGGCCGTTCATCCGGACCAAGGCGCCCGTCCTGAACCGGCAGACCCGGTGGCGTAGCATGCCGGCACTGGCGCGCCGGCCGCTCCGGGATCGCGTCCGGGTCGGGGAGTTCCTGCCGGCGCTCCCGGCCGTCGTCCCCAACGGAGCAGAGGGCAGGACGGTCGCACTCTTCCCCGGTTGCATCACCGACCGGCTCTACCCGGAGCAGGGCCAGGCCGTCACGGACACCCTGCGTCACCTCGGTGCCCGGGTCGTCTACCCGGCCGGACTCGGCTGCTGCGGTCTCCCGTCGAGCAATTCGGGCGACGAAGCGGGAGCGCTCCGGATGGCCCGGCAGACGATCCGGGCGCTGGAGCGGACCCGGGCGCACTACATCGTCTCGGGCAGCGCCTCGTGCGTCGCGATGATCGCGCAGGACTACGCGCACCTGTTTCGGGATGATCAGGTCTGGCTGGCCCGGGCGGAGGGGGTCGCCCGGCGGGTGATGGACTTCACGACGTTCCTCGCGACGGTCGCCGCCCTTCCCGCCGGAAGTCTCGCCACCGGCGCCTCGTCGACGCTCGTCCCGGATGGGACCGTGACGTACCACGACTCCTGCCAGGGACTGAACGCGCTCGGACTGTCTGCCAAGCCCCGTCGCCTGATCGCCGACGTGCTGGGCTACCGGATCGCCGAGCTGACGGAGAACACCCTCTGCTGCGGGTTCGGCGGGTCGTTCAGCTTCGAGCACCCGCGCGTCGCCGAGCGGCTCCTGCGGCACAAGCTGGAGGACGCCGACGGGACTGGTGCCCGCGTTCTCGTGACCGACAACCAGGGTTGCATCATGCACATCCGGGGCGGTGCCGATGCCTCCGGTCGTTCCCTTCGTGTGGTCCACATCGCCGAGCTGCTGGCGGAGCGCCTGCGCGCGATGGCCGGAGCCTCGTGAGGGTTGGGTCCCCGAGGCTTCAGGTGAGCGGTCACGCGAAGACCATCCCGCGGCCGCTGTCCGGTGACTAACGTCAGTCGAACCGGATCCCCAGTTTGATCGAGCGTTCCGGGTGCTCATCGATCTCCCGGTAGGCCTCGGCGCTGTCCTCGAAGGACACGATGGGCGTGATGATGCCGTCGGTCCGGATGCGTCCGGTGGCCAGCCAGTCGAGGCTGGTCCGGACCATCCGGTCCAGGTTCCACCCGGGAGCGTCACGCATCGGCAGGCTTTCGGCTCGCACCGAGACCATCTGCAGCCGATTGACGTGGAACTCGTCGCCGAGGTACACGCCGGTGGCGTCCCGCCCGTAGAACGAGACCATGCAGACCGTGCCACCGAAGCGGGTGGCACGGATGGCCGAGTTGAGCGCCAGCGTGTTGCCGGACGTCTCGATCGCCACATCTACCCCGAGGTTGTTGTACTGGCTGATCTGTTCGCTGTACCCGCCGATCAGCCTCGTCCGTGGAGCTGAGTCGACCAGCGAATCGGGCAGGTCGAGCTGGCGGACCGCCATCCCGGCGTCGCCGTCCCCCGCTGTCGGGTCCAGGACCACATCGGCACCCAGCGCCTGGGCGACGTCCCGTCGTGGCGCGATGGGGTCGAGGGCGATCACGCGCGACGCTCCGGCCAGCTTCGCCAGCTGGATTGTCATCAACCCGATCGCACCCAGTCCGAAGACGGCGACGGTATCGCCGAGCTTGATCCCGCCGTCGCGGATCGCGAAGGCCATCACCGCAGGATCGAGGCAGACAGCCGCCTCGTCGGTCAGGCCCGCCGGCATCGCGTCGGCGCTGGCCTGATCCACCGTCTGGGTTTCCCGGATCGGGAAGTGACCGAAGACCCGGTCACCGACGGAGAACCGGGAGACGTCGCTACCGACCTCCGACACCGTTCCGGTCGCCATGTTGCCCAGCCCGCGGGGGAACCCACGTGGCTCTCCGTCGACCGGTCGGGGCCGCACCGCGCCGTAGACCGGGTCGTACGGCCGGTTGGCCGACGGCTCGTTCCGGTAGCCGACCAGCTCGGTTCCATGCTTGGGTGAGGCGAAGTCGGTCCGGATCCGGATATCGGTCGGACCGAGAGTCGGATCGTCGTAGTGCTCGATGACAGGGGTGCGGGGCCGGATCGCGCGAAGAGCTCGGGGCATGGTCTGGTCCTCATCGGCGAGACGGGATTCGGCGCATCGGCGCGCCACGACGAAGAGCGGCATCGTACGACAGCCTCGAGCCACTCGTGAATCGTCCTCATCACGCTTCAAAGCTGCCGTCTGGCAGGTAACGATCGGTAAGTGAATCCGATCCCGTGAGTCGAGCGTATAGGGAATCGGTGCCACATCTTCAGGTGATTTGTCCGGGACGTCACGCGGCGTCCGGCGTCGTGGTGCCGACCCTTAAAGAACGGGAGCGACGGACATGGACGAGCAGACCCAGCGATCGGCATCCGGTGGAGTTCTCGGACGGCGGCAGGTGATTGGAGCTGCCGCCGCGATCGTCATGACGCCCGCCGTCGTCGCGGTGGCCTACGGCGCCCCGGGACGAGGGGAGTCGACTCCGGCAGCCTCGCCGGAAGCGACCCCTGGCGGGACTCCGGAAGCGCTGCAGACCGTCGAGGCCTTTGATTTCGGCTTCGAGCCCACCACGCTGGAAGTCGAAGTCGGTGAGACGCTGGAGCTGTTCAGCACCGGTGATGCGCCCCACAACTTCGTGATTGAAGGGTATGAGGACGAGGCGGTCGATTTCCCTCAGGATGGCAGCAGTATCGAGTGGACCGTTCCGGATGACCTGGAACCTGGCACCTACACGTTCTACTGCAGCATCGGCAATCACCGCGCCCAGGGGATGGAGGGCGAGATCACCATCGTCGCCGCGGCGGGTGACGATGACGAGGCCGGTGCGGCATCGGACGACGACGCATCCGGGACGACCGTCGAGGCATTCGAGTTCGGTTTCGATCCGGTGACGATCGAGGCGGCACCAGGTGACACGATCGGCTTGTTCAGCAGTGGCCAGGCTCCGCACGACTTCGTGATCGAGGGATTCGAGGATCAGGCCGTCGTCTTCCCGCAGGACGGCAGCACCGCTGAGTGGACCGTACCGGATGACATGCCGGCCGGGACCTACGTCTTCTACTGCAGCGTCGGTAACCACCGGGCACAGGGGATGGAAGGCGAGATCACGATCACTGAGTGACTCGGTACTGATCGCCTGCGGTGTATGAAGATGCCAACCGGGAGCCTCCCGGTTGGCATCATCGTGTTGCCCAAAGCCGGGCCGGGCGACCGGTCCCTGTTACCATCGCCGTCGCGCCGCCGTAGTCACGTGCTCGCCCGCCGTCTGGGATCGCCCGGCACCGGTCCGCTCGTCCTGTCCCAGAGGTCCCCATGGCGTCACGTGTTCCCGGAGCGTCCGTCCCTGCAGCGTCAACCTCGATCCATCCGGCAGATAGTTTCACCCCGGATCGGCGTGGACTCTCCATCCGGTTCTGGACCTCCACGTTGGTCGTGCTGCTCCTGCTCTGGGCGAGCAGCGCGCCGTCGGTGCTCTATCCGCTCTGGGCGGCACGGTTCGAGTTTTCCTCGCTGGTCCAGACGGCGGTCTACAGCTGCTATCCGTTCGCCCTGATCGTCGTGCTGCTGGTCGGTGGCGGGATATCGGACCGGATCGGGCGGCGCCGGACGATGCTGTTTGGCATGGCCACGATCGCGGCAGGCGTCGTCCTCCTCGCATTTGCCCCCGGACTCTGGGCCCTGGTCCTCGGGCGCGTCCTGCAGGGATTGGGAACGGGACTGGCGCTCGGCGCGTCCAACGCCTCGATGATCGAGAACGAGCCGGACGGCGATACCGTCCGCGCCTCGGCGATGATCTCGGTCGCGTCGGCGGTCGGCCTGCTCAGTGGGCCGATCGTGACCGGCTCCCTCGTCGAATACGCCCCGTGGCCACTCCACCTGCCGCTCTCGCTGTTGCTGGTGCTGCTGGCGGGATCACTGGCCCTGCTGGTCGCGGTCCGGGACGCGGGCGGACCATCGGCATCACCAGCCGTCGCGCAGGATCGCTGGCGACCGCAGACCATATCGGTCCCGCGGGACCTGCTTCCGGTCTATGCCGTCGCGGCACTTGCGGTCACGGCATCGTACGCCGCCGGAGCGTTGATCCTGTCGCTCGGAGCGCAGATGGCGCGTGAACTCGTCGAAACGAGCCAGGCACTCGTCATCGGGGCGCTGCTGGCGCTCAACCCGATCGGGATCGGGACCGTCGCGCTGTTCGGGCGACGGCTGCGGTCGGATACCGCGATGCTGGTCGGCGGGATCCTGGCCTCGATCGGGCTGGCCGGGTTGATCCTCACCGCTGCGACGGGGTCGCTCTGGTCGTTTTTCGGGGCGCTCGGGCTTGGCGGATTTGGTCAGGGACTGCTCGTGCTCGGCGGACTGGCGCTCATCAACATCCACGCGCCGGGACACCGCCGGGGCCAGACGCTGTCGGCGGTCTATCTCGCTGCCTACGTCGGCCAGGGGTTGACAGCGGTAGTCGTCGGGCTGCTCGCGACCCGGCTGGATCTGCACCGGGCGGTCGAGATCTTCGCCCCGGTGATGATCGCTGCCTGTCTGCTCTCGGCCGTGCTGGCGGTCCGGGACCTTCGTCGATCCCGGCCCGCCTGACGATCAGCCCTGTCGCTCGGCGGCGCGCTCACCGAAGCGGCCGTAATGGACGACCTCCTCGAACGGGCGACGTCCGCCATTGACGGGCGGCCGGTCCGGCACGGAGCGATCGGGGAAGCCCAGTCCGATGGCCGAGCGGACGATCATCTCGTCCGGAATCCCGAGCAGGCGCTTGACCTCTTTTGACCCGGCGGCGCTGAACCAACCGGTCCCGGAGCCAAGCCCGTAGGTGTCGGCGAGCAGCATGACCCGCTCACTCACACGCCCCTCGTCGTAGGGCGTGTGGTTGGGGTGCATCGCCAGCACGATTGCGGTGTCGACACCGGCGAGAAAGCCGGCGAAATCGCCGGACTGTGACAGTGTCTCCAGGTCGCCCCGGTTGCGGACGACGACGAAGTCCCACGGCTGGCTGTTCTTGGATGAGCCGGTCCAGCGGGCGACTTCCAGCAGGTCGGTCAGGATGTCGTCCGGGATGGGCAGGTCGGTGTAGCGGCGGCGCTGGCGCAGGCCACGGAGCAGGTCGCTGGTGTCATTCGGTTTCGGGCGGGGCATTGGTGATCGTCTCCCATAGTAGTGGCTGATCAGACTGGGGTGATGTATCGCGAGGCGTGCCACCGGTCCGGCCCAAGTAGGACGAACGACGACGTCCCATCCAGCGATGTTACCGGTAGTTGTGGGACTCCGGGCGGATGCGGCTGAGGCGGGCCTCGACGTCGATCACCTCGCCGGGCTCGTCGTAGCCGTTGTGTGAGGCGACGATCAGGACCGGGCGGAGGGTGCGCATCTCGGCCGGCTCGGCGGGGGCCGGCGTGGTCTCGACCTGCGGCAGCCGCTGGCGGGCCTGGGTCAACGGGCGGATCTCCTCGGCGACGATGTTGATCGTGCCGTTCTGCTTCTGGAGCAGGCCGGTAATCATCAGGAACGGTTCACCCCGGACCAGCAACCGGTGCGACTCGTAGAGGTGGGGCCGGACGATGATGTTGGCCAGCCCGACCTCGTCCTCCATCAGCAGGAACGTGATCCCCTTGGCCGTCCCCGGCCGCTGCCGGCAGACGACCATCCCGGCGATGGTCAGGGTGATCCCGTGGGGCAGGTGGAACAGATCGGTCGTCGAGACCACGCCCGCAGGGAGCTGGGTGCGGAGCAGGCCGAGCGGGTGCCAGTTGGGCGAGACGCCCGTCCCGCCGTAGTCGGCCGCCATCCGGTCCCAGGCTGGCATCGTGGGCAGCTCGACCATGTCCTGCGCGACCGGGAGCGCCAGCGCCTGCTGGGTGACGATCCGCCGATGCTTGCCGGCGCGGCGCCCCTTCACGTTGGTCGTCCCCTCGGAGCGGTCGGTGTGGGCGACGGGAGCGATGAACAACCCGATCTGCCACATCGCCTCGCGCCGGCTCAGCCCGAAGACATCGAAGGCGCCGACGGCGGCCAGCGCCTCGGCCGCCTCCCGCTTCATCGGGACCCGGCGGATCAGGTCGGCCAGGGATCGGAACGGGCCGTGGGCGCGCCGGTCGGCGACGATCCGCTCCGCCGTCTCCTCGCCCAGCCGGGAGATGTACTGCAGGCCGATCCGGACCGTCGTCCGCCGCTCGACCGTGCAGCGGACCTCACTGACGTTGATGTCCGGCGGCCAGACCCGGACGCCGGCCCGCTTCGCGTCATTGACGATGACGTGGGGTGGGTAGAACCCCATCGGCTGGTTGTTGAACAGCGCGCAGGTGAACGGCGCCGGGAAGTGGTACTTCAGCCAGCACGACTGGTAGGCCAGCACGGCGAAGGAGACGGCGTGGGCGCGGGGGAAGCCGTACTCGGCGAATCCGAGCAGCTTGCGGAAGATCTCCCGGGCGGTCGGCTCGTCGACGGGTTCGAGCTCGTTCTTCGCGGCGCCGTCGCGGAACTGCTCCCACCACGCGGCCATCGCCTCCTTGCTCCGCTTGCGGGTGATCGAGCGGCGCAGCCCGTCGGCCTGCCCGGCGGTGAACCCGGCGACGGCCATCGCGACCTCGATCACCTGGTCCTGGTAGAGGATCACGCCGAGTGTGTCCTCCAGCGACTCTTTCATGCTGGGGTGGTCGTAGGTCGGCTGGAAGTCGGGGTTGGTCCGGCGCTGCATGTACGGTGAGACGGCCCCGCCGATGATCGGACCGGGGCGGATGATCGCGACCTGGACGACGAGATCGGCGAGCGTCTCGGGCCGGACCTTGAGCAGCGTCTGGATCTGGGCTCGGCTCTCGATCTGGAATGTCCCGATCGTGTCGCCCCGCTGGATCATCGCGAACACGTCCGGGTCCTCGTAGCTGATCCGGCTGAGATCGACCATCGGCGCGTCCGGCCAGGCGACGTGGACCAGGTCCAGGCACTCCTCGACCAGCGACATCATGCCGAGGGCGAGGAAGTCGATCTTGACGAAGCGGGCGTCGTCGCAGGAATCCTTGTCCCACTGGATCAGGTGGCGATCGGCCATGGACGATGGCTGCATCGGAGCCAGCCCGACCAGCGGCTGCGATGAGATCACCATCCCGCCGGAATGCTGGCCGACGTGGCGCGGCATCCCGGCCAGTTGCCCGGTCAGCTCGACCAGCAGGCTCCAGGGAGTCGTCTCGATCCGGGCGGCGTACTCGGGGATGTGCGCCAGCTGTTCGGCGAGGTGGCGGGCGCTCGTCGGCTCGCTCAGCCGGCTGATCCGGTCGAGGTCGGCGATCGGCAACCCGAGCGCCTTGCCGACGTCGCGAACGGCCGACCGGAGGCGGTAGGTCGAGAAGGTGCAGATCAGGCCGGCGCGGTCGGGGTAGACCTCGTAGATCCGGGCGATCAGCTTCTCCCGGATCTCCCGGGGGAAGTCCAGGTCGATGTCCGGGACGGAGCGCAGTTCCTCGTTCAGGAAGCGACCCAGCGACAGGTTGTGCTGGACCGGATCGACCGGCGACAACCCGATCAGGTAGCAGACGATCGAGGAGACGGACGAGCCCCGTCCCCGGCCCGGCGGCAGCGAGATGGCCGACGGGTTGCCATTGGCGTGGCGGAGTTCGGCGGCGACCTGCCGGGCCAGTTCCAGCAGGTCGTGGTGGAGCAGGAAGAAGCCGGCCAGCCCGTGGTGCTTGATGAGCGCCAGCTCGGTATCGAGTTTCTCCCGCGCCTTGTCCCGTGACGGGTGACCCAACGGGTAGCGCTCCTCGAACATCCCGTGGCACATCGTGGCCAGGTAGCTGTCCGGTGACTGGCCGTCCTCGGTCGGGTAGTCGGGGAACTCGTAGTCCAGGTTGCGGGTCAGGTCGAAGGCGGCGCAGCGCCGGGCGAGCGTTATCGACTGGGCGATGGCCTCGGGATAGAGCGCGAATCGCTCCGCCATCTCCTCGGCGTCGCGCAGGTAGAAGTGACTGTTGGCGCGGCGTTCCCGGTGGGTGGCGTCCAGAGAGCCACGGTTGCGGATCGCCACCAGGACATCCTGCAGCCGGTGGCGATCCTGGCGGTGGTAGTGGACGTTGCCGGTCGCCACGTACGGCAGCCCGGCCATCGTCGCCAGCCGGACCAGCTCGCGGACGCGGCGGGTATCGCCATGGGTGAGGTTGTGCTGGAGTTCGACGACGACGCTGTCCGGGCCGAACCAGTCGACGTAGCGGTGGAGCAGGTCGCGGGCTTCGCCGTAGCGACCGGCGTCGACCAGCCGGCTGAGCATCCCCTCGCGGCAGCCGGTCAGCAGGATCAGCCCGTCGGCGTGGTCCCGGAGCAGGGCCGGGTCGAGGGTTGGGCGGCGCTCCTCCAGCGTCAGGTTGGCTGGCCGGGGCGCATCGATCGGGGTCGGCGGGTTGGTGATGGTCGGCAGGGTCGCGCTCTGGTAGTGGGCGGCGGTGATCAGCCGGCAGAGGTTGGCGTAGCCGGTCCGGCTCTCGACGAGCAGCGTCAGGTGGGAGCCGTCGGTCAGGGTCAGCTCGGCGCCGACGATGGGCTGGATTCCGCGCTCGACGCAGGCGCGAGAGAACTCCAGCGCGCCATGCAGCCCGTCGTGGTCGGTGATGGCGAGGTACTCGTAGCCCAGCTCCGCGGCCCGCGCGACGATCTCCTCCGGGTGGGAGGCGCCGTCGAGGAAAGAGAACGCGGTGTGCAGGTGGAGCTCGGCGTAGGTCGGCGGCGTGGCGTCGCCAGGGTACCGCGGACTGCCAGGCCCGGTATCACGCCGGGTGGCGTCCTGCTGTCGTGGTTCCAGGTTGACTGGTCGTGGTGGCCACATGGTTCAGTCTGCCTGGCTGAGGAGAAGATGATCCCCGGGCTGATTGCTGCCTGCCGGGATGCCCCAAAACAGACCCCACCCCCGGCCCCTTCCCGGCTCCGGGTTGTCGCGTTGATGGCGCACAAGGCTTCAGCCCCCCGGCCCGGAGAGGGGTGCCGCCACGTCCTGCATGACGACCTGGAACAACTCGGGAAGCGCTCCAGCGCGACATGTCGAAGCCCCTCTCCGGGCCGGAAGACGAACGCAGGGCTTGCCGGGAGTGAGCGACCGGAGCCGGGGAGGGGTCTGCTTCCGGGCGGCCCTGTCTGCATCGGACCAGCCCGTTGGTCATAGCCCTTCAGCGCCACCCGGCCGGGTGAGTGCCCGGGATCGCCCGTGCGGGACGAACGCCGTATCCGTCAATACGCCTGCTTGTGCCACGTGTCCGCGACGGTGTCGTGGTAGATCGTGCGGATAGTGCCGTCGACCAGCTGGACCTCCAGATAGTGCCGGGAGATCGGGGCGCGCCACCACTCATCCTCCACCCACCACTCGTCCGTGACGGCGGTGATCCGGCGGGCGGTCCGGCCCTCGATGATCGCTGCCGGGTGGCCGTCCGGTCGCCGGCCCGCGACCTGAATCCCGCGTGGGACGTTCAGTGAGCGCAGTTGCCGGGTCGTCGTGACATCGTCCGCTGCCGGAGTTCCCCAGGCGGGATCGTCGATCCGTCTCAGGGCCATCGCTCGTCCTCCCCTCGTCGCGTAGTTCTCGTCGTGTGACGCTTTGGGCACGCGTCATGGCTCGTAGCTGACCAGGGCATGACGCCGCTCCGGGATCCGCGACCACGGCTCGACCTCGGCGATCCGGTAGACCGGCGAGGTGCCGTAGCGCTGCTTGAGTTGCTGGACGGCCTCGACCAGCGGCCGGGGACGGCGCCGGCGAACGCCGGGCAGGATCTCCTGACGGGCCGGGGCGGTGATGATCCCGGTCAGTGAGAGCGTCACCTGCTCGGCCGGACCAGGCAGCGCCAGGTCGCCGAGGCGCTGGCGGAGGACCTCGCCCATCCGCTCGTATCCCGTCGGCTCGCGCAGCGTCAGCAGCCGGTCCCATGAGCGGCCGTCCTCGATCGCGGCGCTGATGCTGACCTGGCGGACGTGGCGGTCACGCATGTCCGGCCGGCCGAAGGCGCGGGTAATTCCCTCGTCGACGCCGAGGAAGAACATCTCGCGGCCGGTCGACGGCGCCGGCAGGTCAACCCGCTCGGTAATCGTCAGGATCTCCGGGCGTGGACGGACCGTCGTGTCGGCGGCGTCGCTCCGGCCAGTGGCCAGCAGCCAGGCCCGCCCGCCGGCCGTACCCAGTCGGGCCGTGACGGCGCCGGGCGCGAGGTCGGCCAGCTGGCCCAGTGTCTTCAGCCCCAGCCGGATCATCAGGTCGGCCATGTCGGCCGGGACGGGCAGCGCCGTGCTCGGCTCCGGGGCGAGAAAGCTGGCGACGTCGTCCGGGAAGACCACGCGGGATCGGCCGGGTGGTGATTTCCGGGCGGCGACCCATGCGGCGAACCGGCCGGGCGCCACCCCGGCCCGCGGTCGCAGCGAAGCCGGGATCGCCGCCAGCAATCGCTCGGCTGCGCGGGGCGGAGAACCGAGCAGGCGGGCCGAGCCGGTCAGGTCCACGTACCAGCGGCCGGGGCGGTCGGCCTCGACGAGCGGGCTGAGCTCGGAGAGTGACCCGAGGATCGCCTCGGCGACGTCACGCTCCCGGGCTGGATTGGGATCGGCGACGACGACCTCAGGGACCATCGCCATCGCCTCGCGCAGCGTCATGCCGGTCCGGATGCCGCGGGCGACGGCTTCCGGCGAGGCGTCGGCGACGACCGGCCGGCCGCCGGGGAGTGGTCCAAGGACGAGCGGCAATCCATCCAGCTCGGCCTGCCCCAGCAGGGCAACCCGGAGCGGGAAGTGGGGGACGAGGACGCAGGCGATGACCGGACGACGACCCGGGAAGGCGTCACTGGCAATCATGCCGGGAAAGGTTGGAGCGGTTGCGCGTGCCATAGGTGTGGCCGATCCGTCGTGAGCCGGTACCAGCGGGCGGTACCAGCATCCGAGCACCGCGCGGGAAGCGGCTCCGGGTGACTGACCAGCAGAGTAGAACATATGTTCTAGTATGGCAAGTGCGGGATGTGCCGTGCCATCGCGGCGATGCTTTCCAACGAGAGGCCAGGATGACTGGAAAGTTTATGTGTATCGCCGGAATGGAATTGTGACCGTATGTCACACGGTGACGGTGCTGGCGGCGGATGACGCGGCGCCGGCGGCGATCAGCTCCACGAGACCCGATGCAGGCAGTCGATCAGGACGCCAGAGGCTCAGCAAGGGGTTCTTGACGCACCTGGTCGGCCCATCCGGGAGGGATGGGAGGTTCCGTCACTCGTGCCACTGGTCGGACCAGTGTCACCTCCCTGCCGTATCCTGCGCGGGCACATGACGAGGCTATCCAGCCAGCGTAAGGTCCGGCAGACGATGGTGGCAACACGACGACAAGGGGAGAGTGGACGGCGAATCAGCCGCCGGGCATTGCTTGGTGCGGCGGTCGGCCTGCCCGCCATCGCCGCCCTGTCGGCCTGCCTGCCCACTGACGGGAATGATGTCCCGGCCGCGGGCCTGCGGGTTCTGGCCTCGCCGGAGACCAGCGGGCTGATCCGGGTGGCTCGGGATCTTGCTGCGGGGGCCGGCTACACCCTGGCCGTCGACTTCCGGGCTCAGCCCGAACTGCTCGCCGCGCTCGACGACCCGGATCACCCGTATGACGTCGTCTGGCCGGCATCATCGCTGGCCCTGCACCTTGCCGCTCCGGGACGGCCGCTGGGTGACCCGGTCACGGTCGGGCGGTCACCCGTCGTCTGGGCCACGAAGGCGTCGGTCGCCGAGCGGTTCGGCTGGGCCGGACGCGACGTCGCGTTGGCCGATCTGCTCACCGTGCTCTCGGATGACGAGGAGCCGTGGCGCTTCGCCATGGCCCATGGCGTCCACGTCGGACCCGGAGCGGCGGCACTGGCCGGGATGCTCGGGGCGGGCGCCGGTGGGGCGGTCACGCAGGCGGCGCTCGGCGGGCCGCACGTCGAGGAGCTGCTCGTCCCGGTCCTGCGGCGGGTGCGGCGCTCGGCGCCAACGGCGCGCGGACTGACCAATGTCGTCGCCAGTCGCTACGATCAGTACGAGTTGATGATCAATGGCGAGACGGAGATGGTCGCGGCCAACCGGGCGCTGATCCAGGCCGGGCAGGAGCCGCTCGTCCCGGTCTACCCGGCGGACGCGCAGGGCGTCCTGGATGCGCCGTACGTCGTCATCGAGGGAGACGACCCGCAGCGTCGCGACCGGGCACTCGCGCTTCAAGGTGCGCTCGCCGCGACGACGGCAGCCCAGGCGATCAGCGACGTGGGTTGGTACCCGATCGCGGACGTAGCCGTCCGCCGCGACCCGGCGATCTACGACCCGGCCTGGGGGATCGTCGACGGCTGGCAGGAGCGGGTCGTCGGAGGACCGGACAGGCTCACCTGGCGTGAAGCGGCGACGCGCTACCAGTCGGCATGGCGCCGGCCCTCGGCGACGGTGCTGGCGGTCGACCGCTCGGGCAGCATGGCCGACGACGGCGCCGAAGCGATCCTCCCGGCCCTCGAAGCGCTGCTCTACCCACTGGAGGCCGCGACGGCCTGGCAGCAGCCGACCCCCGAGGACGTCGTGATCGTGATCCCCTTCGCCGAGGAGCACGGTCGGGCGCTGACCGTCCATGGCACCGACGTGGGCAGCTTCCGCTGGTTGTTCGGAGAGGTCGAAAGTCAGCGGTCCGGCGGCGGGACCAATCTCCATGACGTCGCGCGGCGGGGACTGTGGGCGCTGGAGGAAGAGGGATTGGGCGATCGTCTCGCCTCGGTGCTGCTCCTCACCGATGGCCAGTCCAACGAGGGCGAGATCGAGCAGGTGGAGCGGGCCTGGGACGATTCGCCGATCGGTGACGTCGTGGCTGTCCACGCCGTCCTGGCTGGCGATTCGACGGACGAGCAGGTGATCGCGATCACGGGCGTGGCCGGGGGCCAAGTCTTCGACGGGACGACCGGGCTCGTCCCGGCACTGCGATCGGCTCGCGCCGGGAACTAGGCGGTCGAGGGCGCTGAAACGGAACGGGGCGATGCCAGTCCGGCATCGCCCCGTTCCGTTTCCGATGGTCCGTGTGTCCGGATCAGGCGGTGGCCGCCACGGGCGTGTCGCTGATGGACGGCGTGCCGGCCAGGGCGGTCCGGACTGCGCGCCGGAGGACGAGCGCCATCGCGACCCCGTTGACGATCATCCAGAGCGGGTGAGTGACGCCGGGGAAGCCGGGCAGCCCGACGGCGAACAGCAGGATCATCGGCAGGACGGCGAACACCGCGGCGAGGGCGCCCACCCATCGGGGCAGGACGCGCTCGCGCAGGGCGACCCAGGCGATGGCGACCGTCGCCATCTGGACGCCCCACCACGCGATGAACGGCGCGAAGTCGTTGAACATGTAGACGGACATCAGGGCGTCATTGGTGACGTAGGGATAGTCCGAGCCGCCGGGAAGGTAGACGGCGAGCGACCCCTTGAAGCCGTAGCCGAGGAACATCGCCCCCGCCGAGGCGACGACCGCCAGCCCGACCAGTTCGGTCATCAGGCTCTCGCGGCCCGTCCCGGCCGCCCAGCGTCGCCACCCGGCCGCGAAAGCGAGGACGAAGAACACGGCGAACATCCCAGCGACGATCCCGACGTGATAGACCGTGTGGTTGAGCTCGGCGATGAACGCTGACCCGGCAACCGTTTCCTCGGTGCTGGGCGTCTCCAGCGTGAACAGGTGTCCAATCGCGCCGAGAACTCCAGCCCCGACGCCCCACAGGGGCCAGCTCCAGTTCGTCGGCCGGTTCGCGATTGCGGCTCCGCGCATGGTTCGTCATCCCTCGTGGTCAACCGGTCTGGAGCGTCCTCGTCCGGGGTCGTGAGGGAGACGCCGGGTGAGCCGGGAGGGTTCCCGGCCCATCCAGTCGTGACGCCGAAGGGAGAGGTCAGCGGGCGACGCTGGCCGGGGTACGGCCGTCGGCGCGCTTCTCAAACGGCAGGATGGCGCTGTCCGTCCAGGACGCGTCGTCCTCCAGAGGCTCGATGTGGACGGTCGTCTCGACGCCCGGGAAGACGTCGTCGATGGCGGATTCCAGCCGGGTGGCGAGGGTGTGCGCCTCGGCGACGCTCGTCGAGGACGGGACGAGCAGGTGGAAGTCGACGAAGCGGCGGCTGCCGGCTTCCCGGGTGCGCAGGGCGTGGTAGGTCGGCGGGATGCCGCTCAGCCCGGTCTCGATCGCGCGGCGGACCTGGAGCTCGTCCTCGATGGGGAGCGCCCGGTCCATCAGCCCGTCGAACCCGATCCGGAGCAGTCGCCAGCCGGTCCAGGCGATGTTCAGGGCGACGGCGATCGCGATCAGCGCGTCCAGCCAGAGCCAGCCCGTCAGGATGACCAGCCCGAGGCCGGCCAGCACCCCGCCGGTCGTCAGCACGTCGGTCAGGACGTGGCGCCCGTCGGCGGTCAGGGCGGGGGATCGATGGGTGCTCCCGACCCGGATCAGATACCGCCCCACGAGGAGATTCACCCCGGTGGCGACGAGGGCGATGGCGGTGCCGAGTCCCAGCGACTCCAGCGGGTGCGGGTCGAGCAGCCGGACGACGCCGATCCAGGCAATGCCGATGGCAGCGCCGATGATGACGATGCCCTCGATGCCTGAGGCGAAGAACTCGACCTTGTCATGGCCGTAGTTGTGGGAGCGGTCGACCGGGCGACTGGCGTACCAGACGCTGAGCAGGACCGCGAGCGCGGTGACGAGGTTGGCCAGCGATTCCACGGCGTCCGAGAGCAGTCCGGCCGAGCCCGTCAACCAGTACGCCAGGAACTTCAGCGAGATCGTCACAACGGCCGCGAGGACGGCCAGCCCACCGGCCCGGAGGCGGATGGTCTGGCTGCTCGTCCCGGAGTGGTGCAGTGATGGGGAGATAGCGCCGGTGGACATCGTGGACAGGGCTCGATTCGCTGGAGACGCGGCTCCGGGTGCCGGGTCGGTCGGCAGCGCCAGACCGAAGCCAGAGCCTACACCGCCCGGATCGGTCTAGTCACGATTGGAGCGCAGGAATAGCGGACGCTAAGGGGGGAAGGCAATCCGGGTGATTCGCCGTCGGGAGAGCAGATCATCCGGATTGCCGATGAAGTAGGGGAAGGGACGTCAGGAGATCGCCAGCCAGCCGAGGAACAGGGTGCCGACGATGATCCGGTACCAGCCGAAGGGCACCATCGTCCGGGTGCTGACGAACGCGACGAACCAGCGGACGGCGAGCAGGCCCGCCAGGAACGAGAAGATCAGACCAATCGCGAGGATGACCAGGTCCTCGCGGACGATCTCGTCGCGGGTGGACCAGAGCTCCAGGGTCGAGGCACCGAGCATGACGGGCATCGCGGCGAAGAACGAGAACTCGGCCGCGGCCTTCCGGCTGATGCCGACGAACATCCCGCCGACGATCGTGGAGGCGGAGCGGGAGAAGCCCGGCCAGAGAGCGAAGCACTGGCAACAGCCGACCAGCAGCGCCGCTCGCCAGGTGATGTCATCGAGCGACTCGTAGCGGGACCGGGCAAGCGCGACCCGCTCGCCCTCCACGTTCTCCCGGATGGGCATCGAAGCGGGATCACCATCCGGCTTGGTTGTGGTCGCGGCGGCCTGTGCCGGATCGCGGTTGGGTAGAAAGCGCTCGACGAGCAGGAGTGCGACGCCGCCGACGATCCAGGCGATGGCGACCGTGAACGAACCGGAAAGGACATCCCGGATGAAGTCGTAGAAGAGGAACCCGAGGACCCCCGCGGGCAGAGTCGCGCAGGCCAGGAGCACGAGCCCGTTCAGGCCGCGGAATCCGGCGCCTTCGCCGATCCGTGGGCGCCCGTCCGCTGGACGTCCCACGTAACCGTCGACCCTCAGGAAGGATCGGAACCGCTCGCGGTAGACGACCGAGATCGCGAGGATCGCGCCGAGCTGAATCACGATCTCGAACGAGTCCGGCAACGACGAGTTCAGGAGATCGCCGACGACGATGAGATGTCCCGTGGAGGAGACCGGGACGAACTCGGTCAGGCCCTCGATGATCCCGAGAACGATGGCGATCAGCCAGTCTGGCATGGTGAAGGAAATCCGGTCGCTAGGTCGGCGGAGAGCATGAGGCCTGGATGGCAAACGGACGCAGCCTACCACGGTGACCTGCGCGGTCCGGTCAACCGGGATCCCTAGCCGGAAAGTTGCGGCAGGCATGCCGCTGGGCCGGATACGGCCGACGAGGTGCGAGGGGGAAATTCGGCTTCGGGACGACGCTCCCTCGTACAATCGGGATACAGAACGATCCGATCCTCTGAGCTCACGTGCTCGAAAGACGAATGGATTACCCGTGACGACCCCGACCACCGCTCCGAAGCGCAAGGGTGGCTACGACCGCAGTCGTGCCCGCTGGTTTCGCGCCGCCCAGCCCGACCGGTGGAACTTGCCGAAGGCCAGCTTCCCCCGCCTGCGAACGCTCCTCGGCAGGGCGTTGACCCGGCGCTGCCCGTACTGTGGCGGAAAGCACGTCTACCGGAACTGGTTCACGTACAAGGAGGAGTGCTCGACCTGCGGCATCCCGTTCGAGCGGGAGGAGGGCTACTTCGTTGGGACCTATGCCGTGAACCTGGTCGCGGCGCTGATCCTCGGGATCGCGATCGTGATTGTGGCGCTGATCTTCACCGACCTGAGCGTGCTCCAGACGCAGATCCTCGGGGTCGTGGTTGCGATCGGCCTGCCGATCCTCGGCTACCCGTTCGCCTCGGCGATCTGGGTGGCGATCGATCTCATGGTCGACCGGCCGGAGAACACCGCCTGGGAAGAGGTCAACCGTCCCGACCTCGCCCATCCCAGGGTCGTTCCCGAAACCCGGTAATCCCGCTCCCACAGGTTCCGCTCAGAGGACGAGCAGTCCCCGGTCCGTGACCCGTGCTTCGGGGATCACGCTGAGGGACATGAAGGCGAGCAGCCCGAAGGGGGCGTCCAGCGGTGACCCGAGGGCACGGGCGGCTTCCTCCAGCGTGGCGTACTCGGCGGCCACGGTCTCGATGGGCTGATCGGAGAGCAGGCCCGCGATCGGCAAGGGCAGGTGACCAATGACCTGCCCGTCGGCGACGACGGCCAGCCCGCCCTGGCTCTCCGCGACGATCGCGATGGCACCCAGGATGTCGGCATCGCTCGTCCCGACGGCGACGATGTTGTGGGCGTCGTGGGCGATCGTGCTGGCGAGGGCACCGCGCTTCAGCCCGAACCCGCGCACCAGTCCGACGCCGACCCGTCCGGTCGCGTGGTAGCGCTCGACCGAGACCAACTTGAGCAGGTCGCGGTCCGGATCGGCGACGGCCCAGCCGTCCCGGACTGTCGGCTCGACCGCGACGGCGCGGGTGACGATCTGTCCGGGGATCACCTCCACCGCCGTCGTCGCATCGTCCGGCGCCAGCCGGAACTGGTTGGACAGCACGGGCGCGACATGCACCGTGTGTCGGAGCGAGGGAGCGGCGTCCGCGGCCGACGGCAGCTCGGCGGTGAGCCGCCCGTCGCGCGCGACAACGGCACCACCGTAGATCGTCATGGCGACGTCGACCGTCGCGAGGTCACGGAGCAGGACCAGGTTGGCGTGGTATCCCGGCGCGACGGCACCGAGGCCCTCCAGTCGCCAGTAGTCAGCGGTGTTCCAGGTCGCCATCCGGATGGCGCGCACCGGGTCCAGCCCGGCCGCGATAGCCTGCCGGAGGATGTCGTCGACGTGGCCGCGGTGGACGAGTGTGTGGCAGTCGCGGTCGTCCGACGCGAAGCAGCAGCGTGGGTAGGTGGCATCGGTGACGAGCGGCAGCAGGTCGAGCAGGTTCCGCTCGCTCGACCCTTCCCGGATCATCACCATCAGGCCGGCCCGGAGCTTGTCCCGGGCCTCGGCGAGCTCGGTCGATTCATGGTCGCTGGTCGGACCAGCGGCTGCGTAGGCGTGCAAGGCGTCGCCATGCAACCCTGGCGCGTGGCCGTCACGCCGGAGGTGGCCGGCGGACGCCAGCTTCCGGCCAATCTCGGCATCGCCCGCCAGCAGGCCGGGGAAGTTCATCATCTCGCCCAGCCCAACGACGCCCGGCCAGGACAGCGCCTCGGCGACGGCGTCCGGCCCGAGGACCGTGCCGGGACTCTCGTTGGGGGAAGCAGGGACGCAGCTCGGAACCGTGAACGCCACCCGAATCGGCAGATCGGCGGCGCCATCCAGCAGCGCTCGCATCCCCGGCAGCCCGGCGACATTGGCGATCTCGTGCGGGTCGGTGACGACGGCGCCCGTGCCCCGCGGGACGACGGCGCGGGCGAACTCGCTGATCCAGACCAGAGAGCTCTCGACGTGGACGTGACCGTCGATGAAGGACGGCGCGATGAACCTCCCCGTCGCGTCGATAGATTCCGTGCCCGCGTACCCATCGCCGACCGCGGCGATCCGGCCCCCGGCGATCGCCACGTCCGCCACCCGGAGCTCGCCGGACAGCACGTCGACGACGGTCCCACCGCGGATGACCAGGTCGGCCGGTTCCTCCCGGAGGGCGGCGGCGATCCGGCGTCTCCAGGCGGCGAGGTCGGCGGCGGGCAATCCGGGTGTCACCTCAGTCATCAGGGCTCCAGGTTAATCGGTGGGCGGCGGGAACGGCTAGCGGCTGATCTCGGTCTCGATGAAGCCGAGGAGTTCGTCCAGTTCCTCGAAGTGCTCTAGGACGAATGGGCCGATAGCTTCCGGCGATTCCCGCGGGAGGACGTAGCGCACGCGGACGGCGACTCCGGCTTCGACCTCGTCCCATGACGCCGACTGGTGCTCGGCCAGCTGGCCACGGGCGACCCGGGGAATCAGCATCCGCGCCAGCCGCTCCAGCGACTTGCGCCGGTAGGCATGGTCCTCGTCGGCATACATCCCGGGGGAGGTCGCCGACATGATCACCTCGAAGTCGCCGTCGTCCAGCCGGACATCGACACGACCTCGCTCATCATCTGACGCGACCGACCACCGGTTCTCGTCATCCAGGGTGATGTAGGCGTACAGCCCGGCCGATTCCAGCGAGCGGAGCACGGGCTTCAGCGCCGACCGGGCCGCGGCGCGCTCGGCGACGGCCTCTTCATCGCGGAGGGCTTCGGCCGCGATGTCGACTGGCTCGATGTCCGGCTCGATCGAAGTCCGGCGCGGGTCGACCCCACCGGTGAACTCGCCGGGGAGCAGGTAGCTGCGCTCGCCGACGACTTCGTCTTCCTTGGGAATCTCGTCACGGGGTCCGGACGCGCGGGAGGCGTCAGGGTCGTCGTTCTGCCAGAGCGTGACGAAGCCGGCATCGAAGGGCGAGGGGCGGCGGGAGGGAGGGCGACTGCTGTCGCCGTCAGATCGATCGGTCATCGGGGCTCCTCCCGGGGCATTCTGCTCCCGGGTCGGTTCTCGGGGGTTCGGCAGAGGGCCACGCGCCGGACCTGGCGTCGATCGGGGACCGGTGTCCGGCGAGCGTGGATGGAAACTGTCGCACGGAGTGAGCCCCGGGGACGAGCGCCTCAGCGTCGCCCTGGCAGAACGGTGGGTTCCGCAACCGGCTGGTTCCCGGCCTCGTCGAAGCGGTCCAGCCGGAACGGGTTGTCGTTGGCGTCGCGCCGGCCGAGCAGCAGATCGACCAGCAGCTGTGAGCCGACGGGAGCCCCGAGAACGCCCTGGCCGCTATAGCCGGCGTTGATCCAGATGCCGCGCCGGTCAGCGAGCTCACCGATCAACGGGGCGCCGTCCGGGGTCAGGTCGTATTGCCCCGCGACGAGCGTGCCGGCGCCACGACCCTGATCCGCCGCGACGGTTCGCCAGAACGGGCTGACGCGTTGCACGCCGTCGGGATCGCGCAGGACGACCTCCGGGAAGCTCGGGTCCGGCGGGACAGGTGAGAGGGCCGGCCCACCGGTCCGCTCCCGGGGCCAGCCGATCAGCGCGCCGTCGCTGGTTGGGCGCCAGTACGAGCCCCGGTCGACATCGATGGTCACCGGGGCATCCCGGGGGATCAGCGGGTGCGCGGGGACGGTCAGGCGATGACGACGCACGAGGGTCACCGGCAGCAGGACACCAGCCGTACGCGACGCGAACGGGCCGGTCGCGATGATCGCCCGCCGGGTGGAGATATCGCCACGATTGGTCCGCACCGCGACGAGTTGCTCATTCTCGATCGTGAACCCCAGGACACCCGTGTCCAGGCAGACAGTCGCGCCGGACGCCCGGACCAGACCAAGCGTCGCCAGGACACCATTGACCCAGCCGTCACGCGGGCGGAGGAGACCGGCCACCACACCTTCAGCCAGCCAGGGAGCGTCCTTCCGGAGATCGTCGCCGGCGACCACGGAGATGTCGCGCACCCCGAGCGCGGCCTGCTGCTCCGCGACACGGCCGAGATGGTTCAGCCCGTCCCGGGCCAGGGTCGCGAACAGACCCCCCTGGCCGACGTAGCCGATCGCCGCATCCTCCGCAGGCAGACCAGTGCGATTGGCGAAGTCGGCGTAGAACGCCAGTCCGTCCTCGACGAGCTGGCGCTCGGCAGCGGACCCGTAGGCCAGGCGGACGTTGGCGGAGGCGTTGGCGGTGGTCAGGTTGGCCAGCGAATCGCCCAGCTCGACGATGACCGGGTGGATCCCTGCCCGGCGCAGCGCGAAGGCCGTGGCCGCGCCAAGGATTCCGCCGCCGACGACCACGACCTCGGCGGTCTTCGGCAGCGGCGCGTCACGCCGGGCTTCGCTCCAGCGGTCGGAACCTGCCTGGTTGAACCTGCCTCGTCCCACCACCAGAGAACTCCGATCCGGGCGTACGATGCGGGAAGGGCGGAAGTGTGCGGGACGAGATACCGCAGACGTGGGATGGAAATCAGCTTCAGCGGCAGTGTAGCCGAGGTCTTATCCCGGGCGGATGGGGGCGTTCGGTCCCACCTCGCACGGGTCCGGGGGCGGACCCGGATGCTATCCTCGACCCATGCAGATCTTCGCCCGCGTCCCATCCTTCTGGAGCCTGTTATTTCCGGTGATCGACCGGTGACCATTGCTCTCCTGATCGCGCTGCGACTGGCCCTGGCAGTCGTACTCGCTGCGTCGGCAGTATCGAAGCTGCGCGGTCCCAGCCGGTTCGTCCGGGATGTTGGTCGCTATCGCCTGCTGCCGGGTCCGGTGGTCGTTCCGGCGGCGGGGATCGTCATCATCGCGGAGGTTGTCGCGGCGGCGCTGCTCGTCGTCGGGCATCCAGCGGGACCCATCGTCGCGCTGGTGCTGACCCTTGTCTTCGCCGCGGCGGTCGGATCGGCGCTGGCTCGCGGTCTGGCCATTCCCTGCGGCTGCTTCGGCGGTGACGAGACGGTGTCCCGGCGAGCGCTCGTTCGCGTCGGACTTCTCGGGGGGACGGCTCTCCTCGCCGTCCTGCTTGGTCCGGGCGTCGCCGACCGCTGGGTCGACGGGATGGACCTGGTCTGGGTGGCCACAGCCGCGACCGGACTGCTCATCGCGGGTCGCCTGGTCCTCCTCGTGCCGGATGTCCTTGCTGCCATGGGGCAGGACGCTCGTCCGGCGGGAGAGGAAGCGTGACCGCCGCCTTCACCATATCGTTGGCCGTCCTCTGGGTGGTCGTCATCATCCTGTTCCTGATCGTGGTGGGACTGGTCCGGTCGGTCTACGACCTCCGCCGGCAGGTCGCCGTCGCGATCGGCGAGCCGCGCCGGGCGCCGCATTTCCGGGCGCCGACGCTGGACGGCGGTGAGATCGACACCCGCCAGATCAACAAGTCCCCATATGCCCTGATCTTCGTCACACCCGACTGCGCGTCGTGCCGCCAGGCCGTGACCCGCCTCGGGCCGGTCCGCAAGCGGGTGGGCGACAACATCGTCATCCTCTGCAACGGAGACACCGACCGGTCCCGCGACCTCGCGGCTCTGGTTGACCCGACAGTCCGCTTCGGGCTGGACGAGGGAGGAGCCGTTGGCAAGGCGTTCGGCGTGACGTCATCGCCAATGACCGTGGTCGTCGACGAAGAAGGACAGATTCGCTCGGTCGGCTCGATCATAGGCGACGAGCCTCCGGGGCCGGACAGCGAACCAGAACTGGTCGTCGCGGCCGGCATCGGTGACGCGCCCCCGAGGCGACCATGACAGCGCCGATCCCGCTCGTCGATGAAGCGGCGCTCGTTTCCCGGCGAATCCGGATCGTCGCGATCAGCGTCGCCGGGCTGGCGCTCCTGGCTGCGCTGGCGGCGCTGTTCGTCGCGCCCGGTTTCGCGCTCCTCGGCGTTGCCATCGCGCTCGGCTCGACGCAGCTCGCTGGGTATTGAGGACAGTCGCTCATCGGAGCGTTGGGGCCACCCGTGAAGGTGGACGGCTTGCGACGGATCTGGCTGCGGAGCGTTTCCGCCTACACCCTCGGTGGGATTGCCGCCGCAGGGCTGGTGGGGGCATGCGCCGGCTGGATTGGTTCGAGGTTGTCCATCATCGTCCCCCCGGCCTGGCTCCTTGGTGCGGCAGCCCTCGTTGGCGTCGTGGTAGGTATCCGCGAGTCGGTCGGACGGGCGTGGCCGTTGCCCCAGCTCCGCCGCCAGACGCCGGAGGATCTCAGGGTCCGCCATTCGGCGCCGGTCGCGGCGGCCATCTGGGGGTTCGACCTAGGGCTGGTGTTCTCGACCTGGCTGTCGTTTGCCGGACCGTGGTTCCTGCTCGCCCTTGCGGTCGCGGTCGGCGAGCCTCTCGTGGGCGTGGCATTGTTCGTCGCACACTGGCTGGCGCGCGCAGCCTGGCTCTGGCTTGCCGCCTACCTGCTGCCGAGCGCCCGGGTCGGCCCCGCCTTCTCTCGCCAGGTGGTCAACCAGATTGGCCTGTTCCGGACCGTGCAGGTGCTCGCCAGCACCATCGGGGTCGCGGCCTGTATCGTCATCATCGCCGGGTTCTAGGACAGTGAAGGGGAGGGGAACGGCATGGTGCTCGAACGGATGGGGACGCTCCTCGCGGCCCGGCTCGACCGGCGCCGGGCGCTGGTCGGACTCGGCACGGGTGTTCTCTCGATCTCGGCCGGGCTGTTTCGGGCCGCCCGCCCACTGCCGGAAACCGGCTTCCAGTACTACTGCTGTTCGCTCTGCCGTCCGCACTCGGAGACGTGCCAGGCCGAGTGCACCGGTTACCTGTACTGGTGGCGCTGCCCGTACATGCGCTGGACGTTCCTCTGTACGGAATGCTTCACCGGTGACAACGGCAACTGCTGGGGCTGCGAGATGGCGACCTGCTCCTACTACGTCCAGGAGTCCTGAGGCCGTCGGCGAGCAGGGGCTGACCGAACCGCGATGGGTGACCCGACGATGACCGACACGACGACCGCACGGACCCTGACCCGGCAGCGAGGAACAGCCGCCCTCCGCTTCGAGGACGTCGCGTCGCCGGCGATCCCTCACCGCACGGAAACCAGCGCCGGGTCGGTACGGGTCGTAGCCTCATGGCCGGTGTCCGACTCCGCCGCCGAAGCGGGTTCAGATCGGCTCGAAGCGATCCGGCTCGCCTTCGAGCTGGCGGGCGGTGCCGCCGGCGGCTACGCCATTCGCTTCGATCACTACGAGAACAACACCGAGACCTATCCCAACGTCTGGGACTCGGAGAGCGAGGCCCGGATCGCGAGCCAGGCGCTCGTCGATCCGGCAGTGGTTGCCTACATCGGGGGAGCGGCCGCCGGCGCGATCGAGTCCAGCATCGCGGATCTCAGCCAGGTCGATCCGCCACTGCTCTGTCTCGCCGCCTCGGCGACCTGGCCTGGGCTGACCCGCCCCGTTCCGGGGATCGATGTGGTCGTCCCGGAGCCTGCGCGCCATTACCCGACCGGCACACGCAACCTGGTTCGCATGACGACGACCGATGACGCGCAGGGGCGGGCCGCGGCGCAATGGGCGATTGAGGCGGATGGCCGCCGGTCCGCGGTGGTCTTCCACGACGGCGGGCGGTACGGCCGGACGACCGCCGCGTCGTTCGCCGAGGCCTTCTCGGCCGGCGGCGGGACGAGCAGCGAGTTGACCTATGTTTCGCCCGACCCGGTCACGTACGAGGAACTCGTCGGCCTGATCGCGGCGTCAGGGGCGGACTGTATCTATCTGGGCGCCATCGCCACGCCGGCACTGGGCCGCTTCCTTGGCGATGTCCGGCGGCGGTACCCGGCCGATTCTCTCAGGATTTATGGCCCCGACGGGCTGGACAATCTCAATCTGATCGTCGAAGTCCCGTCCGGGGACGATGGCGGGATCATCATCACCAGCCCCGTCCTGCCAGCCGACCTCGAAGGGGACGCCGGCATGGCATGGCGGGCGGCGATGCAGGAGCGGATCGGCGAGGACCGCGATCCTGATCCTGGTGCGATCCCGGCATTCGAGGGGGCGATCGCGCTGGTCCAGGCGATCGATGCCGCCGGCAGCACCGATCGGCGGGCAATCCTCGACGCGATCCGGGCGACCCGGGACCTCCCCGGGCTGACCGGGCCGATCTCCGTCAACGCCGACGGGGACCGGGACGCGATGCCGGTCCGCTTCGCCCGGCTCGAGGGACAGCGATTCATCACCGTCGCCTCGGCCCGCGTCCTCGCCTAGCCCGTCGCGGTGCCATCCCGATGGCCAGCTTTAGCGTGCCAGACGTGATCTGCCTGTCCCGGCTCAACCGCGTGTATTAAGCGGCGATTATCGCCTTCGCGCTCACGTCCGACGCGGGTAAGCGCCAGTCGTCGGTGCGGGCGCCGTAGAGTAGTATTCCCGGCCGAGTGGCCAATTTCGGATAACACCAGGAACGGCCCTTTTCGGCTGTCCGACAGGGATGGTTGCCGCATGACGGGAATCACCTGCGGAAGCCATGCGGGCAGCATGTCCGCGCACCAACGCATAACCTTTCAGGGGGATATCCCACCATGACACTGAGCTACGCCGAAGCCGAGCTGCCGAAGCCGATCGAGGTTCCGGCCCGGATCGACCGGCTGAACGCCCTCGCCTACAACCTCTGGTGGAGCTGGAATCAGCCCGCCCATGACCTGTTCCAGCGCCTGAGCCCGCCGGTCTGGCATGCCTCGGGCCGCAACCCCATCCGGTTCCTGCGCCGGCTGGACCCGGCCGTCCTTACGGCCGCCGCCGCGGACAACGACTTCCTGTCTGCCTACGACGCCGCGATCGAGGACTTCGACGCCGCGATCTATGGCAAGGACACCTGGATCGCCAAGCACGCGCCGCAGCTGACCACCAAGACGCTGGCCTACTTCTCGGCCGAGTTCGGTCTGCACCCGACCCTGCCGATCTATTCCGGCGGCCTCGGCGTGCTGTCCGGCGACCACATGAAGGAGGCCAGTGACATCGGCCTGCCGACGGTCGCCGTCTCCCTGCTCTACCGGCAGGGCTATCTCCGCCAGCGGCTGGACGCCAGTGGCTGGCAGCAGGATGTCACGGCGCCGTTCGGCCCGGCCGACGAGCCGACGACGCTGGTCCGCCGCTCCGACGGCACCCCTCTGGAGGTGGAGATCGACTTCGCGTCCGGTGGCGGTTCGCTCCGCGTACAGGTCTGGCGGGTGCTGGTGGGCCGTGTCCACCTCTACCTGCTCGACTCTGACCTCGAGGGCAACCCGGAGTGGACCCGGACAATCTCGTCCCGCCTCTACGGTGGCGACCGGGAGCACCGGCTGCGGCAGGAGATCATCCTTGGCATCGCCGGTGTGCGCGTCCTGCGCGCCCTCGGTCTGCAGCCCGACTACTGGCACGCCAATGAGGGTCATGCTGCCCTCCACATGGTCGAGCGGGCCCGGGAGTTCGTCGCCGAGGGCAAGTCCTTCGAGGCGGCGGCGGACATCGTTCGCAACTCGACGGTGTTCACCAGCCATACGCCGGTCCCGGCCGGCCACGACATCTTCTCCCGCGAGTACATCGACCGGTACTTCCACGGCTACTGGCCGCAGCTCGGACTGGACCGCGAGGAGTTCTGGGCGCTGGGCCAGCACGGCCACGAGGACGGCTTCAACTTCACCGCCCTGTCCATGCGCCTGTCCGGCCACCGGAATGGCGTGAGCGTCAAGCACGGCGAAGTCACCCGCGAGATGTGGCACGACATCTGGCCGGGCCTCCCCGTCGAGCAGACGCCGATCTCCTCGATCACCAACGGTGTCCACCTTTCCACCTGGCTGTCGCCGCGGACGGAGGATCTCCTCGACCGGCATCTGCACGCCAACTGGCGCAAGCGGACCGAGGAGGCCCTGACCTGGGAGCCCGTCTCGGACATCCCGCACGATGAGTTCTGGCAGACCCACCTCCAGTCCAAGCAGGACTTGATCGACCTGCTCGACCGGCGGATGCGCGCGCGCTGGCTCGGCGGCAACTTCGAGCCAAACCAGGTCGTCGCGTCGGCGCCGTTCCTCGAGCGCGATGCCCTGACGATCGGCTTCGCCCGCCGGTTCGCCACTTACAAGCGCGCCACCCTGATCTTCCGTGATCCGGACCGGCTGGCCCGGATCCTGACCGACCTCGAGCGGCCGGTCCAGATCATCTTCGCCGGCAAGGCCCACCCGGCCGACGACGGCGGCAAGCGGCTGATCCAGGAGATCTTCCACCACGCCCAGAACCCGAAGTTCGGCGGGCGGCTGGCCTTCGCCGAGGACTACGACATGCGGCTGACGACGCGGCTGGTCGCCGGCGTCGACATCTGGCTGAACAACCCGATCTTCCCGCTCGAGGCGTCCGGCACGTCCGGCATGAAGGCGGCGGCCAACGGTGTGCCGAACGTCAGCATCCTCGACGGCTGGTGGATAGAGGGCTACCAGGACGAGCCGCGCAACGGCTGGGGGATCGACCCGGCAACGAGCTCGGACGAGCAGGATGCCATCGAGGCCGAGGCGATCTACCGGACGCTGGAGGAGCAGGTCGTCCCGCTCTACTATCAGCGCGGCGCCGACGGGATCCCGCACGGCTGGGTGGATGTCTGCCTGTCGGCCATGCGGACCGTCTCGCCACAGTTCAGCATGCGGCGAATGCTCCGGGATTACGTCCGCGAGCTGTACCTGCCCGCGTCGGCTCACCGAGTGACCGATCCGGTCGAGATGCCGCTGACTGCCGCCGTCGGCGACTAGCGATCATCGACAGGGCAAGGCGACCGGCGACGGGGATGGATCCCGGTCGCCGGTCGCCGCCGTTAACGGCGACGCAACCCGCGTGTGCTATGGTCCCCGCCGTGAAGAATCCCCATTTGGGGAGAAACGTATAGGGCTTTGGGGATGTCTGAGAATCGTTCGGATGCGCACGTTCCTGATCCTTCCCGCTGGGACGGCCAGTCCGTCCTGGTCACAGGCGCGGCCGGTCAGCTCGGCACGGAGCTGATGGCCCTGCTTCGGGCCCGGGGAGCCCGGGTCGTCGGCCTCGGGTCCCGGCCCGGTCAGGGTGTGGACATCGCCGCTGACATCACTGATGCCGACGCCGTCCGCCAGGCCGTCGACGAGTCCCGGCCGGATGTCATCATCCATGGCGCCGCCTGGACGGATGTCGACGGCTGCGAGCGGGACCCGGAGCGGGCCGAGCGAGTCAACGGAGAGGGCGCGGCCAACGTCGCGGTGGCGGCCCGGGAAGCCGGTGCCTATTGCCTCGCCGTCGGAACAGATTTCGTCTTCAGTGGCGCCGGCGGAGCCCCCTACGCCGAAGACGCCGCGCCAGACCCCATCTCCCACTATGGCGCGTCCAAACTCACCGGTGAGCGGGCTGTCCTTGCTGCGTCTGACACATTCGCTGTGGCCCGGACGGCCTGGGTATGGGGCGGGGCGGGCAAGCACTTCCCCCGAACCGTGCTGACCGTCCTGCGCGACCGTGGCGGGATGACCGTCGTTACCGACGAGCGCGGCAATCCGACCCACGCCCACGATCTCGCCGCCGGGCTGGCCGAACTCGCCGCCCGGCGAGGCACCGGGATCTTCCATCTCACCAATGAGGGGCCGACCAGCCGCTTCGATCTTGCCCGGGCGGTCGCCGCGCAGGCCGGCTTCGATCCGGATCTGGTTCAGCCCGTGACCAGCGCCGAGTTCCTGGCGAAGTACCCGCTGCCCGCTCGCCGCCCCGCCGACTCCGCTCTCGCCAACACGCGGGCCGCTGGGCTGGGTGTGATCCTGCGGCCATGGCCCGCCACGGTTGCGGAGTTCGTCCCGGGGCTGGCGGCGGATCTCGGTATCGGCGCGGCTGAAGATGGTGTGGAGGACGCAACGGCATGACGATCTCGGCAACGTCCCCGCGCATTCTCGTCACCGGCGGTGCGGGGTTCATCGGCTCGGCCCTCGTCCGCTTTCTGCTCAGGGAGACCGAAGCGTCGGTCCTCAACGTCGATGCCCTGACCTACGCCGGCGACCTCGACACCGTCGCCGAGGTCAGTGGTGAGGGGGAGATCGCCGGTCGCTACGGCTTTCTCCAGGCCGACATCACCGACACCGAGCAGATCCGCCGGGCCTTCAGCGAGTTCCGGCCGACGGCCGTGATGCATCTGGCGGCCGAGAGCCATGTCGACCGCTCGATTGACGGTCCGGCGGCCTTCGTCCGGACCAATGTCGTCGGCACGTTCACGCTGCTGGAGGAGGCGCTGGCCTACTTCCGCTCGCTCCCCGGTCCCGAGGCAGAACGCTTCCGCTTCCTCCACGTCTCGACCGACGAGGTCTATGGCGAGCTCGGGCCGACCGGGTTCTTCGATGAGAAGACGCCGTACGCGCCCCGGTCACCCTACAGCGCGACCAAGGCCGGTTCCGATCACCTCGTCATGGCCTGGCACCATACCTACGGGTTGCCGGCGATCATCACCAACTGCTCCAACAACTACGGTCCCTTCCAGAACGCTGAGAAGCTCATCCCGACGATCATCCGGTCGGCGCTGATGGGCCGGCCGATCCCGGTCTACGGCGATGGCCAGGCCATCCGGGACTGGTTGTTCGTCGATGATCATGTCCGCGCGCTCTGGCGGGTCGTCGAGCAGGGTACGCCGGGCGAGACCTACGTCATCGGCGGGCACAACGAGCGAACGACGGTCGAGACCGTCCAGGCCGTCTGCGCGCTCCTCGACGAGCTGTCGCCCGACCCGGGGCTCCCGGACCGCTCGACCCTCCTGACCTTCGTGACCGACCGACCCGGGCACGACCGCCGCTACGCGATCGACGCCGGTCGGATCAGCCGCGAACTGGGCTGGACACCGGACGAGACGTTCGAGACGGGCATGCGCCGGACGGTGCAGTGGTATCTCGATCATCCCGAATGGTGGGGCGATGACCCTGTCCAGCGGCTCGGGCTGGAGCGCAACGGGACCGCCGTCCCTACAGGAGATTGAGCGCAACGATGAAGGGCATCATCCTGGCCGGCGGTTCCGGCACCCGGCTTCACCCGCTGACGCTCGCGATGAGCAAGCAGCTGCTGCCGGTCTATGACAAGCCGATGATCTATTACCCGCTCGGCACGCTGATGCTGGCCGGGATTCGCGACATCCTCCTCATCTCCACCCCGACCGACCTGCCCCGCTTCGAGTCGCTGCTTGGTGACGGGAGCAAGTGGGGACTGAACCTCCAGTACGCCGAGCAGGCCGAGCCCAACGGGCTGGCCCAGGCGTTCGTGATCGGCCGCGAGTTCGTCGGTGACTCGCCGGTCGCGCTGGTCCTCGGCGACAACATCTTCTACGGGCACGGGCTGGTGGAGACGCTTCAGGCCGGCGTCGCCGGGGTCCAGTCGGGCGGCGGGGCGCGGGTGTTCGGTTACTACGTCCGCGATCCGGAGCGCTACGGGGTCGTCGAATTCGACGCGACTGGCCGGGCAGTCGGGATCGAGGAGAAGCCGGCGCGACCACGGAGCCAGTACGCCGTGACCGGGCTGTACCTCTACGACAACGCCGTGCTCGATATCGCCCGCGACCTGGAGCCGTCGGCCCGGGGCGAATACGAGATTACCGATGTCAACATCGCCTACCTCCAGCGTGACCAGCTGAACGTCGAGGTCCTCGGCCGCGGCATCGCCTGGCTGGACACCGGGACCCACGAGGCGCTTCAGCAGGCCAGTACCTTCATCCAGATCCTCGAGCAGCGGCAGGGACTCAAGGTGTCCTGCCCTGAGGAGATCGCCTGGCGGATGGGCTACATCTCGTCCGAGGACGTCGAGCGCTGTGCCGACACCCTGAAGAATGATTACGGCACGTACCTCCGGACCATCGTCCGGGACGCGTCACTGACCATGAACACCTCCGTGACGTCGGACCCCCTCGTCGCCGGTCTGAGCGCGACCGGGATGTACGGCGGGAACGGCAACGGGACGGCCGGGAAGTAGGGGAGGCGTGACCGTGAACGTGATCCAGACAGAACTGCCCGGCGTCGTGATCATCGAGCCACGGAAGTTCGGTGACGACCGCGGCTACTTCATGGAGACCTGGAATCGCGACACGTACCGCGAGGCCGGACTGGACCTGACGTTCGTCCAGGACAACTTGTCGTCGTCGTCGCGCGGCGTCCTGCGTGGTCTCCACTACCAGCTGCCGAGCGGGCAGGGCAAGCTGGTCTCCTGCGTCCAGGGAGAGGTGTTCGACGTCGCAGTCGACATCCGACGCGGCTCGCCGACGTTTGGCCGCTGGGTTGGGGTGTCGCTCTCGGCTGAAAACGCTCGCCGCCTGTACATTCCGCCGGAGTTCGCCCACGGTTTCCAGGTCGTCAGCGAGACGGCGCTGTTCACCTACAAGTGCACCGACGTCTACAACAAGTCCGCCGAGGGCAGCGTGCGCTGGGACGACCCGGCGATCGGGATCGACTGGCCCGTCGCCGATCCGTCGCTGTCGGACAAGGACCGGGTCGCGCCGCTGCTGGCCGATGTCCCGCAAGACCGGTTGCCGCTTTACGGGGAGACGGACTCGCTGGCCGGATAGGCAGCTGAGATCATCTGTTCCAGCGGGCGTCTGACCGGATCACAAAGAGAAGGGGGGCACGCCAGTCGGCGTGCCCCCCTTCTCTTTGAAACCTCTGATAAGCGTCAGTTCTTGACCGCCAGCACGACATTGTGTGCGCAGAGGAAATTCAGGCCGGGGACCGACTCGACGACGCCCTCCGCGACCCGACCCAGCGGCAGCAGCGGCTGCGGCAGGAAGTCCGGGATGAACCCGAGGGGACGGGACTGGACGATCCGGGCGCCACCGTCCGTCAGGCCGTCGAGGACCTCGTGCTCCGGGATCAGCCGCTCGGCACCGGTGTCCTGCGGAACGCGCTTCATCAGGATCGGCCAGTAAGGGTTGCGCGGATTGTGGTCCCAGACCAGGATCCGGCCGCCCGGCTTCGTCACGCGGACCATCTCCTTGAGGGTCGCGTGGACGGCGTCCTTGTCGGCGACGTGGTGCAGCACCGCGACCGTGTACGTCAGATCGAAGGTGTCGTCCTCGAATGGCATATCGGTGCTGGAGGCTGCGACCCCCGGGATGCCGGGCCGGATCCGCGCCATGACGTCCAGCATGCCCTGGGAGTAATCGAGCCCATGGACGTCGTAGCCGGCGTCGCGGACCCGCTCAGCCAGTTGGCCGGTCCCGCATCCCACATCCAGCGTCTTGCCCGGCGTAGTGTGAGCCCGGATGAACGCGACCCGCTTCCTGAGGTAGTGCTCGACCACGTGAGCGGGGAGGCTCTCGTCGTACTCGGCCGCGACCTGATCGAAGTCCGTCTGGTGTTCGAACATGGTGGACCGGTGTGATGACCCGGCAGACTGGGTATCGGTTGGCTGCTCAGTGGTCGTCACGCAGGGTCCCCCTTGCCGGCGAGCTGGCTGCTCGCAACGGCGGTAGCCGCCTCCCTCGCCGGGGTGGTGGTATTCGGATTCGCGACGTGCTGCCGCGAGTTGACCGCGTAGCTCGGTCGGTGCACCGGTCCGTCTGGCAGGGGGCGGTGGAAGTTGCGCTTCGGGCGGGATCCGAGGTTGCGGAACCGGAACTTCAGGATGAACACGGTCATCTCGAGTCCGAGCCGGATGGCCTTGCGCATGTCACCGGTCACTGCCGATACCCCGACGCGGGGCAAATAGTTGATCGGGACCTCGATCACTCGGGCGCCCGATGAGATCGTCAGCAGCATCAGTTCCGGTCCGAAGTGGGAGCCGCCGACGGTGAACCGGTCCTGGATCTGGTTGAGCGTCTCGCGGGTAATCAGTCGGTAGGTGCAGCCGACGTCGGACAGGTGCGAGGTGTTGAAGAGCACCTCGACCAGCTTGGCGACGCCCCAGTTGCCCCACTTCAGCGCGAACCCCATGTTGGCGCCGCGCCAGATCAGCTCCCGCGTCGTCCGGGTCCCGAAGACGGCATCGCAATCCTCGCTGTAGACGAGGAGCTTGACGACGTCGCGGGGCAGGAAGGTGCCGTCCGGCTCGACCAGGACCATCAGATCACCGGTCGCTTCCTGGAGGCCGCGGCGGGTGGCCCAGCCATAGCCCTGGCGCTCCTCCAGCACCTGCCGGGCGGACGTCTGCGCGACTTCCTCCCAGGTGCCGGGTTCGGCGTTGTTATTGATCACCAGGATCTCGTCGACGACACCGGTCGCCTCGAAGCCCTCGATCACGGCGCGGATCGAGTCCTTCTCCTGATAGGTCATCAGGATGACCGAGACGGTTTTGCCGTTCCACATCGAGGCAGTGCTCCCGTTCCGTCGCGGCGAGTACGGGCCGTCCGCGCGGCGATCCTGTTCAAGCCCGGCCAATGGTACACGCTGTCACCCGGACTGGCTGACCGGTCCTGGCGAGTTGGCCGGGTATCACGACACCGGGTGAGCGAAGATCGGCGGCGGCGGAGTGCCTTCCGGGGCGGAGGGAGGTGGCGCCGCCCCCGCGGGCAACCGCTGCCGCTGCATGAGGTACAGGTAGACGGGCTCGGACTGCAGCCACGAGGAGTACTCGCGCTGGCCGATCACGACGTAGGTCCCGTCGTCCGGTGCGGTCGGGGAGCCGGAGATCGCGTAGGTCGAATCCGTCGCCGTCGCGAAAAGGTTGCTCCACCACGGCCCACCGACCGACTGCTGCGGGATGTCGTACTGCTCGCCGTATTCGTGCAGGAAGTACCCGTCCCACGACGAGCCGCCGTTGAGCTGGGTCAGCGGGATCCCGAGGTCGTAATTGGCGTACCGGGCGTAGTCCCAGGTCGCCTTCTGGAAGGTCAGGAAGTCGCGGGTACCGGCGATCGACACGGCGGCGAACAGGCCGACGGCGATCCAGCCGACCGGCAGCATCATCCTGCGACCACGGAGCGACCAGAGCAGCAGGGCAACGGTGAACGGCAGCAGCGGCAGCAGGTAGCGATCGAGCGAGATGGCCCAGTCGCGGAAGTGGAAGGACGGCGGCATCACGCCGGCCACCTGGCCCAGCCCGACGAACAGGAGCATGGCGGCGATGGCTCGCTCCGGCGTGGCGATCGACCCGACCTTCGCGATCGTGGTGGCGCCGAACACGATCGCCGAGCCGACGCAGACCCAGGTTAGCCAGAGCCGGGCGTTGGTCATCTCCGGCTCGGGGAACAGCGGTGGCCGACCGCCGAACAGGTCGTTCGGACCCAGGCCGGACGTCCCGACGTACTGGGAGATGTACGGCATCAGGTAGTCGTCATTGACCGTGACGATCGCACCGAGGATGACGATGACCAGCCAGCCAGCCATCGCTGCCCACCGGATGCCGGACCCGATGGCCTGTTTCCTGGCCCGTCCCCGTCCCTGTCCCCGGCCGCGCCAGCGACCGATCAGGTCGCGGACGATCGAGCCGAGGCCGGCGATGGCCGCGAGCGTGATTGGCAGGACGAACAGCCCGACGATCACCGTCTCGAAGTAGGTCACCCGGCGAAGCAGCAGCCAGGTCCCGCCGATTCCCGCCGACTGGATCTGGTTGAGGAACTGGTCCTGCTGCTCCGGCACGCCGTGGATGAACCACAGCCAGAGGTAGTACAGGGCGAGCATCACCGCCGGGATGGCGGCGACCTCGAGCAGCCGGACCAGACTGCGCCGGTTGAACCAGAGCTGGCCGGTCAGGAGCAGCCATCCTCCGATGGCCAGCGGGATCAGCGCCCCTTGCTGACGAACGAGGAACGCGCAGCCGGCGAAGAATGCCCCGGCCAGGATCAGCTTCCGGGAAGGACGGTCCATGCGCAATCCGGCCGCGTAGAAGGCGATCGAGATCACCATGGTCGCGACGTAGTGCGGGTCCGTCATGAACGAGAAGGCGAGCACGAAGGAGAGCGGGTTGAAGAGGTAGACGGCCACGCCAAGCGCGCTGCGGCCGTAGGAGATTCCGAGGGTGCGGAGCAGCGAATAGAACGCAATCCCGCTCAGGGCGAACAGGACGACCGTCGAGAGGCGCTGGGTGCCGAAGCCGTTGCCGAAGATGAACCCGAACAGTGATCCCCAGAGCACCTGGAAGACCAGCGTGGTGACGGACAGGTCCAGGATCTCCAGCCGGCCCTCGTCGAGCAGGTATTCCACGGAGAGCGAGTAGACCCAGTCGTCCCCGACCGGTGTGGCGGTGAAGATCGGGACGATCGCCCATGACGCGATGAAGGCACACAGGACGAGCAGGAACGGCCAGTGCCGCTCGACGAGCCCGACAACCCGGCGCCATGCGGTAGGACTGGCCGGGCCGGTGCCGGTCTCGGCCAGTACCGGCCGGGCACCGACCGTGACCGCGCCCGACCCGGCGGTGGACAGGAATGGCGTGCCGGTATGGCTCAGGCTTGTGCTGCCACGGGAGGGGACACTCGACCGGCGCCGGGGAAGATAGCGCGGGCGGGGAGCGGGGGCGCCGCGACGGGCGCGGACGTGCCGATGGGGAGTGCTCATCCGGGATCACTGTCCTGTCGAGGTTGGGCGGGATTCGGGAGGGTCGGGAAGCGATTCCGGCGTGCGGGCCGGGCGCCCGGCCACCCGCGCGATCATCCGTCGCGACAGGGACCCGGTGGTATTCGCCATACAATGCCCGGCAGCGTGCGCCGGAGACGTCGAGAACGGCGCCATGATACCCGTAGCAATCGGCGGGGCGCACAGGCACGGGAGCGACCCCGGTGGAATCCGTTGTCCGACGGCGAGAGGAGCACCATCCCATGGCGAACGGAGCGATCACGCGGCTACTGGTGGCGAACCGCGGCGAGATTGCCGTCCGGGTGATGCGGGCCGCCCGGCAACTCGGGATCGCATCCATTGCCGTCTACGGTGCGGGTGAGGAGCAGGCTGTCCACGTCCGGTCGGCTACCGATGCCTACCGGTTGCCTCCGGTGCGATCGGGCGGTCCGGTGGTGCCCTACCTCGACATCGAGGGGTTGATCGCGATCGCTCGCCAGGCCGGGGCTGACGCGGTTCATCCGGGCTACGGGTTCCTGTCCGAGAATGCCGACTTCGCCCGGGCCTGCGAGGCAGCCGGGCTGATCTTCGTCGGCCCGCCTGCGGATGCCATCGCCGCGATGGGTGACAAGGTCGAGGCACGCCGCGTGGCCGTCGCCGCCGGCGTCCCGGTCGTGCCCGGGACGCCCGATCCGGTCGCGTCACTGGACGAGGCCCGGACCTGGGCCGACGCGACCGGCTATCCGGTGGCCGTCAAGGCGGCCGGTGGTGGCGGTGGACGGGGCTTCCGGGTAGCGCGAGCCGCCGGGGAACTGGAGCGTGCGTTCACCGAGAGCTCGGGCGAGGCAGCCCGGTTCTTCGCCAACCCGGCCGTCTATCTGGAGCGCTACGTTGATCAGCCGCGGCACGTCGAGATCCAAGTGTTCGCCGACCGGCACGGCAACGTCGTCAGCCTTGGCGAGCGGGATTGCTCGGTCCAGCGCCGCCACCAGAAGCTCATCGAGGAGTCGCCCTCGCCAGCCGTCGGGGATGCTCTGAGGCGGGAGATGGGTGAGGCATCCGTCCGGCTGGCCCGCGAGGTTGGCTACGTCGGTGCCGGGACGGTCGAGTTCCTGCTCGACGCGCAGGGACGCTTCTCGTTCCTCGAGATGAATACGCGTATCCAGGTCGAGCATCCCGTCACGGAGTGGGTAACCGGAATCGACCTCGTTCGCGAGCAGTTGCTCGTCGCGGCGGGGGAGCCGTTATCCTTCGCCGGCGAATCCATCGTCCCGCACGGCCACGCGATCGAGTGCCGGATCAACGCTGAGGATCCGGCCCGTGATTTCGCGCCGGCGCCGGGGACTGTGACGACCTATCGTGAGCCGGGCGGGTTCGGAGTCCGGGTTGATGCCGCGGCCGAGCCGGGGCTGGAGATCCTGCCGGACTACGACTCCATGATCGCCAAGCTGATTACGTGGGGGCGCGACCGGACGGAGGCGGTCGACCGGATGGCGGCAGCACTGTCCGAGTTCGAAGTCGGAGGCGTTCCCACGACGATCGGGCTGCATCGCCGGATCATGGCGGAGGTCGACTTCCGCGGCGGGACCGCGACAACTGCGTATTTGCCGGAGCACCCGGCGATCCTGGCCGGTGACGAGTCGGTCGTCCAGACACCCTCAGAGGCTAGGGACGATCCCGCAACTCCGGAGCACGTGCTGGTCGAAGTCAATGGGCGGCGGATGGAGGTCGTGGTCCACGGCCTGTCGGCGTCAGTGCCTGCCAGCGGAGGAGCGGTAGGGCGACACGCTGCGCCATCCGTATCGCGTGGCCGGAAGGCATCCGGCGGTGGACCAGAGCTGGTCAGCACCATCCAGGGAACCGTCGTCCGGATACCGGTCGAGGTCGGTCAGGATGTGGAGGCCGGGCAGGTCGGCATTGTGGTCTCGGCCATGAAGATGGAGAACGAACTGAGCCTGACGACTTCGGGTCGCATCGACGCGATCCACGTAGCGGTCGGAGATGCCGTACGGGTGGGGACACCGCTGATCAGTGTGCGGGCAGCGGAGCAGGGGTGACGCCGAGGCCAGACGCGTCGCCCGTGTTGAACGGAGCCGGGATTGGTGTCGGAGCCGCTGCGGGTCGGCCCGACCGCGGGATGCCTAAGGGGGTCAGGCTGCTGCCGGCACGGCGGCCGGCTCGGTGACGGTCTCGTCAAGCACGATGTCCTCGTCGCCGACGTAGAACGTGTTGCGGGGGACGTAGGAAGCGCCGACGATCGTGATGTTGAGCTTCCGGACCGAAAGGTCTTCAGCAAGGATTGCGGCATCCTCGACGGAGGCAAGGCAGGTGTGCGGGGTATTCCCGAACTTGTCCTGATAGCGGCCGACGGCATCGGTGACCTTGCGGGCGATCGGGTACTTCTTGTCCGCGTCATACCAGCCGAGGAACATGGGCGTCTCCCTGATCTCTGCTCGGGGCCACCTGGGCGGTCCCGCTACTTCCAGTGCCTCTTGGCACCGCTCTTTCGCGATGACCAGATGGTACCAGAACATTCGTTCGCATGCAAGCGGTTTTAGGGGTAAATAGATCGTACGTTCGCATGCGTCCGTTGGCAAGAGGGCGGTCGGGGCCGTCCGCCCAGTGATGTACGTACATTCATCTTCCGTGCCAGCGAGTCAAGGCGGAGAACTGATTGATGTGCGGTATTTTCCGCAATCAGTGTTGTGCTTCCGCTATGCTTGGAGGATGCCTGAGCCTTCAATCCCCGATGCCGTAAACGGCTCCCTGGTTCCTTCCCGGCAGCGTCCCGTCCACCTGGCCGAGGGAGGCCACGTCCCGGTTCTCCTCGCGGAGACCATCGCCGGGCTTGGTCCGATCACCGGCGGCACGATGGTCGACGCGACGTTCGGCGGTGGTGGTCATACCCGGATGCTGCTGGACCGGGTCGGGCCGCACGGCCGCGTCCTCGCGATCGATGCCGACCCGGCCGCGATTGCCCGGGGTGAGCGACTCCGGGAGGAGTTGCGGTCGAGCTCCTCCGATCCGGACCGGTTGACGATGCTCCATGGGAACTTCCGCGATCTCGGGCGTCTCGTCCGGGAGGTCGGAGTGACCGCGATCGACGGCATCATGTTCGACCTCGGCCTCTCGTCATTTCAGCTCGACACGCCCCAGCGCGGATTCGCGTTCCGTTTCGATGGTCCGCTCGACATGCGCTTCGATCCGACGACGGGAACGTCCGCCGCCGACCTGGTCAACGAGCTGCCGGCCGAGGCCTTGGCCGATGTGATCTACCAGTACGGCGAGGAGCACCGGTCTCGTCGGATCGCGGCGACGATCGTGGCCCGCCGGGAAGAGCGTCCCTTCGACTCGACGGCCGATCTCGCGGCTGTGGTGGCCCGGGCGGCCGGTGGGCGGCGGGGCAAGGGAGAGACCCATCCCGCGACCCGGACCTTCCAGGCGCTCCGGATCGCGGTCAATGGCGAGCTCGACGCGATCCCGCTCGCGCTCGACGCCGCGGTCGGGTTGCTCCGGCCGGGAAGGAGGCTGGCGGTGATCAGCTTCCACTCTCTGGAAGACCGCATCGTCAAGCGTTTCATCGCCGATGCCAGTACCTCGTGTGTCTGCCCACCTCATCAACCGGTGTGTACGTGCGGTACAGTCCCCCGGCTGAAGAAGGTTGGGGGGTCGATCCGGGCCGGTGCCGCCGAGACGGCGTCCAACCCCCGGAGTCGCAGTGCCACGCTGCGGGTCGCCGAGCGGCTGGCGGATGGTGAGGCGTCCACCCCTGGTGGGCCGGACAGGACGGGGCAGGGAAGAAGCCGATGAATCCGATGATGGTCAGTGCCCTGGTCGCGGGGCTCGGAGCAGAACTCCGGGGTGAGCTGCTGCCCAATCGACGCGTCACGTCGATCGAGCGGGACAGTCGCCGGGTCCAGGCCGGTGACGTCTTCATCGCCATCCGCGGTGAGGCGCACGACGGCCACGAGTTCGTCGGACAGGCCCAGGCGGCCGGAGCCGTCGCCGCGATCGTCGCCCGTGACTGGGCGGACAGGCAGCCGGGCCGGTTGGCCTTTCCACTGCTCGTCGTCGACGACACCGTCGCGGCGCTCCAGCGGCTGGCTGCGACCGTCCGGCGAGGTCGCGACCTCCGCGTCGTCGGTATCACTGGGAGCATCGGCAAGACCTCGACGAAGGAAGTCGTCGCGGCCGTCCTCAGCGGGCGGTTCCGCACCTACCGCAGCCCTGGCAACCTCAACAACGAGATCGGGCTCCCCTTGTCCCTGCTCGACGTAGGTCCGCGCGAGGAGGTCGCCGTCCTGGAGATGGGCGGAGCCTACGCGTTCGGCGAGCTGGCGCTGCTGGCGGAGATCGCCCGCCCGAGCGTCGCGGTCGTGACCAACGTCTACCCGGTCCATATCGAGCGCATGGGGTCGATCGAGGCGATCGCGGAAACGAAGTCGGAGCTGGTCCGGGCCATCCCGGCCAACGGGGTCGTCATCCTCAACGGGGACGATCACCGGGTCCGGGCGATGGCCGACCTGACCGAGGCCCGGGTGATCACCTATGGGCTCGGGGCCGACAACGACATCCGCGGCGAGGATGTGGTGTCGGAGGGCCTGCAGGGGACGCGCTTCCGGCTGTTCATCGGTCGCGAGCGGTATCAGATCAAGGTCCCCCTGATCGGGGGGCACGCGGTCCAGCTCGCCCTCTCCGCCTTCGCCGTTGGTCATGGCATGGGCATGCATATCTCGGAGATGCTGCCCGGGTTCGACAACCAGGACGTCCAGGTCCGGCTGCTGATCATGGTGGGGCCGAACGGATCCCAGATCATCGACGACACCTACAACGCCTCCCCGCCGTCGGTCCTGTCCGCGCTCGGTCTGCTGGAGGAACTCCACGCCCGGCGGTCGATCGCTGTCCTCGGCGACATGCGTGAGCTCGGGGCCGACGAGGACGAGGAGCACCGGATCGTCGCGCGGCGGGCGGCTGAGGTTGCCGACCTGGTCGTCACCTACGGCGAGCTGGGTCGGATCATCGCGGACGAGATCCATGGGATGAGCCTGAACGGTGAGGATGTGCCAGCGGTGCGTGCCTATGGCGAGCACGAGCGCGACGACCTGATCGCGTACCTGTCCGCCGAACTGCGGGAGGGTGATGTCGTTCTCCTGAAGGGGTCACGGGGGCTGAAGATGGAGCAGATCGTCCAGGCGATCACCCTCCCGACCCCGGGTCAGGACCTGGATGGAGCGCCGCTCGCATGAGGTCCGGCGACCCGACGATCATGTCCGACTGGTTCAGCGCCCACATCGTGGCTGGCGCGGCGAGCATCCTGCCGCGCGACGGCTACGACAACATGGCCGCATCGCTCGGGATATCAGGGATTGCGTTCGTCCTGACGCTGCTGCTTGGCCGCCCGATCCTGAACTTCCTGCGCCAGAAGCGTTTCGGGAAGCAGGTCCGCGCCGACGGGCCGACCACTCACCTGGTCAAGACCGGCACACCGACGATGGGAGGAGTGATCTTCCTCATCCCGATCGTGATCCTGACAGTCGGGTTCAACCTCGTCGGGCGGCTGTCGATGCTGCTGCCGGTCATCGTCCTGATCGCGGCGGCGATCCTCGGCGCGATGGACGACCAGAAAAGCTTCGTCGGCTCCGGCCGGGGTGGGATGACCGCCCGGATCAAGATGGTCTGGCTGCTGCTCTTCGGCGTGGTCGCGGCGCTGGTCCTCCACCTGCCGGACCCGTATGGGCTCGGCTTGCACCACATCTACATCCCGTTCGTCGGCCAGTACGGCATCGGGTGGGTCTACGTCCCGGTCGCGGCGATCGCGATCATCGGGTTCGCCAACGCCGTCAATCTGACGGACGGGCTGGACACGCTGGCCGGCGGGACCGCGGCGGTTGCCTTCTGTGCCTACGGCATCATCGCGTTCGTGCAGGGGCAGGTCGGCGTCGTGGCGTTCTGCTTCACGATCGTGGGCGCCCTGATGGGCTTCCTCTGGTTCAACGCCCATCCGGCCCAGGTCTTCATGGGCGATGTCGGCTCGCTGGCGCTCGGCGCGGCCCTGGCGACGGCCGCGTTCATGACGGGGCAGTGGCTCCTGCTGCCCATCGTGGGCTTCGTCTTCGTCTGCGAGGCCGCGTCGGTCATGCTGCAGGTCAGCTATTTCAAGCTGACCAAGGGCAAGCGCCTGTTCAAGATGACGCCACTGCATCACCACTTCGAGGTGATCGGCTGGTCCGAAACCCAGGTTTCGATGCGCTTCTGGATGATCGGGATGATCTCCGGGTTGCTCGGCGTCGCCCTGGCCCTGCTCTGATCCGGATGACCCCGAGGTCCCGCCCATGACGCTCTCCACGCCCTACGTCAATCGCGCAACGCCGCTGCCCCTTGCCGGCAAGCGGGTCACCGTCATGGGAATCGGCACCCGTGGTGGCGGGCTGGGCGTCATCCAATGGCTCGTCGGGCAGGGCGCCGATGTCACGGCGACCGACCGGCGAACGGCGGAGGACCTCGGCGCCACGATGACCGAGCTTGCCGGGCTACCGGTGCGCCTTGCCCTTGGCGGGCACGACGAGCGCGACTTTAGCGCGGCCGGGGCGGATGTCGTGGTGCGCAATCCCGCGATCCCGCGCCGGGCGCCGCTGCTGGAACTGGCGCGGCGTGAGGGCGTCCCGGTCGAGATGGAGATGAGCCTGTTCATCCGGGCGTGTCCAGCGCCGGTCGTCGGGGTGACGGGCACGAAGGGCAAGACGACGACCTCGACGCTGATCGCCCATGTCCTCCGGAACGAGTACGCGGACACCATCCTGGCGGGCAATATGGGCATCTCGGCGCTGATGCAGCTGGACCGCATGCGGCCGGACACGCCGGTCGTGGTCGAATTGTCGTCGTGGCAGATCGAGTCCCTAATCGAGCACCAGCTCTCACCTCACGTTGCCGTACTGACCAATATCAGTGAGGACCACCTCAACACCTACGACGGGTTCGACGATTACGCTGATACCAAGCGCGGGCTCTTCCGGGCGCAGGTCACGAATGACGTCGCCGTGCTGAACCGGGACGACCCGGAGGTCTGGCGGGCGGCGGGACAGTCTGCGGGTCGGGTCGTCTCGTTCGGACTGGATAGCCCTGCGGATGGCATCGGCGCCTGGCGCGAGGGCGACGAGCTGGTCGTCCGGGACGAGCGGGGTGAGGTACGCATCCCGCGGCCCGCCGGGCTGGCGCTGGCCGGCGACCACGGGGTCCGCAACGCGCTGGCGGCGATGGCCGTCGCCCGCACCTTCGATGCCCGTGACCGGGCGATCGCGGCGGGGATCGAACATTTCCCCGGCGTGCCGCACCGGATGGAGCGGGTGGGGGAGGTCGGCGGCGTCGAATACATCAACGACACCACCGCGACCGCCCCCGCCGCCGCCATCGCCGCGCTGTCGGCTATGGGCGGTCGACGGGTCCACTGGATCGGCGGCGGCTTCGACAAGGGCCTCGGGATCGATGAGCTGGCGCGGGTCGCGGCGACTCGTCCCGTCTCGATTCACCTGCTCGACGGGAGCGCAACGCCCCAGCTGTCCGGGGCGATCGTGGCGGCCGGTGGACGCGTGCGTGGCCCCTACGGGTCCATGCTCGAAGCGGCGTTGACTGCCCATCGTGACACGATGCCCGGCGACGTCGTGCTGCTGTCGCCGGGATGTGCGTCCTTCGGCCTGTTCCGGGACGAGTTCGACCGGGGTGAGCAGTTCCGCGCCGCGGTCGCCCGGATCGACGCGATCTGTTCCGGTGCCGAGCCCGACCCCTTTCTCTAGGTCCACCTGAACCGTCAACCCGTACTCATCGGAGGCCCACGTGACCGTACCCATGATCCCGACCGACTCGCATGGTGCCCTGGGACTTCCTCCCGCGGGGAGTGGCGTCCATTTCGTCGGGATCGGCGGCATCGGCATGAGCGGGCTCGCCCGGCTGCTCCAGCGCTGGGGATACCGTGTCACGGGCTCCGATTCGTCGGCGAGCGACATCACCGACGCGCTCCGGGCCGAGGGCATCCCGGTCGACATCGGGCACGCCGACGTCGCATCCGCCGGGGCGGCGGCGCTGGTCGTCGTCACGGCGGCGGTCCGTGGGCACAACGCCGAGGTCGAGGCGGCGACCGCGGCCGGTGTTCCGATCGTCAAGCGGGCCCGGCTGCTAGGGATGCTGGCGGACGCGCGTCGTGGCGTGGCGGTCGCCGGCTCCCACGGCAAGTCGAGCACGAGTGGAATGCTGGTCGTCGCGTTGACAGCACTCGGAGCCGACCCGTCCTATGCCGTCGGTGCCGTCGTTGGACGGACCGGTACGAACGCGTCCGCCGGGTCCGGGGCCGAGATGATCGTCGAGGCCGACGAGTACGACTACTCGTTCCTCCAGCTCAACCCGGATATCGCGCTGGTCAACAACGTCGAGTACGACCACCCGGACCTGTTCGCCGACCAGGGCGTCTACGACCAGGCGTTCGTTGATTTCATCCGGCGGATCCGTCCCGGCGGGACGCTGATCATCTCCGGGGACGATCCGGGAGCTGTCCGGGTGACCGGTCTGCTCGGCGACAGCCGATTCGACCGCATCACGTTCGGCGCCAGCCCGTCGTGTGACTGGCAGATGGTCGCCGGAGACGCCGGCTGGCTGGCCCAGGCGCCGGACGGCGAGCGCTACCCTCTCGCGCTCCAGGTCCCGGGCGAGCACAACGTCCGGAACGCGCTCGGGGCGCTGGCCGTGCTGGTAACGCTGGGTCACGACCCGGCCGCCGCCGCCGCCGCACTGGGCACGTACTCCGGGATCGGTCGCCGCTTCGAGCTCAAGGGCGAGGTGGCGGGCGTCACGGTGATCGACGATTACGCCCATCACCCGAGCGAACTGGCCGCCAACATCGCCGCCGCCCGGGAGCGTTTCCCCGGTCGCCGCCTCGTCGCTGCCTTCCAGCCCCATACCTACAGCCGCACCCACGCCCTCCTCAATGACTTCGCCGATGCCCTCAGGCCGGCGGACGTCGTCCACGTCCTCGATATCTACGCCGCCCGGGAGACGGACACCCTCGGCGTCGATGCCGGTCAATTGGCCGCCCTAGTGCCCGGGGCCGAGGCGACGGGCACGGTCGAGCAGACCGCCGACCGGCTGGCCGACATCCTCAGGGATGGCGACGTGCTGGTCACATTCGGCGCCGGAACCGTTACGGCGCTCGGACCAGCAGTGCTGGATCGGCTCAATGCCCGAGGTGGTGCGGAGGCAGGGACGTCGGCGGACCGCCCGCCACGGGCGACCCGGGCGCCGCGCGGTGGTGGCGAGACGGTTCCCGGTTTCGAGGGGCTACGCATCCAGCGCGACGCACCGCTGAGCCTGTACACCACCTGGCGGATTGGTGGTCCGGCCGATGTGCTGATCCGGGCGAGCAACCCGGATCATCTCGCCGCCGCGATCGGGTGGGGTCGTGAGCAGGGAATGCCGGTCACGGTGATCGGCGGCGGTAGCAACATGCTGATCCCGGATGAGGGCATCCGCGGACTGGTCGTCCTGTCTCGGACACCGGGTGAGCGGGCCGAGGGGCTCGTAACCGTCGAGGACCTGGGCGACCGGGTCCGGTTGCGGGTCGCCGCTCAGGCGCCGCTCTCCTGGACGGGTCGCTATGCCGCCGAGCGAGGCTGGGCCGGGCTGGACTGGGGTGTCGGGTTGCCCGGAACGATCGGTGGCGCGACGGTCAACAACGCCGGGGCCCACGGCACCGAGCTCAAGGATTATCTCGACGCCGTGACGATCCTCGGCGCCGATGGGCAGGTCCGGGAGGAGCCGGCGAACTGGATGGAGGCGGCCTACCGTCATACCCGCATCAAGGCCGCGCCGCGGCCGAAAACCGAAATCGTCCTCGCTTCGACGTTCGTCCTGCCGAAGGGAGACCGCGATCAGTTGGTCGGTCTGGCCGATGAGCACGCCCGGTTCCGCCGGGAGACCCAGCCCACGGGTGCCTGCGCCGGTTCCGTCTTCGCCAACCCGCCGGGCGACTACGCGGGCCGTCTGCTGGAGGCCGCCGGGCTCAAGGGGTACCGGATCGGTGGCGCGGTGTTCTCGCCGAAGCACGCCAACTGGATCGTGAACACGGACAGCGCGACCGCCGCCGACGTCGACGCGCTGATCCGGCATGCCCAGGCGGTCATCTCCGAGCGCGACGGAATTGAGCTGCGGGTCGAGGTGGAGCGGTTCACGCCTGACGGGTCGCCCTGGAAATGAACTAGCGGACCGATGGACAGCTACTGGAGTTCGACAATGATGTGGCGTGCCTCACTGTCAGACAAGAGTTCTTCGTCGAATCCTAGGCGTCTAGCGACCTCGTCAACCTTGCGGCGAGTAACACCAAGCTGTATGGCAAGATCACTCTTCGATCGTCCGACCGGTCGATCTGGAACCCGCCAGTAATCCCGCTTCACGATCGCGCGAGCCTGAGCCTTCTTGGCAGATTTGGATAACGGCTTAGGCGTTAGATCGGCGTTTCGCTTTAGGTTTTCCGCATCAAGTGCATGGATATTCGAAATCGATTTATGCGTTGAGTCGTTGGGTTTGCAGACTGTAGGATTTTGAGTGGACCGATGGATTTGGATTTCTGTGTTAGCCAGTGAGTTAGTATTGGGACGGTCTAATGATGCTGCATGCTGATTCCTAGACTGAACGGAGAGCTGAAGGTGGGAAAGTGCGGAAATGTGGTCCGGCCCGAAAGCACTACATATCCGTCCCGTGCCAAGTTGCATGGCGACTGCAACCCATTGACGCCTTTTGTGTCGGTGAGTGAGTGATTGAAATACCCACCCCGAACTATCGAGTTCGATTAGCAGGCCTGTCATTGTATCGGTCGACATCTTCGTGCCTTTCATAACTGTTAGATAGGGCTGATGCTTGCGCTCCCCGGGTGCCATCGCTCAGATCATCCCATGGTCCTGATACTTCTCTCAACTCAATAGTCTACTGCCACTGGCCTCCGTTCGCTCAAATCTCTTGGTGTATAAGCATGGTTACTAGCAACGGCCGATCTGCCTCAGGCACCGGGCTTTCTACGTTACGACTTAGAGAGCAGCGGCTCGTCAGGCCCAGTGGGTAACAGCATGAAATCAGCACTAATGTCGTGGTGGAACGTCTCACGAGCCAATCCCTCCAATGCGTTCGTGCAGGTGGCAAGCTATAGTGTCCGTTCACCTTATCCGCGACAGTGAGGGAACGGGACGATGGCGAATGGGGACGGACGCAGGGTGCGCGTGGCGGTCATCTTCGGGGGGCAGTCCGACGAGCATGACGTCTCGTTGCGATCAGCCCAGACGGTCATCGGTGCGCTTGACCCGGAGCGGTATGAGGTCGTGCCGGTCGGGATCACGCGGGACGGACGCTGGTTGACCAGTGAGCCGATGGCCGCCCTCACCGCCACCTCGCCCCTGTTCCATCCCATCGCCGAGACCATCCCGGACACCGCGGAAGACTTCGGCGGCATCTACATTGGCCACGCCCCGGCGCCGCTGCCGGAAGCGCGATCGATGACGACTGGCGTGAGCGAGATCCTCGCCCGGGACGTCGATGTCGTCTTTCCGGTGTTGCACGGACCCCGGGGCGAGGACGGCACCGTCCAGGGACTGCTCGAGCTGGCCGGCGTGCCATATGTCGGGTCCGGCGTGCTCGGTTCTTCGGTCGGGATGGACAAGGCGATGTCCAAGACCGTCTTCGCCCAGGCCGGCCTGCCGCAGGTCCCCTGGCTGCTGGTCCAGCGGCGTGACTGGCAGGGCGACCCGGACGGCGTGCGGGCCCGGATCGCGGAGGAGATCGGCTTCCCGTGCTTCGTCAAACCGGCCAACATGGGGTCGAGCGTCGGCGTCAGCAAGGTCCACGGGCTGGACGAGCTGGACAGCGCGATGACGGCGGCGGCGCACCATGACCGTCGCATCATGGTCGAGTGGGGCGTCGATGTGCGTGAACTCGAGGTGTCCGTCCTCGGCAACGAGGATCCGGTTGCCAGCGTGGTGGGGGAGATCGTCCCGGCCAACGAGTTCTACGACTACGAGGCCAAGTACATCGACGCCGGGAGCGAACTGGTGATCCCGGCCGACCTCCCCGCGGAGACCGTCGCCGAGATCCAGCGGGTCGCCGTCGAGGCGTTCCGGGTGCTGGACCTTGCGGGACTGGCGCGGGTGGACTTCTTCGTCGAGCGTACTACCGGCGAGGTCTGGCTGAACGAGGTCAACACCATCCCGGGCTTCACGGCGACGAGCATGTACCCACTGCTCTGGGAAGCGACCGGCGTTCCGCTGCCGAAGCTGGTTGATGCGCTGGTCGAGCTGGCGCTCGATCGGCATGCCAGCGGCCGAGTCGGGCCGACGGCCTAGCCCGGGCGAACGGTGGGCGGCGTCCGGACAGAATGGTCCGGATGGGGATAACTGCTATACTCCCGCGGCATTCCATGATCCCACCTGGTGCGTTCGTCGACCGATGAGCGGGGCCGGGGCTATGGTGCCGGCCGCGCGACTGCGCTGCGGCCGGACGGGATTTTCACGACAGGTCGTCGACCCGGGACGCATGGCACGCCGCCGTTGGCGTCCCGGTATCCAGATACGAAGTCGTCCGCCGGGTCCCGGCTGGGCAACGTTGGTCAGGGAAGGTAGCGAGAGCGATGCAGTCACGTGGGCAGACCCCCGGCCGGGGCCAGGGCATCCGGGTCCACGGCGCGTCCGCCTCGGGCGGTGCGCCGCGCCGGGAGTCGCAGCCGGCCCCGCCGCCGAGCACGTTCGACGACATCGATGAGCCGGGGGACTCGCCCTTCAGCGACTACGACTCCATGCTCGACGCATTCGCCCGGATCAAGGTAGTCGGTGTCGGCGGCGCCGGTGGCAACGCCGTCAACCGGATGGTCCTGTCCGGGGTGGATGGCGTGGAGTTCGTCGCGGTCAACACCGACGCGCAGGCGCTGCTCAACAGCCAGGCGCCGATCGCCGTCCGAATCGGCGACAAGCTGACCAAGGGCCTCGGCGCGGGCGGACGCCCGGAGATCGGGCACCGCGCCGCCGAGGAGAGCACCGAGAGCCTTGACGAGATCCTGCGCGGATCGGACATGGTCTTCATCACCGCCGGTATGGGCGGTGGCACCGGGACCGGCGCTTCTCCCGTCCTGGCCAAGATCGCCAAGGCGGCCGGCGCGCTGACCGTCGCGGTGGTGACCAAGCCGTTCGAGTTCGAGGGAACCCGTCGTCGCCGCTCGGCCGACGAGGGTATCAACGCCCTCAAGGACACCGTCGACGCGCTGATCACCATTCCGAACCAGCGGCTGCTGCAGATGGTCGACCCCAAGACGCCGATCACTGAGGCGTTTCGGATCGCCGACGACGTGCTGCGCCAGGGTATCGCCGGCATCTCCGACTTGATCACCAAGCCGGGCATCATCAACCTCGACTTCGCCGACGTGAAGACGATCATGCAGGATGCCGGTTCGGCCCTGATGGCGATCGGCCACGGGCGCGGCGAGAACCGCTGCATCGACGCCGCCCGTGAGGCGATCGAGAGCCCGCTGCTGGAGATGAACATCCAGGGCGCGACCGGTGTGCTCTACAACATCACCGGCGGCTCCGATCTCACCCTGATCGAGACCAGCGACGCGGCTGAGGTGATCCGGGCGGCGGCCGACGAGGACGCCGAGATCATCTACGGGACCAGCATCGACGAGTCGCTGGGCGACGCGGTGACGATCACGCTGATCGCGACCGGCTTCGACGACAGCGTCTCGTTCACCCAGCCCGCACGCAGCCCGTACGCGGGTCGTGGTGGCGGTGGGAGCGGCCAGCGCCAGCCGCAGTCCCAGCGGGAGGACCCGTACCGCCGCCCGCGCCAGGAGCCGGTCTACCGTGACGACCCCTACGGAGGCCAGCCCTCCGGGGGGTACCGGGACGACCCGTATGCGCCTCCTCGCGGTGGCCAGCGCGAGGAGCGCGCTCCCCAGCGTCCGCCTCAGCAGCGAGCACCCCAGCGCGCTCAGCCGGTGGAGCCGGACGACGACTGGGGCAACGATAACTCGATCATCCGCTTCCTGCGCGACCGCTAGGCCATTTTCCTTTCGGGCCCGGTAGCGGAAAGGACAGATCATGCGATGTCCCTTCTGCCAGGGCCGGGATTCCCGCGTCCTCGATAGCCGCGAGCAGGGCAACGGCGACGCCATCCGGCGCCGGCGCGAGTGCCTGTCGTGCGGGCGCCGCTACACCACCCACGAGCGGATCGAGGGCGGTGGGCTGATGGTCGTCAAGAAGGACGGCCGGCGCGAGGAATTCAGTCACCAGAAGCTGCGGCAAAAGATGCGGGTGGCGCTGACCAAACGCGCGGTGCCCGAAGCACTGGTCGATGCCGCGATCCAGCGCATCGAGGGCGAGCTGCTGGCCAAGGGCCTGCCGGAAGTCCCGTCGACGATCATCGGCGACCTCGTGCTGCGGGAACTCCGCGAGCTGGATGACGTCGCCTACATCCGGTTCGCGTCGGTCTATCGCTCGTTCGCCGATATCGACGAACTGCACCGCGAGATCGAGCAGCTTCGCCGCCCGGTCCGGACCGCGGTCACGCACCCAACAGGTTCCCGGCGCACGCCTCGTCCCACCGCACCGCGGCGCCGGTCACTAGCCTAGAACTGAGCTGTCGCTAGGATTTTCAGCCCTTCTTCTTGCCGCTCGACTTCTTGCCCTTCAAGGACTTGCCACCCGACTTCTTCCTGTCGCCGGACTTCTTGCCACCCGATTTCTTCTTGCCGCCGCTCTTCCTGGCCTCACTGCGGGCCTTCTTCGCCTTGGCGGTGTTCTGGACATACTGGGTCTTGCCGTCGTCGTCCTTGACCTTCTTGGCGTCGGTCGCCTCTTTCTCCTCCTCGGAGAGCTTGTCCCACGCCTTCTTGGGCAGGTAGCGGTGGGTCTTGTCGCCCTGGATGGCCTTCTTGCCATCCTTGGTCGTCCACTCCTCGTCGCCCCAGTCCTCGAGGTCCTTCTGCTTCTTCGTCCGCTTGCTGCTCGTGTAGCCGCCGCCGGCCTTCTCGTATTCGTTGACGAGCAGTTGCGACTTGCGTGCCGACCACTGGCCGGGGCGCCCGCCCTTGTCACCCTGCTGGATCTTTTCCTTGAGTTTCTGGCGCAACTCGGGCTTGGTGTATTGCTTGTCCTTCTCGCTCCGGTTGGACGACTTCTTCCCCGACGACTTGGAGTCCGACTTCGCCACGAGTTCCCCCGGTATCCCTGCGTGACGACCGGATGTCGCCCTTCTGGAGAGGGCAGGACGCAGCCACTGTGCCAGTCGCGAGCACGCGGATAACGGTGATTCGTAATGGGTTACTCAGCGGAGGCGGTGGCCACGCTGGCGTGCGCGATGGGACATTCCCGACAGCGGCGCGGGCCGCACAGCGTCTGATCGAGGTGGATCAGGCCCTGCTGCCCGCGGGTTCCCAGACCGGTGAGGCGCGCGCTGCCGGCAACCTGCCCCAGCGCACGGCGGGTCACCTCGTTGCTGTCGGCCCAGGGCAACCGCTCCCAGACCAGCGCCGCGCCATCCATCAACCCGTAGTCGTCGTTCTGGGCGGCAAGCGCCAGGGCGAAAGGAAGCAGGCCGGACGCGACGATCGCGGCGGCGCGGTCCGTCCCGATGCCCGGTGCATCGGTCGACGTCGACAGCACGCGGAGATGCTCAACGAGGTCCGGCAGGCGACCCGGCTCATCGGCGACGGCGAGTGCCCGGCCGCGCAGGGGTTCCAGGAGCGCCGCGACGAGTCCACCCCGATCGAGCGCGGCGGTAACAAGCGCGGCTCCGGCGACGAGCCGCGCGGCGGGGTGGTTGGCCGGTCGGACCCGGGCGCGCTGCCAGGCAGTCGGCGCAAGCGCGGTGTGGCGCCAGGGAGCGCCGGCCCGCTGCCAGTGGGCCTCGACCTCAGCCACGGCTGCCGGCGTAAGGTGAGCGAGGGCGGCATCGGTCGGGGCGAGCGGTAGGAAACCCGCCGTCCCGAGGAGCAGGGCCCGGGCGGTCGCGAGACGGTCGGACGGGGCCGTCGCAAGGAGGGCCGCCTCCAGGTCGGCCAGCGGCAACGTGGCGGCAAGGTCGGCCATCGGGACACGGTTCTGGCCATAGCCCAGCCCGTCGAGCAGGGTCGCGTACAGGACGTGACCCGGCGCGTCCTCGGTCAGCCGCGCCTCCAGCCGGGCGGCTCGTGCCGCGAGGCGCGTGTCCCCGAGACGGTACAGGACCTGCCGGGCGATCGCGGGATGATCCCGGACCAGGTCCGGGGCACAGGCTTCCCCTCCGAACCGGGACCAGTCGGACGTCGCCGTGGCGTCAGCGTCGAGCGGTTCGGTCAGGAGATGGCCGATAGCCGCGACGGGCACGACCATCCCGTCCGACCGGCGCGTCTCACTACCGTCGTCATCCAGCACGATGTGGAGCACCACATCGTCGTACCGCGGGTCACGATCGTGACCGTGCTCCCGCCAGCCCCGGGTCGTGAGGTGGATCTCGACCGAGCCGGTCCTGAGCTCGCGTCCGTCCAGCGCGATCATGGCGTCCCGGAAGTCCGGCCCGAACCCGTGGGTCCAGGTGCCCCGGGCGATGATGTCGACGGAGCGGCCCTCGCGTGTCCGGATCGGACCGCGAAAGGCCTGGGCGTTCCACGCGGCGGAGAGGGCGATCTCTTTCGGGGCGGTGGGGGACGCGTCGGAGGCGGTGGATGCCATCGGCTCGGCCTCGGGCGCCCGCCGGGACCGGACCGGCGGGACGCATGAACGGCGACGGAACGGACGTGCTGTTAGCGGAGGATAGCGAATCCGCGACGGTCGCGAACCCAGCCGCTACGGGACTGTTCCGGGTCGTCGCCGGGGTTCCGACACGCGAATCACGATCGGCTGCCGATCGGCGTTACCTCCCGACCGATGCCGAGTCTGTAAGGTAAGCGCCTTCACGGACGGACCGATCGGTGTCCGTCCTCGTGACCAGACGATGGGATCCATGGACGACGACGGGCGAGGACGGCCGCCGCCGGGAAACGACGACGATGACGACACGACGCTGGCCAGGATTGCCGCGACCGACCGGCGCGCCTTCGCGCAGCTGTACCGGCGCTGGGCGGAGGCGGTCTACCGCTATTGCTATCGGCGCCTCGGCACCCGAGAGGCCGCCGAGGACGCGACCAGCCAGACCATGATCCGGGCACTCGATGGCATCGCCGGCTTCCGCGGAGGGTCCTTTCCCGCCTGGCTGTTCACGATCGCCCACAACGTCGTCGCCCCGACCGTTCGTCGTCCGTCTCACCGTCTGACCGGCTCGTTGCCTGACGAGCTGGCCGTCGTCGACCCCGGCCCCGGGCCGGAAACGCTGGCGCTGGCGAGCGAGTCATCTCGTCAGCTGTACGCCGCGCTGGCGGTACTGACCCCGGAGCAGCGTCAGGTGATCGACCTGCGACTCGCCGACCTGACCACGGTCGAGATCGCCCAGGTAACCGGTCGGACGACCGACGCCGTCAAGATGCTGCACTACCGCGCCATTCGCCGCCTCCGGGATGAGCTGCGCGAGCTGGAGGGGGACGCCCGTGACGGCTCCCGGAAGCGGTCCCATGCCTGAGATGCCTGACCGGTCGGATTTCGGACGCGATCAGTCGCCCGAACATGACGAGGCCGCCGCCGATGCCCTGGGAGCGCGGCTCGACGCCCACGTGCTGGCTCGCCGGGGACGGACGGACGGTCGCCGCGTCGCCGGGCGTCCCCATCCTTGACCGGTTGGCGACCGATGCCCGCACCGATGACCTCTCAACCCCCCGGCCCGGCTTCCTCGATGACCTGGAGAAGCGCCTGATGCACACTCAGCCACCGACCATCCTGTCACCCCTGGCGGCGGAGCCATGCCATCGGCCTGTATCCCAACGGCGTGCACAGAGTCGCCCTCGTGGCCGCGGCGTCGTGGATCTGCTCGCCGTCGCGGCCGTCCTGGCGCTCGTCGTTTCGGGCGGCTGGTGGGTCTGGGGCGACCGTGCCGCTGCCCCGACGCCTCCCGCTATCAACGGGATCGCCGGACCGTCCACTCCGACCGGCACGCCGACAGCCGCCTACACCTTGCCGGTCCTCGACGTCCCGTGGGCGCAGCCGTTACCGGATGGCATGGTCGCTTCCACCCACCCGGTCAGTGCCGCTGGATGCGTGACGCCGGCACGGGACGCGGGGAGCGTCGAGGCAGCTGTAGCGGAGCTTGGTCCCGATGATGGTGACGTCAGTCTCATGGTGCCCGCGGAAGCGTCAGACTTCGATGCGTTACCGTCAGCAACCGAAGACGATCGTACCGCCGCCACGGTTCTATTCCAGCAGTTGAGCGCTTGCCGATTCCAGAGCGTCGCGCGCGATGGCGGGACGCTCATTCCGTTCGCAACTCCCTATCACGCTCTCTACTCGACGGAGTTCCTCGCGAGCTGGGTGGTCGCATGGACGAGCGGAGGTGGACAGGAAGCGTCTCCCGAGGAGCAGACCGCTGACCTCGCACTCCAGCTCCTGGATCTGCCGTTCTTCTGGTCGTATCCCGCTGAAGTCGTGGATGCCCGGATGCTGCCGTCCGGTGCAGGTGGAATGGAAAGGATGCTCGTCCGGACGCTCGGACAGGACGATACGGACGAGATTCAAACGGTCCTGTTGGTCGAGGAAGGGGGAGGCTGGCGTTTCACTGGATCGATGGATACCGATTCCAACCGATTCAACGATCCGAGAACGCAGATCGCCGACGTCCGTCTCGACCCAGCCACCGGTGAGGCATTCCCGTTCAACGGCTTCACGAGCCGCCTCGAACCCGACCGCCCCATCTCCTTGACCGTCGCCAACACGACCGACAGTCCCCGACAGGTGTCAGTCGCGGTGAATGAACTGGTCCTGCTTGAACCTGGTCAGTCGGTCACCTTCCAGCCGTTCATCGTTGATCCGGCTGCGGTCGAAGCCGCTGATGGGCGCCTCCGGTTCACGATCGAGACACAGACGCTCGACGGAGAGTCGAATGGCCGCTCCTACAGCATCACGGTTTACCGCTCCGGTGAAGTTTGGACCGGTACCAACGCCACACCGGCGGCTCAGCCGACGAGTGTGTCAACTCCAGTTCCGGCCGCGACTCCCTTGGGGGCTGCCGCCAACGCCGAGATGGCGTCCGGGGAATCTCGTGTCGTCACGCTTGACCAACCCTGGGCGGAGACGCCTCACGATCCCCGGTTCGGCGGGATCGCGCCAGCGCCGCCTGCGGACTGCGTCACGCCCCGGAGGGCGAGTGGAGCGGTCCTCCGGATCGCCGAGGTCAATCCGACCGGGCCCGTCGCCGAGCTCCCGGAATACCTGCCGGAAGCCGAAGTCCTGCGGATGACGTCTGGGCTGAAGCCGGGGACGTCGGACGACCTGATCGCCGCGCAGACCTTCCTTCGGCAATGGTCGGCGTGTTCGCGGCAGGTATCCGCAGCCGATCAGGCGCTGGAGGACCGGCACACCGGCCCGGATTGGTCGCTCCTGTCCGCGAGCCATATCGCCCGGGTATTGCCGCAAGGCGATGAGCGGTCGGCCGAGTCGCGCGTCCGGCAGCTGAGCTGGAATCAGGTCCGCGGGCCATGGGCACAGCCGTACCCGGACGAAGTCGTGGGCGTGTGGCGCTGGGAATCCGACGAGCGAGGGAGCCCGCGTCTGCTGGTGCTGCACCGGGCTTTCGCGACGAATGCCCTGCCGGATGTGTCCCTGCTGGTCTACGAGGAGGGAGTCTGGCGGCTGGACGAGTTCGTCCCGTCCTTCGGCTTTCCCGCTGGTGCGACGCCCGAAGCAGAGACCTCCGCTCCGCTCTGGCAATTGGCGAGTGATGTCGACGCATTCCCCACGTTGATCAATGCGACGGGGCTCTACGCTGGCATGCCGGTCGTCATCGCGCTGTACAACTCCGCCGATCGCCCGGTATCGCTCCAGGTCGGAGACCAGGATCTCGGCCAGATCGCGCCCTCCTCGATGCTGGTCATCGACCCATTCGAGGTATCGTCGGAGGCGGTGAGGAGTGACCCGGACGGGTTCGCCATTCCGTTCACGTTCAGCCGGGCCGGTGAGCGCAGATTCACCGTCGATGTGGTCGTTCAGGACGCGCCCGCCACGGCGACGCCGATAGCCTGAGCATCCCGATACTCCATTGGAGCGTGCCGGCGGTATGGGACTAAGAACAGGACTCGTGCCGGTGGATCAGGCGGGCGATTGGGTGTTACCCGTGCCGGAACCGTAGATCGTGGGGATGAAGCGGTTCTTCGGCGCCTGTCCGGTCGCCCTGGCACGGGCGGCCAGGGCACGCTCCACCCGCTCCTTCTGCCCGGGCGGCAGGCGGTCGATTGCGTTGAACGGGTCCGGGGTGGCCGCCGTCGCGATCTCGTCGTCATCGTCGGTCACGATCGCCTGTCGCAGCCGGTTGATGTGCGCCGCGCGGAGCACCTCGCGCTCCAGCTCGGCGAAGTCGATGTCGTTGCGGTCGGGATCGGCCGCCGCGGCCGCGCGGGCGACCGGGAGCAGGCGGGCCAGCCGGTCGGCATCGGGCGGGTCGGCGGTCATCGCTTCGCGGATCGCCTCGGCCAGCGTCACCCGGTCGACCACCCCGCGGACCGCCGCCCAGTCCAGCTCGTCCGGGAGGCTGCCACCGATCGACGCGACCTGGGTCAGTGCCGAGACGATCGCGATGTCGTCGCCACTGGCGATCGCCGACGCCAGATCCGACGCCGCCTCCTCCCGGGAAGCCAGGCGCTCGATCCGGCGCCGCTCGACGGCGCTGAGCCGACTCATCGCGTTCTCCGGAACGGCGGCGAACGCCTTGCCGAGCGCGCGCGTGTCGCGCTCGCGCAGGGCGGTGCGGACCGCCTCCAGCCAGGCGATCCGGCGTCCGGCCAGGCCGATCCGGGCACGCTCGCGGGTCGAGAGGATGTCCGGCTCACCCTCGCGAGGGTCGAACACCGCCGGGTCGTACGCCCCGATGATTGCGTCGTCGCGGTCCAGGTCGATCGCTCGCATCAAGTGGGGCAAGGCCAGCGCCTGGAGTGCCCGGCGATGCACCGAGGCCGGCACGTCGCCGAGGGCCGCAAGCCGTCCGGAGATCAGCAGGTCGGCCAGCGCGACCTGGTCGTGCTGACGCAGCGCATCCTCAAGCTGGGTTCGTGTCGTCATCCGGGTCCGGGCGGCGCGAACGGCCTGCCGGGTTTCCGGAGGGATCACGATGCGCTGTGACTGGGCCTGCTGGACGGCCTCGATCAACCCGCAGTCGTCGCCATGCACGAGGGCGGCGCCGATCCGGTCACCGAAGAACCTTTGCAACGCCTCGCCGGCGGGGATAGCCAGGTCGGCCACCAGCGTGTCGCCGCGGAGCGACGACCAGTAGCGGGCAACCGTTCCCAGATCTCGCGTCGCGATGGCACTGCGGACCCGCTCGGCGGCGTCGGCCCGGCGGCGGGCGACCTCGGCGATGGGGCGGAGCGTCTCGGCGGCGGGCAGGTTGGCGAGATCGTAGCGCTGCCACAGCATGAGGAAGCGGCGCGTGTCGTTGGTCTGCGCGGCACGCTGGGCGTGGCCGACCGCTTCCTCCCGCTCCAGCTGGTGCATCTGCTCGCCGAACCGGTCGACCAGCGCGGGGACGCGACCCAGGCCGTGCGACCGCCAATGGGCCAGCGCTCCGGCCCTCTCACCCCGTCGCAACAGGGAGGCGAGCTGCTCGCCATCGGCGGACGCGACGATAGCCGTCGGCACGGTTGATGGCGGAGGCGTCGCTCGGCGGGCCGTCCGTCGCTCCCGTTCATGGGTGGTCACTGGTCCGGACGGAGCGCCCTGGAAGGACGTCGAGAGGTGTGGCGTGGTTCGTTCGGTAGCTGCGCCGACCGCCGGGACGGCTGGTCGCGACAGAGAGGGGCGGTCAATGGCGCCCTCCAATCCGCTGCGTGCGTCGATCCGAGGGGCTCGAGCCGGTTCTGGTCGTGCCGGCGCGGCACCGGGCGCCGCGCCGCAGGCCGCCCGCAATTCCTCGATCATCCCGAGGGTCGTCCGGTCGCGAATGGTCTGCGGCAGGCGGCCGAACAGTTCCGAGCGTTCCGGGTTGAGCAGGTCCCAGGCGGAGAACAACAGCGCGCCGTTGGGCCGGCGGCCGTCCTCGCCGTGGTTGGCGCGCAGACCGGGCTGCTCGGCGAGGACGCGGAGTGAGGTGTGGATCAGCAGCGAGGCAAACCGGTCCCGCTCGGCCGAGCCGGTCGACGCGTTGGCCCGGGGATGCGTGTAGGCCGACATCGACCGCGTCAGTGGTCCGGACGATCGTTCGGGCCAGGTGGCGGTGTCGTAGTCGACCAGTGCCAGGTCGATCCCGGGACGGACGAGGACGTTGTCGCCGGTCAGGTCCCCATGGGCGAACCCGGCCGACACCATGCGCTCGACCATCGCCGGCCATGCCCGGGCCAGTTGGCCGATGTACGCGCCGTCGCTGGCCGACGCCGCCCGGATCACGACGGTCAGCAGGGTCGGCGCGCCGATCCATCCCATCACCATCACGGGGTAGCGCTTGAGCCGGCTGTCCTGCCCGGGGACGACCAGTGCGTCGGGCAGAAACCGGCTGTCGGCGAGGACCAGCGGATGGTCACCGTCCCGGAGCGAGGCAAGACTTCGGTCGGTACCGATCTGCTGCCAGGCATCCGCAATCGTGGGGTTGAGCGTATCCGTGAAGGGAACCCGCACGGCAAGGGTGCGTCCGTTCGCCTGTCGCACCTGGTAGACGGCCGCGTCGGAGCCGACCTGTCGGACCGGCTGGCCACCAGTCACCGTCACCTGGCCACCCCCGATCCGGGGCAGAGCGAGGAACGAGCGGTCGGCGGTCAGCATCGCGGCGTCGAGTGCGTCGAGGGTCGGCATGGGCTCCCTGGGCTGAAACGGGGCGAACTGTACGGACAGCCGCCGGTGAGATAGAGCGCCAACGAACGGAGTGGTACATTGGCGGGGAACAGCTTCGATTGTAGACCACCCCGGGCGTCGTTCTACCCGACCCGTACCCGCTGCGGGACGCATGTTTTCGCCGGTGCCCATCGTTCGGTCGCCAGTACCCACCGGTGTCCCGGTACCCCCTCTCGCACCTCCGCTACTCGACTGGCCGCCGGGCCGGTCACGAGCTGATGATCGCTGGCCGCCCGGTCGCGGGGCACTCCGGCATCGCACGATTGGCAGCATGACCATGGCGAGCAACACCACGTCCATCGACCAGCCCACCGCTCGCGTCCCCGCCGCCGACGGCGGCAAGGGCCGATCCAACAGTGAGACCACCGCCCTTCCCCAGCTCGAGCCGGAGATGCGTCTCTACCGCACACCCGGCCGGGAGTTCGAGGCGCTGACCAACGAGATCGAGGGGCTGGCCGGGTCGATCCGTGAGGTCGATGCCCGGGCCGCCGAGCGCCTCTCCGACCTGTCGTCGTCGCTGGGGTCGGAGGAGTCCCGGACCCGGTGGGCCGACGTCGACCTGCGCCGGGCTTTCAACACCGAGCGAATCGCTCATGCCTGGGCGGTGAAGAAGGAGGGTGGATACGCCTCCGCCGCGATCGAGACCGTCGCCCGGGTCCGCAACGTCCTGGTCCTGCTGCCACTGCTGGTGACATGGTTCGCCTTCTACGAGGCATCCCGGGCCTACGATCGCTACCTTGCCGCCAACCCGGAGGAAGCGGGACAGCCGCTCCTCGTTCTCTGGCAGCGCGGCTTCGGTGGCGAGCTGCCGTGGTGGAGCCGGTTCTCCCAGGTCGCACTGATCGACGCCTGCATCATCGGCCTCATCATCGTCCTGACCTTCATCTCGGAAGGGCGCCGCGACAAGCGGGACGACCAGATCGCGATGTCCGCCAACCGCTTCCAGACCGATCTGGACAACGTGCTCGGATCCGCGACGGTCGTCCTTGCGCCGGACCGGGCCAACCGCACGGCCGTCCTCGCCCAGAACGTGGAGCGCCTGGCGCTGCGCTTCGACCGCAACAGCCAGGAGCTGCTCAACCGGCTCCAGGTCGAGCACGACCGGCTGGAGCTGGTCGCTGGCCGGCGCGAGCAGGAGTTCTCGGACTTCGCCGTGTTCGCCTCCGGAATGCGCTCCGGCGCCGAGGAGACGCACCGCCTGTTGATCGACCTGCGCCAGGTGTCCATCAGCCTGCAGAACGCGCTGGAGGACATGACCAGCGAGGTCGGGGTGAGCGGTGATCAGCAGCGAACGTTGCTCCAGGCCGTCGGCAACCTCGAGCGGCTGGTCGCGTCCGGGATCCAGAGCGACCAGACGGTCACCCGGCAACTGAGCGAGGCCGCGAACAACCTGGCCGATGCTGCCGACCGGGCACTCTCCGGTTCCGAGCAGGCGGCGCAGGCGGGCCGGATGGCTGGCGAGGCGGTCCGCGGCATCGCCGAGATCGCCGCCATGCTGGCCGAGAGCCAGAGCCGGACCGAAGGGGCGGTCGCCCGCGAGGCCGACACGACCAGTCGGCTGGCCGAGACGCTGCGCGGTTCCCTGGCGGGAATCTCCGGATCGTCCAGTCAGCTCAATGACATTACCCATATCCTCGCTGAGCTCCGTGACGAGTTCGCCCAGCTGTCCGGTCGCCAGGCCGAGCAGACGTCACGTCTCGCCGCGATGCTGGAGACCGAGACCGGTGTGGCCGGGCAGCTCGCGCAGGTCTCGCGCGATCTTGGCGCAGCCGGGTTGGCTGTTGGTCAGCGGGAGCGGGAGCTCAAGGCGGAACTGGGCCACCTGATGCAGCAACTCGGGACGGTTGTCCAGACGCTGGATCGGTTCGCTCACCAGATGCCGACGACCGAGGCGATGCAGCATGCCTTCGCCACGGCGCTCCGCCAGGAGCTCAATGGGCAGGTGCCGCGCCCGGCCCCACCACAGGCGGGGGGCCAGTTCCCACCACAGCAGCGTCGTCCCGAGCCGATGGGGCAGGGGCGACCCCAGGCCGACGACCGGGGTGGCTGGCGCGATCCCAGCCGGCGTCCCGGATCCTGACGTGACGCTTGTCCGGCCCCCTCGTCTGAACTTCTGATACCGGTGGAGAACGAGCCCCGCTGACGCTCGCGTCCCGCCGCACTTCTGGAGGCCCATGAGACCCAAGCGCCGAACGCGATCCATGTACGAAATCGGTGGGTGGGTATTCGCCGACCTGCTGCTCGCCCTCACCCTGATCTTCATGGTCAGTGGCACCGGTGACCCACCAGCCACACCGACGCCAACCGCGACCGCCAACCTGCTGGCGACATCGCAATCCGAGGTCGCTCAGCTCGAGGGCGCGGTCCAGGCGAATGCCAAGACCGCAACCGCCGTGGCCGATGCCGCCGAACAGACCGCCACTGCACAGGCCGTCTCCCAGCGGCAGACGGCGGTTGCCAATTCCACCGCCGAAGCGCTCGTCAACCAGCAGGCGACGGCCAGTGCCGAGGCTGAGCAGACCCGGCAGGCGCTGTCTGAGAGCGATCGGGCCACACAGGACGCGCAGGCGACGCAGGACGCGATCGCCAACGAAGCGACCCTCTCCGCCTTCGCGACGCAGCAGGCCGGGCAGAACAGCAGCGTCGAGGAGCTCACCGCGCAGCAGGCTACGACCGCGGCCCAGGCAACGGCGGCACAGGCGACCATCGACGCGCTCGGTACGCTGCAGGCTGCCAGCGAGACGGACGCCGTCGCCCTGCAGACAGCTGAAGCCAACGCCGCGGCGGCAAACGCCCAGGCAACCCAGAACGCGGCCGCTCTCCAGACTGCCGAGGCGCGGATCATCCTGCAGGATCAAACGCTGGCGATTGCCGAGACGGAAGCCGCGACCGCGCAGCAGACCAATGAGGCGTCGCTGGGGACCGCCGGTGGGGTCAGCAATGAGGTCCGGGAGCTCACCCTGCTATTCGACCGCGCGGGACTGGCGGCGGGTGACGTCCAAGCCATCCAGGAAGCTCGGGAGACAATCCGGACGGCGCTGGAGCCCTACGAGGAAGCGACCTGTCCCATCGGTCTGCTGATCATGGAGGGATACTCCGGACAGGGTGGGTCCATCACCGAGGGCACGGCGCTCTCCGAAACCGTCCGCGACCTGATCGCCGAGGAGTTCCCCGAGATCGCTGGCCCGGAGGTCTTTGACTACTTCTCCGCGAACCTCAACGACCCGGAGGGGCAGGTGATCATCCAGTTCCTCGTCTATGAGGGCTGTGCGTTGCTGGACAACTAGCGGACAACCAGCACCTACGAGACGCGAGAGAGGGGGTGGGCCGCCTGAGGCTTACCCCCGCCGTCGTCACTTCCGGCCCGAGGTTACCTGCCGCGTGGCGGCTAGATACGCGTGGATGGTCGCCTCGGCAGTCGCTGCCCAGGTGAAGGTTGCGGCGCGTTCCAGTCCCCGGTTGTGGAGTCGGCGCGCGAGGACGTCGTCGCGGAGCACCCGGCCCAGCGCTTCGCCCACGGCCGCGGGGGTTGGTTCCACGAGGAGCCCGGCGTCTCCGGTGACCTCGGGGAGGCTGGTCCGATTGGCGACGACTACCGGCACCCCGCAGGCCATGGCGTCGAGCGGAGTGAGCCCGAATCCCTCATAGATCGACGGCGTGCAGTAGACCGCGGCTCCCCGGTGCAGCGACAGCAGGTCGTCCGCCGGCAGCTTCCCGGTCAGGATCACCCGGCGCTGAAGGCCCAGTCGGGCAATCACCGGCTCGAGCGGTGGGAAGACGGTCTCGTTGTCGGAGTGAGGTGCTCCACCGATAACCAGTGTCGGCTGGCTGTCCGGGTCGGCGGTCGAGAGCGCCCTGCCGAAACCTTCCACCAGGGTTACCAGGTTCTTGCGGGCGTCGAATCCGCCGACGTTGAACACGTACGGACCGTCGATCCCGTAGCGCTGTCGCACGCGGCGAATCCCGGCAAAGTCGTCCGGTGTCGATGGCGGCGTGAAGCCCGCCGAGGGCGCGAGGGGGATCAGTGCCAGCCGGTGGCGCGGGATCCCGAGAAGCCGGGCCGCGTCATCCGCCGTCGCGCGGGATGGGACGATCACCCGGGCGGCACGATGCAACCAGAACCGGCTGAGGATCAGTCGCGTCTGAACCACGCGGGTCCGGCGGTACTCCGGCAACAGCCAGGGAATGACGTCATGGACCGTCACGACCTCGGCCAGGCCCCGAGGGGCACGAATTGCCGGCGGCATCTGGTGGGGGATGTGGACGACGTCGGGGCGGGGCATGGACCTGCGCAACGCCCGGGCGACTCCCGCCGTTTCCCACGTGAGGCGTCGCCTCCGGGTAGCCAATGGCCCGCCGGGTGCGAGAGAGACGAGGTCCAGGGCGACCCCGATCCGGTCAGCGGCGGCTGGCAGCGCGGCCCGCAGCTCGCTGACGTACAATCCGGTTCCCGATGGTGGCAGTGTCAGAAACCCCGTGTCGAGCGCGACTCGCACCTTGACCCCCGTGCTATCATTAGGGAAGTATTGACCCAGACCCAATCCTCAGGAGGCCCAACAATCATGTCCATGCCGGTTGATGTTACCGACTCCACGTTCAATCAGGAAGTGCTGGAATCCGACCGCCCGGTGCTCGTCGATTTCTGGGCCAGCTGGTGTGGCCCGTGCAAGGCCGTCGCGCCGATCCTGAACGAGATCGCGTCCGAGCAGGCCGCAGGCCTCAAGATCGCCAAGGTCAATATTGACGAGAACCAGCAGTATGCCGCGCGCCTTGGCGTAACGAGCATCCCGACGATGGTCGTCTTCAAGAATGGTCAGCCGGTCGACAAGATCGTCGGCGCCATGCCGAAGCAGTCCATCATGGCTCGCGTGAGCCCGCACATCGCCGCCGAGACCAAGGCGTAGTCGTCCCCCAGCCGGACGCGAATGTGCTGACCAGCGACAACGAGTGCGGCTACCCGGATAACGGGTAGCCGCTCTCGTGCGTTTTCGGCCCGGGTGGCCCGGGACGGCGGCGCGCGATGTGCCTCGGCCCCGGTAGCTCGCGACGGTCCCCGGGCGGTTCTGATCCAGATGTCGTCCCAGAGCAGGGTGCTTCGATGCCGACGATCCCGTACCGCTATGCCGTCGCCCTCGTCACGGCGATCGGCCTGTTCATGGCCGTCCTGAACAACACGGTTGTCAATGTCGCGCTCGTGCCGATGCAGGAGTCCTTCGGGATTGGCCTGAGTCAGGCGCAATGGATCATCACCAGCTACTTCCTCGTCCAGGCGGCGGTGATCCCGGTGGCGGGGTATCTCGGGCTGTGGTTCGGGTCGAAGCTGACCTACCTGGTCTTCCTCGGGATCTTCGTCGTAGGGAGCATTGCCTGCGCCGCCTCGACGCTGTTGCCCGAATCCCTGTCGTTTCCGGCTCTGGTCGCCGCCCGCGTACTGCAGGGCATCGGTGGCGGGGCGCTGTTTCCGCTTGCCACGAGTATCACCTTCGCGTCGTTCCGGCCCGAGGACCGGGCGTCGGCGTCGGCGTTCATCTCCATCCCGGTCCTGATCGCCCCGACGCTGGGTCCGGCGATCGGCGGCATCGTCGTCGACAGCCCCCTCGGCTGGCCGTGGATCTTTCTGCTGAACGTCCCGGTCGGATTGCTCGGGATCGCCCTGGTCGCCCGGGTGCTGCGGCCGGACGCCGCCAGGGCGGCCGATTCGCAGGCAGCGGCGGACCCGGTCGCGACGCGGCACTTCGACTGGACCGGCCTGCTGTCGTGCATGGCCGGGGTCGTCGTGGTCGTCTATGCCTTCAGCCTCGTCGGCGAGACTCGCGACGGTTCAATCACGGCGGAATCACCGCTGGGCGAGGTCAACGGCTGGCTCTACGGCCCGTTCTGGGGGCTGCTGGTCCTTGGCCTGTTCATCCTCGGCTTCTTCACCTGGTACGAGTTGCGCCGCGCGGCCGATCCCGTCCTGAACCTGCGGCTTTATGGCGGGCGAACGTTCCGCATCGCATCCGTACTGACGTGGGCGACCAGGGGGATTGTCTTCGGCAGCTTCTTCCTGCTGCCCCTCTTCCTCCAGCAGTATCGTGGGTTGTCTGCGGTCGAGACCGGTCTGATCCTCGGGGCGCAGGGTATCGGGGCGGTCATCGGCGTGCAGGTCGCCGCCCGGCTGTTCGACCGGGTGGGCCCACGCTACATCGTGGTCGGCGGGTTCGCCGCGCTGACGGCGAGCACGCTCTGGCTGGTCCTGGTCGACGCCACCGTCGCCTACTGGGCGTTCATCCCGATCCTGATCCTGCGCGGGATCGGGTTCGGCTGGAGCAACATGCCGCTCCAGACCACCGCCCTCGCCGAGATCACCGGGTCGGCCCTGCCCAAGGCGACGTCGCTGTTCAACGCGACCGCGCAGGTATTCAGTTCGATCGGCATTGCCGTCACGTCGACGCTGTTCCTCGGCTACGTCGACTCCCATGCCCACCTGATCGTCCAGACGCCCGAGGGGGTCGACGCGCTGGAGGCGGGGGCGCAGGGCTTCCGGTACGCGTTCCTCTACCTCGCCATGGGGACGGCCATTGCCGGGATTGCCGCCTTCTGGCTGCCGCGATACAGCCTGCGCCAGCGGCAGGAGCATGGCGACGAGGACGCGCTCGACGTCAAGGCGCAGGGCGAGCCGTCACGCGCCTGAGAGAAGTCCTGCTCCGCACAGCGGCGCCTTTGAGGTCTGCAGCCTAGTTCCATCCGCAATCGTCCTGAACCCCGGTATTGGATGATTCCGGCTGGTAGTGTTGCCAGACAGCCGACCACTTCCGAAATGACGAAACGCCTCCTCAATCAAGGGGAGGCGTTTCGTCATTTCGGGGCTGAATCGAAACGCTAGGCGGTCAGTCGACCACTATCGATCAGCTGCTCCATCTCGCCGATCACACGGTCGTACTCGGCGAGGGCGGCGCGAACCGGCTCCGGCGACGTCATGTCGAGCCCGGCCTTGCGAACCAACTCCAGCGGGTAGTCGCTGCCACCGTCGCGGAGCAGCTGGAGGTACTGCTCGCGGGCCGGCTCGCCCTCATCCCGGATCCGCGTCGCGAACGCGATCGCGGCCGAGATGCCCGTCGCATATTTGTAGACGTAGAACGCGCGGTAGAAGTGGGGAATGCGCGCCCAGCGGATCCGGCTCTGGTTGTCGACCGCGACACCCGGCAGGTAGACGGTCGAGACGTCCTCCCAGACGTTGTTGAGGGTGTCCAGCGTCAGAGGCTCGCCCGCTTCGGCGAGCGTGTGGGCCCGGTGCTCGAATTCCGCGTACATGGTCTGGTTGATCAGGGTGCCGGAGATGTCATCAGCCATCCGGTTCAGGAGTTCGAACCGGCCGAGGACGTCGTCCTCCGGCAGCTTCGAGAGCAGGTCCCAGGTCAGCAGCGTCTCGTTGACCGTCGACGCGATCTCGGCCAGGAAGATCGGATAGCCGGCGTCGTGGTAGGCCTGCGCCCGGTCGGCGTAGTAGCTGTGCATCGCGTGGCCGGCCTCGTGGGCCAGCGTGAAGACGTCGGACAGCGTGCCGTTCCAGTTCATGAGGATGACCGGGTGGCACCCGTACGCTCCGTGCGAGTACGCGCCCGAACGCTTGCCGCGGCTCTCGTGGACATCGACCCAGCGCGAGTCGAATCCGGCGCTGAGGTCGCTGACGTAATTGGGGCCAAGCGCCCCGAGACCGTCCAGCACGAGGTCGACGGCCTCGCGGTAGGGGTACGACTTCGGGGTCGTCGGCGCCAGCGGGACGCGGAGGTCGTAGGTCGCAAGCTGATCGACGTCCAGCACCCGGCGCCGCAGCTCCAGCCCGCGGGCGAGGATCGGCTGGGCGTCACGGACGGCGGTGATCAGGCTGTCGTAGACGGTCTCCGGGATGTTGTCGTCGAACAGCGCCGCCGCCCGGGCCGACTCGTGGTTATGGACGCGCGCGTAGAAGACGTCGGTGCGGACCGACGACCCGTAGAGCGACGCCAGCGTGTGCTGGTGATCCTGGTAGGACTTGATGAACGTCTCGGACGCGGCCTTGCGGACCGAACGATCCTTGCGCTCCATCATCAGCGCCAGGCGGCCCTTGGTCAGCTGGACCTCGGAGCCGTCCTCGTCGATCACGCTGCCGAAGGTCAGGTCGGCGTTGTCCAAGGCACCGAACGCCTCGTAGGCCGCCCGGCCAACATCGCCGGACTGGGCCAGCAACTCCTCGATCTCGGCCGAGCGGACATGCGGGCGACGCCGTCGGAGGTCGGCGAGCAGGTGGCGGTACCGGCGAAGGATCGGGTCCTCGACGAGGGCCTCGAGTCGCTCATCCGGCAGGGCCAGCAGTTCCGGCTCGAACCACGAGAACGCCTCGCCGGCCCGGATCGCCAGGCGGGTCGACCGCTCGTAGCGGGCCTGGGCGGCATCGTCAGTCTGGTTCTCATCGTGGCGCAGCGACGCGTAGACGCGCAGGCGCTCCAGCGTCAGCCGGGCGGAGAGCAGGTCATCGAGTGCCTTGGACAGGGCCATCGGGGAATCGCCGACGAAGCCGCGATGGCTGGCGGCCACCTGGATCTGTCCTTCCAGGCGGGCCGCGGCGGCGTCCCAGTCGGCGTCGCTGGTGAACATGTCGGACAGATCCCACATGTCCTCGATGGCGATCTGGTCGCGGGTCAGGATGTCGCCGCTGGGGGCGGTTACGGTCATTCGTGCGGTCTTTCCGGTAAGGCGGCGGAGCCGGCCATGGTCCCGCCGCGGGCGGCATGTCTGCCGAAACGATACGTCATCGGGGCGACCGCTTGCGTGTGACATGGGTGCTGTGTAAGATGTCCGGCCCTCTCGCAATGAGCAGGGATCGGAGCCCACACCGGGAGGTGATCATGGGGCGCAGCAGTGTGTCCGGCGACCTGCTGGCAGCGGTGTCGATGACGGTGGCCGTCATCCGGACCGCCTTCCGGCAACAGCTCGCCTACCGGACGGCGGCGATCGGGGGGCTGGTCACCAACGCGGTGTTCGGGGCGTTCCTGGCCAGCGTCTACGGCGCGGTCTATGCCGCCCGGGGCGACGCGGCGGTCGGCGGACTGAGCCGGGACGGAGCGCTGACCTATGTCTGGCTTGCCCAGGCCCTGATCGTCCCAACGCTTGTCTGGGGCTCATGGGAGATCGCGACCAGCATCCGGACCGGCGCCATCGTCGCGGAGCTGCTCAAGCCGTACGCCTTCTTTGGACACTGGCTGGCCCGCGACGCCGGGCGGGCGATGGCCGGGGTGTTGATGCGGTTCGTCCCGACGCTGGTCGTCGGGTTCACCTTCTATCCGATCGTCGTGCCCGGTGACTGGTGGCGCTGGCTGGCCTTCGTGCTCAGCGTGATCGGAGCCGTCACCATCAGCTTCGTCGTCCGGTTCTGCATCCAGCTGGTGGCCTTCTGGTGGAACGATATGACCGGGCTGCGGAGTGCCCAGCTGGCGATCGTCGGATTTCTGTCCGGCTTCCTGATGCCGATCGATTTCTACCCGGTCTGGCTGCAGCGGGTGATCGACGTCCTGCCGTTCCGGGGGATCATCCAGACGCCGGTCGACGTCTGGCTCGGGAACGGGAACACATGGGTGCTGATCCTCGTGCAGGTCGCCTGGATCGTCGTCGGTGTCGCGTTCGCCCAGTGGCTGTTCGCCCGGGCGGTCCGGAAGGTGGTGGTCCAAGGTGGCTGACGTGCGTGGTGGCGGCCGGCTGGCCGCGCTCATCCCGGACCTTGCCGTGACGTGGCGGTTGCTGATGGCGCGACTGCGTGGCCAGATGCAGTACCGGGGCTCGTTCGTGTCCCAGATCCTCGGCAATGCCGCCATCGGGCTGGCGGAGCTGGGATCGATCCTGTTCTTCTTCCTCCATATCGACGAGCTTGGCGGGTGGCGGCTCGGCGAGATCGCCATCCTCTACGGGATCGCCACCATCGGCTTCGGCTTCGGCCACCTGATCGCCTCGGGCCTGTCCGGGTTCTCCCAGATGATGGTCGAGGGGACCTTCGACCAGATGCTCACCCGCCCGGTGTCGCCGTTCCTGCAGGTGGTGGGGTCCGATATCCAGATCCGGCGACTGGGGCATGTCGTCCAGGGGATCGTCGCGCTGGTCATCGGCTTCAGCCTGGTTGACGTGCCTTGGGACCCAGCCCGAGCCATCGCCCTGCCGGCGATCATCCTGCTGATCACCGCGCTCTACATCTCGCTGTTCGCGCTGGAGGCGACGCTCAGCTTCTGGACCACGCAGGGTATCGAGGCGGTCAACATCGCGACGTATGGCGGGAACACCGTCGGAACGTACCCCATCGATGTCTTCGCGGACTGGCTCAAGGGCTTCTTCTTGTTCATCGTCCCGCTGGCGTTCGCCGTCCACATCCCGATGGCGTGGCTGCTGGGCAAACCCACACCACTTGGTCTGCCCGGGTGGGTGGCCGGCTTCTCGGTCCCGGTGATCGCGCTCTTCGGGATCGCGATCGGAGCACTCTGGGGCGTTGGCGTCCGCCGGTATCGGAGCGCGGGCAGTTGATCGTCTGCTCATGGAAGGGGTCAGGTCGATGACAGAGGGATCACCGGTGATCACAGCGAGCGGGCTTGGACGGACCTTCACCGTCGGCAGACGTCGCGCCGGGATGCTGGGCTCGCTGCGGGGACTAGCCGATCGCGGCGGGACCGAGGTCCGGGCCGTCTCCGATGTCTCATTCGAGATCGGGTCGGGGGAGGTCGTCGGGTACCTCGGACCGAACGGCGCGGGCAAATCGACGACGATCAAGATGCTGACCGGCATCCTCGTCCCGAGCACCGGCACGGCCCGGGTCGGTGGGCTGGTCCCATGGGAGCGGCGGCGTGACTTGGCTCGTCGGATCGGGGTCGTCTTCGGGCAACGGACGCAGCTCTGGTGGGACCTGCCGCTGATCGATTCGTTCGAGCTGTTGCGTCACGTCTATCGCGTGCCGGCCGACCGGCACGCCCGCATGCTCGCCGAGATGCGCGAGGTGCTGGAACTGGACGCGTTCCTGGACACCCCGGTCCGGCAACTCTCGCTCGGGCAGCGGATGCGCGGTGACCTGGCTGCCGCGATGCTCCACGAGCCGGACATCCTCTACCTTGACGAGCCGACAATCGGACTGGATGTCGTAGCCAAGGCACGGGTCCGGGAGTTCCTCGCCGGGCTGAACCGGGAGCGGCAGGTGACGGTCATGCTGACGACGCACGACCTCGCCGACGTCGAACAGCTCTGCTCGCGGCTGATCATCATCGACGGCGGCCGGATGATCTTCGACGGGTCGCTGGCCGAGATCCGCCGTCGGTTCGGATCGTTCCGGACGGTCGTGGTTGACCTGGCCGAATCGCCGGTCGATGCCGACGCCGATGAGTGGCGGGCGTTCCTGCCTGACGGTGCCGAGGTGATTCGGAGCGATGGGCCGCGGGTGGCGATCCGGTTCGATAGCCGACTGCTGACGGCCGCCGCCGTCATCGGTCGCGTGGTGACGCACCGGTCGGTTCGCGACCTTGCGCTGGAGGAGCCGGAGATCGAGGAGATCATTCGGGGTATCTACGAGCGGGGCGCGGCCGACCCGGCAGCGTAGGGGTATCGCGGGACGGCAGAGGCCGACATAACGTAAAATGAAGGCATGACGATTGAAGCCCCAACCACACTGCGTCCAATTGGTGACGTGACCCTGATCTGCACGGATTGTGGATCCGCCTTCAGCCGGTCGGCCGCCGAGCGGGCCTACTACGCCGAGCGGACGGCTCAGCCACCTACCGACTGCCCTTCCTGCCGCGCCACCCGGCGCGCGGCGAGGAACGAGGCGATGCGCGCCGCCCATGCCGATCCTGATCGTGATGGGAGCGCTGGTCCTGCCGGTCCCCAGCGTCGTCGGGCTGCTCCCGGCCGGGGCGAGACCGAACTGTTCCAGGCGGTCTGCGCCGAGTGTGGCAAGGCCACAGAAGTGCCGTTCCGACCGCGACGGGGGCGTCCAGTATTCTGCCGTGATTGCTACAACGCCCGTCAGGGACGCTGAGCGGAGTCAAAGCCAGAGCGAAACAGAAGGACCGGCAGCCGTCTGGCTGCCGGTCCTTCTGTTTCGCTCCGGGACGGGTTGGCAAAGCCCTAGTCGTCGAACGACTCCGGGTGCTCGCGCTCAGCGATGGTGAGGCTCTCGTCGGCGATGCCGACGATGTGATCGATCTCCTCACGGGTGACGACCAGCGGCGGGGCAAAGTGCATCACCTGCCAGGCCCGGGTCAGCAAACCTCGCTTCTCGATCTCGACGTTCAGTCGCTGGGTGAAGGCAGAGTCCTTCGCCATCGACTTGCGGGTCTCCTTGCTGGAAACGAGATCGAGGACGGCGAACAGGCCGACGCCGCGGACGTCACCGACGGACCGATGATGACGCAGGCCGTTGAGCTTCTCCAGCAGGTAGTCGCCCAGTTCGGCGCTGCGCTGGACCAGCCCCTCCCGCTCGTAGATCTCGAGGTTCTTGAGCGCCGCGACCGATGCCACCGCGTGGCCTCCGAAGGTCAGCAGGTGTCCCATCGAGACGTCCTTCTGGTCCTTGAAGATGTCGTAGACACTGTCGCGGACGACCGTGGCGGCGATGGGGGCGTAGCCAGACGACAGCGCCTTGGCCATCGTGATGATGTCCGGCACGATGCCGTACTTCTCGATGGCGAACATCGTCCCCGTGCGGCCGAAGCCGTTGATGACCTCGTCGCAGATCAGCAGCACACCGTGGCGATCGCAGATCTCCCGCAGCATCTGCCAGTAGGCCTTCGAGGGAACGTGCAGGCCGGCAGCCGACGAGATCGGCTCGCCGATGACGCAGGCCACCGTCTCCGGCCCCTGGTTCTCGATCTCCTGCTCGACGTAGCGAGCGGCCATGATGTCCGCTGCCTCACCCTCCAGCCCAAAGTCCGACCGGTACTGGTTGGGGTGGGGGACATGGGAGACGCCGTACATGAACGGGCCGAAATAGGTCTCGTTGCGCTGGGCGGTCAGGCTCATCGCACCGTGGGTCATGCCGTGGTAGGACCCGCGGCGGGCGATGACCTTGTAGCGCCGGGGAAAGCCGCGCATGGCCTGGATCTGCTTGGCGATCTTGAGCGCCGTCTCGACCGCCTCGGACCCGCCAGAGGAGAAGAAGACGCGGTTCAGGTCGCCCGGGGTCAGCGACGCGATCGTGTGGGCCAGCTCGACCGCCGGGCCGTTGGTCACCGACGCGGCTGACACGTAGGCCAGCTTGCCGGCCTGCCGTCCCATGGCTTCACCGATCTCGGTCCGGCCGTGGCCCGCGTTGACCACCCACAGACCGGAGATGCCGTCGAAATACTCACGGCCGGTGCTGTCCCAGAGTCGCGTGCCTTCGCCACGTTCGAAGACCCGGAGCCCCTGGCGCTCGGCCAGTTCGGCCCAAGGCTGGGAGTGAATCCAGACGTGATCCAGCGCTTCCTGCTGGACGTCCATCGTGACGGGGTCAGTTCCGACGGGAGGGGATTTCAGATCGACCATCTTCGGCGACTCCTTCCCCCGGCGCAACCGGAGGTACGACCTGCCGGGGTCGCGCCGGAACCGACGCTGACCACCGCGTGTTGACGGATCATGTGGCCGCAGTATAGCCAGACAGGGAAGAGGCGGGCGATCCCATCAGATCGCCCGCCTCTTCCTGTGAACCTATGCGCCTGATCCCGACCGCACCACCACCGGGAAGGTGGATCAGGGCTGGGAGATCTCGTCGACCTGGTTGATCGGGCCCGGCAGACGCGATTGCTCGATGAAGGCTTCGATTTCGGCACGATCGAACCGGTAGATTCCGCGGGCACCGTACTGGTAACCGCCGAACTTGCCCTGGCGCGCCCAGTTGATCACTGTCGCCCGGTTGACGCCCAGGATCTCCGCCGCTTCCCGGGCCGACAGGTACTGGATTGGTTCGCTGGCGGAGCGGGACCGTTCAGTCGTCATCGCTGGTTCCATTCCTTTTGGTCGACCAGACCCTGGGTGGTATGAAGGGCGTGACGCGTCCTGACGGGAGCAAATCGCCTTACGACCCGCTACTCCGGCGACCTCGGGCGGGCTCGCTGCCAGGTCCGGTCCGGGCGAAAGGCCAGGGAGAAGACATCAGGACGGAGAGTCTTGACCAATACTATGATAACAAAACAGTCAAAACACATACAGGCTGCGCAATCGTCAGGCAATCGAAGAAACTGGCAGAACCGTTCGCCCGCCGAAAATTGAAGTTTTAATCCATTGTCGGTATCTGAGCTTATCGGACGGACAGAAGCCAAAAAGACTCCTTCGATGACTGCTGCGCTCGGGGCACAGGATCAGGATGGGCCGACGTGGACTCCCCGTCCAGGCGACCGGCGCACAATGGGCACCAGTCATGCGACCATTCGCGACTGATACCGGCCCGATCCAGCCCGGGCAGACCGGACGGCGATCGGGCTGCACTTAGCCCTTCCCAGAGGAGTGACCTGAATGACCTCGACCGCAACAACCGGCTCCCGGCTGAGGATCGACTACTACAACGCGACCGCTTCGGCCGTCGGAGCTGAGGGCGTCACGGATGCCGAGCTCGACGAAGTCAGCAGCAGGATCGTCGCGGAGCATGAGCGCATCCAGGCTGAGCATGCGAGGGGCGATCAGCGCTGGATGGACCTTCCGGACGACATGGCGCTCGTCGATCAGATCGAGTCGTTCGCCGCCGAGGCGCGTGAGCGGTACACCGATTTCATCCTCGTCGGGATCGGCGGCTCGTCACTCGGCGCTCTCGCGACCGTTCAGGCGCTGGCGCATCCGTTGCGCAACATGCAGCCGGACGGCACCCGGGTCGGTCCCCGGTTGTTCCTGCTCGATAACCCTGATCCGGAGAAGGTCCGGGCGGTCCTCGACACGGTTGACCTTCCAAACACGCTGATCAACGTCGTGACCAAGTCGGGCCAGACCGCCGAGACGATGGCTAACTTCCTCGTCGCCCGGGAGGCTCTCGTGGCGGCCGTCGGTGAGGAGCAGGCCGTCAAGCAGATCGTGGCGACGACCGACAGCACGTCCGGACTGCTCCGGGTGCTGGCTGACTCGGCGGGGTATCGCACCTTCCAGGTCCCGGACGGCGTCGATGGGCGCCAGACGGTGCTGAGCGCGGTCGGGTTGCTCCCGGCGGCGCTGGCCGGGATCGACATCCGCCAGATGCTGCTGGGTGCCGCCGCGATGCGGGCCGCCACGCAGGGCAGCGACCTGCGCTCCAATCCGGCCTACCTGCTGGCCGCGATCTCCTACCTGTCGGACACAAAGCACGGCAAGTCCATGCTCGTCACCATGCCCTACGCCGACGCCCTCTACGGGCTGGCCGACTGGTTCCGGCAGCTCTGGGCGGAGAGCCTGGGCAAGCGCCTCTCGACCGACGGGCGCGAGGTCTTCGCGGGTCAGACGCCGATCAACGCGCTCGGCGCGATCGACCAGCACTCCCAGATCCAGCTCTACACCGAGGGGCCGAACGACAAGCTGATTGCCCTGGTCTCGGTTGATCGCTACCGCGACACGGTCGCCATCCCGGATCCCCCGGCGGTCACGCCTGACCTGGCCTATCTCGTTGGAGGCGAGCTGGGGCAGTTGCTGGATCGTGAGCGCCTCGCGACGGCGTGGGCATTGCGCGAGGCGAAGCGGCCCAATCTGACCATCACCATCCCGCAGATCGACGCCTTCGCACTGGGCGAGTTCTTCTACCTGCACCAGCTTCAGACCGTCATGGCCGGCGCCCTCTATGGTGTCAACCCGTTCGGTCAGCCGGGCGTCGAAGCAGGCAAGAACGCGACCTATGCCCTGATGGGACGCTCCGGGTACGAGGAGCTCAACACCGAGCTCACCCAGACCGTCGCGGGTGCCGATGCCTATGTCTACCGGCCCGGCGGCGCGGCCTGATCTGATCCGTCATTGATTGCCGGTGAGCCAGCCAATCGGGCTGGCTCACCGGTAGGCGAATCTCCGTGGACCGCCCATACTTGGCGAATCGTCGGGGCCGTACTGCCGGTCACGATGGCCTGGATCGTCTGCTTCGCCGGATGTCCACCGAGGTGAGGTGCCCGTGACCGCGCGGATGTCCCCGTTCCGGCTGATGCTCTATGCGGCCGCCGTTCTCGTCGTGCTTGCCCTCGCCTACCTCTTCCTGCAGGTCAGGTCGGTACTGGTCATCGTGATCCTCGGGATCATCCTCGCGGCGGCGATCGAACCTATCGTCTATCGGCTCCGGCGCCATGGTCTCGGCCGTGGCCAGGCGATCCTGACCGTCTACGCCGCGCTCCTTGTCGGCATCGGCGTCAGCGTCTATCTCATCCTTCCGTCCGTATTCCGGCAGGGTGGGGCGCTCATCGACAACATCCCAGCCATCCTGATCAACCTGCGGGACCAGACCGAGGCATCCGACAACAACTTCATCCGTGAGACCGGAACGGCAATCGTTCGCCGTCTGCAGATCTTCTACCGCGACTTCAACGAATCCCCACCGATCGAGGGAGCGACCGCGGTCCAGCTGGTCAGTTCCACCTTCGGATTGCTGTTCACTATCATCGCCACGCTGATCGTCGCCTTCTACTGGATGACCGAGAAGGCAATCATCAAGCGCCTGCTGATTGGTCTGCTGGCGCCGCGCTTCCGCGACCGGGTCCATGGCATCTGGGACAACGTGGAGGCCAAGCTCGGTGGCTGGACCCGAGGCCAGGCGATCCTCTGCCTCGCGATCGGGCTCGCGTCAGCGGTCGCCTACTCGCCGCTGGTCCTCGATCTGCCGTTCTGGCTGGCGCTCGCGATCTGGGCCGGGATCACCGAACTCATCCCATTCATCGGCCCATGGCTCGGTGGGTCAGTCGCCGCGGTCGTGGCGCTCACCCAGTCGTTCGAAATCGCCATCCTGGTCGTCGTCTTCGTCATCGTGCTGCAACAGGTCGAGGGGGCGTGGCTAGTCCCCAAGGTCATGAAGAACGCGGTCGGTCTGACGCCGTTGACAGTGGTGATCGCGGTCCAGGTGGGCGGAGCACTGGGCGGGCCGGTAGGCGCCATCCTCGCCATCCCAATCGCCGCCGCCGTGCAGGTGGTCGTCCAGGACCTGCTGGCCGGGCGCCGGGAGACGCTCGATTTCGGTGTTACACGTCCGCGTCCGAATCTCCAGTTGCTTGCGCTCCAGCAGTCGCCCAATGACGCTAGTCCCGATCCGGACAGGCTGCCATCCAGTGCCGGCGTTGCCGGGGTTCCCCGGCCGAGGATCGCGCACCGGCGGGTGATCCGCCGGTCCGGCCAGCAGGAGAGCCGGAATGGTGTGACCAGTCCGGCGCAGGGCAGCCCGGCGGATTAGGTTCTCCGCGACTCCCGCCCTGCTCGTCCTGCGCGGTCCCTCAACCAGTCATCGACGTCCGGTCAGCATGATGAGGTCCCCACGATGCCGGAACCAACGCCGCCGACGAGGCGCCAACCCGTGCGCAAGCCGGTCGAGTTCTTCACGGCGATCGCGCTGTTCGACCAGTCCCTGGACGCCGAGAAGAGTCTCGCCGCCGTTCAGCGGCAGCAGGTTTCGGCCGAGACGGTCTCGTTGATCATCCGGGACCGCGCGAGTGCCAGCGATCGCAGCGCATCCCCGCTGGGCGACGTCGCCCGAGCGCTGGTCGCTTCAGCAATGGGGCCACTGGGTCCCTGGTTACGTGGCCTCGCGTCACTGGTCGTGGCGGAGCGCGGGACGTACCTGGTCGCCGGGCCGATGGGCGCGTCACTCGCAACCCTCTGTCTCAACGATCAGCGGTCGTCCGACCCCCCGGACGAGGGGCAGGACGAGGACCTTGCTGATCTCCTCGGCATCGAGCACGAGGAGTCGGACGCGCTTTACCAGAACCTGTTGCTGTTCGGGCTCAATGAGGATGACGCGTCGTACCTGGAGCGGCGATTGGTCGCCGGGACATCACTGGTGGCCGTCACGACGAGTAGCCGGCGCATCACCGCGCTGGCGCGCAACGAGTTCGACTCCCAAGGAGCGGTCTTCCTGCGCGTGGTCCTTACGTCGGGGGATATCGTCCGGCTGACGCGCCAGCGGATCAATGACATGACCATTGCGCGGCTGAGCGGGGACGTCGTTGTGGCCGATGCGGTCATCCCGCTGCGTCGCATGTGCCATCGCCTGCCGCCGCAGGCCGCCCACCCCCGCTGCGGGGCGACGATCACCGATACCGACGGGGTCGAGATTGGCACCCTGGTCGATATCCTGTCCGACCCCTTCGTCAACGACCGGTCCGGCCGGGAAGTCGAGCGCTACGCCGTCGTGGGCCACGGCGGCCTTGGCTACGGCAACACGCTACGGATCGGTCGCCACTACACGGCGATCCCGATGGAGCAACTCAGCTTCGATGAGGATGGCACCGCCCGGTCACTGGTGGACGCCGCCGTAATCCGGGAGGCGCCGCGCTACGACCGGTCCGGTGCGTTCAGCCGGCGGGAGGAACTCGGCGTTCTGGCCTACTTCGGCGTCCGGCCTTACTGGCTGGCAGCTCCGGAAGACGAGTCAGCCAACTGACCCGTCCGCCGAATCGTTCGCCTCCCGGATGGCGGCCAGCATCGTGGCCGGAGAAGGGGCGCCTCGCTCGGCGAACAGGATGGTCCCGTCGCGGCCGACGATGTAGACCGTCCGCTGAGGCATGGGATTGTCGGGACGGTCGGCACCGTACGCTCGGCTGGTCTCGCCGTCGGCATCGACCAGCAGGTCGAACTGGTAGTTCTGGCTGGACGCGAAGGCCCGATGCTCGGCAACACCGTCGGCGTTGATGCCGAACGGGACGACATCGGCCTCCGCCAGGACCGAGAAGTCATCGCGGATCGCGCAGAGCTGGGCGGTGCAGCCCGGGGTATCGTCCTTGGGGTAGAAGACCAGCAGCGCGCGCTTGCTGCCGCGCAGGTTCTGCAGGCGAACGGTCCCGCCCCGGTGGCTCTCGAGGACGAAGTCCGGGGCTTCACTCCCAACGGTCAACATGCGTGCGATCCTCATCTGGACTTCGAAGGCAGGCGATGACGCCGGTGCGTCGTCCGCAAGACTAGCGCACCCCCAATCGACGCGGGAGAGACGTGATGACTAACGCCGAGGCAACGTGGGCGATCCTTGCTGACCTCCACGGGAACGTGGTCGCGCTGGACGCGATCTTGGACGAGTGCGCCGCGGAGGGGATCGATCGCTTCATCCTGCCCGGCGACCTCGCCTGGGGACCGGATACCCGGGCAGTGGTCGAAAAGATCGTGGCCCTCGGTGACCGCGCCATCGTCGTCCGCGGGAATGCTGACCGGGAGGTCGCTGACCCCGAGACGCTCGATGTCCCGGACCTCGTCGCATCGACTGAGTGGTGCTCGGCACGGCTGACTCATGCGCAGCGGGAATGGCTTCGCGCGCTCCCGTTGACGGCGGTCTTAGAGGTTGGCGGGCTGGGTGAGGTACTGATCTGCCACGGCACGCCGGACTCCGACACCGGGAGATTGCGGCCAGACATCGAGCCGGATTCAGCGGAACCAATTCTGGCAGGGGTCATTCAGCCGGTCGTGATCTGCGGTCACAGTCATGTGCGATTCGACCTCGTCATCGGTCGACATCGTGTCGTCAATCCTGGCAGCGTCGGTCTGCACTATGGTCAGCCGGACGCGCAATGGGCAACGATCGGTCCGGACGGGGTCAGAATGCGCACGACCGCCTATGACCTGGAGGCAGTCGCGACCGCGGTCGAGCGGTCAGGCAATCCGGACGCGGATCGGTTTGCAGCGTTCTTCCGGGACCCGGTCGGGTAGGGGAGGCTCTAGCCCCGTGCGGCAATAGCCGCGGCACGCATCGCGTCGACGGGCGGCTCCTGGCCGGACCACCGTCGCAGCGCCTCGGAGCCCTGCAGGACGAGCATTTCCAGACCATCCGACGTTGCCAGCCCGCGGCCCCGGGCGGCGAGCAGCAGGTCGGTGTCGCGGTAGGTCAGGTCGGTGACGTGCGCGTCCGCCGGCAGCGTATCCAGCAGTTCCGCGTCGAGCGGCAGTTCGCCGGCATGCCACCCGATGGCCGTGGCGTTGACGAGGACCGTTGTCCGCGGCAGGACATCGACGAGTGCCGCCTGGGTCAGCGGGATCGACGTGGCGGAGCGGCACTCGAGGTCCCGGATCAGCTCGTCCGCCCGGGCGACGGTCCGGTTCGCGACGAGGATACGCTCGGCTCCGAGTCGCTCAAGTCCGACGAGGACTGCCCGCGACGCGCCTCCCGCTCCGAGCACGACCGCTGTCCGCCCGTCCAGGGGTCCGGTGTGCTGCGCCAGCGCCCCGGTGAACCCGGCGACATCGGAGTTGTCGCCGATCAGACGTTCGTCCCGACGAACGATTGTATTGACCGCACCGACGCGCGCGGCCAGCGGGGTGATTCCATCCAGGTGAGCGATCACGGCCTCCTTGTGCGGGACCGTGACGTTGGCACCGAGGAAGCCCGGCAGCCGGATCGATGTGACCCGGTCCGGGATCGCGCCAGCGGCCGTCTGCCATCGCTCGTAGGTCCCGTGCAGACCGAGTTCCCGTAGGCCGGCCCCCTGGAGCGCCGGCGAGAGGGAGTGGTCGACCGGGTCGCCGATGAGACCGAGCCGCCAACCCGTGGCCGGCGGTTCACCGGGGAAGGCGAACGGGATCGCATCTAGGTCGACGACCGTCGTCATCCCTCCGGCTCCACGGTCGGCTGGGCTCCGGTGCCGCTGTTCAGGTAGGTGTCGATGTTGACCTGGTGCTCCTCGAAGGTCGACGCGAAGACGTGGGTACCGGACCCATCGTTGCGCGCGACGAAGAACAGATAGTCCACCGGGTCTGGCTCCAGGACGGCGAAGATGGAGTCATACGAGGGGTTGCAGATCGGTCCTGGTGGAAGCCCGGGATTCTCGTAAGTGTTGTACGGGCTCTGCGCCTGTTCGGAGCGTTGCTGGTTCGGTTCGATCGTCGGCCACCACTCGTCGGGGGTGCCGAGGACGTACTGGACGGTCGGGTCCGCGTCCAGCGTCATGTCGGCCTCGACCCGGTTGAGGTAGACGGCAGCGATGGTCGGACGCTCCTCGGCCACCGCCGCCTCCCGCTCGACGATTGACGCCACGGTAAGGACCTGGTGCATCGTCATCCCCATCTGGTCGGCGCGGGATCGCAGCTCCTCGTTGAACCGCTCGTCGAACACGGTGAGCATCTGAAAGACGGCGTCCTCCGGCGTCATGTCACTGCTGAGCGTGTACGTCTCCGGGAACAGGTAGCCCTCGAGGGAAGCGCCCTCCGGTCGTTCGGCGAGGAACGGGAAGCTGTCGGAGAAGTCCTCCTGCGTTGCGGCGATGAACGCCTCCGCTCCACCTTCCAGTCCGGCATCGGCCCAGAGCTGGGCGATCTGCTCCAGCCGCATGTTCTCGATCACCGTGACCTGGCTGGTGGTGACGTCCTCGTCGGCGGTCGCATCTGCTTCGTCGGTCGTGTCGTCCGCGCCGCCTTCCGATTCCTCCTCGGGGACGGTGATCTCATCGATGATCTCGGTGTTGCTCATCCCGTAGGTCAGCGTGTACTCGCCGGGCTGCAGCTCCGCGCCTGCGAGCCGCATCTGGTTGGTGAACAGGAACCCGTACCGGATCAGTTCCTGGTCCGTGAGGCGCTCGGCGATCGTCTCGTCGTTGTCGTCAGCGGAGACGGTGAAGCTGACTTCCTCGCCGGTCCGATCATCGGTGGTCCGGCCAACGGCGTAGTCGAACCCGACCCGGGCGCCGGCCACGATCAGGACGGCGACGGTGATGATCGAGATGATCTTGAGCGACTGAACGGTAAGACGCAGCACCTGGGTTCACCTTCTGGGTTTGGTCGGGATCCGGCGGCCCGGGCGAGGGGTGCTCCGTTGCGGACACCCGGTCGGGTGCAAGAGCTGGCGCGGGCGCGGGTAGTCAATGCAGGCATACCATACCCGACCACTACCTTCCGATGACGTGTCGGGACGGGTAGGGCTGACTGGCACGCGCGGGCTGGAGAAAAAGGTTGACGGCAGAAGATCCCGGCGGGCAATTGATCGTCGTGACTGGTCCGACTGGCGTCGGCAAGACGGCCGCCGCGATCCGGTTGGCGGAGTCGCTGGGCGGGGAAATCGTCAACGCCGATTCCCGGTACCTCTACCGTGGGTTTGATATCGGCGTCGCCAAGCCTTCCATCGGCGAGCGCGGACAGATCGTCCATCACCTGATCGATATCCTCCCACCCGACGGCGAAATGTCACTCAGCATTTATCAAAGGCTGGCGACGGACACGATCCGGGACATCCTCGGCCGGGGCCGGGTGCCACTGCTTGTCGGTGGGACGGTCCTCTACGTCAACGCCGTCGTCGAGGGGTGGCATATCCCGCAGGTTCCACCCGACCTTGCCTTCCGGGCGGAAGCCGAGGCGCGGGCGGCTCTGGACGGCGGGGAGTCACTGCGGGCCGAACTGGCGTCGATTGACCCGGTGGTGGCGGAGCGGAGCGGGCGTAACACCCGCCGTGTGATCCGAGCGCTGGAGATCTACCGGGCGACCGGCGTGCCTATGTCGGAGCTCGAGAGCCGCGGAGCCCCACCATTCCGGTCCCGGATCTTCGCGCTGACCATGCCACGCGAACCGCTCCACCGCCGTCTGGATGAGCGCGTCGCGACACTGGTCGAGCGGGGGTTGATCGACGAGGTGCGCGGGTTACTCGCGAGCGGGGTGCCGGAGAGCGCGGCGGCCATGGGCAGCATCGGCTATCGGCAACTGCTGCCGTACCTGCGTGGGGAGGCGTCGCTGGACGATTGCATCCGTCGGATCGAGGTGGACACCCACCGCTACGTTCGCCACCAGGAGACATGGCTCCGCCGGGCTGAGGGCATCGAGCGACTGGACGTGACCGAGCCTGGCTGGGAGCAACGCCTGGAAGACCTGGCCCGGTCGTTCCTGCGGCGGGGCGCCGCCGGACCGGCATATTTAGAAGCCTGGTAAGCTCGGGATGTCAGGGAAGCTGTCGCGGATGGGGTCCAGCGTGTCGTCGATCGCGTCGCTGACCGTCGTCGACGTCCGTTCCAGCCAGGTATCGGGTTCGGCCACGAGGCGATCCTCCCGCACCCAACCCTCCACACCCGCTCCGGTGACCGGCCACCAGAGGAACCCCTCACCGTCCCGCTCGGCATTGCCGGTCACTGTCATCACCGTTTCATCCGCGACCGTGTCAAGGATTGTGGCTTCGTCGCTGGCATCAGACCGGACGTTGGTCCGTCCGCCGGTGATCGTCACTTCGGCATCGCGCGAGATCGACGGCTGGAACGGGAAGACTTCCGCCGCCCCCCGGGTGACGACCAGCACGGCGAACAGGAGGAGGTTGGCGAGCGTCGCGACGATGAGCAGGCGAACGAGCAGCCGGCGTACGCGGCGAAACGGGCGACTGGCGGCCCGGGGCTGTGGCTCAGCAGACCAGGTTTGCGCCGGCGGCGCGGGTGCCTGCTGAGGTTGCGGGCCCGTGAAGGAACCAGCCGATCCGAGCACCGTGCCAGCTTGCGCAGGTGCCGCCGGGGCCCGGACGGTGGCGACCGATGGCGCGTCGGACCAGCGAAGACGGGCCTCGCTGGCGCTCCGTGGCGGCATGTACGGCATGTGATCGACGGGCGGGGATGGCGATCGGTCCGGCGCCTGGCGGTGATCGGGAGCGGACGGCGGAGGGGCGTCCCACGCGATCGGCGTCGTCATCGCCTCAGTGCCGAGCGGCTCCAAGGCGCCGCGGAACTGCCGGGCGAAGGCGGTCACATCGGAGTAGCGCTCATTGGGGCGCTTGGCGAGCGCCCAGAGCACGATATCGTCGAGCGCCGCGGGGATCTGGAGGTCCGGCCGGACCAGGCTCGGTGGTGCCGCGACCGTGTCGAGGTGAGCGCGGAGGACGGTGTTGCGCGCCTCGGCCGGGTTGGGTGCGTCGGCCGGCACGCCACCGAAGGGCGGGCTGCCGGTAATCACCTCGTAAGCTACGCACGCCAGCGCGTAGATATCGGTCGCCGGACCGACGGGTCCGCCCATGATCTGCTCGGGTGACAGGTAGGCGGCGGTCCCGAACGCGTTCCCGCTGATCAGGTTGGCCGGCTGGTCGCTGGGCTGGGCCAGGCCGAAGTCGATCAGCTTGACCGTCCCGTCCGGGGCAATGATGAGGTTCTCCGGCTTGACGTCCAGGTGAACGATCTTCCGGAGATGGAGGTGGGCGAGCGCGGAGGCTACCTGGTCGAGGAGATCAGCGGCATCAGCGGGGGGGTAGGGGCCATGGGTGGTGAGCAAGTCCCGCAGCGTCTGGCCGGGGACGAGCTCCATCACGGCCCAGGGAGCGTCCTGCTCCTCGTGAAGATCGTAGATGCGGGCGATGTTGCCATGGTTGGCGAGTGCCTGGTAACGCGTTTCCTGCCGGAAGGTGGCGCGGGCGCCGGGATCGCCACGGTAAGCCGTCCGAAGCGTGCGCACGGCAACCGGGCGGCGGGTACGAAGATCACGGCCGCGGTAGACGACGGCCATGCCACCAGAGCCAAGCGGCTCACGCATGTCGATCTCGTAGCGGCCGGCGATGACCAACGTGTCCGTCGTGGTCTCGGCCGTCTCTGGCTCTTCGACCTGTCCGGGGTTATCCGGTTCGACGGGTCGTCCGGCGCTCACCTCGACATGCTCCCTGCTCTCACCGGCCATGCGCCGGGCCGGGCCGGGCAACGTCGTCGCGCACAGCTGCGCGGATGCGAACCCCAAATGTACCAAACGGGTATGACGGATCCCTTCGCCGGGGACAATCGTTCCAGTCCTCCCAGCCTGCGGCCCTCACCGGTACGATGTCGCCGGGATGTTCAGCGGTCCTTGGGAGGCAACGGATGAGAGTCGTGCGGCGTAATGAACTGACGGTTATCCCGTGGAAGAACGGCGCCGGGTCGGCGATCGATCTCCATGTGGTGCCGGAGGGTGCCGGTTGGGACGATTTCCGGTGGCGAGCCAACATCGCCTGGTTCGACCGCGACGTCCCGTTCAGCTCGTATCCCGGCGTCGAACGCCAGCTCTTGGTGCTTGAGGGCCGGTTCACGATCGTCGTCGATGGCGTCTCGACGGCCCTCTCCCCGGATTCCGGCGTCTTCAGCTTCGCTGGCAACGCGACGACCCGGGTGTGTGACGTCGAGGGACCGGTACGGGTGTTCAACGTCCTTGCCCGCCTGCACCATCCGGCCACGTCGGTCCGGGTAAGTACCGGGCGGATGTTCCTCGGACGGGAACCGGACGCCGGGGTGCCGGAGCTGCTCCACGTCGTCACTGGGACCGCCGCGGCACGTTATCTCGATCAGGATCCTCCTGTGGCGGTGACCTTGGACACGGGTGACGTGCTGATCGGGGACGGTCACCCAATCGAGGTGCGCGTCGCTGACGAGAGCCGGACGATCGTGGCGACAACCGGGCCGGATCCAGGGAACCGGCCGCTGCTATCGCGACCGCGCGTCATCGCTCACCGGGGTGCCTCCGGGTACGCGCCCGAGAACACCCGGTCGGCGTTCGATCTGGCGGTCGCGATGGGGGCTGACGCGATCGAGACTGATGTCCGGTTGTCCGCAGACGGCGTTCCGGTGCTGGTCCACGACGCGACGGTCGACCGGACCTCTGACGGGATGGGTCCGGTGTCGTCCCTGACACTCGCCCAGCTGGACCGACTCGATTTCGGCTCGCGGTTCGGACACGGGTGGGCCGGGGAGCGGGTCGTGACGCTCGATCAGCTACTGGCGGGCTACGGCCAGCGGATCCCGCTGGTCATCGAGATCAAGGAGATGCCAGCGGTCGAGCCTGCGATGGCCAGGCTTCGCGCGACCGCGGCCCGCTGGGAAGTCACGTCGTTCGACTGGGAGTCGATCGTCGCCGCGCGTGCCATGGTGCCCGGCGGACGGTTCGGATTCCTGGCTCGCGGGTTCGACGACGCAACGATCGGTCGATGTGTCGCGGCCGGGCTTGACCAGATCTGCCCGCCAGCGCCCATGCTGACTGCCGATCGTGTCCGTGCCGCCAAGCGAGCAGGGCTCGAGGTGCGAGCTCATGGCGTGAAGAGCCGGGCCGACGTGGCCCGGCTCTTCGCAAGCGATGTGGATGGGGCGACGATCAACTGGCCGGACTGGATGCGAGACGTATTACCCGACACCCCGACCGGACCGGACGGCCGGACCCGGGCTAGGGCGAACTAGGCAGCAGCCGGGAGCCGCAACTGGTCCGGTCGGGCCGGCAGACGGCGGATCGGGGTCGGCGCCGGGGCAGGAGCGGCCGGCGTCGGCGGCTGATCGCTGGCAGCGACCATGTCGGCGATCGTCCGCTGGGCGAGCCATGCCTCGGCACCAGTCAGGATCTGCTTCTCGCGCCGCTTGCCGAAGCCCGGCAGGCGACGGATGTGCCCACGACGGGCCGCTTCAACAACCTCCTCAACGGTCGTCACGCCGAGATCGGCGCTGAGTCGCTGCGCGGTACGCGGCCCGACGGATCGGATCGCGAGCAGGTTGCGCACGGCGGGCGGCAGTGTCGGCTGGAGCTCGATGGAGAAATCCATCCGGCCGGTCGTGAGCAATTCGCCCAGCTTGCGGCGCAGCCGGTCACCCAGACCGGGCAGCGACAGCTCGTACCCCTGCGGCCCAAGGATCAACAGGCTGTGCAGGTCACGGTCGCTCTCGGCCAGCAGCGTGGCGGCGCGGCGGTAGGCGGCCGCGCGGTACTGGTTGCCACCGGTCTGCTCGATCAGCGACGCGATGGTGCGGAGCATCCGGGCAGCGTCGACGGCCGACGTCATGCCGGATCGTGCCGCGCCGGTGCGGTTCGGGACGGTGATTGGCGTGATCGTCGGATCGTTGCGGTCGCGCCGAGTGGGGATGATGGTTTCCATGCGGGACGCTCCAGGTGCAATGCGCGGCGGGTTTCGCGTGACGTAAAGTATAGATCATCCGTTCTACACAGTCAACAAAAAGCCCGCCGTTGCGGGGTTTTCCGGATGGCGGCGCATCGATCCTGGCTTGGGATCAGGGGGCCCCCATACGCCGGTTCGTAGCCCTGCCTCGCCGCCATTTCGGTGCTCCCCGGACAGCGGCGTCGGGCTTGCTATCATCGTGAGCGGATCAATCTGCGGCGTGGTGGACGCGCCCGGACCCAGACCAAGGCAATGTGGCCGGGATACCTTTGAGGTGATGCCCGTCCCGTCCTGTCCAGGAGGGAACCCCTGTGAAAGTCGGAGTTTTCGCCGTCCTCTTCGCTGAGCGGCCGTTCGAGGAAGCGCTCGATTACATCAAGGACGCCGGTTGCGAGGCCGTCGAGATCGGCTGTGGTGGCTACCCCGGTAGCGCCCACTGCGTCCCGTCCGAGCTCCTGGCCGACGAGAAGAAGCTGGCTGCCTTCAAGCAGGCGGTCGACAGCCGCGGCATCGAGATCAGCGCGCTGTCCTGCCACGGCAACCCGCTGCACCCGGACAAGGCTCGGGCCCGCGACGATGACGCCAAGTTCCGCGACACCGTCCAGCTGGCGGCGAAGCTCGGGGTCCAGAACGTCATCACGTTCTCCGGTTGCCCGGGCGACCATGAAGGCGCGAAGTATCCGAACTGGGTGACCTGCCCGTGGCCGGACGACTACCTCAAGGTCCTCGACTGGCAGTGGAGCGAGGTCGCCACGCCGTACTGGAGCGAGGCCGGCAAGTTCGCCAAGGACAATGGCGTTCGGGTGGCCATCGAGCTGCATCCCGGCTTCCTCGCCTATCACACCGAGAGCTTCTGGCGGCTCCGTGAGATTGGAGGCGACGCGATCGGCGTGAATTTCGACCCGTCCCACCTGTTCTGGCAGCAGATGGACCCGCTGGTCTGCATTCGCGAGCTGGGCGAGACGATCTTCCATGTCCACGCCAAGGACACCTGGCTGGACATGCCGAACATCCGCCGCAACGGCGTGCTCGACACCAAGAACTACCTCGATGAGAAGAACCGCTCGTGGATCTTCCGGACTGTTGGCTACGGCCACGACACCGAGTTCTGGCGGGCGATGCTGAGTGAGCTGCGGTTGGCGGGCTACGACGGCGCGATCTCGATCGAGCACGAGGACAGCATCCTCAGCGTCAACCAGGGCTTCCTCCGCGCCGTGGAGTTCCTCAAGGCGAGCGTGCTCACCGAGAAGCCGGGCGGAGTCTGGTGGGCCTAGTCCCGCTTGTCTGACGGCTTGCATGATCCAGGGTAGCGGCCGGGCAGATCGGCCCGGCCGCTGCCGCGACACAGGGAGACGACACGATGGCCACGGTTGGCGTCGGGCTGGTTGGGTACAAATTCATGGGCCGGGCGCACTCCAACGCGTACCGGCAGTTGCCGCGCTTCTTCGACATCGACCCGGCTCCGCGGCTTGTCGCCGTCTGTGGCCGCGATGAGGCTGGCGTAAAGGACGCGGCGGAGAAGCTCGGCTACGAGGGCTACGAGACCGACTACCGTACACTGATCGCTCGCGACGACATCGACCTGGTCGACGTAGCGACGACCGGCAACACGCACCGGGAGATCGCGATCGCGGCGCTGGAAGCCGGCAAGCACGTCCTTTGCGAGAAGCCGCTGGCGAACACCCTCGACGAGGCGGCCGAGATGGTCCGCGCCGCGCAGGCCGCGCAGGCGAAGAACCCCGGCCTGATCGCGATGGTGAACTTCAATTACCGCCGCGTGCCGGCCATCAGCTTCGCCAAGCAGCTGATCGAGAGCGGCAAGCTGGGGGAGATCCGGCACTGGCGCGGGACCTACCTCCAGGACTGGGTACTCGACCCCGAGTTCCCGCTGGTCTGGCGCATGAAGAAGGAGCTGGCCGGTTCCGGCGCGCTGGGCGATATCGCCGCCCACAGCCTGGACCTGGCGCAGTACCTGGTCGGCGAGGTGACCGACGTCGTCGGCACGCTCAGCACGTTCATCAAGGAACGCTACGTTGAGGAGGCGTCCACCGGCGGCGCCGGCCTGAGCGCGGCGGCCGGTAAGGAGAAGGGCCCGGTCACCGTCGACGACTCGACGACCTTCCTCGCGAAGTTCGCCTCCGGCGCGACCGGGACGTTCGAGGCGACGCGGCTCGCTCCGGGCCGGCGGAACTACAACGCCTTCGAGATCAACGGCTCGCTCGGCTCGATCGTCTTCAACCTCGAGCGGATGAACGAGCTCCAGGTCTACTTCGAGGACGATCCGGCCGGCCTGCAGGGCTTCCGGACGATCAATGTCACCGAAGAAGTCCACCCGTACACTGCCAACTTCTGGCCGTCGGGACACATCATCGGGTACGAGCACTCGTTCATCGCCGCCTTCAAGGATCTGATGGACGGGATCCGGACTGGGCAGAACCCGTCGCCGTCGTTCGAGGATGGGTTCAAGGTCCAGGCGGTTCTCGACGCCGTTGAGCGCTCGTCGGCCTCGGGCCGGTGGGAGCAGCCGGTCACCCTCCAGGGCTAACAGGGACTGACCGCAGATCCGGGGGGCCGTGGCGATGCGGTCACGGCCCTCTCGCGTCCAGGGAGGATGCGCTTGACAGGTGGAGGAGGGCTGGCCCTCTGCGGTGACTTCCATCGCGAGGTGGTTGCGCCACTGGTCGCGCGAACTCTTCCGGGTACGCCGTACGCTGCCGCTCTGATCGGCGCGGGGTCGGAGGTCCTGGGGTTCGATGATGCGACGTCGACGGATCATGACTGGGCGCCCCGCGTTCAGCTGCTCCTTCCGGACGATGCCGCGACTCAACCTGCGGCCGCCCTGAGGGCCGCTCTGGACGAGGCGTTGCCAGATACCTTCGGCGGCTACCCGGTCTGGATCGGGTCCAGCGATCCCGGGGCGGGCGACGATGGTGGCGCGGTACCACGGCCAGCGCCTGTCCGCCACAGGGTGGAGGTCACGACGCTGCGGACCTGGATGACGGATTGGTTCGGGCGCGACCTGTCCAGCCCCTGGACACCAGTGGACTGGCTCGCTACCCCGCTGCAGCGACTGGCCGGGTTCATGGGCGGCGCCGTCTTTCACGACGACGTGGGCGAGCTCTCCGGGGCTCGCGCCTTCCTGGCCTGGTATCCCGATGACGTCTGGCGCTACCTCCTCGCCAGCCAGTGGCAGCGCATAGCCCAACTGGAGCCGTTTACCGGGAGAACCGGCGACGTCGGGGACGACCGCGGCAGCCGCCTGATCGCCGCGTCGCTCGTCCGGGATCTGATGTCCCTGGCGTTCCTGATCGAGCGCCGCTATGCGCCGTACCCCAAGTGGTTCGGCAGCGCCTTCGATCGACTCACGCTTGCCGCGGAGATGGGTCCGATGCTTGACGCGGCGCTGGCCGCTTCCGACTGGCCCGACCGGGAAGTCGCGGTCGCCGCAGCTTGCTCCCGGCTGGTCGTCGCGACCAATGACCTGGGGTTGGCCGCGCCGGTCGACGGGACACCCCACGGGTTCTATGACCGGCCCTATACCGTCATCGGCGCCGAGAACGTGCGGATAGCACTCGACGCCGCGATCACCGATCCGTCCGTCCGGGCGGTGATCGCGCGCGCAGGCTGGGTCGGGGGGATCGACCAGCTCAGTGACAACGTCGATCTGCTGACGCGGACTGGGCGGTCAGCCGCGATCCGGCGCCTCTGGACAGACTTGGAATCTGACGAGGACGAAGATGTCGACGACTGAGTCTGGCGGGCAGGGTGGGCGTTCCTCTGCGAGCGAAGCGCGGATCAGCACGGCGCGGCCTGTGGCGAACCGGCTCCGGCTGGCCGGGGCTCGTGCCTGCCTCGTCACCGGGTCGATTGCCAGGGACTGGGCTGATCGCTGGTCGGACGTCGAGCTGCTTGTCGTCTGGGATGCGACTCCCGCTCCCGAGCAGCGCCATGCAGCACTTCAGGGGCTCGTCGCGGAAATACGTGCTTACGACGGGACCGTTCCTGGCCGATCCGAGGATGACGGCCTGATCGAGGGGCTGAAATGTGACCTGGAGCACGTCACCGCTCACGATCTTCACGATTCGCTGAGCCGGCTGGTCGAGTCGGTCAGCTCCGGGCCCGACCTGGATGCCCAGCGTCTGGCCGCCTCGCTGCTGACCGGGATCGCCCTTTATGGCGACCAGGACGTGGGACAGTGGCGGGAGGTCGTCGCGGACTACCCCGACGGCCTGGCCCGCCGAACGGTGTCCGGCACGCTTCGTCTTGGGCCGCATGCATGGCTGCGGATGCTGGCCGAGCGTGAGGACCCGCTGCCGCTGAACGACGTCCTCGTGCGCATCGGCCGGACGCTTTTGATCAGCTGGTTCGCGCTCAGCGAGCGGTACGTCGCCACGACAGATGGCAAGTGGGCCATCCGTTACGCCGGCACCCTGACCGGTACACCGGGCCGGGCTGCGGAGCGATTGGCAGCCTGCTTCTCGCTGCCGCCCATCGGTGCAGCTGAGATGATGATCGGCCTCGTCGACGAGACGATCGACTTCATTGCCGTGTTCATCGGGACCGAGCTCGCCGAGCCCATTCGCGGGCGGCTCGACGCCGCTTCACGCGACCCGGATTGGAGCGGGCTGAAGGGAAGCGGCGCCTCCTGAGCCAGTAGGTGGTGGCTACTGAACGCGGAACCTACTTCTTGTTGCGGCCGGGACCCCGGCGGATGGAGCGGGTGGAACGGCGACGGGTGAAGGGCCTGGCCGGGCGTGAGTCATCGGCCGCGGCGCCCCCGTCGATGATCGGGAAGCGGCGACGGAGCTCATCCGTGACGGCGTAGGGATCCGCCGCGCCCATCTCGTCAGGCATGGCGTCAGGGACCTCGACCTCGACAGCCTTGATCCCACGCAGGACGTGGTACTTCTCATTGTCGGCGAGGCGGGCCACTCCCCCGAATGTTTCCCGGATGGCACGGTCGTAGGCGAGGAAGCGATTGGCGACGAGAACCAGCTCCCCACCGGTCGCCATGACGGCCGGCGCTCCACGGACGATCGTCTCGGAGATGTCGTGGTCAATCCGCTGGCCGGCATGGAATGGTGGGTTGGACAGGATGACGTCGAACTCACGGTCATGGATGGAGCCGTAGAGATCGGACGCGACCGCCGTCGTGCCCGGCACTCCCATCCGGTCGACGTTCTCCCGGGCGGCAGCCACGGCCATCAGGTCGACATCGATCATGGTTACGTCGGCGGCGCCCGCGCGGGCGGCGGCAATCCCGATCACGCCGGCGCCGCAACCAAGATCCAGGACGCGTTTGCCGCTGAGATCGGGCAGGTTGTCCAGCAGCATCGCCGTGCCGGCGTCCAGTCCGTCGGCGGAGAACACCCCCGGGAGCGTCGCGAGTGCCAGCGCCTCACCGTCGATCGTTACAGAGAGAGGCGCCCATGTTCCGGGGGCGATCCCCGGCTCGTCCGCCCATGCCGGGCGCTCGTCCCTGGGGCCGTCGACGAGGTACACGGCCAGCCGCTGCTTCATGCGGCTGGTCTCGTCGCGCGGGGTACCGAGGAGGGCGGTGGCGTCGCCGATCGTCGTCCGGATGCCGCCGCCATTGGGGCCGGCTATCGCCAGTCGGCCGCCCTGCTTCAGCGCCGCCAGCGACTCCAGCAGCAACCGGCGATTGAGGTCACGGCTCTGGACGGGCAGCACGACGACGAGGTCTGCGGTGCCCGGGGCGGGAAGATCCCGAGGGTAGTTGACCACCGTGGCGCGGTCGGCCACGCCGTTGGCGTGGAGCGTCCCTTCGGCGGCATCGCGGGCCACGAGGTTCATCTGGACCACGGTCGCCCGGGCGGTCGGCTCGGCGAGGAGGAGCGCCGCGACCAGCGCGCCGTGTCCGGCACCCCAGAACACCGCCTGCCCCTCGGCAGGGATCGACACCCGCTCGGCGATGAGCTGCATCGCGGGCGTCACGACGTCCCAGTCGGAGAAGCCGGGTCGGCTCCGGACGGAGATGTGCTGGTCATTGAGTTGAGCGACAAAGCGGCCGGGAGTGGTGGGACGAGCGGCGTCGGCGGTGGGCGTGGTCACGGGCGGGTGGACCTTTCGGCTGCGCCCGGTTGGGGCGAACGGCGATGACGGGGACGACGGAAAAGCGCCGGTGCCACCGAGCGGGTCGCTCGGTGGCACCGGCTGGATAGTGGAGATGATACGACGGACAGCAGATCAGACCTCGACGGCGAACTGCCCGGACGGGACATCGACCGGCGGCAGACCCTGCGCCACCCGCTCCTTGTTCGTCATGTACAGCTTGGCGGCGGCCTGGAGCGTGCCCAGTGCGAGGGTGGCGCAGCGGACCCGGCTCTTGACCACCTCCGCGCCCATCTCCTCATTCATGGTGTGGGTCCCCAGCTCGGCGACCTCGGCGGCGGTCAACCCTTCGGCCAGCTCGGCGATGATCGACCCACCGGCCTGGCTGATGGTGCAGCCTTCGCCCTCGTACCGGATATCAGTGATCCGGTCGTTCTCATCGAAGCGGAGATACATGGTGATCAGGTCTCCGCAGCCCGGGTTGCCTCCACCCAGCTGGATGTCAGCCGGGTCGAGGCGTCCCTTGTTCCGCGGGTTGTCGTGGTGGTCGAGGATGTACTCGATGTACTGCTGGCGGTCCATGGTGAAGCCTGCCTGGTGCGGGGTGGAGGTATGGGGTGGTTACTCGGGGTTCGGGCCCCTGGCGATGGGGGAGCGAACGAGGCTACCCCATTCCGTCCACGAGCCGTCGTAGTTCCGGACATTATCGTACCCGAGCAGGTACTTCAGAACGAACCACGTGTGGGAGCTGCGCTCTCCGATCCGGCAGTAGGCAATCACGTCCTTGTCCGGGGTGATGCCCTCACCGATGTAGAGGTCGCGGAGTTCCTCGACCGGACGGAACGTGCCATCGGCGTTCGCCGCCTTGCCCCACGGGATGTTGCGGGCACCGCGAATATGGCCGGCGCGCTGGGCGCCTTCCTGCGGGTAGCCGACGGCGTGGAGCAGCTCGCCGGTGTACTCCTGCGGCGAGCGAACATCGACCAGGGCAGGGTCGCCGGCGTCGATCAGCGCCTGGACGTCTTCCCGGAAGGCCCGGATCGTCGGGTCGGCGTCCTTGGCGGTGTAGGTCGTGGTGGGGTGCTGCGGGACCTCCCGGGTCCAGCCGCGACCCTCCTCCTGCCACTTCGCCCGGCCGCCGTCCATGACGCGGGTATCCTCGTGGCCGTAATACCGGAACAGCCAGAGCGCGTAGGTGGCGTACCAGTTGTTGCGGTCGCCGTAGAACACGACGGTCGTGTCGTTGCTGATCCCGACGCGGGACATCAGCTGCTCGAACGCCGCCTTATCGATGAAGTCGCGGTCGACCTCATCCTGAAGGTCGGTGTGCCAGTCGACCTTGACGGCGCCCGGGATGTGGCCGACCTCGTAGAGGAGGACATCCTCGTCGCTCTCGACCAGCCGGACCTTGGGGTCATCGAGGTGGTCGGCCACCCACTGGGTGGAGACGAGCATCTCGGGGTGGGCGTAGCCGCGATTGTCCTGGGTGGTATCTCGTTCAGCCATCGTTCGGCTCCTGTGGTGCGTGCCGGGGTCGTCGCTCGGCCTGACATTCGGGTAGGTCTGCAAGGGGTCCGGCACGGCGCGTGCCGCGACGCGATGTCTCAATTGTGCATGATCCTGATCGAGAACACCGGATTGGATGCCGGGCGGCCGGCTGGAGGTCTGGATGGAAGACGTGATCGGCGGACCGACGGACGCCGCCGCGTTCGATCGCTATCTGGCCGACTGGCGCGGACACCTTGACCGGCGGGTGACCGCGTACCGGGACGCGCTGCTGGCAATCCCCGGTATCGCCTGCTGCGTACTGGCCGGTAGCGTCGGACGCCGTGATCCCTGGCCCCTGTCCGACATCGACGTGATTCCGGTCCTTGAGCCCGGTGCTGCGACTGATCTCGACCATCGTGTCGAGGCAATCCGCACCGCGTCGCTCCCCGGCGGGCTGGCCGAGGGCTGGTGGACCGGGCTGGACCTGGGCTGGTTGCGCTTCACGATGGAGGAGGTGGATGCCGCGCTGGCGGCGGACGATCCCGGGTCACTCATCCAGAGCGACCGGCGGTGGTTCCACGCCATCGACAAAGGCTATGGCGGACGGGCACTGTTCGATGACGATAGCGGCCGGGCGGAGCGACTGGCGGTCTGGTGGACCGCCAATCGCTTCGACCCCTCCATCTTGGCGGTCCGGCGCGCCGTGAATTTTACCGAAGCCCGTGACGTGCTCAATCAAGGGCGTGTGGCGGTCGCCGACGGGAACCTGATTGCCGCCACCCGGACCGTTCGCCGTGCCGCTCATCTGGTGATGATTGCATCCCTGGAGGGGTGGGGGATGCGGGACAACTCACTCGGCCGCGTCGGCACCCGATTCGCCCGCGAAGCCGTCCTGCGGGGCGAGTCGCAGCTGATGGGTCGGCTCCACGAGGTGACAGACCTGGCCGATTCCGACGTCGCTGAGCGAATGGCATCCGCGCCATGGTGGGTCTGGCAGCGGCACCACCGCTCGATCATGGCGCGTCGACTGATCGGCGAGGACACGACAACGATCGAGGACCAGCGCGACACCCTGCGTGTCGCCGCGGACTACGGGTCACGCGAACTTCCGCCCGGCGAACCTCCAGGTTGGCTTCGCATCCCTACAGAGCCGACCGCGCTGATCAGTCGGATCCAGGATCTCGAGCGGATTCTCGATGGCATCGCCGGACCGCCCTGACCAATCCGGTAGCTTCATCGATCAGACCACGGCGGGTAGGCTGTGGACCGGACTGAAGGAGCGCCAATACGGCGAACATCCTTGGCTACTATCCGGGAGGAACCAGGACATGGCAGAAGGCAAGTCGTTCAACGAGCGGATCATCGAAGAGTTTCGGGCCAACGGAGGCAAGGTCGGTGGGCCGTTCGAGGGCGCGCCGATGCTGATCCTGACGACGACCGGTGCCCGGTCGGGCCGGTCGCTCGTGACCCCGCTGGTCTCGACGCCGGAGGCGGACCGCTGGCTCATCTACGCGTCCGCGGCGGGAGCAGACAGGCACCCGGACTGGTATCACAACCTCGTCGCCAACCCTGAGGTGACCGTCGAGGTGGGTACCGAGACGTTCCCGGCCCGGGCCACGGTGATCACGGGCGATGAGCGGGACCGGCTCTACGCCGAGCAGGTCCAGCGGATGCCGGGCTTTGGCGGTTACCAGGCAAAGACCAGCCGGGTGATCCCGGTGGTCGAGCTACGCCGGGCCGAAAGCTGATCCGACGACGGGACCGACACCGGCGTCTGTTCCGCTTGTTCCTCCGGGGTGGCCGGATGGACTTAGTGTCATGTTGACAATTACTTCCCATTAGCCTATCCTGAGTGCATCACGAGGAACCTGCCCGTACGACATCCCCGGAGGCCAGATGGACCTCCCGCCGGGCAGGAACCTGTCGGATCTGACGCGTGGCATCCTCGCCGTGCGGGACTCGGACCCGATCTACCGCTCCACAACCAGCCGGGTGCCGCGTCCAGAGTCGGCGCCGCCCGAAGAGGATGCGAATGATGGCGATGCCAGTCGTCTCGTCGAACCCTGCCACCGAGCGCGCCACTGACGCGCAGGTTCTCACCCCGTGGTTGGTCGACACCCAGCTTGACGCGGCGGCGTGCGTCCCGGAAGAGGGCACCGGCGCCTACGACACCCTGCGCGCCTATGGTGTTCAACCACTGCGGCAGCAGCGGATCCCCCGTGCCTATTTCAAGATGGATGCGATCGAGCGTGACTCCCGCATCCGGGCGCTCCGCGCCCAGCTGGGTGACCGGTTGGTCGTACTCGGGCACCACTACCAGCGGGACGAGGTCATCCAGTTTGCCGACTTCCGCGGCGATTCCTACAAGCTCTCACAGCTTGCCGCCGATCAACGGGATGCCGAGTTCGTCCTGTTCTGTGGCGTCCACTTCATGGCCGAAAGTGCCGATATCCTGACGAGCGGCGACCAGAAGGTGATCCTGCCCAACCTCGAAGCCGGCTGCTCGATGGCTGACATGGCCAAGGGTCCTGACGTCGAAGCCGCATGGCGGGCAATCGGTGAGGCGGGCGTCGACCTGAACCGGGTCGTCCCCATCACCTACATGAACTCCACAGCCGAACTCAAGGCCTTCTGCGGGCGGAACAACGGCATCGTCTGCACCTCGTCCAACGCCAGTCGGGTCTACGACTGGGCGTTCGAGCGCGGCGAAAAGATCATGTTCTTCCCGGACGAGCATCTTGGCCGCAACACCGGTGTCGCGAAGGGTATCCCCGAGGACCGGATGGTCGTGTGGGATCCGTTCAAGCCGCAGGGCGGGCTGACGGCCGAGCAACTCCGCGACGCGACGGTCATCCTCTGGAAGGGGTACTGCTCCGTCCACGCCCGGTTCACGGTCGAGCAGATCGCCCAGGCGCGCGCCGAGTTCCCGGACGTCAACGTGATCGTCCACCCGGAGAGCCGCCTTGAAGTCGTCCAGGCCGCGGACTGCGCCGGGTCGACCGAGTTCATCATCGACACCATCCGCGCCGCGCCGGCCGGCACGACGTGGGCTGTCGGGACCGAGATCAATCTCGTGAACCGGCTGAACGATGAGCTGCCCGACAAGCACGTCTTCTGCCTGGATCCGGTGATCTGCCCATGCTCGACGATGTACCGGGTCCACCCGGCCTACATCCTCTGGACGCTGGAGCACCTGGTTGAGGGCGAGGTCGTCAATCAGATCGTCGTCGATCCGCAGGTCGCCCGCGAGGCGTCGGTCGCACTGGACCGGATGCTGGCCGTCCCGTAACAAAACGGATCAGACAGGACAATGACAGCGGGGCGGGCCATCTGGCCCGCCCCGTTTCGCGTTGTGTACTCAGTTACTGGTAGAACCCGCCTGGGTAGCGACGTGACGGTCATAGCTTGCCCGGATCGTCGTCTCGATCTTCGCCCGGAACGAGGTGGCGTGGAAGCGGTGGGCGTTGGCGACGCAGGCTTCTGACGACCACGTCATCCCTTCGGCAGTCACGACGGCGGTGTTGACCGCTGCCACGGTCTGCTCACGGAACAGGACGCCCGTCCTGCCATCGATGATGGACTCGGTCGCGCCGCCCTCGCCAAAGGCGATCACCGGCCGGCCGGCGGCCTGGGCTTCGACGGCGGTGATCCCGAAGTCCTCGCGGCCCGGGAGGATCAATGCCCGGCAGCGCCGCATCAGCGCGATGGTCTCGGAGTCGGGCAACGCGCCAAGCATCGAGACGCAGGGGCCCGCCATTAACCGCAGCCGGTCCGATTCCGGCCCCGTGCCGACGATGCGGAGCGGGCGTCCGCTGGTGGTGAAAGCGGCGACTGCGAGGTCAATCCGCTTGTGCGGCACCAGCCGCGAGACGACCAGGTAGAAATCGTCCGGTTCGCTGACGGGCGGAACGAAGCGGTCACCCGTTACCGGCGGGTAGATGACCGTCGAGTCACGTCCCCACGCGGCGCGGATACGTTTGGCGACGGTGGCTGAGTTGGCGATGATGGTGTCGAGCCTCTGGGCCGAGCGTCGGTCCAGCCCGCGCAGTACGGCGAAGACGCCGTCGGCCAGCGCCCGAACCGGTCCGGGAAGGGCAGCGGGTTCGAGATAGGCATCGTCACGCCAGAGGAAACGGGCCGGCGAATGGCAGTAGGCGATGTGGAGCGAGCCGCCTCTGGCTGATGCCTGGTGAGCCCACGCACTGGTGTCAGAGAGGATGACGTCGTAGTCGCCGAGGGCACGGCCGAACGAGCGGAAGGCGAGTGGGTAGAGCGGGACCAGGCGCCGGTGATTCCGGCGGGCGCCCGGGATGCGTCCCAACCAGCTCTCACGGATATCCCAATCCTGCCAGTGCGGGGGCAATGCCGCCGGGTCGTACAGCGCGGTGAAGATCGGCGCGTCGGGCCACAATTCGTGGAACTGCTCCAGGACCCGCTCGGCGCCCCCGTACTGAGTGAGGTAGTCGTGGACCAACGCGACTCGCACGGGCGTCTAGTCGGCCGCAGTGGACGTTGGGACGGCGGACTCCGGGACGACGACTGGCAGCCGGTCGCCGGTGCCGATGCCAAAGTACTGGAATCCTTCGTTTGCAACCCGGCGCTCGTCGTAGACGTTGCGTCCGTCGAAGATCAGGGGTCGGGTGAGGGCCGATCGCAGCGCCTGGAAGTCCGGTGAGCGGAAGGCGCGCCACTCGGTCACGATCACCAGGCAATCCGCGCCCTCGGTCGCCGCTTCCTTGGTCGGGTGGAACGTCAGCTCCGGCTGTTCGCCCAGCTGCCGCTCTGCTTCGCCCATCGCCTCCGGGTCGAAGGCGCGGACCTTGGCGCCCGCCGCCAGGAGCGCCTCGATCAGGACCACGCTTGGTGCCTCGCGCATGTCGTCGGTGTTCGGCTTGAACGCCAGCCCCCAGATCGCGATGGTTCGTCCGGCGAGCCCGCCCTCGGATTCGAAGTACCGGTCAATCTTCTGGAAGAGGACGTGCTTCTGCCGGACATTGACGTCCCGGACCGCACGGATCAGCTGCGGGTCGTACCCCGCTGACGCCGCGACGTGCTCAAGCGACCCCAGATCCTTGGGGAAACACGACCCGCCGAAGCCGGCACCCGCATAGATGAAGTCGTAGCCGATCCGCGGGTCGGATCCGATCCCGGCCCGGACGTTCTCGACGTTGGCGCCGACCCGCTCGGCGATATTGGCGATCTCGTTCATGAACGAAATCTTGGTCGCCAGCATCGCGTTGGCGGCGTACTTGGTCAATTCAGCCGAGCGGACGTCCATCGTCATCAGGCGGTTGTGGTGCCGGTTGAAGGGGGCGTAGAGCTCCTGGAGCAGGTCCAGGCTGCGCCCTCGGTTGATCCCGACGATGATCCGGTCCGGGCGCATGAAGTCGGCGATCGCCGCGCCTTCCTTGAGGAATTCCGGGTTGGACACGACGTCGAAGGGAAGGTCGGCGCCGCGCGCGTCGAGGCGCTGCTGGACGAGCGCGCGGATCATGTCGCCCGTGCCAACCGGAACGGTGGACTTGACGACGATGACCTTCTCCGCCGTCATCTCGTCGGCGATGGTGCGTGCCGCGCTCTGGATGGCGTTCAGGTTTGTCGAGCCATCCGGGTTTGGAGGGGTGCCAACCGCGATCACCTGCAGGACGGCATGGTCGACGGCGCCGGCAAGGTCATGTGTGAAGCGGATCCGCCCTGCCCGGACGTTGCTGGCGATCATCTCCTCGAGTCCCGGCTCGAAGATGGGCACCTCACCCCGGGCGAGCCGTGCTACGCGCTCCCGGTCGATATCGACGCAGAGGACGTCGTTGCCGACCTCGGCGAAGCAGGCGCCCGTGACCAGTCCGACGTACCCGGTTCCGATGACCGTGACTTTCATGCTCTGTGCTCCCTCCGGCCGCCGCGATGGGCGTCGGTACTCCTGAAGTGGCGATGGTACCCCAGTGACCCGGCACGAGGGGGTCAATACACGGAAAGAGGCGAGGTGGGTTCCTGATGATACGTAGTCCCCACGAGGACCATGAGCCGCCGGTCAGTTGAATGACAAGACGGCAGCGGTCGCGGTCCAGGAGCTGGGCTGGATGCCGGACATGTTGCCGGTGATGAGGTCGCGCCAGATAGCCCGTTGTGACGCCAAAAATCGGCCCGGCAGCGAGTGTCTTCGCTTGACGCTCTCGCGCGCAGGCCCGTAAGATGGATTATTCAGACGCCTTCCCAAGTGACCTGCCAAAGGGTCGCCGGGACACGGGATGCCGTGCTCCGGCCGGCCGGGGGTTGTCATAACCGGAACCAAACTGAACCCATAATGCCTCCGCATGCGTGGAGGGAAATCAAGCCAGGAGCGACGTGATGGACTTTCTCATCGTGCTCGTCGCGCTCCTTGCCGCCGCGGTTGCCGCCCTTCTCACCTTCTTCATTCTCGAACGCGGCTCGCAATCACGAATGCGACGGGCCCGGGACGAGGCCGAACAGCTGATCGAAGAGGCGGAGACCAAGCGGCGCGAGGCAGCGCTCCATGCGCAGGACGAAGCCCTTCGGTTGCGGTCCGAGCTCGATCGTGAGCTGGGTCAGCGCCGCAAGGATATCGAGCGGATCGAACTACGGATCGAACAGAAGGAAGCGGTTCTCGATCGGAAGTCCGACACACTGGACGGGCGCGAGGTGCAGATCCGACGCCAGGAGGTCGAGTCCGAGCAGGAAAAGGCGGCCTGGCGGATCGAGCGGCAGCGCCAGGAGCAGGTCATCGCCGACCGGCTGGCCGGGACCGAGCGTGAGATCGAAGCCTCCCGGGCCGAGCAGCGCAGGGAACTCGAGCGTGTTTCCGGCCTGACGGCCGAGGAGGCCCGGTCCGAGCTTGTCGCGTCGATCGAGGACGAGGCGCGCTCCATGGGTGCCCGGAGGATGCACGAGATCGAGCAGGAGATGCTCGTTGAGGCCGAGCGTCGATCGCGCAAGGTGCTGGCGACGACCATCCAGCGAATCGCCTCCGACTATGTCGCGGAGACCACCGTCTCGGTCGTCCCCCTGCCGTCGGACGATATGAAGGGCCGCATCATCGGGCGCGAGGGGCGCAACATCCGCGCACTCGAGCAGGCCACGGGCGTCGATCTGATCATCGACGATACGCCTGAGGCGATCATGGTGTCCGGCTTCGATCCGGTCCGGCGCGAGATCGCGCGCCGTGCGCTCGCCAAGCTGATGCAGGATGGACGGATCCACCCGGCCCGCATCGAGGAGATCGTCGCCAAGACCCAGGTCGAACTCGAGCAGGTCATGCGCGAGGAAGGGGAGCGTGTCGCCTACGAGGCGAACGTTCCGGGCCTTCACCCGGATCTGATCCGGTTGCTGGGGCGGCTGAAGTTCCGAACCTCGTACGGACAGAACGTTCTCGCGCATTCGCTTGAGGCGTCCATGATCGCGACGGCGCTCGCCGCGGAGATCGGTGCGGACGTCAACGTGTCCAAGACCGCCGGGCTGCTGCACGACATCGGCAAGGCCGTCGATCACGAGGTCGAAGGCCCGCACGCGCTGATCGGCGCCGACATCGCACGCCGGCTGGGGCGATCGCCCAAGATCGTCCACGCCATCGCGGCACACCACTCCGACGAGGAGCCGCAGACGGTCGAGGCATTCATCGTCCAGGCCGCTGACGCGATCAGTGGAGCCCGGCCAGGTGCCCGTCGCGAGATGGTCGAGTCGTACATCAAGCGGCTGGAAGCGCTCGAAGGCGTTGCCAACTCGTTCGATGGGGTCGAGAAGTCGTTCGCCATCCAGGCTGGGCGCGAGGTGCGCATCCTCGTCCAGCCCAACGGGATCGACGATCTCGGCGCGACCCGGCTGGCCCGCGAGGTCGCCCGGAAGATCGAGGAAAGCCTCGAGTATCCGGGGCAGATCAAGGTGACCGTCATCCGCGAGACCCGCTCGGTGGACTACGCGCGGTAATGCCGTCGACACCTGCCAGGGAGGGTGGGGCTCCATGACCGGTCGGGTCCGGTACGACCGGTCCGACGCACACTATCCGCCCGAATGGACCAGACGAGGAATCTCTCGATGAACCGCTTCTTCAGTAAGCTCGATCTCCGGGACATCCGGATCGACCCCCAGGCTTCCCGGTTCCCACCGGACGCCGAGGACGTCGAGACGACAGCCGATGAGCCGGAAGGATCGCCGGACGGCGCCTCGCTGGCACATGGTCGTCCGGGTGATGACGCCGGTGAGCGGCAGAGGGTGAGCTATACCCCGGCCTGGGCGGTTCCGGCCGCCGATGAGCCCGTCGCCGACGACAATTCCCTTCCGGTGGCCCGGAACGATGGGGCGGAACTCCGCGTCGACGAATCGGATGACGTTCTCCGCGTCTCCGCCCGCTCTCGGCCCAGCGCGGTCGCCGGGGCGATCGCGGGTGTGGTTCGTGAGGCGGGGCGGGCAGAGGTCCAGGCGATCGGGGCTGGCGCGACCAACCAGGCCGTCAAGGCGGTCGCCATCGCCCGCGACTACCTGCACGAGACCGGTATCGAGGTCATCTGCCTGCCAGGCTTCATCGACGTGACAATCGAGAACGAGGACCGCACGGCCATCCGTCTCGTGATTGAGCCGCGCTGATGGAGCCGAACCGCCCGGGGGCAACTGCGGATCGGGCGGACCTTCATACCCATACCAGCGCGTCCGACGGCTTGCTGGCACCCGCTCAGCTGGTGGCCCTCGCCGCGCAACGCGGTCTTGGCGCCATCGCCATCACCGACCATGACACGGTGGACGGGTATCTCCAGGCGCGGGAACTTTCCGACCTGCGGCTCCGCCTGGTGCCCGGCGTCGAGCTGAGTTGCGCCGTCGATGGCGTCGACGTCCACATTCTTGGCTATGGGTTCGACCCGCTAGATACGGAACTCGTGGCGCTCCTCGGTCAGCGGTCCGGACAGCGACTTGACCGGGCGGCCGAGATCGTCGAGCGCCTGCAATCACTTGGAGTTCCGGTCTCCATGGAGCGGGTCCGGGCCATCGCCGGGAGCGGAACGGTTGGTCGCCCGCATATCGCGCGGGCCCTGGTAGAGGCCGGACATGTCAGTACCGTCGGCGATGCCTTCGCCCGCTACCTCGCGAACGGACGCCCTGCCTATGTGGAGCGGCCGGTCCTGACGCCAGAGCGGGCGATCGCTGCGCTCCATCGGGCCGCTGGCGTGGCGGTGCTGGCACATCCGCTGTACTCGCCAACCTACCGCGACTTCCTGCCCGCCCTTGTCGAGAGCGGCCTGGACGGGATGGAGGTCCATTATCCCGACCACAACGATGCCACCCGGGCACGGTTGGGCGCGCTGGCCGAACGCTACGGGCTCATCCAGACAGGCGGAACGGACTTCCATGCCGACTTCGGGCGTCCCGGTCGGGCCCTCGGCGATGTCACCGTTCCTGTCGCAGTGATTGACCGGATGGCCGAGCGCGCGGAGGGACGCTCTGACGCATGATGACGCCGTCGCATCGCGCCGACGCCGTGATCGTCGCGGCTGGCCGGGGAACCCGCTATGGGGCCGTCGACAAGGTCCTGCTGCCACTTCTTGGTCGTCCGCTGCTGGCCTGGTCACTGGACGCCTTCGCCAACGCCGGGGTGGGGCAGATCGTCGTCGTAGCCGGCGACCACACCCTGAGCCCGATCGCGACGATCCTCGATGCGGCCGGCCTCGGGAACCGCTGCAGGGTGGTGGCGGGTGGAGCCCGGCGACAGGACTCGGTCGCGGCCGGAGTGGCCGCGCTGCACGCGTCGAGTGGCCCCGTAGTTATCCACGATGGGGCCCGGCCCCTACTCTCGCCGGACCTGATCGTGCAAGCCATTGCCGCCGTCCCGGCGAATGGTGCGGCGGTGGTCGCGGCGCCCGTAGCAGACACGCTCAAGCGCGTCGACGCTGATCTGCAGGTCGTCGAGACGGTGTCGCGGGCCGGACTCTGGGCGGCCCAGACACCTCAGGTCTTCGATCGTGCTGCGCTGCAGTTGGCGATCGACGATCCGTCCTTCGCCGTGCGGGAGTACACCGACGAGGCAGGACTGTTCGAGGAGTTGGGGCTGCCGGTCACGATTGTTCCCAGCACCCGACCCAATCCGAAGCTAACCCACCCCGGCGACCTGCTCATGATCGAGGCACTCGCCGGGCTGGTCTTACATGAGGAAGAGGCATGAGTCGACGGACGCTCCCGTTCAGGACGGGGATCGGGTACGACGTTCACCGCCTGGTCTCCGGCCGCGATCTGATCCTGGGTGGAGTCCGGTTCGATTCCCCGGTGGGGCTGGATGGCCACAGTGATGCCGATGTTCTGTGCCATGCCATCGCCGATGCGGTCCTCGGCGCGCTCGCGCTCGGCGACATTGGCCATCACTTTCCACCCGGTGACCCGCAGTGGGCCGGGGCTGACAGCATCGAGCTGCTCCGGGCAGCTGTCTCGCTGGCGCGGGAGCGCGGGTGGGAAGTTGGCAACGTCGACGCGACCGTGATTGCTGAAGCGCCGAAGGTGAACCCACGCGCCGACGAGATGCGGGCACGGCTCGCCGATGCACTGGATATTGATGTCGACTCGGTCAGCCTGAAGGCAACGACGAACGAATTGCTCGGCGCGATCGGCCGGAGTGAGGGAATCGCGGCACTGGCCGTGGCGACGATGGTTCGGGACGACGAGGTGACGGGCTGATGCGGGTCCTTCTGCAGCGCGTCTCGGACGCGAGCGTGACGATCGATGGAGAGGCCGTTGGCGCCATCGGGCGCGGGTTTGTGCTGCTCGTCGGGATTACGGCGTCAGACGACGCGGCGATCGTCGAGAAGCTGGCCGGCAAGGTCGCCAACCTGCGCGTCTTCGCCGATGAGGCGGGGGCGATGAACCGGGCGGCGCTGGACCTGGTGCCGCCGGGAACACGGTCCACGGAGGGCGGTTTCCTGCGAGATGAGCCGGTCGCCATGCTGGTCGTGTCCCAGTTCACCCTTTATGCCGACGCACGCAAGGGCCGCAGACCGAGCTTTGTGGGCGCTGCCCGGCCGGAGCAGGCATCCCCATTGGTCGACCGGTTCGTCGAGGTGCTCCGGGGCTTCGGGCTGCCGGTTGCGACGGGACGATTTGGCGCCGACATGGCCGTCGCCCTGACCAATGACGGTCCGGTCACCATCTGGCTGGATAGCGACGAGCTGTAGGCGAGTTACCCCTTCAACGCAGCGATCATCTGCCGCCGCTCGTCCAGCCGGAATGCGGCCCGGTCGGCATGGGGTTCGGCTGTCGCGACGACAGGTGGTCGCCATGCCTGGGTCCGGTCGAACGTCGAGCCGCCAGTGGCGATCGCGGCGGCCTGCGCGGCCATCCCACGGGCGGCGTGTTCCGAACCGGATCGTACGGCGACAGGCAGACCCAGCGCGTCAGCAACCGCCTGTTGCCAGACCGGCGATGCGGCACCGCCGCCGACGAGGGTGGCGCCGTCGGCCCGGAACCCGTCCCGCCCCAACGCATCGACACAGTAGGCGATTCCCGCTGCTACGCCATCCAGGGCGGCTCGAGCGAAGTGAGCCGGCGTGGCGTTCGCGTCAGTCAGACCAACGATCTGACCGGTCGCCTGAGGGATGTTCGGTGTTCGCTCGCCGCCGAAGTAGGGGACAAGCGTCAGGCCATCGGCGCCGGGGGACATCCCTGATGCCAGGCGCAACGCGTCATTGCGATCGAGACCGACCGTACGAGCCGTGACGTCGAAGACACGGGTGCAGTTGAGCATGCAGGCCAGAGGCAGGTAGCGGCCAGTGGCGTCGGCAAAGCCACAGACCTCACCGGACGAATCCGTGGTGGTCTTTGACGCGACGGTGAAGGCGACACCGCTCGTTCCCAGGCTGATGACCAGCTCCCCCGGCGCCGCACCGATGCCGGCGGCCGCGGCGGAGTTGTCTCCCGAGCCCGGTCCGACCGGGATACCGGGCCGGAGACCCAGGGCCTCCGCTGCGTCCGGGGACAGTTCGCCAACGATCTCGTCCGGCCCCGCGACGTCGGGGAGGCTGAGGCGCTCGGCGTGATGCTGCCCGGTGGCCAGGGCGAGCAGATCCCGGCGCTGTGTCTCGGACACCGAGGACCACCATCCACTGCCGGATGCTTCACCACGGTCGGTCACCAGCCGGCCGGTGAGCCGGAGGTTGAGGTAATCGTGGGGAAGGCAGATCGCGTCGGTCCGGTCAAGCAGGTCCGGCCGGGTACGTGCCAGCTGGGCCAGCTTGGTTATGGTAATCGAGGGGACGAGGCGGGTCCCGGTTTCGGCGGCGAAGTCGGCCAGCCCGTTGAGCCGCTCGGCGTCTGGCGCGGAGTCAGTGTTGTTCCAGAGAGGCGCTGGCATGACGGGCCGGCCATCGGCGTCCAGCGCCACCAGCCCGTGCTGCTGCGCGTCGACCGAGATACCTCGGACCTCGACGTCGTCGGGAGCCGCCGCGATTGCCTGCCGGACCGCGATGACCAGTGCGTCCCACCACATCGACGGATCCTGAGTGGTGACGCCGTGGTGGTCCGCCCGGCCGTCGGAAATGGTCACCCCGCTCCCCAGGTCGACGACGAGGGCCTTGACGGACTGGGTACCGGAGTCGATACCGAGGACGACCGGGGTCATTGCTGCTCCTGCTACGGTGTCGGCGACCGGCGCGATGACGGCGTACCGCATTGCCAGCCTGATCAGTGGCGCTCATCATACGAGCCTGCCGCTGACCCCGCTTTCGGGGCCGGGCGAACGGTGAACCGAATGGCCGAACGATGGAGCGTGGGATGGCGACGAGCGACTGGTATCCGATCCGGCTGACCACGCCTACCCGGGATTACGCGTTCGGGGAACGAATGATTGTTGATCGGCTCCACAAGCGGGGCCTGCCGACATCCGGCCGGATCGCCGAGACGTGGGAAGTAAGCGGCTACCACGGGGCGATGGGCGTCGTCACCAATGGCCGGCACCGGGGCCGGACGCTGCAGGACCTGACCGAGGCCTTCCCGGACGAACTCGTCGGTCAGGGCTGGCGTGGCGAGCGCTTCCCGCTGCTGGCCAAGTTCCTCGACGCGACACACATGCTGCCGGTTCATCTTCACGCCGGCGATGCCGTGGCTCGTGACCAGTTCGGCGAGCCGAATGGCAAGACCGAGGCGTGGCATATTCTCGATTGCGCCGACGACGCGACAGTGCTCGTCGGAGTCCGACCAGAGCTGAGCCGGGATGACATCGAGCAGGCGCTGCGGGAGGAGCGGTGGGGCGACGTCCTCCATCGCTACCCGATCGCACCGGGAGAGACCATCTACGTTCCCGGCGGCACCCTGCATACCTTCGGGCCCGACGCGGTGGTGTTCGAGATCCAGCAGACGTCCGATCTCGGCGTGACTGCGATGAAGGAGGACATCTTCGGGCAACCAAAACCGGCGGAGGAGCGCGAGGCTGACCTCGCCGAGCTGATGCGTGACATCGACCTCGCCCCGCAGCCCCGACCGGTCCACGGGCTCACCCGGTACGAGGGCGACGTCCGGATCGTTGCCGGTTGTGCTGGGCCACACTTCGCCCTGGAGCGATGGAACCTGGCCGTCCCGTACGACGTGCCCGCTCGGCCGGACCGCTGCCTGACCCTGACGAACCTCGGCGAGCCGGTCGCCATTACGTGGGATGGCGGCGTCGAGCTGCTCGATACGGCGGAGTCATGCGTCATCCCGGCGGCGATGCCCGGCTTCACGCTCGTGCCGGATGGCAAGGCGGTCGTCCTGGCCTGCTTCGTCCCGTCGTTCCCCCGTGACATCGTCGAGCCGCTGCGAGCGGCGGGGTACGGTGACGATCAGATCGCGACGCTGGGAGACGTCCCGTTCAATTGACGTCCTACTGTCCGATGGCCAGTCGCTCGGACCAAGGTTGTCTACCGACAATGGCAGGCAGCGACGCACCGGTGACTCCCACGCCAGGAGGCCGGCGACATCGATCGCTCAGGCTTCGCCAGCGGCCTCCCGGCGCGGGTCCGCGACTATCTCCCGGAGGATAGGCGGCGTCGTTTGCGAATCGCCGGTTCGGACGAAGTGGAAGCCGGACCAGTCACCGCGGGCCCGGCGCGATACCGGCCGATTTCCTCGTCCGTTGGGGCTTGGCAGGACCGGAATTGTCGTCACAGGAGCCTCCACCTCCTGTACGCCGGCGGCTGAACCGGATCAGGCGGGGTTCGTGCTCGGGGCATAGGAGGAGCGTGGAGAGACACTATCACCGTCCTCGGCACCGGTCTCATCCGACAGCCGATCACTCTCCTCACCCGGCACCGTGTCGCCGAAGCCCCATGCGTCGTCCGGCCGCGGGGTGTAGCCGCCCAATTTCATGGTGGCGGCCATCTGGACGGCCTGCGGCTGGTCACCCAGCAGGACCTCGGAAAGCTGCTGCGCCTGCTTGCTGTCTACCTGCCCGTCCGGACCAAGATTAAATTCGCCCTGCATCGCGTTGTGGACGCGATCGATCGCGACCTCGAATGCGGACGCAATCTGATCCGCGCTGAACGTCGCGTTCAGCCCCTGGTTCTCGCCTGCGGCGGAGCGGCCCTCAGCCGTCGCCTCAACGCCCGCTGACAGATGTTCACGGTCAGTCACTGGAAGGTCCTCCTGATCGAGCATCGCACCGCCTGCCATGGCGCAGGGACCGTGCCCGGTCATGCGGAGAACGAGCCCATCATGTGGCAACGTTCTGGCATCTGGTGAGCCAACGCTTTGTCTGCGTGAGGAGCGATACGCTGGAGTTGGTCGATTGATTGATCTGTTGATGCTCGGGAATGGTGGGATGCAGCCGCTCCCGAATCGTTGGTTGTCGAGCTTCCTCGTCCGGTCCCAGGGTTCGCTGATCCTGTTCGACTGCGGTGAGGGGACCCAGGTGCCATGGAAGCGGTTTCACTGGGGCTTCCGGCGGTTGGACGCGATTTGTCTGACGCATCATCACGCTGACCACGTTGCTGGGCTGCCGGGGGTCCTCCACACCGTGGCCAACGCTGGCCGGACCGAGCCGCTGACTATCTTTGGCCCGCCGGAGACGGAACGGATCGTCGCCGGGCTCCGCGTCATCGCGCCGGAGCTACCTTTCGATGTCGTGATCCGGGAACTGCAGGACGACGAGTCGTTCGAGCTACCAGCCGGTCTCCGGGGCCGAGTCCGATTCGGGCAGCATACGATGCAGAGCATGGCCTACCGGGTCGACCTGCCGCGAGCTCGCCGCTTCGATGCCCGGCTGGCCGAAGCCAGCGGCGTCCCACAGGCACTGTGGAGCGCCCTCCAGCATGGCGAGACGATCGTCGTCGACGGTCGCGAGTTCGGCCCGGATGAAGTCCTCGGTCCACCCCGGCGCGGGGTGTCGCTGGCCTTCGTGACGGATACCCGGCCGGTCGCGGTGTTCCCCGACCTGGCGCGGGATGTCGACCTGCTGATCTGCGAGGGAACGTACTCCAACGACGACAAGCTGGACAAGGCCCATGCCTGGGGCCATATGTCGTACCGCGAGGCCGCCGAATTGGCCCGGGATTCCGGGGCACACCGTCTCTGGCTGACGCATTTCGGATCAGGCAATACCGACCCGGACGCAGAGCTTGTCAACGCCACTCGCGTCTTCCCTGAGACGATTGCAGCCTATTCAGGACTCACGGCGACGTTGCGGTTCGACCAGGAGATTGCCGTCGGCCCTCACCATGCCCTGCTTGGTGAGGGCACTGTGCTTAATGGCTAGCTGGCCGGGGCCGGGACCCGAGAGATGTTGGCCCCGACACCGCGCAGTGTCGAGACCAGGTTCTCGTAGCCCCGGTCGAGGTGATAGGCCTCGGTGATCGTGGTCTCACCCTCAGCGATCATCCCGGCCAGGACCATGGCGGCCCCGGCCCGGATATCCCGGGCGGGAACGACGGCGCCAGTGAGCTTCGCCGGGCCGGTGAACGACACTTCGCCGTTGCTCGGGCTGATGTCTGCCTTTGCTCCCATCCGGCGCAGGTCTTCCAGGTAGCGGAGCCGGTCCTCGTAGACCCGGTCGCGGAGCTTGGAGATGCCGTTGCACTGTGTCAGGAGGACGGCGATCACCGCCTGCTGGTCCGTCGGGAACCCGGGGAAGGGGAGCGCCTGGATGTCGATTGGCCGGAGGTCGGACCGAGTGTGCCCGGCGCGCGACTGGACGACCAGGAAGCCACCATCGTCGTCGTCGACCGTGACCGTCGCGCCAGCTTCACGCAGCTTATGGACGACTGGCAGCATGTCGCCCCGGTTCACGCCCCGGATCAGTACGTTGCCACCCGTCAGCACAGCGGCAATGGCATAGGTGCCCGCGACCAGGCGGTCCGGCTTGATCAGCCAGTGGACACCATGCAGGCGTCGCACACCGTGGATGGTGATGTACGGGGTGCCGAGCCCCGTGATATCCGCTCCCATCTTCTGGAGCATTTCGCCGAACGCCACGACTTCCGGCTCGCAGCAGGCGTTGACGATCGTCGTCTTGCCGGTCGCGAGGACGGCTGCCATGAGCAGGTTCTCGGTCCCCGTGTGGGTGGGGTAGTCGAGGAACACCGTCTTGCCGATCAGCCCATCGGTCGTGATCAGGTTGCGGTCATCCTCGCCAGCCGCTAGGATCGCCCCCAGCGAGACGAACCCGCGTAGCATCACATCGACCGGTCGGGCGCCGATGTCATCACCGCCGGCGCGGACGGTCATGACCTGTCCATGCCGGGCCAGGAGAGGACCAACCAGCAGGATGGAGGCGCGGAGCTCCTTGCCCAGGTGACGGGAGATGTCGCCGGTCCGGATCGAGGCGGCGTGGATCTTGACGCGACGACGGGGCGTCATGTCGTCGAAGAAGGTCGGCGACAGCGGATCGGGTGAGACGGTCGCGCCCAGTTCGCTGATCAGTCGGAGCATGATCCGCGTATCTTCGATCGCAGGGACATTCTCGAAGACGCACGGCTCGTCGGTCAGGAGCGCCGCGGCGAGTACCGGCAGCCCAAGGTTCTTGGATCCACCAACACGGATCTCGCCGTCGAGCGGATTGCCGCCCCGGATTCGGATGGCGTCGCCGGGGGTCGGGGCATCGGGTCGACGGGACCCCTCTGCGGTAGTGGACGCCGGGGCAGTTGCCGTCTCGCTCATCGCGTGGTGCTCCTCTGATCGTCTGCTCGCGAGTTGCCATGATGATGGACGGGACCATCCCGGCGCAACGAAAAGTCGAGAGGCGAGCCCACAGTCGGGCTCGCCTCTCGGATTCTCGACCGGGAATGGCGCGACGATATGAGTCAGCCGCTGGTGCCGGTGGAGCGCCGGCGACCACCGAGTCGAAGTCGCATCTCCGCGCGGGCAAGATCGGCCTCAGCCGCCTTAGCGTCCTCGGCGGAGCCGCGATTGGCGAGGGACTCCTGGGCCTTGCGGCGGGCTTCCTCGGCCTGGGCGATGTCGATCTCGTCCGAGTTCTCAGCGGAGTCGGCAAGGATGATGATCTTGCCCTCATTGACCTCGAGGATGCCGCCGAAGATGACGAGCGAGTCCTCACGGCCGCCCCGCTTGATGCGTAGCTCGCCGGGAGCGAGCGGGGTGATGAGCGGGGTATGGCGCGGCAGGATACCCAGCATGCCATCGATGCCCTTGGCGATCACCATATCGATGTCGGTCTCGTTGAAGATCCGGCGCTCGCCCGTAATGATCTCGACCGTGAGCTTTGCCATGTCGTCTCCGGTGGACCCGGCGGGAGCGATTCACTCCCGCCAGGTACCGCGTGTCAGTCCCCAGCCGGAGGCTAGGACTGGTTCATCTTCTCAGCCTTGGCAACGACCGAGTCGATGTCGCCGGCGTACATGAACGCGCCCTCGGGCAGGCTGTCGTACTCGCCGGAGAGGATGGCCCCGAACGAGCGGACCGTCTCCTCACGGGTCACATAGACGCCCGGATTGCCGGTGAAGACCTCGGCAGTGAAGAACGGCTGGGAGAACATGCGCTCGATGCGCCGCGCGCGCGCGACGATCTGCTTGTCCTCGTCAGACAGCTCCTCGACGCCGAGGATCGCGATGATGTCCTGCAGGTCGCGGTAGCGCTGGAGGACGGACTGGACGCCACGGGCGACCCGGTAGTGCTCGTCACCGACGATCAGCGGATCCAGGATCCGGCTGGTCGAGCCGAGCGGATCGACGGCCGGGTAAATGCCGCGTTCGGCGATGGACCGCTCCAGGGAGACGGTCGCGTCGAGGTGAGCGAAGGTCGTGGCCGGTGCGGGGTCGGTGTAATCGTCGGCCGGAACGTAAACGGCCTGGACCGAGGTCACCGAGCCGGTCCGCGTGGACGTGATCCGCTCCTGCAGCTGCCCCATCTCGGTGGCGAGCGTCGGCTGGTACCCCACGGCGGACGGCATACGGCCGAGGAGTGCGGACACCTCGGAGCCGGCCTGGACGAAGCGGAAGATGTTGTCGATGAAGAGGAGAACGTCCCGGCCCTCATCGCGGAAGTACTCGGCCATGGTCATGCCCGAGAGGCCAACGCGGAGGCGGGCACCCGGCGGCTCGTTCATCTGGCCGAAGACCATGACGGTCTTGTCCAGAACGCCGGAGGCAGCCATTTCGGCGTAGAGCGCCGTCCCCTCACGGGTCCGCTCGCCCACGCCCACGAAGACGGAGTAGCCGCCGTGCTCCGCAGCGATGTTGCGGATCAGCTCGGTGATCGTGACCGTCTTGCCGACGCCGGCGCCTCCGAAGATGCCCGTCTTTCCGCCCTTGGTGAATGGGGCGATCAGGTCAATGACCTTGATGCCGGTCTCGAAGATCTCGAGCGCCGATGCCTGCTCCTCGAACGAGGGGGCCTGACGATGGATCGGCCAGCTGGCAGCAGTCTTCGGGGCCGGCTTCTGGTCGATCGGGTCACCGGTAACGTTGAAGATCCGGCCGAGGGTCTCCTCGCCGACCGGCACGGCGATCGCCTGGCCGGTGTCACGGACGTCCTGTCCGCGGACGAGGCCGTCCGTCGTGCTCATGGCGACGGCGCGGATCGCGTCGTTCCCGAGGTGCGTCTGAACCTCAAGGACGAGGGTGCCACCGTCCGGGGTGGTGACTTCCAGGGCGTTGTAGATCTCGGGCAACTGCTCCGCGGGGAACTCGACGTCGACGACGGCGCCCGTAACCTGCAGGATCTGGCCGGTGGCGGTCGCAGTCGAGGAGGCGCTGGATGGTGCGGTGGCGACCATGCTGGTTCCTTTCGATCGGCGCCCCGGCGAGTGGGCAGGGGGCCGGACGGGTAGTGACGATGGGAGCCGGGTTACCGGCTGGCGTTGGCGCCCGCCGAAATCTCGGCAACCTCGGCAGTGATGGATGCCTGGCGGACCTTGTTGTAGGTCAGCGACAGGTCACGACCGAGTTCCTTGGCGTTGTCGGATGCGGACCGCATAGCGACCATGCGGGCGGAGAACTCGGAGGCGATCGTGTCAAGCAGCGCCTGGTAGACGACGCCCTCGACATAGCGCGGCAAGAGTTCGTTGAGGACGGTCTGCTGGTCGGGCTCGAAGATGAAGTCACGGTACTTGCCCGTCGACTCCGGCCGGGGAACCGGGAGCAGCTGGACGACGTCCGGAACCTGCGACAGCGTGTTGACGAAGCGCGGGAAGACCAGATGGACCGAATCCACCTTGCCGGTCGTGAAGTCGTCGATCGCGACCTTCACCGCGCCGCTGATGCTGGCCGGGGATGGGTTAGACCCAAGGTTGATCGCTTCGGCGGCGATTTCCCGGCGGGTGCGGCGCATGAAGTCGCGCCCCTTCTTGCCGATCGTGATGAACTCGACATCGTGGCCAGCGGCGTCTTCCCGGAGGAAGCGGCCGACACGGCGGAAGATGTTGGAGTTCAGCGGACCGACGAGCCCCTTGTCCGGCGTGACGAGCACGACGGCGCGGGCCCGGATGTTCGGTCGCTCGGCAAGCAGTGGGAATTCGCGGAGGGCCTGGTCCTGGCTCACCCCGGAGGCCAGGTCGCCAATCATGGCGCGCAGCCCCTCGGAGTAGGGGCGGCTGGCCATCACCTGGTTCTGGGCCTTGCGCATGCGCGACGCCGCGACCGTCTCCATCGCCCGGGTGATCTTGGCGATGTTGGCGACGCTGCGAATACGCCGGCGGATCTCTCGTGTCGAGGCCATCGCCCCTCCCGGACCGGTAGACCGGTCGCTGGGAGCCCGCCGTCAGCAACGGTGGGCTCCCGTCAAATCGGACCTACTGGCCAATCCGCGTAAACGACGAGCCACTCTTGAAGGCGTCGGACGCCCGGCGCAGCGCCTCGACCACGTCATCGGTCAGATCGCGCTTCTCGCGGATCAGCTCGAGCACGTCGCCGGCAGAATCCCGCATGTAATCGAGGAACTGATCGCGGAAGGCGACGACGTCCTCGACCTGGATATCGTTGAGGTAGCCGTTGGACCCCATCCAGAGCATCGCGACCTGCTCTTCGACCTTGAGCGGCTTGTACTGGGCCTGCTTGAGAAGCTCGGTCATCCGCTGGCCCTGCTCGAGCTGGCGGCGGGTCCCGGCGTCGAGGTCGCTGGTACCGAACTGAGCGAAGGCCTGCAGCGAGCGATAGGCGGCGAGGTCGAGCCGGAGGCTACCGGCAACCTTGCGCATCGCCCGGATCTGCGCGGCCGAACCGACGCGGGAGACCGAGATACCCGGGTTGATGGCCGGGCGGATACCCGCGAAGAACAGATCGGTCTCGAGGAAGATCTGGCCGTCGGTGATCGAGATCACGTTGGTCGGAATGTAGGTCGACACGTCGCCGGCCTGGGTCTCGATCAACGGGAGCGAGGTGAGCGAGCCACCACCGTTGGCGTCGGACAGGCGGGCGGAGCGTTCGAGCAGGCGGGAGTGCAGGTAGAAGACGTCGCCCGGGTATGCCTCGCGGCCCGGCGGGCGGCGATTGAGGAGCGAAACCTCGCGGTACGCCGCGGCGTGCTTGGAGAGGTCGTCGTAGACGATGAGCGCGTCGCGCCCGGTCTCCATGAACTCCTCGCCCATGGCCGTGCCGGCGTACGGTGCGATCCATTGCATACCGGCCGGCTCGGAGGCGGACGCCATGACGACGATGGTGTTCTTCATCGCGCCGAACTGCTCAAGCGTCCGGACGACCTGCGCGACCTGGGCGCGCTTCTGGCCGATGGCGACGTAGATGCAGAGCACGCCGCTGTCGCGCTGGTTGATGATGGCGTCGATAGCGACGGCCGACTTGCCAACCTGGCGGTCGCCGATGATCAGCTCGCGCTGGCCACGGCCGATCGGGATCATCGCGTCGATGGACGTGATGCCGGTCTGGAGCGGGGTGTCGACGTCCTGGCGCTGAATGACGCCGGGAGCGATCCGCTCAATCGGGCGGCTGAGTTCAGTGACGATCGGGCCCTTGCCGTCGATCGGACGACCGAGGGCGTCAACCACGCGGCCGAGCATCGCATCGCCGACCGGGACGGACGCGATCTGGCCGGTGGTCCGGACCTCGTCGCCTTCCTCGATCTGGCGGTACTCGCCGAGGACGATGATGCCGACGGACTCCTCGGCCAGGTTGAAGGCGAGGCCGATCGTGCCGTCCTTGGTGAACTCGACCAGCTCGTTGGCGCCGACCTGGCTGAGTCCGTAGACCTGCGCGATGCCGTCACCGACGTCGACGACCGTTCCGACGTTGGCAACCGTCATCGGCTGGTCGAATCCGGCGATTTCCCGCTTCAGGATGTCGCCGATCTCACTTGCTCGTACGACCATGTGTGGGTCTCCTCAATGATGGGACCGGTTCCGGAGTGGCCGGACCGGACCAGGTGCCGTTGCTGTTGGTCGCGTCAGGCCGAGGCGACGTTGAGACGCTGGCGAAGTGCGCGGAGTTTGCTCTGGACGCTGCCGTCGAGGACGGTGTCCCCGATCCGGGCGACAAGACCACCGATCAGCTCCGGGTCTACCCGGAGTCGCAATTCGATCTTCCGTCCGGTCATGTCGGTCAGACGCTGGCGGATCAGCCGCTCGTCGTCTGCTGAGACGGGCTCGGCGGTGGTGACGTGGGCGACCACGATTCCCTGCTCTGCAAGCCACGCCTCGCTGAACACGTCGTAGATGTCCGGCAGGAGCGGGAGACGACGGTTCTCCATCAGGATCCGGACGAGGTTGTGCGCCTCGAGTTGCCCGTCACCAAGGATCAGCTCCAACGCCTTGCGCTTCTCGGCGACAGGCATGCCGGGGTTGACCAGGAACCGAGCAGTCTGTTCGTCGCGTAGCGAATCGGCCAACCGTCGAAGGTCACGGTCCCAGAGCTCGAACGAGCCGGTTTCCCTGGCCAGCGCGACGATCGCCTCGGCGTATCGCCTGGCCGCGTTGCGTGCCATGCCTAGATCCTTGTCTTCGGCTCTTGGGCAGACACCCCGCGAGCCACGAACGTTTCTGCCCGATGAACCGGACCGGCGCCTCGACCAACCCGGCAACAAGCCATATGGCTTGCTCCCCGGAACGGCCAGGCGCCAGTCGTCGGTGCGTCTTCCGGGCGGATCGGCGTGCCGTGGCCCGGTCCGGGACGTCTAGTTCCGGGCAGCCGTCGGGCGGTCTGCCTCGTTAAGCGTGTCCTGGATGAGCTGCGACTGCGCGGCCGGGTCAATCTCGCGACGGACGATCCGGGTTGCTGCGGTCACGGCCAGATCAGCGACCTCCTGCCGGAGTTGCTGACGGGCCTGGTTGGTCTCCTGTCGAAGCGACTCCTGAGCCCGGCCGAGATACTCCTCAGCCTGCCTTGCCGCTTCTTCACGAGCCCGGGCGATGGTTGCTTCGCTGGACTGTCGCGCGTTGGCGACGATCTGCTGGGCCTCCTGGCGGGCCTGGACGAGCAACTGCTCATTCCGGGCCTCGGTCGCCGCGAGTTCCTTGCGCATCTCGTCAGCCGCGGCGTAGCTCTCCCGGATCCGCTCGGTGCGCTTGTCGAGCGCATTGACGATCGGCTTGAGGGCGAAGCGCCAGAACAGCAGGATGAAGATGATGAAGGCGACGAGCTGGGCGAACAGGTTCCAGCCGTTGATGCCGATATTCTCGAACAGCTGCATTGCAATTACCCATCCTCTAGCCAGCGGGCCGGCCGCCGGACCACGACGTCATCATGGTCCACCGCCGGCCCCGCGGCGGAGACTCCAGGCAGGTACTCCCCTGGGAGCGCCCCGCCCGGTCCCGCCGAGAGCCGGCCTCTCGCGATCAGACCGCGAAGAGGATCAGGATCGTGATGACGAGTGCGTAGATCGCGATGGCTTCGGTCAGACCGACGCCGATGTACATCAGCGTCTGCAGCTGGCCGGCGGCGTCCGGGTTGCGACCGATGGTCTCGACCGTGCCCTTGACGATCAGACCGACGCCCACACCTGGGCCGATGGCTCCAAGACCAATCGCGAGACCTGCACCGATAAGACGAGCGCCCTCGACGTCCATTGACGATTCCTCCTCTGCGTGCCGGCGTGCCCGGCCGCGTCATGCGTCCTCCGGGCAACGGCTGCCCTGAGGGTGCGTGACCACGTCGTCGCGTGGTGACTTCGATGGACTTCGCTGCGACCGGGCTTGGCCTGGCGCCCATCGGGCAGCGAGCCGGAGCGGGAATCCCGCCACACCTCACCATCCGATGGGCGCCAGTCGCCCGACCGGCTAGTCCCCGACCTGTGCAGCCGGGCGCATACCGGCATCAGGATACGGTGTCTCGTCGTTGCGCACGGGCAGATCGTCGTGGCTGCCATGCGCCTCGTCGTCATGCCCGCCGCCGGCGAGGCTGATGTAGATGACCGTCAGCAGGGCGAACACCGTCGCCTGGATGAATCCGAGCAGGAGCTCCAGCGCGATGAAAGCAATCGGGAACAGGAAGGGCACGATGAAGAACCGCAGCCCACCGGCGACCGTGTACATCAGCAGCAGGAGAACTTCGCCGGCGAAGACGTTGCCGAAGAGTCGGGCGGTAAGAGAGACGAGCCGCGAGAGCTCGGTGATGACCTCGATCGGGAACAGGATCGGGGCAAGTGCCTTGGGGCCCGGCGCCATGTGGCGCAGCCGGTTACCGATGCCGCCGCTGTTCTTGAGTCCGAGCACCTGGAACATGGTGAAGGACACCAGTGCCATGGCCAGCGTCATGTTGAGGTCGGCGTTCGGTGCACGGACATAGGGGACCAGGACGTCGTGGCCTTCGCTCTCCTCGTCGATGGGAGCAGCTTCCTGATTCTGCCCGGACGTGATGCTGGTGCCTTCGTTGACTGCGTCGGTACCGACAGAGTCATCGGCGTGACCCGTCTCGGTGGAGACTTCGGCTTCTTCGTGGTGGTAGACCCCGATCGTGCCGACGCCTGGCAACAGGCCGGCGAGGTGGGCCGTGAAGATGAAGATGAAGATGCCGGCCATCAGGGGGAAGACCTGTCGACCGAGCTTCCGCCCGCCGGCAATCTGGGAGAGGTTGAGCAGATATTCGACGATGAACTCGAAGAACGATTGACCCCGGGTCGGGATCTCCTTCATCCGGCGGGCAACGATGTTGCCACCGATGATCAGGATCGCCATGACCACGAGCATCGTGATGAATGAGTTGGTGATCGGAAGCGGCCCGATCTTGAAGAGTTCTTCGGCCGCGACGGATACGTGGAAATCGTCGAACACCGATCGCTCCTCTTCCTGCCTCCGCCTCGGCGAACCTACGGCGGCGGGTCAACGTCGTCGTCTCTGTCGTCGATCATCGGTGGCCGGAGCCGACGGCGATCGTTGGGGCCGCGTTCGTCAATTCCGGTCGTCGTCCTCGTCCGGCTCCGGTGGCCGGGATGACTTCGGCCACGGGCGCTGGTTGAGACGACTGCGAGAAATCCGGACCAGCATAGTCAACTCGGTGGCAACTGCCAGCACTCCGATCACTACCCCCACGAGTGTCCATAGGGGTTCTGAATCGAAGCGGCGGTCCAGCCAGATCCCGACGCCGATCAGGGCGAGCAGAATGAAGGCAATCGAACAACCGAGCCCGGATGTGAGGCCCAGCAGGCGAAGCGTGGGGTTCCCCTCGCTACCGGCAGTGTCTTGAGCCACCGTAAACCTGCCTCATCCTGTCGATGTGAAAAGTATCACAATCGTTTTTAGGGCGGCAATGTTTGCCGGGCAGCACTGCACACCGGGTTGCCGTCCGCTGCACCTCACGGGGCGCCGCAACGCCGGACGCCATTCTCCTGTGTTGGCGGTCTGACCGCAACCCTGCAGTTCCCGTCTGGTCCGGCGCCTGGGAAGGCGCCTAGTACCAGCCATAGGGGACGCTTCGGTGGTCCGGCATCCCGGGGTAGACCGGGGTCTCGATGAATTGCTGGATCCGGCGGTACAGCGCGTCGAGTTCCGCTCGCTTCAGCCAGTGGCCCAGCTCGGCGCGAACCTCCGTTTCTGCCTCGGCCAATCGAACGAGGTCGGCGAGGAGTTCGTCCGCCACCGGCATCCCGATGTACTGCCAGAGGACCGTACGGAGCTTGGGTTCCCGGTTGAACGTCAACCCGTGGTCGATTCCCCAGACCTTGCCGGTCACGTCGACCATGCAATGGCCGATCTTGCGGTCAGCGTTGTTGGCGATATGGTCGAAGAGAACAATTCGTTCGATCGCCGGGTCGCAGCGGAACCAGAACTCGGCGGGGTCGCCGATCAGCTCGGTGCCTGGTTCGATATAGAGCTGGACGGATCCGACTCCATGCGGTCCATCGCGGACCACGGTTGGCGGCACGACGGACCAACCCAGCCGCTCGCTCAGCAGGAAGGCGGCGTGTTCCCGCTTGAACAAGGTCCCGGATGGAAAGTCCCAGAGCGGAGCTTCCCCGTCGCGGGGCTTGTAGATACCCAGGTGTTCGCGTCCGGATGCGGTCGTCAGCGCCACGCCAAACGTGTAGTTCGACCCCCATGGGACCAGCTGGGCGGCGGTAATCTCGCCGTTGGTCAGCAGGGCGAGAGCGTCGGCCGTTGCCAGGGGAGGCACAGGGGTGTGGGGCTCGTCGTTTGCCTCGTCAGTCAGTCGGAGCAGGAGGTCGGGCACGGACGGGTCCTCTCGGGTGCGTCGCCGAGACAGTGCAGAAGGTTGGCCGGAGACCCCATCGTCGCCGGGCGGGAAGTCTACCCGTTCCCGCGGGCACGCTGCCCCTTCCAACCAGCGTGTCGGGTAGGATGCCGGACAGGTTCGCGCAACGGCGCGTTGGCGGGAGCCGGAAGGCGGCATTGCAGGCTGGCCCGACCGGATCCGAAGTGAGAGGAAGCACTCCGATGAAGATCGCACGCTATGACGACGGCGGGTCGGCTGCCTGGGGCATCGTCGAGGGCGAGACGCTCCATGCTGCGACGGGGAGCCCGTTCGACGGCTCACTGACCAGGGGAGCCGCGGTCGGTCCGCTGGAGGAGGCAACTCTCCTGACGCCGGTCGATCCAGGGAAGATCGTCTGTGTCGGCCTGAACTACGCCGCGCACGTCACCGAGAACGATCCGTCCCGGACGGTGCCCGACGAGCCCGTGATCTTCATGAAGCCACAGTCGGCACTGATCCCGCAGGGCGCGGCGATCACGATTGCCAACCCCGGAAACCAGACCGACTACGAGGCCGAGCTCGCGATCGTGATCGGTCGCACCGCGTCCAAGGTGTCGGTCGAGGAGGCGCGCGGGGTGATCCTCGGATTCACGGTCGGCAATGACGTGTCTGATCGTGTCCTCCAGAAGAAGGACGGCCAGTGGGTCCGGGCCAAGGGCTACGACACCTACTGTCCGCTCGGACCGGTGATCGTCACCGACCTGGACCCGACCGCGGGCGAGGGACTGCGTGTGCAGTCACGGCTCAATGGGCAGCTGCGCCAGAACGGCGTCACCACCGACATGATCTTTGACGTCTACGACCTGATCAGCCGGATCAGCCATGTCATGACGCTCAACCCCGGTGACGTGATCCTGACCGGTACGCCCGAGAACGTCGGCGGGCTGTCGTCCGGCGACGTCATCGAGTGCGAGGTGACCGGTATCGGGATCCTCCGCAACACGGTCGCCTAGGCAGGGTCGCGGTCGTTGCCACGTCACGGCCGAAGAGAGACGGCGGGCGCATCAGTGCCCGCCGTTCGTGTGCCCTGTCGCGCTCCGGGAGTGCCCCCCTCGTCAGTTCTCGGTGAACCGCGTACAGGTGCCCCGGAACCGGTAACCGGTGCGCGAAGTGAGCTTGAGCTTGTGAGAAGGGTAGATGAGCAGACGCGCACCATTGGGTAGGCGATACGACTGGCTCGTGCGGAGTGCAAATGACCTCGAAAGCCCGGATGCGAGCCACCTGGCTGCTGGAGCATTACTCCGGCGAGTAGGCCGCCATCCTCCACCTGGATGCCAACCTGGCGGGAGACGATGGCTACGTTTACGTCGACGCCGGTTCCTACACAGTCGCTGCTGCGAACTGGCAGCCACTGGAATCCGATCCAGTCGACCGGGCCACGGTGTAGTCATTCGTGGACTCCGCGGCTCAGCGGCCCGATCCGAGGTGCTGGTCAGGGATCTGCCCGGGGACGCAGACGCGGCGTTCGCGATCGTTCGTACCTTCTTGGGGCCGGTCAACCTGAACGCGACTCATACGTTCGTCGCCTGCAGCGTGACGAGGAGCGTCTGGTCCGTCAGCACACCGGACCAGGACGCGATCAACGTCTTTATGGGAACTGCTCGACCAGTAGGCGACCGGCCTCGCCCATCGGTCGGGTTGCAAGGACGGGGGCTTTAGGGATAGGGCGCCTGACGGGCGCTGTCATCGAAGCAGGCTGGTCAACTCCTCCGGTGTCACGACGGGCAGCGAGCACGTCTGGTCGACGCAGACGTACGCCGTTGGTCGTCCGTCCTTCGCCGGGCGGTCGGCTGTCAGCGGGATGAGGTGTTCCACGGCCGGGTCTGCAGGGGCAGCCCAGGCACGAACCGTCGCCGGGAGGTATGTGCCGAAGGACACGGCATGCAGGGCAGCGAAGGCGTCGTCAGCCCGGTCGCCGGCGAGGACGATCTCGCGGGCCGGCGACAGGTAATCGCTGGCGACACCCAGCATCCGGCCGAAGCCGAGCGGTGACTGGCGGAGTGGCTCGGCCATCGAGCGCAGGATGCCGGTGGCGTGCTGCCGGTATCCATCCCGGCCCGTCAGGCGGTGAAGCCGGAGCAGGGTATCGGCGAGGAGGCTGTTCCCGGTGGGCGTGGCGCTGTCCTGCAACTCGCGCGGGCGGACCAGCAATCGGTCGTGATCCGGGGAGGTGTCGAAGAACAGGCCAGAGTCCGGGTCCGCAAAGCGTCGGAGCGCTTCATCGGTCAGATCGATTGCCGCCTCGACCCATCGACGTTCGAAGGTAGCTTCGTAGAGCGAGATAAGCCCGTAGGCCACCGATGCGTAGTCCTCGAGGAAGCCGTCGCCGCGGGCGGTACCGTCCTTCCAGGACCGGTGGAGCGTCGCGTCGGAACGCATGGCGCCGGTCAGGAAGGCACCACTGGCTTTGGCGGCCTGGAGTGCGTCGGCCCGGTCGAGAATGCGGGCGGTCCGTGACATGGCGTGCAGCATCATTCCGTTCCAGGACGCGATGGCCTTCTCGTCTCGGAACGGCTGGGGGCGTTGCTGGCGTGCCGCGAGCAGCTTGCGTGATGCCCGGCGGAGGACCACGTCGACCTCTTCGGCCGTCGTGCCGAGCTCGGCGGCTACGTCGGCCAGCGGGCGTGGGCGGTTGAGGATGTTCTCCCCCTCGAAGTTCCCGGCGTCAGTTACGCCGAAGGCTGCAATCACGATGGCGGCGTCACCGGGCAGGAGCAGGGAGCGAATCTCCTCCGGCGTCCAGACGAACGTCTTGCCCTCGACACCCTCGGTATCTGCATCCTGAGCCGAGTAGAAGGCTCCCGACGGGTCAGTCATCTCGCGCAGGACGTACGTGGCCGTCTGGTCGGCGACCTCGCGATAGCGCTCCTCGCCAAGCAGGAGCCAGCCATCGAGATAGGTCGAAAGCAGCTGGGCGTTGTCGTAGAGCATCTTCTCGAAGTGGGGGACCAGCCATTCTGCGTCAACGCTGTACCGGTGGAAGCCCCCGCCGATCTGGTCGTACATGCCCCCGTCGGCCATCCGGGTCAGGGTCGTCCGCACGACCGCCTGAAGCGGTCCGTCGGGGTTGGTGGCCAGCTGGCGCAGCGCGACATCGAGCACCATCGGCTGGGGGAACTTCGGTGCCGGACCGAAGCCGCCGCGCTCGAGGTCGGCCCGCGAGACGAGGTCTCCGGCGAAGTCCGCGAGGATGGAGCGGTCGAGGTCGGTCGGGTCCGGGGCCGCCTGGCTGGCGCGCACCAGGAACTCCCTGAGCTGGGCAGCGGTGTTCTCGAGATCGACACGCCGGTTTCGATAGGCATCGGAGACGGCAGTCAGTACCTGCCGGAACGAAGCCAAGCCATGGCGTCCGACCGGCGGCCAGTACGTTCCGCCAAAGAAGGGGGTGGTGTCCGGGAGCAGGAAAACGTTCAGCGGCCAGCCGCCCCGGCCCCCCATCACCTGGACGGCTGTGATGTAGAGCTGGTCGATGTCCGGCCGCTCCTCCCGGTCGACCTTGATGCAGACGAACCACTCGTTGAGCGCCTCCGCTGTAACGGGATCGGAGAACGACTCGTGCTCCATGACATGGCACCAGTGGCACGACGAGTAGCCGATGCTGACCATGATGGGCCGGTCGAGGTCACGGGCCCGGGCCAGTGCTTCCTCGCCCCACGGGTACCAGTCGACCGGATTGTCCTTGTGCTGCAGCAGGTAGGGGGACGTCTCGTTGGCAAGTCTGTTAGGCATGGTGTCCTCATTTGCCGGGAGCGGACCTCCGCCTCGACCGGGCGGGGTCATGTTGATAGTCGCCTCGCACGGGCGCTGCCCCGGAGGTATGCAGGCGTCGTCTATCCTTGGGTCATGAGTGACCGCAACGGGGGCCAAGAGCCCAGGAACCCAACCCGCGGGCGTCGCCCGGCCCGAGACGGGTCGAATGAGCAGGACGGCGATGACCGCCGCAAGCCGGCTCAACGCTCGCCCAATGACCGGCAGCGCATGGGGGCCTCCCGGAAGGCCCCGTCCGGGCCCCGGCGTGGTACACCGGGCGATGGTCAGCCCGGGCGCCGTCCGGCCGCGTCGACCTCGTGGGACCCGTTGGCCGAGTGGTACATCGGCTGGGTCGGTGAGGACGGGTCGAAGCACCATCGGCTGCTAGCGATCCCGGCGGTGATGGACGCGCTGGGCGACGTCGGCAACCAGTCCGTTCTTGACATCGGGTGCGGTCACGGGGTGCTGTCGGGCTACGTTGCCAAGGCCGGCGGGCGCTACACCGGCGTCGATGCGTCACCGCGGCTGATCGACTTCGCGCGCTCACACCACAGCCGCGATGGTCGCTTCCTCGTCGGTGATGCCGGCAACCTCGCCGCTGCGAAGGAGCTCAGGCCGGGCTCGTTCGACGCCGGGGTGTTCCTGCTCAGCATCCAGGATATGGACCCGGTCGGGCCGGTCCTGGAGAGCGCCGCCCGGATGCTCAAGGTCGGCGGGCGGCTGGTCCTGCTGATGACTCACCCGGCCTTCCGTATCCCGCGGCAGAGCGGGTGGGGCTGGGATGACGGGCGCAAGCTCCAGTACCGGCGGATCGACCGGTACCTGACGCCGCTCCCGGTCCCGCTCAAGTCATACGGTGAGCGAGGAGGCGTGTCGCGCTCCTATCACCGCCCATTGCAGGACTACGTCAATGGCCTAGGAGCGGTCGGACTGGCCGTCGACCGGATGAATGAGATCCCGACCTGGAAGGTCGCGCCGGCCGGCCCGAAGGCCAATGCGATCAATACGTCCAACCAGGAGATCCCGCTGTTCGTCGCACTGCGAGCGGTCAGGATCCGCTGATCGCACACGGGGGAGGGGACGACCATGGCGGACGAGCAGCCTGTGACGATTGAGGGCGAGCTGATGCTCGACGTCGTGACGATGATGACGGACAACGCGCGGCGTGTTGCCCTCTCGGCAGTCGAGGGGGCCAGGGCCGCCGGCGACGATGACCTCACCTCGGCGGTCTCGGCAGCCCTGCACCGGGAAACTGAGGCGATCGTCCGGGGATGCCCGCCGGAGAACCGGGCGCTGATCAGTGCCGTCCGGGCGGCCGGTCATGCGATCGAGTCGGTCGCGACGCAGGCGCTCCGGACCGGGGTGAACGAGCCCGCCGACTCGCTGACGCGGGCGTTCGACCTCTTCGTCTCGTACGTGAAGGGGCCTGGCCGGGATCGGATCATCGCCTCGGCGAGTAGTCCAGCCGAGGCCTGAGCCTGGGACGGTCGCGCGGCGTGGCTGTTTCCCGGAACGCGGGCAGCATGGTACATATCCACCCATCAGCGCGTCGGAACCTGTGCAAACCGAATGAGTCGGCAACCGACGCCCAACGAGGACAGCCTCCCATGATCGCCCCGCCGGCCTCCCGAACGATCCGTGGTCTCGCCAGCCTCCACGAGGCGGGCCGGTTGCGCCTTGCCATCCAGAAGTCTGGTCGTCTGACGGACTCGACACTATCGCTGCTCCGCAACATCGGACTGGACTTTGAGAGCTACGGGTCGCGGCTGATCTCGCATTGCGAGAACTTCCCGCTCTCGATCCTCTACAGCCGGGATGACGACATCCCTGAGCTGGTTGCCCGGGGGACCGTCGACCTCGGCATCGTCGGGCGAAACCTGCTCCATGAGGAGGACCACCGCGTCGAGGAGTTGCTGCCGCTCGGCTTCGGCCAGTGCTCGCTGGTCGTCGCGGTGCAGCGCGAATCGCCCTACCAGGACCCGACCGAGCTGGCTCACGCCCGGATCGCGACGAGTTACCCGGCGACGGTGCGCAAGTACTTCCGCGACCTGGGGGGCGAACCGGAGATCTTCCGGCTCAAGGGCTCGGTTGAGATGGCGCCGGCGCTCGGAACCGCGGACGCGATCGCCGACCTGAGCGCGACCGGCTCGTCGTTGATCCTCAACGACCTGCGGCCGATCGCCACCATCCTGAAGTCCGAGGCGGTCCTGGTGGCCAACCCGGACGCGCTAGAAGAATCCGGCCGGCGGGAACACATCGACCGGCTGTTGCTCCGGATCCGGGCGGTCCAGGCGGCACGGCGGTACAAGTACGTCATGATGAATGCCCCGACGGAAGCGCTGCCGGAGATCCGGCGCGTGCTACCGGGACTCAAGGCGCCGACGATCATCCCGCTGGATCGGGACGGGTTTGTGGCCGTCCACGCCGCGATCCGCGAGGACATCTTCTGGGAATCGGTCGAGCGACTCAAGGAAGCCGGCGCCACGGAGATCCTCGTCTCGTCGCTGGAGAAGCTGCTGCTCTAGTCGCGCTCCGGTTCCCGTTCGAACAGCTGAGGGATTCGTTCATGGCCGACACCGCCGCCCGTCCCGCGACCGATCTGACCCGCTTGATCCGGCCGGCGCTGCGCGACGCCCACCCGTATATCCCGGCGACCAGCGCCCAGTCAGGCGACCAGCCCGGACGGGCGATCAAGCTGGACATGAACGAGTCGCCGTACGGGCCCTCTCCGAAGGTCGCCCGCGCACTGGCCTCCTTTCACCTCACCAATCGCTACCCGAGCATCACGCAGGACCGCCTGCGGGACGCAATCGGGCGGTACGTCGGCGTCGAGGCCCGGCGGATCATCCCGGCCGCCGGGATGGATGACGTCCTGACGAACCTCTACCGGGCGTTCGTTGACGACGGCGACGAGGTGATCATTTCGGACCCGACCTTCGGGGTCTACCGCCACGCGATCGCGGTACAGGGTGGGCGCGTCATCGACGTGCCGCTCGGGCAGCGGCCAGACTTCGCGCCCGATGTCGACGCCATCCTTGCCGCCGTAACGGACCGGACCAGGATCATCATGGTCTGCAACCCGAACAATCCCACGGGCAATCTGCTGCCCGACGAGGCGATCGAGCGGATCGCCCGTGAGGCTCCCTGCGTCGTCGCCATCGATGAGGCATACGCCGAGTTCTCCAGCCAGTCCCAGCTGGACCTGATGGAGCGCTACGACAACGTCTGTATCCTCCGGACCATGAGTAAGTGGGCCGGACTGGCCGGGATGCGCGTCGGCTACGGCGTCTTCCCGGAGTGGATGCTTGCGCCGGTCTGGGCTGTCGTGCCGGCCTTCTGCAACATCTCCACCGCAGCCGAAGAAGCGGCAATCGCCGCGTTCGAGGATAGCGACTACCTCCGCGACGTCGTCACGAGAATGATTGCCGACCGGGACGCCCTGGCGTCACGGCTCAATGCGATGGACGGCATTGAGGTCTTCCCTTCGGCCACCAACTTCCTCCTGTTCAGGTTGCCCATCGCGGACGCGGAGCCGGTCTTCAAGGAGCTCGGCGCGCGCGGCATCCATGTGCGCTTCTTCGGCAACCCAGACCACCACATGCGCGACTGCCTGCGGGTGTCGATCGGTACTGCCGAGGAGAACGCGCTCTTCGCAAACGAGCTCCAGGGCATCCTTTCCGAGGTGGCGGCGTGAGCGACATCCCGCCAAGGCGAAGCGGCACGGTTTCGCGTGAGACCGGCGAGACGCAGATCCAGCTGACCGTCGACCTGGATGGTTTCGGTCGGACCGAGATCGGGACCGGCGTCCTGTTCCTCGATCACATGCTTGACGCCCTGGCACGGCATGGCCAGCTTGACCTGACCGTCCGGGCCACGGGCGATGCTGCGATGGACCCCCATCACACCGTTGAGGATGTCGGGATCGCGCTGGGTGTCGCCATCCGGCAGGCGCTCGGGGACCGGCGGGGAATCGCCCGGTACGCCCATGCCTATGCGCCTCTCGACGAAGCGCTGGCTCGCACGGTGATCGATGTCTCGGGTCGGCCATTCGTCCACTTCGAGGCCGCGATGCCTGAGCCGATGATCGGCGCCGACTTCGGTGCATCGCTGATCGAGGAGTTCTGGCGATCTCTCGCCGTCAACGCCGGGCTAACCATTCATATCGATCTGATCCGGTCCCGGAACGCCCATCACGCGGCGGAGGCCATCTTCAAGGCCGGGGCACTGGCGCTGCACCACGCCACGCGGGTGACCCGGGACCCGGGGACGATCCCTTCGACCAAGGGAGTCCTGGCCTGAGTTATCCGCTTCGCCGCTTGCCGCTTCGCTTTGACACACCCGTCTCCGCGCTAGGACCTCCCCCAATGATCGCAGTCATCGACTATGGAGCCGGTAACCTTCGGTCGATCCGTCGCGCCCTCGAACGAGCAGGCGCCGAAGTGATCGTCACCAATCGCCCGGCGGACATCGCCGCGGCAGACGGTGTCGTTTTGCCGGGAGTCGGGGCGGCGGCCCATGCGATGGACCGGCTCCACGAGCTCGGCCTGACCGAGACCATCCGGGATGTTGCCACATCCGGGCGGCCGTTCCTCGGTATCTGTCTCGGGATGCAGCTCCTGTTCGGCCACCAGGAGGAAGGCGACGCCGAGGGACTTGGGCTGATCCCGGGGCGGGTCCGGTCGCTGCCGGCGAGTGAGGTCAAGGTGCCCCACATGGGCTGGAACCAGTCGGCCGTCATCAATCCCGGCCCCCTCGGCGACGCAGGGGAGGAGTGCTTCTACTACTTCGTCCACTCTTACATCGTCGAGCCGGAGGATCCGGCGGCCATCGCGGCGGCCTCCAGCTATGGTGAGCATTTTCCGAGTGTGGTCGTTCGCGACAACATCTGGGGAACGCAGTTCCACCCGGAAAAGAGTGGTGACGACGGGTTGGCGTTGATCGAACGGTTCGTTGTCGCGGTCAACGCCGGGCGTGACGATATGCCAGTGGCTAACAGGGTGGGCGCATGATCGTCTACCCAAGTATCGATATCCGCGATGGCCGGTGCGTACGCCTGGTCGAAGGCGACTTCGCCCGCGAGACCGTCTACGACGACGATCCGGTCCGGGTCGCGGGGCGCTGGGCAGCGGCGGGAACGGCGTGGGTTCACATCGTCGACCTCGACGGCTCGCTCAGGAAGGAGCCGGTCAACCTCGAGATGGTGGGCCGGATGCGGGAGATCGTCGGACCAGATGTTCGCCTTCAGCTCGGCGGCGGGCTCCGGACGATGGAGCACCTGGACCGGGCGTTCGCGGCTGGCGCGGACCGGGCGGTCCTTGGTTCGATCGCGATCACCGATCCGGCGCTTGTCGCCACCGCGGTTGACCGGTGGGGGGATCGGATTGCGGTCGGGCTCGATGCCCGGGACGGCATGCTCGCCGCGAATGGCTGGGTGGAGCAGACGTCGGTTCGGGCGACCGATCTGGCCGCCACGATGCGCGACGCCGGGGTCCGGACGTTCATCTTCACCGATATCGCGCGGGACGGGACGCTGAGCGGCCCCAACCTCGAGCAGTTGGCCGGAATGGCCGAGGCTCTCGCCTCCGGAGACGCCCCGGAGACGCATCTGATTGCGTCGGGCGGCGTCGCCGGGATCGGCGATGTCGATGCGGTCAGACAGACCGGCGCGACCGGGATCATTATCGGGCGGGCGCTCTACGACGGGCGGGTCGATCTCGCCGAAGCGCTCGCGGTCGCGGCGGAAACGGAGGCAGGCAGGTGAGCGGCTCTTCGGCAGCGGTGGGAACCAACATGCTGACCCGGCGGGTCATCCCGGCGCTCGACGTCAAGGGCGGCCGAGTCGTGAAGGGCGTCAACTTCGTCCAGCTTCGGGATGCGGGCGATCCCGTCGAGCTGGCCGCTCGCTACGATGCCGAGGGAGCGGATGAAATCGTCTTTCTGGATATCACGGCCTCGAACGAGGGCCGCGACACGATCGTCGACGTGGTCGCCCGCACGGCCGATCAGGTGTTCATCCCGCTGACGGTCGGCGGTGGGGTTCGCTCCGTCGCTGACATGCGGCGACTGCTGGAAGTCGGTGCCGACAAGGTCTTCGTCAACACGGCTGCCCTGCGGGAGCCGGAGTTGATCACGCGCGGTGCGGATGTCTTCGGCCGGCAGTGCATCGTCGTCGCGGTCGATGCCCGGCGCCGGACCGACGGGGACGGGTGGGAGGTCTATACGCACGGTGGCCGGATGACGACCGGGCGGGACGCGATCGAGTGGGCCGTCGAGGCCGAGCGCTTGGGTGCTGGCGAGATCCTCCTGACGAGCATGGACCGTGACGGCACCGGCGCCGGCTATGACCTCGAGCTGCTCGAGGCCGTCGGCGGTGCGACGAATATCCCGGTCATCGCCTCCGGTGGTGCGGGCACGCTGGACCACCTCGTCGAGGGCCTGGAGCCAGGTCGGGCCGATGCCGTCCTGGCTGCCAGCATCTTCCACTTCGGCACCTACACCATCGGCGAGGCCAAGCGACACATGGCCGCAGCCGGACTACCGGTGCGGCTGTGACCGACGTGATGACGACCGGCACCCACGGAGATCTCGTCCGCTTCGGCGCCGACGGGCTGATCCCCGCGACGCTGCAGGATGCGGTTAGTCGCCGGGCGCTGATGGTCGGCTTCATGGACGCAACCGCGCTGGCGGAGACCCGGCGGACAGGACTGGTCCACTTCTGGAGTCGCAGCCGTCAGAAGCTCTGGCAGAAGGGCGAGACCTCGGGCAACGTCTCGCGCGTGCGGGAGATCCGGATCAACTGTGAGCAGAACAGCCTGCTGATCCTCGTCGAGCAGGTCGGCGCCATCTGCCACGACGGCTATCCCACCTGCTACTACCGAACGCTCCAACCGGACGACGGGCTGACGATCGTCGAGCCGCGTGCGTTCGATCCGGCGGACGTCTATGGTCCTGCAGGCGAGCGGAGGGCGAGTCCCTCGGCCGTCCTCTCGACCTGGTACGCGGCCTACGAGTACCTGCGGGACCACGATCTCTCCGACCAGTCGTCCACGTCGCGCCGTCTCCGTGGGGACGATGGCCTGGCTGACCGCATCGTGGACGAGCTCGGTGAACTGGCCGGCGTGATCGAAGGCAGCCACCGGCATCAGGGGCTGGATGAGGACATCGCGCTGGAGGGCGGGCAGGTCCTGTACTGGCTGGCCGTCCTTGCCGTACGCGAGGGATGGTCGCTGGAGGACCTGCGGCTGGTGGAGGTCCTCTCCAGCGCTGGCTCCAGCACGATCGACGGGTTGGAGGGGGAGGGGGAACTCCTCCGGGCGCTGGCCTGCCGCTGGGCAGCGATCGGCTCCGATGCGACGCCGCTCCTCGTCAGGACGACGATCGCTGCGGTCGTCCGGGTCGCCGCCCTGCGCCAGCTCGACGTCGTCGATCTCGTCCGGGGCGACGTCGACAGTCTCCGGAAGCGTGCATACCTTGACGCCTACTTCAACGACCCCGGACAGACGACACCCTGACCGGCGGCTCGCGGACCCGGAACGTTCGACGTTCCGGTCGGCGCCCAGGAGCTATGGTTCCGAGGCGGCCTCCAGCGGCAGACGCGACTTGCAGGGTCCTCGGCTGGTCGCCTGGTCAGCCCTCGGTCGGAATCGGGACTGACCAGAGCGCGCCTTCGGCGACGAAGACGATCTGACTCGTGGCGAGGTCGATGGCGAAATCAGTAGCGTTGAAGAGTGGGCCATTGAATCCCGGGCCGCTGACCGGAAGCGCGAAGGACCGGACTCGTTCCTCGTCAGGGATGAGATGACTCAATCGTCCGTCCCCGTGACCGGCGTCGAGAATCCATATCCCGGATCCTGCGATGTCGAGCGCACGGGCGTCCCTGAGGGGCGGGCTGACCGGCACGTCGATCGCTGACGGCTCGTTGCGTGGATCCCAGATGACGAGCCGGTCGTCGTCACCGAGCAGGTAGAGCTCACCGTCGTGGTCCATATCCCGGAGTTGCGGGAGCGTGGCTACCAGCTCCGGTGCCAACGCCGGCGTCCCTCCGACGGCCGTTCCTTCCAGTGCCTGGCTGACGAGCGTACCGGTTGCCCGGTCGATCGCGACGATCTGGCCGTCCACGATCGCCATGGCAGCGCTGCCCTGGTCGCCTATCGGGAGCTCCGCCGCGATGGCTTCGGCCGACCACTGCCCGGAGGAGCCCCTGCTGAACAACGATCGACCATCCGTGACCGCTACACCGGACCGGGTCGCGACTGCATCCAGGATTGTGCCGACGGTGAGTTTGTCGATGACGGTGCCGGCCCGGAGAAGTTCGACCAACTGGTTATCGGCGGGATCAAGGACATACAAGGCCGCGCCGACAACGTAGATCCCGCTGTTGCTCTGGACCAGCCGGACACTCCGATCGACCGGCAGTACAGCGGCGGGCAGAGTGCCCAGAGAAGTCGCAGGTTCCAGGCGTGAGCGCCCCAGCAGCCGGTCCTCGACCGCGGTCAGCCGGAGGCTGCTGCTGTCGATGGCTGCCGACGGGCCGTGGCGCATGGACAGCGTCTGGAGCTGGCCCCGAATCGTGCCCAGCTCGGACGCGTCGTTCCCGATATCGGCGGCGTCGATCCGCTCGTCGATCCGATTGAGGGCAAGGGCCAGCGTCTCGGCGGTCGAAGCTTGTCGCATGCGGGCCGCGCCGAGGCCAAGTGTCAGCACGAGAAGTCCTACGAGGGAGAGCGTCAGCCAGCGTGGAAAGTGGATCGCCCCTGGCCGGCGGTCGAAGCCGATGCGCGGGGACATGTTTCGCCAGAGACTGGCGCCATGGCTCGGTGCATCGGCGTGTCGCGACACCCCATGTGCTCCCGGGAGCTGCCGCAGGTTCAGGCCGGGGCTGGTCACCATGGAGGCAACGGGAGCGTGCAGCAGCTGCGGGCGGTCGCTACGGTCCAGCATCGCCTCTTGGTGCCTGGAAGTGCTCGGCTTCCGGGCAACCGGACCAGGGTCAGCGTCGCCGCTGGCAGGGCGACTTCGCTCACGGGTGCGTGGGCGCCGGATCGCCGGAGATCCACCGCGGGTTGCCGCCTTGCCGACCGTCACCGCAATCGCATGGCAGGACGGTACCTGCCGCTCGGTGGAGACGTGGTCCAGCCAGTCCACCCATGCGCGTGCGCCGTCCGGCCCGGCCGGCCGGATGGCGCCAATGTCAAACATTGAAATCGGATGCTCGGCCGGGCCGACGGGCAGCGACGACATTGGCCTGCCAGACGGATCGGTCGGCGGACGGAGCCGATCCTCGATGGCGGACAGCCCGGTCATGGCGCGACCGAGATTCGTGGAGCACAGGACAAAGGTGTCCTGCGGCTCGATCGCCGTCCGGAAGATGTCGGGATGGACTTGGTCAGAGGAGCCAAGCGGCTGAGCCTGTGATCGGTCGGAGCCAGCGTAGTGAGGCTCCCAGGAGTGTAGCGACGGGATGGCGTAGACCATCCGGTCCTGGCTGAACAGGATTTGGCTGGGCGGTACGTGCGCGAGGACGAGGTAGTCGCCATCGATCGCGATGGCGGATGCTCCGACGACGACCCGCTCCGACCGACGTCGGCCGGACTCGCCACGATTGGCGGCGCGTACACAGGCGTTAGCCGCCGCAAAGCCCCGCGCCAGCGCCTCGGTAGCTGACGCATCGGATTGTGAGGCGAAGCCCTGGCGAAGCGCATCCAGGGCCCGGTGAGCAATCTCCCAGGCATACTCGGTCTGGGAGGTGGGCTCTACCGTCGCGACGAGCCAACGTCCGCCGGTGCCAGGCATCGAAGGCAGACCGGGAGAGACGGCGGCTGAATGGATGATTGTCATCTCGTCGGCCGGCTCACCGGCATCGCGTCGGAAGCTCTGGATGGATGTGAACGGAGTCTGCGTCAACGGTGTTGCTCCCGACGAACCGGGCGGTTATCTCGTCTGGCCGTGCGAACCCATGATGTCTTGATCCAATAATCAACTCGACTGTCCGTACACCTTAGATATAGCACGGGATGTGCCAATCTGACACTATGACCGCGCGCGTTCGGTTCCGAGATTCGCCCGATATGCGTTCCTGACAGATGGGATCGTCAGCTTCGAAGCAGAAAACGAGCGCTCCCGGCGGTTTCAGCCACCAGGAGCGCTCTGGAGTTCGGTGGGGTGTTGCTAGCCGGAGTATCCATCCCGATCAACATCGAACGAATCAGTCTGGTAGGTCGTCTCGGGGCGGGGCCGCTGCCACGCCAGGCGGTCGCGAAGCGACCAGCGCGGCCCGGACTCGGAGCGTCCTGCTACCTGATGATTCCCATCCGGTTCCGACGGATCGTCGTCCAGAGATCGGGAGGATGATCCGCGACGGCCACTCGAGCGTCGCGCCGGACGCTCGGAAGCCTGGCGTTCCGGCTGGCGGTCCCAGTCCGTGTCTTCGGTCGCCCCAAGGTCGCCGCCGTCGTACCGATCCATTCGGTACCGGTCGGCCGTGTCGGGATAGGCGAGTCGGTGGTCGTCGTAGTCGAAACCGTTGTTCCCGGGATCGTCGCGGTACGGGAGTGGACCGGGATCGCTGTCGAAGCTTCGATCAGATCGCTGCGGCTCCCGGCCGGGGCCTTCGGCGTACCAACGATCGTCCGCGTACTCTCCATCGTCGTAGTCACTGGCACCATCGGCATACCGTGTGTCGGGAGCGTACCGATCCTGGGTCGTTCCGGCGCCATTCGATCGGGTAGTCGCTTCCCGGTAGCTTGCGGTCCAGGGGCGATCGTCGTGGTCGTCAGGGTGCCCGTCCGCCTCGTCGTAATCGTCATCCCCGCCGTCGTCGTATGGTCTCGCGTAACGGTTGTCGACCCCGGACGGATCCTCCCGGTCATCGCCGTAGGCGCCAGCTCTTCCGCGATCGGTGTCATCCCGGTCAGCGCGATAGTCCGGCGCATACCGGTCGTCCGGGTAGTCGAGGGCAGGTTCTGCGGCCCACTCGTTCCCTGCCGGGTACGTGGATCCACTCAGCGGCCGGATTGCTTCTTCCGCTTGCGACCGCAGTTCGGCGTACTCGTCGCCCGCGTCCATCGCGTAACTGGCCGCGTCGCTCAACCAGCCGATGGCGTCGTCGATCGCACCAGGCTCGTTCATCCGGGAGAGGAAGAGCCCCATGTTCAGCCGCATGCTGATGCCACCGCGAACGTCGCCTGCCGCATCGGCCGCATTGACGGCGCGCTCGTAGGACGACATGGCGGCAGAATCACCGGCGACATCCTGGGCGGTTGCGAGGTGCTGAAGGGCGCGGTTGGCCAGCCGATCGTCGCCCAGGGCTTCCGCAATCTCGGCCGCCTGCTCGAAGTGGTGCAGCGCGGACCGGACATCGTTCCGGCGCCGGGCGAGACTTCCGATCCTCCCGTGAATGGTGACAGCCGCCGGCCGGTCATCCACCGACATGGCAAGTCCAAGCGCCTGATCGAACTGCTGTGACGCCTGCGTGTACTGGCCGGTGTCAGCAGCGAGCGAGGCAAGTGCAGTCAGCGTCGTGACCTGCTCGGCGGTCTGGTGCAGGTCGCGGTTGAGTTGGAGCGCGCGGGTGTAGCACTCGCGCGCGCGGATCGTTTCGCGCTGGGATGCGTAGATCTGCCCAAGAAGGGTGAAGAGTTCAGCCTGGAGCGGCAGGTCGTTGGTCCGCTCGGCGAGGTCGATCGCCTCAGCGGTTGTCCGGGTGGCGTCCTCGGCCTGGCCGAAGATCCAGTACGCCTGGCCGAGGCTGGAGATCCACTTGGCCTCGTGCGCCACATCATGAGCGCGGCGGGCGAGGTCGATCGCCCGGCTGAGGTGATCGATCGTCTCGGGACCCTGGCGGAGCAGGGTATAGGCGACACCCAGGCCACCCTCGGCCTGCTGCTGGATACCGATATCCCCGATCTGCCCACCGAGCAACCGGGCGCGCTCAAACGCGTCCACTGCCGCTTCGGGGTCGCGCAGATCGAGTTCGCTCATCCCAAGGGCGACCGCCCACTTGGCGGCAGCCGGCCGGTTACCCAGGCGCTCTTCGATCTGAAGCGCGGAGCGTTCCGCCTCGATGGCGTCCAGCGTCTGGCCGAGCTCCCGGTACGCAGTCGCGAGAGCGGTCACGCAGCGCGCTTCCAGCGCGAGATCGCCGGTCTCTTCCGCGATGGTCAGCGCTTCCCGGAAATAGCCGGTGGCATCCTGGGTCCGGTTGGATTCGAGCATCGTGTCGGCAAGTCCGACGAGGATCCGCGCTTCCAGTGTCCGGTCGCCGGTCCGCCGGGCGGCGTCCAATGCCTGGTGCTGGAGAGCGGCGACCGTCTCCAGACTCGAGGACGGCGTGGAGTCGATCTGGCGGACCAGTGCCTCGGCTACGCCCTGCCGGTAGTCCAGCCGGTCGGCGGCATCGGCGGCGCGCCGATAGTAGATCTGAGCCTGATCGTGTTCACCCTCCCGGCGCAGGATGTCGCCGAGGACAAGGGCAGAGTCGACCTCCGCCGGGGTGTCGTCCTTCTCCGGGCCGAGGTCGAGCTGCTGGTGAAGCAGGACCCGCGCACGCTCCAGGTCGTTCGACTCGACCGCTCGGCGACCGAGACGGCCGAGCGCGAGACGACCGCCACGGATGTACGACGCCTTCTGGGCCGATGAGTAGGCGTCACGAAGCAGCTTGTCACGCTCGTGTGCCGGATCATCAACCGGGATCAGACTATCGAGCCGCAGGGCGGCATCAACGACGCACCGGTCGAAGCCCTTGGCCCGGGCCGCCGTATACGTCAGCCGAGCGAGCGTCTGGGCGAATTCACGGTCGCTGGTCGTTCGTTCCGAGATCGTCGTGTCGAGCGCGCGGAAATCCTCGTCCGCCAGGGCGTCGAGGATGACCGCGTTGCGAACTTCCTGGTTGGCGTTCTGCAGCGTCCGGCGTCGCCCGACGACTTCCCGGGCGAGGTGGACGATCGCGTTGGCGCCGTTGTGGCGGCCGCGACCACCGAGCCGTGCCATCAGGTTCACCACGGCTTAGCCTCCCTGGTTCCGGACTGGAGATTGATGGGTATGTACGGAACGTATCCCAATGACGAACATCGGCCCCGCGGTTGGTTTGACGAATCGAGGCATGGAGGTTTCCGCTGGGCCGCTGTCCAGCCAGTCAGGTTGAGAGCAGGAGCTGAGGACAGGGGACCGCGTCCCGACATTCCAAGGACCTCCGTCATGGGCGGTACTGCCGCCCGGCCGACGTCCGTTCCGTAGGGCAGCTGCCAGCGCCGGACCGGAACGATCTGCGTTGACGCCATGCGGGAGGCGGAATGCGGGCGCCCCGGAGGGCGGATTGCCATGGAGTCTACCATCCCGACATTGCCGCGCTAGACTGCGAAGGACATGCATCCAAGGCTTTGCGGTAAAGGAAAGAGGGAGGGCTGATTGGCCGTGAGCTTCCGGGAGCTACTTGGCGCGAGTGTCGCGCGTAGCAACAGCCTGATAAGTGTCGGACTTGATCCGGTGATCGGACGACTACCGGGAATCACCGGGGCATCGAGCACGCGCCAGATCGGCGATGCGATGGTCGCGTTCAATCGGACAATCGTCGAGGCGACACTCCCATTCGCGGCAGCCTACAAGCCGAATCTCGCGTTCTACCTGCCGCTTGGAGCAGATGGGGTCCGAGCGCTGATTGAAACCCGCGAACTGATCCCGGCCGACGTCCCGGTGATCCTCGATGCCAAAGCCAATGATCTCGGGAACACCGCTCAGCATTACGCCGAGGCGTTCCTGGGAACCTGGGGGTTCGACGCGGTGACGATCAATCCCTTCATGGGCGAGGAGGGGATGCGCCCGTTCTTCGAGCGCACGGGCAAGGGCCTGTTTGTGCTGGCCAGGACGAGCAACAGCGGCAGTGCTGACTTCCAGGAGCTCGTGGTTGGTCCCGGCGGAGAAACGCTGAGTGACCGGGTCGCGACCAGGGTCGCCGCGTGGGGCGACGTCTATCCGGCGACGATCGGGATGGTGGTCGGAGCGACGTGGCCGGAACAGGTCGCGCGGCTACGGACACTCGCTCCCGAGGCGCCGATCCTGCTGCCCGGAGTAGGAGCCCAGGGCGGGGACGTCGAAGGCTCCGTCCGGGCCGGGTGTGATGCCCACGGTGGTGGGCTGATCGTCCACGCGGGCCGCTCGATCGCCTTCGCTGGCGAAGGGGCGGACGCCGGGCTTGCGGCGGCCCGGGCCGCTGAAGCGCTCCGCGACGAGATCAACCGGTGCCGTCCGGTCGCCCAGGTTCCGGCCTGACCCGACCAGACAGACACGGAAACGGGCCGGGGATTTACTCCCCGGCCCGTTTCCGTGTCTGTATCAGGAGACGCCCGCGATCAGGCCGCGTTGCGGCGGCGGCGGCGCTCGGCCTTGCGGCGCTTGGCGCGGTTCTCTTCCTGGACGCTGATGAAGCGCAGACCACGGCGATGCTCGCGGATGACGCCGGAGCGCTCGATGGTCTTGGTGAAGCGCTTGAGCAGCTGATCAAAGCTCTCGGAGTCGCGGATTTCTACCTTCATGGGTGCTCGCCACCATTCCTTTTGATACGTCGCTGGCTGCATTGATGCCAACGGTTCGGACGTGGATGTCTGGGGCGCGTGGCGATGCGCCACGGCAGAACAGGGCTAGTGTACCCGATGGCCACCAGCCGGGACCATCCGGATGGATTGCCGTTCGCTGCCGGCTGGCGCCCGACCCGCGTTCGAGTCCATGAGTGGTGGGGTATGATCGCGCCCCGTTCGTTGATCCGTCCACCGGCCTGCCGGGAATAGTCGTCGAGAGGCTCGCTGTGCTCGCCAAGGTCCTGAGTTGCGCGGTGGTCGGTCTGAACGGCGTCCTGGTCGAGGTGGAAGTCGACGTCGGGAGCGGGACGCCGGGCGTGATCCTGGTAGGGCTCCCGGATGCTGCGGTCCAGGAAAGCAAGGAGCGAGTCCGAGCGGCGATCCGCAACTCGGGCGGCTTCTTCCCGCGCGGCAAGGTGACGATCAATCTCGCGCCGGCTGATCTAAGGAAGAACGGCCCAATCTACGATCTGCCCATCGCGATTGGCATCCTGCTGGCAGGCGGTAGAATCGACTCGGACGTTTCCGATGCGCTGGTCGTGGGCGAACTCGCGCTCGACGGTGCAACCCGGCACACCCCTGGCATCCTGTCCATGATGTCGCTGGCCCAGGAGAAGGGGCTGCGGCGGGCGTTCATACCTGCAGCGGATGCCGCCGAGGCGACCCTGGTTGAGGGGATCGAGGTCTATCCCGTTGCGACGCTCGGCGACCTGGTCAATCATCTGACCGGTGAGATGCCGATCACGGCACAACGCCCGGGCGAGACCGCCGCTGGACTGCCAACCGAGACCGCCGTCGATTTCAGCGAGATCCGCGGACAGGAGCATGTCAAGCGGGGCCTCGAGGTTGCGGCGGCTGGCGCCCACAACGTGATCATGTCTGGTCCTCCCGGCTCCGGCAAGACGATGGTGGCCCGCGCGCTGCCGGGCATCATGCCGGCGATGACGACTGACGAAGCACTCGATGTCACCCGGATCTATAGCGTCCGGGGACTGCTCCCGTCGGACACACCGCTGCTTCGCGAGCGCCCGTTTCGCTCGCCCCATCACACGACGTCCAGTGTCGGGCTGGTCGGGGGAGGGTCGTGGCCACGGCCGGGCGAGATCAGCCTGGCCCACCGGGGCGTGCTGTTCCTTGACGAGCTGCCTGAGTTCGACACACGCACGCTCGAGATGCTGCGCCAGCCGATCGAGGATCGCCGGGTCACGCTCGCCCGGGCTGCCGGAACGGTGACCTTCCCCGCCGCGTTCACCCTCGTCGCGGCGATGAACCCGTGTCCATGCGGGCACCTCGGCGACCCGACGCACGCCTGCCGATGTGCGCCCCAGGCGGTCCAGCGCTATCAGAAGAAGATCAGCGGTCCGCTCTTGGACCGAATCGATATCCACCTCGAGGTGCCGCGTGTCGAATACGAGAAGCTGATCGAGCGCCGGGCGGGGGAACGATCGGCGGACGTCCGCGCCCGGGTGGAGCGGGCCCGGAGCCTGCAGGCCGAGCGATTCGCGGGCGAGCCCATCCTGACGAATGCCGACATGGGGCCACGCCAGCTGGAGCGTTTCGCGGTCCTGGACGACGCGGGCGAACGGCTGATGCGGTCGGCCGTCCGGCAGCTTGGTCTGTCGGCACGGGGCTATCATCGGGTGCTGAAGCTGGCCCGGACCATCGCTGACCTCGACGGTGGCGGGGCGATCACGCCGGCGCACGTTGCCGAGTCCCTGCAGTACCGGCCACGGCAGGCCCAGGCCTGACGGAGCCGGCTCCTGGCTCTTGGATTCAACGGATTAGACGAGGGGAGCGCCGTTCCAGATGACCGGACCCAACCAAGGACAGGGCGGGTACGGCCCGCAGGGAGCCGGGCCTTACCAGCAGCCGGGCAACCCGTACGGCATGGATCCGCATCAGCAAGGAGCTCCGAAAGAGCTTCCGCGGCGATCCAGGCGGCGTGGCCGGCGAGTCGCACTGACGGTCATTCTCTCGGTTGTCGGGCTCTGCCTACTGATCTGTGCCGGGACCGTCGTCTATGCCTATACGCAAATCGGCCCCGGCATCCGCGACGGTGTCAGCAACCTGACGTCGACCGAGGTCGCCCGGCAATTGAATGCTGTTGGTCCCGCCGAAGCCGGTACCTATGTAATCAGCGCGCAGGATCTCACTGCTGCCCTGTCCACTCAGCTGGCCGGCGAGTCGGCCAATGTCCAGGGGGCGGAGGTCACGATCCAGCCAGACGGGATCGTAATCACGGTGGACCTCGGAGCCGAGACCGTCGGGGTCCGGAGTGGAGTCGTCGCCGAGAACGGCGAGATCCGCCTGACTGACCCGCAGACCGATGCCGGCTTCCTCGGCAACGTCATCCCGGACGACTGGGTGGCTGGTGGACTGGAGGACGGGCTCAACTCGTACTTCGCAGCCAACGGGCTGGAGGTGACGGGTGTCGAGCTCGCCGAGGGAGAGGCACGGATCACAACCGTCGAGCGGACCTGATCTGCCGGGAGGACCCTGACCTTCTAACGTCCGGACCCTCCCGGCGGGGGCAGGACCTTAGACGGCGGAGCTGTTTCGGCTATCGACGGTGCGCAGGACTTCCTGGCGAAGGGCATCGAGTGCGCCCTCGATCGTCGCGGCGCGTTCCGTATATGCCGCGGCCCTGGCGGGGTCATCCATGATCGTCGCGTTGGTCCGGACGTTGATCAGCGCGGCATGAGCAGCCGCCGTCGCGAGCCATGCCCCGACCGAGCAATCGGCCAGCGCGTGCCTGGTGCCGAGCTGGGCGACCGGCGTCAACTCGATCAGGACGGTCCGGCAGATCTCGGCGGTCGCGAGCGGGACGTCAGCCGCAACCCTGAGCGCGTCCTGCTGTGCGGCGTGGCGGATCGACCGGTCGGCCTCGGTCTCCTTGGGCAGCCGGGTGGCGCTGATGTACCCGCTGTAGGCCAGTTCATCCTGCCGGGAGAGATCCAGGAGCCGGGTCATCGCATCGGAGAGATTCGCGACTGCGGCCGGCAGCTCGGGCGGGATCGTGGACGGGTCCTTCTTCCGCGCGATCGTCATGTTCGCCACCATCGATCCGAGACTGGCGGCGAGCGCGCCGACCACGCCGGCCACGCTGCCGCCGCCCGGGGCAGGGGCCGACGACGCGACCTCTGCGATATATCCATGCAGGGTTCGTTCGCCTTGTTCCACCGCTCGCTCGTCCATCCAGTACCCCCGGTCATGAGTGTGCCCGGCCGAGTGGCCCGGCTGGCTGTCGGAGAGCGAGTGTATCCGGCCCCGGGCCAGCGGAGCGTCGGAACCCCGAAAAAGCGAGAACGGCCCCGCTCGCCATTGAGCGGGGCCGTTCTCGCGGTGGGCGCAATAGGACTCGAACCTATGACCTCACGGATGTGAACCGTGCGCTCTAACCAACTGAGCTATGCGCCCGCGTGAAGCACGCGGGATTCCTTTCGGAGTGGGCCGGAGTATAGCAAGGTGGTGCGGCAGGTGCCACCGATGGCGCCTGCCGCACCACCGGACCGATCAGCCGCCCACTGCCGCGATCGCCTCGACTTCGACCTTGACACCCCGGGGCAATGCCGCGACCTGCACGGTACTGCGGGCGGGCCGGTGATCCCCGAAGTGGCGACCATAGACCTCATTGAACGCGGCGAAGTCGGCAAGATCCGTCACGAAGCAGGTGGTCTTGATGACCGCATCCAATGACGCCCCCGCCGCTTCCAGAACCGCCGCGAGACTGGTCATCACGCGCTCGGACTGCTCGGTGATCCCTCCCGGGACGACGTCCATCGTTTCAGGGTCCAGCGGGATCTGGCCGGAGGTATAGACCAATCCGCCGGCGATGATCGCCTGGGCATACGGACCGATTGCGGCCGGAGCGCCATCCGTTTGAACGACCGTCAGCTTGCCGGAACCGCTCGTCATCGTGATGCTCCTTCTAAATAGGGAGGCTGATCGACAGACAAAGGTTGATCAACCGCGAGAACCGGCCGGGCGTGGTTGCCTGCCGGAGGGATTGATCGGCCCGAGGGCCACGATCGGCCATGCGATACTATCCGAACGTAACCTGCCAAATCGGCGCGTCGGTTCCGTCCGGCATCCTATCAGTTTGCCTGCGCCCGGACCGCTACCCTGGGATCATTCCCTGGGGATGGACTGGCAGACTGTCGCCTCGCCGCCCCATCCGACCTCATGGAGGTCCTTGTTGATCACCTTCCCGCCGACGATCGCTTCGTACCGCTCAGCGTCCACGCCGATCGTCCGGGGGCTGGAGCGAGCTCTCTGGGTCGCGGCGACCGTGGTTGCCGTGGTGCTCGGCGCACTGATCATCGGACTGACCATCTACGGGTTCACGCACCGTGACCAGGTCTATTCCGGCGTCAGTGTCGCCGGGGTGGATCTGGGCGGGCTCTCGCGGTCGGAGGCGGCAGAGCAGATGGAGGCGGCTGGACGAGCGTATGGCACCGTCCCGCTGACCGTCACCGCCGATTCGGAGACGTTCGAAGTCCTGCCGCAGGATGTCGGGTTCGACCTTGACGGCGCTTCGACCGTAGAGATGGCATTCGCCTACGGCCGGGACGGCTCGCTCTGGGACCGATCGCAGGACTGGATGCGCTCGGTCCTCCATGGACACGAGACAGCGCCTGTTGTCCAGATCGATCAGAGCGCCATGGCGACTTTCATCGACGGGGTCCAGACGGCGGTCGCCATCGTGCCGACTGATGCATCCGTCACCATCGGCGTGGATGGTCCGACACTGCAGCCCGATGTTGCAGGGCGGGATCTCGAAGCGGGAGCCAGTACGGTCCGGATGGGGGACGTTCTCCGGAATCTCGGTTCGGGACCGGTCGCGCTGGTCACAACGGTGAGGCCACCGGCGATCACCGCTGAGGCGCTGCAAGGGATCGTCCCGCAGGCCGCCGCCGCCGCGGGGACGCCGCTCCTCCTTGTTTCCCCAGAGGGCTCCTGGTCCATCCCGGCGTCAGACCTTGCCGGGATCGTGACCGTCGATGCGTCCGCCGCAACGCTCAAGGTCGACCGGCCCGCGGTTGAGCGGGTGGTAACGAGCATCGCGGCGGAGCTCGATCAGCCGGCCGCGAATGCGGGGATCGAACGCAAACCGGATGGGACGCTGGAGCTCGTGTCCGGGCAGGAGGCCCGGGCCGTCGATATCGCCGCCACGACCGACGCCGCAATCACAGCCATTCAGGCCGGGACGGGTTCCGTGCCGGTCAGCGTGGTCCGGACGAACCCGGAGATCACCGACGAGATGGCCGCCGCCGGAATTGCGGAGGCGAACAGCTATCTGGATGAAGGCCTGACGCTGACCTGGGATGGCGGTCGACAGGAGCTGGACCGGACGGACCTCCTGAGCGCACTCGTCATCCAGGATACGGGCGGCGATCCCTTCCTGTTCCAGTTCGATGCGGATGTCCTCGCGCAGCTCGCTACCCCGAGCTTCGACCGGCTGGACGACCCCGCCGTCGATGCCCGCTTCCGCCTGGTGAATGGCGAGGTCACGCAGCGAGAGCGATCCACGTCCGGCCGTGTCGTCGATCGACCCACGACCGTGCAGGCGATGGTCGATGCCATCTATGCGCGTGAGGACGAGGTGGCCGCCACCATCATCGAGCAGGAGCCCACCGTCACCAACGAGATGGGTGACGACATCCAGCTGCCGGATCTGCTCGCCCAGGGTGTGACCTACTACACCGAGTCCAGCGCACCGCGACGGCAGAACGTCGAGCGGGCCGCGACGCTGGAGGACGGCTGGCTGATCCCCCCCGATGGAATCTTCAGCTACAACGAACTGGTGGGGGACATCGACGAGGCCAACGGCTTTGAGACCGGGTTTGGCATCGTCGCTGACGAGGAGCGCGGTGGTGTTACGACCGCTCCGGTGATGGGCGGCGGGATCTGCCAGGTGTCGACGACCATCTTCCAGGCGGCGTGGTGGTCTGGGCTCGAGGTCGTTGAGCGATACCAGCATCCGTACTGGCTGACCGGGTACGGCGCAGCTCCCCTTGGTCGAACCGGGCTCGACGCGATGGTGAACATCGAAGAGGACTGGTCACTCGATCTCAAGCTCCGGAATACGACCGGTAACTGGATCGCCTTCGTGATCGTCGCGGACGGGAGCGCACTGACCGTTTCATTGATGGGCACCGACCCGGGATGGACCGTCGAGGTGAGTGAACCGATCGAGACCGCACGGGTCACGGCAGGGACGGAGATCGAGTATGTCGACTCCGGAGAACTTCCGGTGGGAGAAGAGCTCCAGGTGGAGACCGCCAATGACGGCTTCACCGTCCGGATAGACCGGACCGTCCGGGACCGAGAGGGTAACGAGATCCTCTCCGACTCTATTTCCAGCGAGTACGCGCCCTCCCGGAACCTGGTCCTCCGCGGCACCGGGAGCTAGAGCAACCAAGGACGGACAACCTGTCAGCTCATGCAGAGGCGACCGACATCTAGTCGGTCGCCTCTCTCGTTCCCTGAAGCGCGCGCCAACCCGGCGCGATGGCCGCCCTCGAGCCAATCACAACCAGTTTCAAGACTCGACCCGAAATCGCCTTGACGCGCAACTCAAGTCGCACTATCATCCGTGAGCTCCTGAAACGCGGGGGGCCGAGCGGACCAGAAACGGGCTGGGGACCAGCGGGCGGAAACCTGCCGCTGGGCGCGCTGAGAGGGTCGCTGAGGCCCGCTCGACCGGAAAGATGAGTCGCGAGACTCCTTGACACGGCAGAGCGGACCGGCTACACTCTCTGAGCTCC